>OBLS010001201.1_pt1 | contig 10416 bp, 12 predicted proteins | sample 1519901 | NCBI WGS metagenome assembly OBLS01 (sample SAMEA3113585, study PRJEB22503) | soil metagenome
AACGCCTCACGCAGAGACAGTTCCAGCACCTTCTTGGCCCGCGGAGTGAACGGAATGTGCCCGCTCGGCGCCTGCTGGCCCTGGCCGATGATCTCCTCGACCTGCTGACGCACGGCCTCCAGCGAGATGCCCAGGCTCTCGAGCGCCTTCGCCGCCACACCCTCGCCCTCGTGGATGAGGCCCAGGAGGATGTGCTCGGTCCCGATGTAGTTGTGGTTGAGCATCCTGGCCTCTTCTTGAGCCAGGACGACGACGCGCCGTGCGCGGTCGGTAAACCTCTCGAACATCAGCGGCACTCCTCACCGAGCGGTCTGGGTGTGCCCGGGGCTCTCCCGGTCCGCCCGTACCCGCATGCTAACCCGCTCCCGGCTGCCGTTTGCGGTCGTCACACGACGGTAACCGGGAGCGGACGTGACTACACAACACCCGTCCTACCCGACCGCGTTCCGGCAAGTCGCCCGCGTACGCCACGGGCGAACGTCCACGCATCGCCGCGCTCGTGATTGTCGCGCCCCCGTTGCACGGCCCCTCCCGTCGTCTTGTGGCGGCCTTTGCACGTCAAAGCACGCTCCGTGGCGTGCACAACCCGCCACAAGATGGCAGGTGGGTGGGGACGGCCGCTGAGTGTGGCGCCGGCCATCTCAGCCATCGCGGCGTTCGGACCACGCCGGCCAGACACGCTCGGCGACCGTGGCCCGCAACCGGCCGCCGAGGTGCATGGCACGCCAGACGCCGCGGTATCCCGGCAAGAGGCCGCTCGCCACGACCACGTGTCCGACGATCACCGGCGTGAACAGGTACGTCGACCATCGGTGGATCCGGTTGAACCAGACGAACGCGGGACCGCCGGAGACGACGTAGAGCCCGACACCGCTGACGATGAGCGCCGCTAGCAGCAGGATCATCACAACATTGGCAATCCGCTGGCCAGGGTCGAAGTGACCCTCGTGGCGGCCGAACCGTCTCGTGACGAGCGCTGCCGGCCAGCGTACGAACCAGCGCAGCTCCGACCGTCTGAAGCGCACCGAGTCCGCCGCAAGAGTCCACGCCGCGCGCCAGCCCAGCAAGAGCCCGAGCGCCGTCAGGCCCACGAACACCCAGCCGATGACGTTGTGCAGGTCCGTGTCGGACGTGCCGAACAGCTCGGGGAGTGGGCTCGCGTCGCCTTCCCGGCCCAGCGTGAGCCACCAGCCGGTGAACAGCAGGACGAGCACGGTCAGGTACACGCCGGCGTGGAACCATCGGGTCCGCCGGTTGTTCCGCTCGACCGTCTTCGTCACGCCACCCAGGTCAGTAGTCATACGGGCCTGAATCGGAGTCGTCAGGCGACGGTGACTCGTCGGACGGTGAGGAGCCGACGTCCTCGACGTTGACCGTGATCTCGGTCTCGGCTCCCGCCGGTGAGTGGTCGGCGTTGCGCAACGAGATGTTGAGGGTGTGCTCCCCGGGCTCGAGACCCTCGACGGCAGGCGAGTCCGCGGTGATCTCCCGTGCCTCGCGGTTCCCCTCCTCGAAAACCTCGTACGCGTCGTCGTCGCCGTCGAAGAAGACATGGACGTGGTGCAGGCCGGTATCCGTGGCGCCGAGCTCTTCGCTCGACTCGACCTCGAGCGTGAACGGCACGCTGATCGTGTCGCCGTCGGCCGGCTGGAGGATCTCCACCGTCATACCGCCGTTGTCGTCGGTGGCGGTCGCCGCGTCGTCGCCGTCATCGCCCCCGCACGCACTGACACCGAGCGCGAGCGCACCTACCGCCGCGATCATCCGTAGTCGCTTGGTCATTGGATCTCATCCTTCGTCGTGTGCGAATTGTGTGCGAACTCCTACGAGAGGTACTACGCGCGGCCGGCGACTTCCGGTTCGACGCGAACGGACCGGATTAGGAACGGACCTCGTCGCGGCAAGGGCACGGGTGCGGCCCGGGTGTTGACGATCGGTCATGAGCTCCGGGAGGGCAGCATTCACGATGCGGAGGTTGCCGCGGTGTGGCACCTGTGCGGCGCCGCCTGTGACCGTGACGCGCGGCTGCCGTGGTGACTGGCGGACAGGCAACGGCGCACGCCCGGACAGTGGAATGTCCGCTTCGTCCACCTTGACGCGTACAACGTGGCGCCCGTGCCGTCAGTGAGAATCGTGCCGAGCGCGGCGTGCCGCACCGAGGGTGCGCCGACTTAGCGGTCGACGGCGCTCCAGCTCCGACGGTCCCGTGGCTCGCGTGCAGGAGCGGAGGACGAGTTGAGCCAACTCTCGTCGGGTTCCGCCGGACCTGCGGCCAGGCGGGTATGGCCGTCGCGCAACTCGGTGATCGTGAGGGGTTGGCCGCCGATGAACTCGTGGAGGCGTCTATCACGGAGAACTCGGGCCATGTCGTCGGCGTCCTCGACGCTATGTGGCACCGCCCTGGCTGGGGCGGTGCTCATTCCCACTCTCAGCACCTCGTTCTTCACCAGCATCGTGCAAAACCCCGCCGTGCCTGCCGAGGTCACCGCCAACGCCACCGTGGAGCTCGCCGCAGGGATCCCTTCGTCTCCGACGCCGACCTGCAAACCGCCCTCGACGACGCCGGTGTGCCGGCTGCCACGGCCGACGCCATCGTGGACGAGAACGCCACCGCCCGCATCGACGCGCTGCGAGCGTCGCTCTCGGTCCTCGCTGTCATCGCCTTGATCGCCCTGTTCTTCACACGCAGGATCCCAACTAGACAGCCCGCTTCGGCCCCAGTGACATGAACATGGGTGCTCATCCGAGAGGGCCGGTGCTCGACGAGCCCGGTTGCAGGCCACCTTCGGGCATTATCGGGCGGTGCTGACCGCCCGGGACGCGGTGCTGTCCGCGATCGAAGCCGACCTGATGGGCTGGGTCGACCGGGTACCCACCGCGGTCACGTTCATGGGGTTCACCGGTGTGCTGCCCTTCGAGCACTCCTCCGGTGGGACGGCCCACCGCGGGGACATCACCGAGACCGGCAACAAGCACCTGGGCACCTGCGCAAGCGGGAAGTGGGCTTGCCGGCGGTTGGCCCACGCGGACTCCATCAGCTGGGACTCCTGTGCGTGTCACGGCGGCGCGCTGACACCACGCGAACCCGCGACGCGTCGGGGCACCACCGGCGCAGGGAAGATCAACCGCGGCACGCCGATCGTGGTCCGGATTAGAATTTGGCAACCGCCGTCCGTCGAGTCGGCCCGGCGGGTCCGGAGAGGTTTCGCCCATGCCGGTCTCGTCCGTCGAGCGCGAACGCTGCCAGCGGTTCCTGCAGCCAGGCGAGGAGATCCGGTACGTCTTCCCGGCCACGTCCGCTGTCCTGCCGGTCGGTCTGGCCGTCGCGCCCTTCTACATCGTCATCACCGACCGCAGCATCGTCGTCTTGACGGCGAGGTTCCTGCGACGCGCGCGACCGGACGGAGTGTGGGCACGCTTTCCACGCTCCACCCGGCTCGGACCCCTTGACACGTCGCTGGGCCCGTCCTTCGTGCTAGGCGACGTCATGTACGAGGTCGACGAGGAGTACGCAGCCGTGGTCGGAGCGGCCGACGCCGAGCTCGACGGCGAGGCCGCGCTACCCGAGGACCCGCTCCCGGACCTGTGACCTGCAGCCGGATCCGCGGAGTGGGAGGCTTGATCATGACGAGTCGTGCTGACCTGGTCGTCGTGCTCGGTGCTGGGCCCGGGCTGGGCCGGTCTGTCGCCGCGGCATTCGCACGTCGCGGGAGCCAGGCCGTTCTGATCGCCCGCAACAGCGGACGCGTCGCGGCGCTCGCTCGTGAGGTATCGGAGCAGACCGGCACGGCTGTCCACGGGTTCAGCGCCGATGCCGCGGACGAGGCAGCCCTGCGGCGCACCTTCTCCGAGATCCGGGACCGTCACGGCGACCCGACCGTCCTGGTCCACAATCCGTCCGTTGCCGTCGAGGCCGCTCCTACCGAGACGCCGTACGAATCCTTGATCGACGGGTTCCGCCTGGCGGCCGGCTCGCTGCTCGTCGCGGCGCAAGAGGTGGCCCCGGCGATGCGCACCGCCGGCCGGGGCACCGTCGTGGTGACCGGGGGCGGCTCGGCGCTGACCGGCTCGACCTGGTCGGCCGCGCTCGCCGTCCAGAAGGCGGCCGTTCGCAACCTGGCCATGTCGCTGGCGGCTGAGCTGCGCCGGGACCGAGTCCACGTCGTCACGGTGACGATCGACGGCGTGCTCGGGGCCGAGGGATTCGAGGTGTCCCGGATCGCGGAGGAGTACGTGCGCCTACACGGGCTCAGCGACGGGGCGCCGGAGATGTGGAATGCGGAGGTCGTCTGGCGGGGGTAACCAAGCACAGGACGGGCTTTCGCGCGCCGGGCAGCCCGCCAAAACGGGCGGCTCAGTGTGCGGCGTCGTATTTCGCGAGGATGTCGGCCGGAACCCGGCCGCGATCGGAGACCTTCAGTCCCTGGTCACGGGCCCACTGACGAATCGCGGAGGTGTCTGCGCCCCGGCTGCCGGCCCGGCCGCGCCCGCGTCCCCGCCCGCGTCCGCTGACCCGGCGGGCAGAACCCACGTATTGCGCAAACGTGTCGCGCAGCTTTGCGGCGTTCTTCTTCGACAGGTCGAGCTCGTAGGACACACCGTCGAGCGAGAAGCTGACGGTCTCCTCGGCCGCACCGCCGTCCATGTCGTCGACGAGAATGACCTGGACCTTCTGGGCCATCGTTTGTTCCTTCCATTGCTGCGAGGACAAGTGGCTTCCTATGAATGCTTACTCCATGGCGTCAGGAAAAGCAATTCTATCACGCCGGTCGAGTCAGAAGCGTAACAGCATACGTGTGTTGCCGAGCGTGTTCGGTTTCACTCGATCGAGATCAAGGAACTCGGCAACACCCTCGTCGTACGACCGCAGCAGCTCGGCATACACGTCGGGCTCGACCGGTGCCCCCTCGAGCACCGAGAACCCGTTGCGGGCGAAGAAGTCGACCTCGAACGTGAGGCAGAAGACCCGTGAGACGCCAAGGTCGTGAGCCACCTCCAGCAAGCGTGTGAGCAGGGCGTTTCCCACCCCGTGACCGGTCCACGACGGGTCCGTCGCAAGGGTCCGGACCTCGGCGAGGTCCTCCCACATCACGTGCAGCGCGCCGCAGCCGATCACCGTGTCGTCCGCAACGCGTTGCGCGACCCAGAATTCCTGGACGTCTTCGTAAAGGGTGACCATCTCCTTCGACAGCAAAATCCGCCGGGCACTGTACGCGTCGACGAGCCGCCGGATCGCGCGCACATCTGCCGTCCGGGCTCGGCGCACGACGAACCCGCGTCCGTGCGATGAGTGAGCTGCGGCGCCGGGGTTCTCAATCATTCCGGCTTGACCAACGGGAACAGGATGGTCTCGCGAATCCCGGTGGCCGTCAGCAGCATGACGAGCCGGTCCACACCGATGCCCATTCCGCCGGTCGGAGGCATTCCGTACTCGAGGGCCCTCAGGAAGTCCTCGTCGAGCTCCATTGCTTCGGGATCACCCTGGGCCGCGAGCAGCGACTGTGCGAGGAGCCGCTCCCGCTGGATCACCGGATCGGCCAACTCGGAGTAGGCCACCGCCAGCTCCACCCCAGCGATGACGAGGTCCCAGGACTCAGTGAGCCGAGGGTCAGCACGGTGCGGGCGGGCGAGCGGCCGGACGGATTCGGGATAGTCGCAGACGAACGTGGGCGTCAGCAGCGTGCGCTCGACCAGCTTCTCGTGCAGCTCGAGCAGGATCTCGCCGCCGGCCCATCCGTCGTCCACGGCGACGCCATGTTTCTCGGCGAGCTCACGAAGGCGCTCGGCCGGGGTATCGACGGTGACCTCGGCACCGACGGCGCTCGCCACGGCGTCATGGATCGTCACGCGGCTCCACGGTTGCTCGAGGTCGATCTCGCCGCCCCTGCCGTCCGCGACGACGACCCGCCCCGTCGCGCGCGCGGCGTCGAGGACCAGATCCCGAGTGAGCACGGCCATCGTGTCGTAGTCGCCGTATGCCTGGTATGCCTCCAGCATCGTGAACTCCGGATTGTGGGTGGAGTCGATGCCCTCGTTGCGGAATATCCGTCCGACCTCGTAGACCTTGTCGACACCTCCGACGATCGCCCGCTTGAGGTGCAGCTCCAGCGCGATGCGCAGCGTCATCGGGAGGTCGAACACGTTCAGGTGGGTGTGGAACGGCCGCGCCGCGGCACCACCGTGGACGAGCTGGAGCACCGGCGTCTCGACCTCGACGTATCCGTACCCGTGCAACGTCTCGCGCAGCGAACGCATCACGGTCGCTCGCGTTCGCACCATCTCCCGGGCGGCCGGATTGACCACCAGGTCGACGTAGCGCTGTCGGGTTCGGGTCTCGTCGCTGAGCGCCTTGTGCGCGACCGGCAGCGGTCGCAGCGCCTTGGAGATCATCGTCCAGCGGTCCGCGGTGACCGACAACTCACCGCGCCTGCTCGATACGACCTCACCCTCGATGCCGACGTGGTCCCCGATGTCGACGAGGTGCTTCCAGTCCTTGAGCGACGCACCACCGACCCGGTCGAGTGAGAGCATCGCCTGCAGTTCGGCCCCGTCTCCGTCGCGCAGCCGGGCGAAGCACAGCTTGCCGGTGTTACGCAGAAAGATCACCCGCCCGGCGATGGAGACGGACTCACCGGTCCCGGTGCCGGGTTCGAGGTCCGGGTAGGCGGTCCGGAGGTCGTCGAGGGTATGGCTACGCGAAAAGCCGAGCGCGTAAGGAGGTACACCACGCTCGAGGAGCTCGGCCCGCTTCTCGCGGCGGACACGCATCTGCTCGGGCACGTCGTCCTCGGGCAGGCCCGGCTGGTCGCTCATGACGCACCAGCGTAGGAGGTTCGCCGCGATCAACGGGTTCGCCGTTGCCGAACACTCGCCGGGGTGCGACAGTCGTCGCACGGAGGTGAAGCCGATGGGTGAGGTAAACGTCGTGGACCGCGGGTCCCGCGAGATCGTGGTGTTCCTCTCCGGTGACATCGACGACGGGATGGTCGAGCCCCTGCGCGGAGCCGTCGAAGAGGTGGAACAGATGGAGAGCCTCAACGGGCTCAGTCACGCCGTCGTCGACATGCACAGCGTCACCGCGATGGGCGAGCCAGGGCTCGCGTTCCTCCGCGATCTCTCGGACAGAGGCCGTCACCGCGGCTTCGAGGTCTCGTTCTCCGCCCTGAGCGGGCCGGCACACCGTGCGGTCGAGGCTGCCGGCTGGACCTTCATCGAGCAGAGCCCTCCGCCGGGTTAGAACGACCACGGCCGTTCTAACCCGTCGCGGCGGTACGGAAGCCCTCGCGCCAGCTGGGGTACGCCGGCGTCCACCCGAGTTCACGCTTGGCCTTCGCGTTCGACGCTCCCCGGATCGCCGTCATGAGCGAGATTCCGTGCTCCCCCAGCATCGGCCGGGCCAGCCATGCGGGAGTCCGCATGGGTGGCTTGGCGCCGATCACCTCGGCCAGGAACGGAAGCCACTCCGACACGCGAGCGGGTTCGTCGTCCACGACGTTGTAGATACCCGCTGGACCGTTTTCGACAGCGGCCAGCGTCGCAGTGGCGACGTCGTCGATGTGGACAAACGACCACACGGCGTTGCCACCGCCCACGATCGGGAACCGGCGCTTGCGCACCATCTCGTACAAGTCACCGCCCTTCGCGAAGGCCGTCCCCGGTCCGTAGAAGGTGCCGTAACGCAACGCCACGCCGGTCAGATCGCGTGCCTTGGTGACGGTCGACTCGACGTACCGGATCGCGTCCAACGTCATCCGCGATGCCGACGTCGGGTTGGCGTCGAGCGGGTCGTGCTCCGTCTTCACCCAGGAGCCGGTCCGCTCGTTCGGCCAACCGGTGTAGCTCTGCGCGACGAACCGGGACGCGCCCGACGCCCGTGCCGCCCTGAGCAGATTGTCCAGGCCTTCGGTCCGTAGCCGGTTCGTCAGGGCGAACGTCTCGTCGAACTTCTTGAAGCTGGCGGGACCGGAGAGGGCGCTGAGCTCATGGACGACGACGTCGGGCTTCGCCCTCGTGACGGCGGCCAGGACGGCCTCGGCGTCCAGCGCGTCGAGGACGACGGGCTCGGCGCCTCCGGTCGCCAGGGATTCGGCCTTGTCCACGCTGTTCGTCGTGCCGACGACGTCGTGCCCGGCGCCGACCAGCACCGGCACCAACCGCCGACCCACGACACCGGTCGCTCCGGCGAGAAAGATCCTCATGATGCCTCCCTTCGTCACCCCTTACGACGACACGGCGGCGCGTGCTGTGACAATCGGGTCGTGACCGATGTGGTGGCGAGCCATGACGAGCTCCGGCCACTGATGTTCTCGATCGCGTACCGGATGCTGGGCAGCGTCGCCGAGGCGGAGGACATCGTCCAGGACGCCTGGTTGCGCATGCAGAACGACGACACGGACGTGCGCTCGCCGCACGCGTACGCCACGACGGTCACCACCCGGCTCGCGATCGACCACCTTCGCTCCGCCCGGGCGCGGCGCGAAGCCTACGTCGGCTCCTGGCTCCCGGAGCCGTTGCTGACGACGGCCGACGACGCGGATCCCGCGGTGCGTGCCGAGGTGGCGGACACGCTGTCGATGGCGTTCCTGGTGCTGCTCGAGTCGCTGTCACCGGTCGAGCGCGCGGTGTTCCTGCTCCGTGAGGTGTTCGGGTACGGATACGACGAGATCGCCACCGTCGTCGGCAAGTCCGAGCAGAACTGCCGGCAGATCTTCGCCAGGTCGAAGGCCAGGGTCGACGAACGTCGGCCACGGTTCGAGGCGTCGCCACAGAAGCGGGACGAACTGGCCCGCCAGTTCGTCGCGGCATCCGAGAACGGCGACCTGGCGGCGTTGGAGCGCCTCCTCGCCGACGACGTCGCGTTCTACGGCGACGGCGGCGGGAAGGCGCCGGCGATCACCGCACCCGTCGAGGGACGGGTCCGCGTGATCCGGTTCGTGCTGGGACTGTTCCGGCAGGCCGCGGCGGTGGGGATGGTCGTGCGACCGACCTCCGTCAACGGCCAGCCCGGCATCCGCGTGCAGGATCGAGGCGGCGGTCTCCTCAGTGTGCTGGAGATGCAGATCGCGGACGGGCGCGTGCAGGCGCTGCGCAACGTCCTGAACCCGGACAAGCTGCGGCACCTCGGGCCGGTGGGCGATCTCGGCCAGCTACTCGCGGGGGACGGCGATAGCGCCCCCCAACGTCACGCGGACGGCCAGTCGGCGACGTTGCGGTCGTAGACCAGACGCAGACCGATCAACGTCAGCCAGGGTTCGTGGTGGTCGATCGTCGCCGATTCGTCGAGAACCAGCGACGCGAGCCCGCCGGTCGCGATCACCGTGACCTCGGACAGGGGTCGGCCCAGTTCGGCCACCATCCGGCTGACGATGCCGTCGACCTGCCCGGAGAAGCCGAACACCGCGCCGGACTGCAGCGCCTCGACCGTGTTCTTGGCGATCACCGAACGTGGCCGGAGCAGCTCGACCCGCCGCAACTGAGCGCCCGCGTCGCCCAACGCGTCGAGCGAAACCCCGATGCCTGGCGCGATCGCACCCCCGACGTACTCCCCCGCGGCCGACACCACGTCGAATGTCGTCGCGGTGCCGAAGTCCACGACGATGCAGGGCCCGCCGTAAAGGTGCTTGGCCGCCAGCGCGTTGACGATCCGGTCCGTCCCGACCTCGCGCGGGTTGTCCATCAGGACGGGCACCCCGGTGCGGACTCCGGGCTCCACCAATACCGACGGGACATCGGCGAAGTACCGCGCCACCATCTCGCGCATCTCGTGCAGGACCGCCGGCACGGTCGAGCAGATCGCGATCCCGGTGATGCGGTCGCCCTCGCCATTGGCCAGCAGACCGCGCAGCACGGCCATGAACTCGTCCGCGGGACGACGTGCGTCGGTCGCGACTCTCCAGTGCTCGATGACGTCCTCGCCCTCGAGCAGGCCCAGCACGGTCTGGGTGTTGCCGACGTCGATCGCGAGCAGCATCGTCAGCGGGTCTCGCGCAGGTCGAACGCGATGTCCAGCACCGGAGCCGAGTGGGTGATCTCACCGACGGCCAGGTAGTCGACCCCGGTGTCGCCGAAGTTGCGTGCGGCATAGAACGTCAGCCCGCCGCTGACCTCGAGCTTTGCCCTGCCGTCGACGGCTTCGACGGCCCGTGCGACCTCGGCCGGCGAGAAGTTGTCGAGCAGGATCAGTTCGGCGCCGGCCTCAGCGGCCTCGGTCGCGCCCTCGACACTGTCGACCTCCACCTCGACCGGTAGGTCTGGGAACGCCTCGGTGACGGCCTTGTACGCGGCCGTGATCCCCCCTGCTGCGACGACATGGTTGTCCTTGATGAGCGCCGCATCGGACAGCGACATCCGATGGTTCTCGCCGCCGCCACAGCGCACGGCGTACTTCTCCAGCTCACGTAACAGAGGCGTCGTCTT
>OBLS010001204.1_pt1 | contig 10400 bp, 10 predicted proteins | sample 1519901 | NCBI WGS metagenome assembly OBLS01 (sample SAMEA3113585, study PRJEB22503) | soil metagenome
ATGCCCTCTCCGTCCGCGATCACGCAGAACCTCTCCCAGCCGCGTCGGTCGAGCTCCTCGAGCCCGCGCTCCACGATCAGCTCACGGCTGAACGACTCCGGGTCACCATCGGGAAGAGGCTCGTCGCCGACGCCCGGCGGATCGAAGGAGGCGACCTCGGCCCACTCCTCGAGGCCCGGCCTGGTCGCCCACTCGAGCTCGGTGAACGCGGGCACGATCAGCAGCCGGGGTCGATCAGCCACTCGCTCGACCCCGGATCCCAGACGGCTGGCGTAGCTGGCGGGCGATCGACTTCGCGAGAGTCATGCTCTAAGCGGCCGGCCGGCGGGCTGCAACCCGCTCGACGATGCCCCACTTGGAGCGCTCGACCTCCTCGATCTCGAACCCCTCGGCGCTCAGGTAATCGAGTGGGTCACGGAGCAGATGGTCGCCCTCGAAGCGGACCATCAGCGGGTCGAGCAGCCGCTGGATCGCTCGCACCGGACGCGACGGACTGCGAACGTGCTCCATGAGCAGAAGCCGCCCGCCAGGACGCAGCACCCGGCGGGCCTCCGCCACGGCCTTCCGGTCGTCCGGGATCGTGCACAGCCCGAGCGTGCAGACCACGGTGTCGAAGCTCGCGTCCGGGAAGTCGAGCTCCTGGACGTCGCCGACTCGCAGATCCGCATCGCGACCGAGCTCCTCTGCGCGCCGGCGACCGATCGCAAGCATCTCCGGGCTCAGCTCGACCCCGGTGACCCGCACCTCGTCCGGGTAGTAGGGGAGGTTGCGTGCGGTGCCGGCGGCGAGCTCCAGCACCTCGCCCTCGGCCTGGGAGCACACCCACTCCCGGCCCCCGCCGAACAGGATTCGCTCGAAGACGCTGATCTGCCGGTCGTAGCGCGGTGCTTCCTTGTCCTGTATGCGGCGGACGCGCTCGGTCTCGCTTGCCGTGTCGGGACGCGCGCTACCCATCGCTCTCTGTGCTCGGTGAGCGGTGGCCGAACACTCCGCTCAGCTTCGCAACAGCCCAACCGACGCCGCCGATCACCAGCATTCCCAGCGGACAGGCGAGAGCCAGCAGGATCCAACTCACGTCGTGCATCTCAAGAACCCCCTTTTGCGGCATTGCGTACCGCGTTACGCTTGGTGATTAATACGACGCGAGTGTAGTACTACCTCGGCGTCGTGTCAAGGGTAGCGCTGCGCGGCGGGAGAGCCACCGCCATCCGAGCCAGGCGGCGATTGCGACGGGAGCGGCGCACGCCAGGCAGAGGAGGACGTCCACGGCGCTGAAGCTCGCCCCCGGCATCAGCGTTCGGGCCACGGCACTCGGTCCGCCGTAGGCGCTGATGGCGACGACGAATCCCCCCGCCAGGCCGAGCAGCCCGAGCGTCGAGAGGAGCCAACCGGTCTGCGACACCCGGGCGAGTGCCGGCTCTGTGCCGGTCTCGAGCTGCTCGATCCGCACGTCGAGGAGCTCGGGACCCCCGATCGCGGCTGCGGTCCGGAGCTCCGCCCAGGACGGTCCGCGCACCACCTTGAGCAGTGCGCCCGCAAGGGTGGCCCGCCCATGCGCTTCCAGAGCGTGGCGGTCGGCAGCGAGCTCCCTGCCGGCGACGTAGCGGTCATCCAGGTCTCGAAGTGCGGGGAGGTAGAAGAACGCGGGGCCGATGGCACGAACCACAATCACCTTGAGCGGGTCCAGGTTGCGCACGTGGTATCGCTCGTGCTCGAGGATCGCGGTCAGCTCGTTCGAGGATGCCCGCTCCACCAACCCCCGGCTGACCGCGACCCTGGGGGAGAAGGCGCCGTAGGCGAATGAGAACGAATCGTCGGCGTCGACCAGGCGCACGCGCCCTCCGACACCCGCACTCTCGGCCGCCGCCCGGAGTCGATGTGGCAGCGGAAGCGCCACGGCGCGCATCCGCTGATGCAGCCGAAGCGAGGCTGGGGCCTCCAGTGCAAGCGCCCACAGTCCGGCCAGGGCACCCCCGCCGACGGGGACGAGGAAGACGAGTGCCGCGACGAGCTCCCACCCGTGATCCGCGACGGCGCCCAGGCCTTCGGCCGCGAACCGATACGCGGCCACGCTCACTAGCACGCACGCGCCCATTCCGAGCAGCATGTAGCCCGCGAAGCCGACAGCGACGATGCCGAGGAAGCTGCGGTTCGCGGTGTCGAATCTCACGAGTCTTGCGACAGCAGCCTCGCCAGCCGCCGAAGCGCCTTGGGATCGGCCCGGGCTTCCTCCACGAAGTGAGTCAGTGCGGCGTCGCCATGGTCCCGCAGGACGTTGTGCACGGCGATCGCCGCCGAGTCGCCGAGAGCCGCCTCGTACACGTACCCGCGCCCTTCGCGGCGGCGTCGGAGGATCTCCTTGTCGGCGAGCCGGGACATCACCGTCATCGCGGTGGTGTACGCGAGTGGCTGCGAACGCCCCTTGTTGAGTCGAGAGAGCACGTCGCGAACGCTCAGGGGCGTATCCGCCCTCCACAGAATCTCCATCACCTCGGCCTCGAGGGGACCGAGTACCTGGCCCTGGTCTTCGCCTCGTTTCGCCATCGGGGGCATGCTACTACGGAGATGTCGTAGCGTTGGGCCTTCAGTATTACCTCTCTAGGGGGTGGTGAGACCGCGCGATCGCGCGGGCCAGCGTCGCCGCGTTGCTCAGCCCGTGGCCGCAGCCTCGTGGGCTGAGCGCCCGGCCGCCGGCGGGGCGCCGCGCTGTGCGGGCGGTGCCCCCGCCCGCGACAGCCGGGCCCGCTTGAGCATCAGCGCGTTGACGGCGACGATGAAGCTCGAGCCCGACATCGACAGGGCCGCGATCTCCGGGCGCAGCTCGAGCCCGAGGGAGGGCTCGAAGACGCCGGCCGCGATCGGAAGCGCGATCGAGTTGTAGCCGATCGCCCAGCCCAGGTTCTGGCGCATCTTGCGCAGGGTCGCCCGGCCGATCGCGAGTGCAGCCGGAACGGCGAGGGGATCGGAGCGCATCAGCACGACGTCCGCGGTCTCGATCGCGACGTCCGTCCCGGCGCCGATCGCGATGCCGAGGTCGGCCTGCGCCAGCGCAGGGGCGTCGTTGACGCCGTCGCCGACCATCGCGACCCGGCGCCCGTCCCGCTGGAGCTCGGCGACCTTGGCGGCCTTGTCGCCGGGCAGCACCTCGGCGATCACCGTGTCGATCCCGAGCCGCTCCGCGATGCGCGCCGCCGTCGCCTCGTTGTCGCCGGTCAACATCACCACATCGGCTCCGGCCTCGTGTAGAGCCTCGACCGCGGCGGCGGAGGTCTCGCGCGGCGCGTCAGCGAACCCGATCAGGCCGGCAGCGCGCCCGTCGACGGCGACGATCACCGCCGTGCGCCCGCCTGCCGTCAGCTCCTCGCGGCGGGAAGAGAGCTCGCCGGGCTCGATGTCGCGCTGCTCCATCAGCCGCCGGTTGCCGACCGCGACCGAGCGCCCTTCCACCGTGGCCACGGCACCATGACCGGGCACGTTCTCGAAGTCCCGGGTGCCAAGCTCGGGGTTCCCGTCGGCATCCGCCCGGCGCACGATGGCCTCCGCCAGAGGGTGCTCCGAGGAGCGCTCCACCGCGCCCGCCATCCGCAGCAGTTCGCTCTCCTCGATCCCGTCGACGATCACATCCGTGACCTCGGGCTCGCCCTTCGTCAGCGTCCCGGTCTTGTCCATGACCACGGCGTCGATCCGGGCCGAGGTCTCCAGCGCGATCGCGTTCTTGAACAGAATCCCGCGCTTGGCGCCGAGCCCGCTCCCGACCATGATCGCGGTCGGCGTCGCCAGGCCGAGCGCGTCGGGGCAGGTGATGACGACGACGGTGATCGCGAACAGGATCGCCGTCGACGCCGGGTCGGAGCTGAAAAGCATCCAGGCTGCGAACGTCAGCCCGCCGCCGAGCAGGGCCACGAAGACGAGCCAGAAAGCGGCCCGGTCGGCCAGCTTCTGGCCCGGCGCTTTCGAGTTCTGCGCCTCCTGGACCAGCTTCACGATCTGAGCGAGCGCGGTGTCGGCGCCGACCTTCGTCGCTCGGACGCGCAGGGTGCCGTTCTTGTTGATCGTCGCCCCCACGACCTCCGAGCTGGCCTGCTTGTGCACGGGGAGGCTCTCGCCGGTGACCATCGACTCGTCGACCTCGCTCTCGCCGTCCTCCACCAGGCCGTCCACCGCGATCTTGGCCCCCGGCCGGACGAGGAGCAGGTCCCCGACCTCGACCTCGGAGGTCGGCACGTCGACCGTCTCCCCGTCGCGGATCACGAGCGCCTTCGGCGGCGCCAGGTCGAGCAGGGTCCGGATCGCGTCGTTGGCGCCACCCCGGGCGCGCATCTCGAACCAGTGGCCGAGCAACACGAAGGAGGCGAGGACCGTTGCGGCTTCGTAGAAGACCTCGCCGCCGCCAGTCAGCGTGACGGCGAGCGAGTAAAGCCACCCCGCGCCGACCGCCACCGCGACGAGCACCATCATGTCCAGGGTGCGGGCACGAAGGGCGCGGACGGCGCCGGTAAAGAAGATCGAGCACGAGTAGAAGATCACCGGCAGGCTGAGGATCAGCGTGAAGACGTCCTCGCGGAGGCCGAACGGCACCCCGACGTCGAAACCGAACACGTCGCGCCCGATCGGCGACCACAGGACGATCGGGACTGAGAACAACGCCGCGACGAAGAAGCGGTTTCGCATGTCGGCGACCATCGCCGCCATCGACATCTCGGCGTGTCCGCCATGGCCCATAACCTCGTCGGGCGCCGCGGCGGGGGCCTCCGGGGCAGGGGGAGCGGGCGCCTCGGCGGGCGGAGCGTGCACATGCGGGGCCAGGGCCTCGACCGCCGGCTCGGCGCCAGGGTCGGGCTCCATCAGCGGGTCGCAGATGTGCTCCGGCACCGACTGCCCGGCGCAGTGGTAGCCACAGTCCTCAACCCAGCGGCGGAGCTCCTCGACCGAGGTCTCGCCCGGGTCGTAGGTGACGGTCGCGGTCTGGCTGACCGGGTTCGCTTCAACGGACTCGACACCCGGCCGCCGCCCGATCGCGGCCTCGACCACCGCCTTCTCGGAGGCCCGCAGCATGCCGCCGGCCTCGAGGACCACCGTGGCGCTCTCCTGCTCCTTGGCGGCGGGGCACGTTGTCTCGGGTCCGCTCGAGACCGTCGACGAGCCGAACCGAGCTGACCAGGGCGCGCATCAGCGGGTCCGCGGGCCGACCATAGTCGGCGACGTGAACCTCTCCCCCCGCCCGCAGCACGCGGGCGGTCTCTTCGGCCGTGCGCCGCTTGTCGGCGCCCGTGAGGTGATGGAAGAAGAGCGTCGAGAGCACGAGGTCGAATGAGCCCTCCTCATAGGGGAGCTCGGTCGAGAAGCCGCGATCGAGCTGCACCTCGACCCCAGCGCCTTCAGCCTTGGCGCGGGCGCGCTCCAGGATCTCGGGATCCGCATCGAGGCCGACCACCTCGGCGGCCGGTTCGGCGCCCTTCACCATGATCGCGAGCGTTCCCGTCCCGCAGCCGAGGTCGAGGACCCGCTGGCCTGGCTTCGGCGCCGCCTGTTCGAGGAGGCGCTGCTTGAACTGCCTCTCGGGCATCGCGAGGCGGATGAAAGGGTCGAAGAAGCGGGTCAGCCCCGGGAAGCGAAGCGCGGGCAGGTAGCGCTCGGAGCTCATCGGACGAGTCCGCCCGCTGGGGGCACGGACGCGCGCCGGAATCCGCGCAGCCGCAGCGCGTTGGCGACAACCGTGACGGAGGAGGCCGCCATCGCGGCGGCGGCGAGGATCGGGTCGAGGGTCAGGCCCCAGAGCGGGTACAGCACCCCAGCGGCGACGGGGACCAGGCTGACGTTGTAGACGAAGGCGCCGACCAGGTTCTGCTTGATCGTCCGCATCGTCTGGCGCGAGAGCTCGATCGGCGCCGCGACCCGGCGCAGATCACTGGAGACCAGGGTCATGTCGGAGGCCTCCATGGCGATGTCCGTCCCGGTGCCGATTGCGATCCCGATGTCCGCCTGTGCGAGCGCCGGAGCGTCGTTGATTCCGTCGCCGACCATCGCCACCCGGCGGCCGCCCTCCTGGAGCCGGCGGATCTCGGCCACCTTGGCGTCGGGGAGCACCGAGGCCAGGACCCGGTCGATCCCCGCCTCAGCGGCGATCGCCTCGGCGGTGCGGCGGTTGTCCCCGGTCAGCATCGCGACCTCCAGTCCTAGGCGCCTCAGCTCGGCAACGGCCTCGCGAGCCTCGGGCTTGAGCGTGTCGGCAATCGCGACGACCCCGACCGCCTTGCTGTCCTCCGCGGCGTAGACCGCGGTCTTGCCCTCGTCCTCCAGACGCGCCGCGTCGCCGGCCAGCGGTGAGGCGTCGACGCCGAGCTCCCCCAGGTAGCGGGCGCTGCCGACGGCGATCCTCTGGCCGTTCACAGAGGCGGTGATCCCGTGCCCGACCGAGGCCTCGAAGCGCTCCGCCTCGGGAACGTCGAGGCGGCGCTCGCCGGCGGCCCGCACGATCGCCTCGCCGAGCGGGTGCTCTGAGCGCGACTCCGCGGCGGCGGCGAGGGCGAGCACGCCATCGTCAACGAAACCGTCGCGGGCGACGAGCTCGGTGACTCGCGGCTCGCCCCGGGTCAGGGTCCCGGTCTTGTCCAGCACGACCGTGTCGAGCCTCTGCGCCGTCTCGAGCGCCGCCCCGCTTCGCACCAGGACGCCCATCTCGGCGCCGCGCCCCGTCCCGACCATGATCGCGGTCGGCGTGGCGAGCCCGAGCGCGCAGGGGCAGGCGATGATCAGCACCGCGACGAGGGCGAGCATCGCGGCGGTGAAGCTCGAGCCGGCGATGAGCCAGGCGGCGAAGGCGACGATGGCGATACCGATCACAACCGGCACGAAGTGCGCCGAGACGCGATCGGCGAGGCGCTGGATCGGGGCCTTCGAACCCTGCGCCTCCTCGACCAGGCGAACGATCTGGGCGAGCGCCGTGTCGCGGCCGACCCTGGTCGCGCGGAAGCGGAACGACCCGGCGCGGTTTATCGTCGCGCCGATCACCTCGTCGCCGCTGCCCTTCTCGACCGGAACGCTCTCCCCAGTCAGCATCGACTCGTCGATCGTCGAGTGGCCGTCGATGATCTCGCCGTCGACGGGAACCTTCTCGCCGGGGCGGACGATGACCTCGTCACCTGGCGAGACCTCCTCCGCAGGAACCTGGAGCTCCCGCCCGCCGCGGATTACGCGCGCCGTGTGGGCCTGGAGGCCGATCAGCTTCTTGATCGCCGCCGTTGTCCCCGCCTTGGCCCGAGCCTCGAGCAGGCGGCCGAGGAGGACGAGGGCGATGATCACCGCAGCGGTGTCGAAATAGACGTCGGGCAGCTCGCCCGGATCGGCGAAGGCGCTGGGGGCGACCGTGGCGACGAGACTGTAGAGGTAGGCGACGCTGGTGCCGAGGGCGATCAGGGTGTTCATGTCGGCGGAGCCGTGCCGCCCGACCTTCCAGGCGCCGGCGTAGAACGGCCAGCCCGCCCAGAGCTGGACAGGAGTCGCCAGAGCCAGCATCAGCCACATCGTGGCGCGCTCCGAGAGCGGGGACCAGACGAAGGTGAGGCCGAGGAGAAGGGCACCGATCCCGGCGGCGAACGCGAAGCGCCAGCGGAGTACGCGGAGCTCTGTCCGCGCGCGGCGCTCGCGTTCGGTCTCCCCTTCCCGCGGGTGGGCCTCCTCGGACACCGGGCGGCCCTCGTAGCCCGCGCGCTCGATCGCGGCGGCGAGCTCGCCCACGCCGAGCCGGCCGCGCTCGTAGGCGACCGCCGCCTCTCCGCTCGCCAGGTTGACCGAGGCCTCGACCACGCCCGGGGTCGAGCGCAGCCCGCCCTCTACCCTGGAAACGCAGGAGGCGCAGTGCATTCCCTCAACCGCGAGGCGGGCGCGTGCCGGCCGGCCGTCCTCATCCGCGGCGCGGGCCGAGTAGCCGGCACGCTCGACGGCCTTTCTCAGGCCCTCGAGGTCGAGCGCCGTCCCGGCCACTGCGGCCTTTCCGGTCGCAAGGTTGACGCTCGCCTCCGCGACCCCGTCGATCTCACGCAGAGCGCGCTCGATGCGGGCGACGCAGGAGGCGCAATGCATCCCCCCGATCTCAAGAGCGACGCGGTTCAGGGACAGATCCTCATCCGTGGTCGTAGCCATCGCGACCTTCTCGGGCGACTCTAGCAAACCCTAGGGGGGTATGCGTATACTGTGCGGCATGGCACAGACGAGGAAGCGTGGCTATACCGCATCCAAGGACGAGCTGCTCACGCGCCTTGCCCGGGTCGAGGGCCAGGTGCGGGGCGTCGCTGGGATGGTCGAGGAGGATCGCTACTGCATCGACGTCCTCACCCAGATAGCCGCGATCCGCGCGGCGCTGGACGGGATCTCGCTTGGCCTGCTCGACGATCACGCGCTGCACTGCATGCTCGGTGATGGCGAGGCGCCCGCGGATGCGCGCGAGCAGGTCGATGAGCTGATGGGCGCCGTCGGTCGGCTGCTGCGAAGCGGCTGAGGCGACGGGCGCGGCGAGATCTCGCGCGGCGCCTGGCCCAAGGACCTCGACCAGCGAGCTCTCAGCGCTCGAGCACGGCCACCCCGTGTGGGCCCGCGCCCACGTCGATGCGGCGTACGAGGCGTCCCTCGGGTGACACCACGGCAAGCTCGCCGCTGCCGTGCACGGCGACGAGGGCGTGGCGGCCGGCGACCGCGACGTGGTGAGGGGCGGGTCCGACGCGGATCCGGTCGCGGATCGCCCTCGACTTCGAGTCGATCCGAAGCAGCTCGCCTGCAGCGTTGTCGGTAACCCAGAGCCAGCTCCGGCCGAGCGCTAAGTGGTGAGGCTCGGTCCCGGCCGCGAGCCGGGCGAGCGGCTGGCGGCGCCGGACCGAGGCGACGGTAAGGATCGGCGAGGACCAATTGCTAAACCAGACCCGGTCCCCATCCGGCTCGATCTCCAGGTCGTGAGGGGCGGCGCCGAGCACCGGACGGGCCAGGAGATCCCCGCTTGCAGCCAAGCGCACATCTACCGCCGAGGAGCCGTCGATCGTCACCCAGAGCTCGCGGCCGTCGGGCGAGACGACGAGATCGTGCGGCGGGCCGGACGCCGGCCGCGATCGGAGCTGGCGCCCGCTCGAGGCGTCGAGCTTCACGATTCGGGACGCGTCCTCCGCGCTCACCCACAGCGCATCCCCGCTCGGGGTGAAGGCCACGTCGTGGGCGCCCGCGCCGGCCGATGCCCGCGCCGCTACCCGTCCGCGTGAGTCGAGGATCGTCACCTGGCCCGCCGGCGGGCTCGAGATCGCGACGCGGCGACCAGCGGGGTCGGCGGCGACGTTGTGGGGCCCGCTTGGAACCGGAGTGGTCCGGATAGCGCGCCAGGGAGGGCCATCGAGGACCGCGACCCGGTCCTCGTCCTCGATCGCGACGAAGGCGCGGTAGCGCTTCGGCTCCTGCCGCGACTCGGTCGGTTCCCGAGCCCCTTCGGCCTGCCGTTGCGCGTTCGTTCGCCCGGTCTCTTCCGCGGTCCTCCCGACGTCGTCGCCCTCCCCGCACGCACCCAGCAGCGCGGCCGCGAGCACGGAGAGCGACGCGATCCCGAGGCTCTTGCGGACCCTCGTCATCTCAAGCAAAGTTAGAGAGGGCCGCCTGCTCGCGGCCTCGACGCGCGAGCGGCCGGCCGCGTCCCGGCGGGGAGCGCCCAGCGATGAGCACCGCGGCGACCAGCGCTCCGAGCGCAGCCACGGCGGCGGCGCCGATGAACGCTGCCTGGTAGCCGTTGGTCAACTCCGAGCGGCGCTGCCGCTGGTCGGCGCCGTAGCTCGTGGCGATGGACGTCATCGAGGCCACGCCGTCGGTCGCCTCGTGCGAAGCTGAGGGCCGTGGCGGAGCTCGGCGAGGACGCAGACACCTTTCTCTTCGCGGACCTCGCCGGGTTTACTGCTTTGACCTCGGTTCACGGCGACGAGGACGCTGCCGACCTCGCGGAGGAGTTCTTCGGCGATGTGCGGGCCTTCCTTCCCGAGTATGGCGCGGAGGAGGTCAAGGCGATCGGCGATGCGCTCATGGTTCGGGTCGCGGATCCAGAGCGGGCCGTGCGGCTGGGATTGCTGATCGTCAACGACGTCGGCGGCGGTCATGGCTTCCCGACCATCCGGGTCGGCATGCACACGGGGCCGGCGGTTGAGCGCCACGGGGATTGGTTCGGCGCCACGGTCAACCTCGCGGCCCGGGTCTCGGGCGCTGCGGGCGGCGGCCAGGTCCTGCTCACGGCGGCGACCGCGGAGCGCGTCCGCCGGCGGGCCGGGGCCGGCGATCTCATCTTCCACCCGCGCGGGCGCCGCGAGCTGCGCAACATCCCCGAGCCGGTGGAGCTGTTCGAGGCCTCGTGCGACGTCTCGCGCTCCGCGGAGGGCCTG
>OBLS010001205.1_pt1 | contig 10399 bp, 7 predicted proteins | sample 1519901 | NCBI WGS metagenome assembly OBLS01 (sample SAMEA3113585, study PRJEB22503) | soil metagenome
ATACGAGATTACAAGGTGACTGGAGTTCAGACGTGTGCTCTTCCGATCTGTTTGCACCCCCTGCGCAAACGGTTCGGGCCGAACCTGCGGGTCCTCGCCTCCGGCGGGGCGGCGCTCGACCCGGAACTGGCCCGGAAGCTCGAAGCCTTAGGGTGGCGGGTCGCCGTCGGCTACGGGCTGACCGAGACCTCCCCGCTCCTGACGCTGAACCCTCCCGACGGGACGAAGCTCGGCAGCGCCGGACGGCCGATCCCCGGCATCGAGTTACGCCTCGACCCTTCGGCCATGCCTGACGAGTCGGAGGGCGGCTCGGAGCGCTGGGAGGGCAGAACCGACGAGGCCCACGAGGAGGGCGAGATCCTGGCCCGGGGACCGGGCGTCTTCTCCGGCTACCGCAACATGCCCGAGGAGACCGAAGAGGTCCTCACCGACGACGGGTGGTACCGTACCGGAGACCTGGGCTACTTCGACGACGACGGCTACCTGTACGTCACCGGCCGCGCCTCGACGCTCATCGTCACCGAGGGTGGCAAGAACGTTCAGCCCGAGGAGGTCGAGGGATCCTACGAGGAGAGCCCCGCCATCGACCAGATCGGGGTGCTCCAAAAAGACGGCAAGCTCGTCGCGGTGGTCGTGCCGGACCTGGGCGAGGTTCGCAAGCGCGAAGACGGCGACGTCGGGAACGCGGTCCGCGAGGCGATCGAAGAAGGCTCGAAGAGAGTGCCCTCCTACCAGCGCCTCTCCGACTACGCTATCACCCGCGAACCGCTGGAGCAGACACAGCTCGGCAAGCTCCGCCGCCACCTCCTCGAAGACCGCTACGACAAGGCGAAAGAGGGCAAGCAGGGGCAGGGCGAAGAGGGGGCTGGTCCCATCTCGCCGGAGGAGATGTCCGAGGAGGACCGTAGCCTCCTGGAGGACCCGGCGGCCAAACAGATCTGGGACCTGTTCGCTGACCGCTACCCCGACGCGCGCCCGACCCTGGACACGAGCCCACAGCTAGATCTGGGTGTGGACTCGATGGAGTGGGTGAACCTGACTATGGAGATCGGCGAGAGGACGGGCGTAGAGCTGGACGAGGAGACCATAGACGGCATCGACACCGTCCGCGACCTGCTCCGAGCGATCGCCGAAGGGGCCGAAAGCGGCGAAACCGCGTCCGGGGCCTCGCCGCTCGAACACCCCGAAGAGGTCTTGAGCGATGAGCAGAAGCGGTGGCTCGAGCCGCTGGGACCGGCAGAGTCGGCGCTAGCGTGGGGCTTGTACCTCCTCGACCGGGCGATCATGAAAAGTCTGTTCCGCCTGCGGGTTAAGGGTCTCGAGAACCTGCCGAAAGAGAGACCGTTCGTCGTGACGCCCAACCACCTCAGCTACCTCGACCCGTTCGCGGTCGCGGCGGCTCTGGGCTACCGCAGGCTGCGTCAGACGCACTGGGCCGGCTCGATGAACGTGGCCTTCGGCAACCCGCTCACCCGCTTCGTCAGCCGGCTCGCGCAGGCGGTGCCAGTCGAGTCGGACCGGTCCGGCGTCTCGAGCCTAGCCTTCGGCGCTGCGGCGCTAGAGCGTGGGAAGAGCCTGATCTGGTTCGCCGAGGGGCAACGCTCGCACAGCGGCGAGCTGCAGCTGTTCAGGCCCGGCGTCGGGCTGCTCCTCGACCACTTCCGGGTGCCGGTGGTGCCGGTCTCCATCAGCGGCACGTACGAAGCGATGCCGCCGGGGAGTGCGTTGGTGCAGCCAAAGAAGATCACGGTGATCTTCGGCGAGCCGCTGAACGTGGACGACCTCGACCGGCAGGGCGAGGGAGACCGGCCACAGGACCGTATCGTCCAGGCCCTGCGCGGCCACGTGGCGAAGCTCGGCGACCGGTAGCGCCACCGGTAGCGCCGCCCGCAAAGGCGGTGTGAAGATAGCTCGTCTTCGAGAGTAGCCGGAGCAACAGATGTTGGGTAGGGGTTCAAAAAGCACTCTACATATTGGGGTTTTGCGGTCGGTCGTTATCGTCTGGGTTTTCGCGATTTTTGCCCTTTTGGTGCGTAAAATCTCTGTTAAACTTCTCGTCCTATGGCGCAAGGCAACGACAACTCGGAGACGCGAGGTGTCTTTCGCTCTCTTCTAAGCCTTCGCGACTGGATATATCTGCTCAGTCTTCTGGTCCCCTTCGTCGTGTACGACCTGGCTCTAAAGGGCGCGCTCGTTTTTTCGCGGCCCGAGAATCCGGGACTTGGGGGAGGGTTTGGGCTGATGCGGTCGGACCTCCTGTTCAGCGCGGCCTACGTGTTGCTCTGGGTGAGCCTCTTCGCGGTGGCGAGGAGGGGCGTCTTCCGTCTTATAGTCGTCGGCCTTTTCCACGCGGTGACGGTCCTCAACGCGCTGCTCGCTACGAGCGCCTACCAGTACTTCAAGGTCACCGGTTCGACGCTCGACTCCGGCTATCTCTACCTCTGGTACAACTCTCCCGAAGGGACGTGGGGCGCCATCGCCAGCGAGCTCACTCCGGGTCTCCTGGCCCTGCTCACGTTTATCCTCGCCTACGCGCTTCTGGGTCCCCTCCTGGTGACGCGTCTCGTAACCCGGTGGCGCGGCTGGCCTGACGCCGATGGCGCCCCTGCGGCGGAGGTCTCCTGGTTGCGCGTCTTTGGCGTGGGGCTCGCCGTGTACGCTTTGTTCTCGTTCTCACTGCTGCCTGGGGGCGCCTCGACGGACGAAAGCAAGTCCTTCGCCCAAGATTCCATAGTCAACTTGGTAATAACCGGGATCGAGGTGGCCGAGAGCGAGGAGCTCCCCGCCCTTGTCGCTGATACGGTCGTCGAGGAGGCACCGCCGCCGGCGGCGGAGGCGAGCTTCGTGCCCATCGAATCCGAGCGGCGTAACGTCGTCCTGATCTTGCTCGAATCCACCCGAGCGGTAGCTACCACTCCCTACAACCAGGACCTCGAAACGACGCCTTTTATGGACGAGCTGGCGAAGAGCAGCCTCCTGGTCCAGCGGGCCTATACGGTCGTCCCCCACACCCACAACGCCGTCACGGCGACCAACTGCGGCGTCGAGCCCCCGCTGGACTATTGGGGGACCATGATGTTGGGCGCCGTCAACGACAGCGTACCCTTCACTTGCCTGCCTGACCTCTTGAAGGAACAAGGATACAAATCCGCCTACTTCATGTCTCACGAGTCGACCTTCGAGCGGAGTCCTAAGATCCTAGAAAGCCTCGGCTACGAGGAGTTTTATTCGGTCGAGAACATGGACACGGAGGGGTTCGAGAAGTCGAGCTACTTCGGCTACGAGGACGACATCATGCTGGAACCGAGCGAGGAGTGGTTGCGGGATCACCGGGACGAGCCTTTCCTGGCTACTTACCTTACCTCGGCTCCCCACCACGACTACCGGGCCCCGCAGGAGCGCTACGGGCGCAAGGAGTTTACCGACAACGATCTGGTCAACCGTTACCTGAACAGCGTCCGCAACCAGGACTTCTTCTTAAAGAATCTCTTCGACCAGTACAAGGAACTTGGGCTGTACGAGGACACGGTCTTCGTCATCCTCGGCGACCACGGCGAGGCCTTCGGCGAACATGATCGCTACCAGCATGACAATGTGCCCTACGAGGAGGGCCTGAGGATACCGATGCTCGTCCACGACCCCAGGCAGTTCCAGGACGGCGCGACCCTCAGTGGACCGGTGACCCAGCTGGACATCCTACCGACCGTAGCCGACCTGCTGGGCTACGGGATCGACGGCGGTGACTACTCGGGTAGCTCGTTCCTCCGGCCCTTGAGCAAGAACCGTACCCTCATGTTCAGTTGCTGGTACGAGAACGGGTGCCTGGCGAGCCACAAGGGGACGGAGAAGTATATCTACCACTTCGACGATCAACCCGACGAGCTCTTCGACCTCTCCAAAGACCCCGTCGAACGCCAAAACCTCATCGGACAACTGCCCCAAGAAGAGATAGAGCAGCGACGGCGCGAGCTACTCGAGTGGCGCGCGAAGGTGAACGCCAAGTACAACATGCAGGTACCCACTGAAGAGTAGCAGAGCAGCCAAACGCCACCCGCTTCCGCAAGAAGGAACAGAGAAATCTCAGCCTACGGCTGAGGGCTGACAGCCGGGGGTCGAAGTCTGCCTTGCGGGCCGACCGGCCCGCAGAGCTTCATCATGGACAGCGGCTGCCGGGGTTGTTGTATTTCTCGTCCTGGCGCCAGCGGTAGAATTCACCGCGACCCATAGGCGGCTTGCCCGGATGGGTCGCGGCGTGGATCGTCAGGTAGCGGTCGTAGGCGTTCTCGCCGGAGATCTCCTTCAGGTACTCCCAGGCGTACTTTACGGGTTGTAGGACCCTGCTACGCATCCCGGTTCGAGGACATGGCGGTCACGGTGGCCGGGGGCGTCTCTATTTCTGAGGGCTCGTAGGGCGCTTCGTGCATCTCGGGCTCTCCCCTACCGAAGATCAGACCGATCCAGACCCGCACGGCGTCGACTATGACGACGATGATCGCGAGCGCGAAGATTATGGAGAGAATTCCGTCCACCGTTGCGTTCGTGATTATCTGCTCGGTCTGGGCTAGGGAGGAGGTCCCGGTGAAGGGCTCGCCGTTGGCGAGCGCCTCCTGGGCGGCGCTTCTCTGGGCGAAGAAGCCGATCCTGGGGTCCTCGTGGAAGATCTTCTGCCAGCTCGCCGTGAGCGTCACGACGGCATCCCACGCCAGGGGTACGAGCGTCACCCAGATATACTTCAGCCTGCCCATCTTTATCAGAATAGTGGTCGCGACCGTCAAGGCCACGGCGGCCAGGAGCTGGTTGGCGATACCGAAGAGCGGGAAGAGCTGGTTGATACCGCCCAAAGGATCGAGCACGCCGACGACCAGGAAGTATCCCCAGGCCGCGACTATAAGGGCGCTCGTGATGAGGTTGCCCGGCAGCCACGAGGCGTTGCGGAAGGGTTCGTAGACGTTGCCCATCAGGTCCTGGAGCATGAACCGCCCGACGCGCGTCCCGGCGTCCACGGTCGTGAGGATAAAGAGGGCCTCGAACATGATCGCGAAGTGGTACCAGAACGCCTCCAACCCTCCGAGAAAGGCCGTAGCACTCGAGAAGATGTATGCCATACCGACCGCGAGCGTGGGGGCCCCTCCGGTCCGGGCGACGATACTGCTCTCGCCTACATCGGTCGCCGTCTGCGAGATCGTCTCCGCGCTGACCGAGAACCCGAGGCCCGAGACGGCCGACGCCGCCGATTCCGCGGTGCCGCCAACCACGGCCGCGGGCGCGTTCATCGCGAAGTAGATGCCGGGGTCGAGGACCGCCGCGGCGATCATGGCCATGACGGCGACGAAAGACTCCATGAGCATCGCGCCGTAGCCGATCATGCGCACCTGCGACTCTTTTTGAATGAGCTTCGGGGTAGTGCCCGAGGCTATGAGCGCGTGGAAGCCCGAGAGGGCTCCGCAGGCGACGGTTATGAACACGAACGGGAAGAGGGGGCCCACCGGCGCCACGGGTCCGCCCGTCGGGGAGGAGGCGAACTGGGTGAGCGCTGGCATCTGCATCGTCGGCAGGACGATAGCTATGCCGACGGCGAGGAGGAGGATGGTCCCGATCTTCATAAACGTCGAGAGGTAGTCGCGTGGAGCCAGGAGGACCCACACCGGTAGGACGGAGGCGACGAAGCCGTAGATGATGAGCGCGAACGCGATCGTGACCCCGCTGAAGGTCCAGGCCTCGGCGTAGCCGGAGGACTCCGAGATCCAACCGCCCCCGATGATCGCCAGGATCAAGAGCCCCACCCCTATGGCCGAGACCTCCAGGACCCGCCCGGGCCTCAAGAAGCGCAGGTAGAAGCCCATGAGCAGCGCGATCGGTAGCGTCATCGCGATGGAGAACGAGCCCCACGGCGAGTCTGCCAGGGCGTTGACCACGACGAGGGCCAGCACCGCGAGCAGGATGACCATTATGGAGAGCACCGCAACCAGCGCCGCCGCCCCGCCCACGGGGCCTATCTCCTCGCGGGCCATCTGTCCCAGGGTCTTGCCGTCCCGGCGCATGGAGAAGAATAGAATGGTCATGTCTTGCACCGCCCCGGCGAGGATCACGCCGACGATGATCCAGATGGTACCGGGCAAGAACCCCATCTGCGCGGCCAGCACCGGCCCTACGAGCGGACCCGCCCCCGCTATCGCGGCGAAGTGGTGTCCGAAGAGGATTCTCCGGTCCATAGGCTCGAAGTCCCGGCCGTTGTCAAGGCGCTCGCCCGGGGTCGCCCGGTTGTCGTCGGTCTCGAGGACCCTGCGCTGGATGAACCTCGCGTAGAACCTGTATGCGATGGCGTAAGAGGCGATCGCCGCGAAGAGCAGCCATCCGGCGTTTACGCTCTCGCCCCTACCGAAGGCCAGAACCCCCCAGCACAGCGCCCCGACGAGCGCTACCCCGATCCAGATAGCGTACCGACCCAAACGGTTCCCCATCTTCTCCTCCTACCTCTTCCCAAAGGCTCCTATACGATTGCGCCCATATTAGCATAGCCGCAAACGCGGTTGAACGGCCTTCCGGGCGGCTGGCCGGCTACAACCGGGGCGAGAGGAGCCGTGGCGCCGTCAGGCAGACGCCGAAGGCGAGAACGGCAGCGATGACAGCAGGGTAGACGAACACCTCCAGGGGCACTGCTCCGGTCGGGAGACCGAAGACTTCCTTGAGGGCGTCGTTCATGTGGGCGAAGGGGACGAAGTCGCGCAAGATCGCCGAGAGGCCTTCTGGGTTCTGGTTGCGGAAGAAGCCGGAGACGTAGATCAGGGGCGCGAGTATCGCCGTGGCGTACAACAGCACGTCCGCCGGCGACGAGGTGAAGTTGGCGATGAAGATCCCTATGCAGTTCGCCGTCACGAGCGTGGCGAACACCCCAAAGGTCGCGGCGAACACCCACACGAGCGGCACCGGGTGAAAGACGTAGACCAGAAGCAGCGCGGGCAGGAGTTGAATAAAGTCGAGGACTGCGTTTACCGCGAGGATCTCGAAAACTACGCGGCGCGGCGAGAGGGGCGTGAGGGCGAGGCGCAGCAAGATCCCGTCGTTCAGGTCCGCCGTCAAACTCTCGCCGGCCCCGAAGGTTCCGGCCATCACCGCCACGATCCCGACCACCGCCGCCGCGTACTGCGCCGGTATGTCGCTCACCGCCACCGGGACTATGAGCGCCACCGGGTAGAGCATCTTTATGAGGAGCGCGAACCTCTTGGAGAAAAAGAGGACGACGTCCTTCTTCCAGTAGGTGTCCGGTGGGTCAAGCCTCATCGTCGTTCAACGCCTCCCCGGTAAGCTTCACGTACACGTCCGCGAGGCTCGGCCGCCGCACCGCGAGGTCAGCGATGTCCCCGCCCGCCCGGACGATCCCCGCTACCACGTCCGCTACCATGCCGGGCCTCTCTTCGCAGTGGATCACGAGGTCCCGGCCCTCCGGCACGACCCGCTCGACGCCCGGCACCCCTTCGAGCGCGGCGTACTCGACCGGGTTGCGGAGCTTCGCGACAATACGCCGCGTCCCCTTCAGGGAGGAGACGAGCTCCTCCGGCGTCCCGAGCGCCACGAGCCTTCCCCGGTGCAGGAAGGCGACCCGGTCGCACAGAGCCTCCACCTCGTCCACCTGGTTGCTCGCGATGAGAGCGGCGACGCCCGATGCGGCGAGCTCCCGGATCTTCTTCTGGTAAGCGAGCTGCGAGGCGTAGTCGAGCCCTAGCGATGGCTCGTCCAAGAGCAAGAGCGCCGGTCCATGCGCTAGTGCTTCTACGAGCGCGAGCTTTTTTCCCATCCCGTAGGAGTACGTCTTGACCTTGTCGTCCTTGTACTCCGCGAGCCCGAAATAATCGAAGAGCTCCGCGAGCACGCCCTCCGCCTTCCCCTTATCTATACCGTAGGAGCGGGCGAAGAGGTAAGCGTTCGCCCAGCCGGTAAGGTCCCCGTAGTGGGTCGGACGATCCACCATCAGGCCCATCCTAGCCCGCGCCTTTTGCCTCTCCTTAATTCCGTCCGCGCCGCCAATACGGAAGGTGCCGCTCTCCGGTGCGATAGCGGTCGAGAGGACGCGCAGGAGGGTGCTCTTACCGGAGCCGTTCGGGCCCATGAGGCCGAAGATCTCACCAGGGTGGACCTCGAAGCTGATGTCTGTAACTCCGCGCCCGCTACCCTTGTAGAGGCGCGTGATGTTTCTCGCTTCGAGCGTGGCGGGCTTCTCCAAAGCATCCTCTTCGGTAAATTTCGGCGTGGTAATTCTAGACCCGCTGCCGGGCGTTCGTTGTTACGGGCATCACTGGGGCGCTGTAGAATTGGGGAAGTAAGCGAGTCTGAAAGAGGTGCGAGTTGGCGGAGAAGAGGCAGATTACCTGGGACCCGGAGGCCGACCGGCGCATCAAGCGCAGCCCCTTCCTTATGCGCCGCTTTATCCGCAAGCGCATTGAGGAGCGCGTCGCCTCCCGCGGCCGCACCCACGTTACCGAGGCCGACGTGGACGAGAGTGCCAACATGTACCGTCAGTACCGCTTCAAGTAGAACGAGACGCTGTCTCCTTTCGGCGTAGCCCGAAAGGTCTGGTCACTCGCTGGGCACAGAAAACCGCCTCCCTCCAAGTCGACTCTCAGTGGTTGTGTTTATCGATCAAAGGGGGCGTGGTACATCCGTCCGAGCCGGCATCTTCAAGAAGGGAGACGCAAAGAGAGATGGCGAACGACAACGCGATAGCTGTTCTGGGGACCGGGATCATGGGTGCCGCGATGGCGCGCAACCTGATCTCCGCGGGGATGGAGGTACGCGCATGGAACCGCACGCGCGAGAAGGCCGAGCCGCTGGTGGATGACGGGGCGAAGGTGACGGATACCCCCGCCGAGGCTGCCGCGGGAGCCGGGTTCGTGTTGACGATGCTCTCGGATGTCGACGCCGTCGCGGAGGCCATCGGTGGAGAGGACGGCGCGCTGTCGGCGCTGCCCGACGACAGCGTGTGGCTGCAGATGAGCACGGTCGGTGCCGACGGCCACGAGCGGCTCGCGCGGGTGGCGGACGAGCGCGGCGTTTTCTACGTCGATGCTCCTGTTTTGGGGACCAAGAAGCCCGCCGAGCAGGGGCAGCTTGTAGTGCTTGCCTCTGGACCGGAACAGGTACGGGAGCGGAGCCAGCCGATCTTCAATGCGGTGGCCGCCAACGTTCTGTGGCTCGGGCTTGCCGGAGCCGGCAGCCGTCTCAAGCTAGTTACCAATAACTGGATAGTGGGCATCCTGGGTGTGCTGGCCGAGACGATCTCGCTCGCGGAGGCCACCGGCGTGGACCCCTCCCAGTTTCTCCAGGTCATCGAGGGCGGTCCTTTGGGCTTGCCGTACGCGCAGATGAAGGGCCAGATGATGATCGAGGAAGAGTACCCAACGAGCTTCTCTGCGAGCCTGGCGCGCAAGGACGCGAGCCTCGTGCTCGACGCCGCCCAGGCCAGCGGGCTGCGGCTGCCGATGACCGAGGCCGCCGCCACCCATTTCGACGAAGCGATAGACGCCGGACACGGAGAAGAGGATATGGCCGCCGTATATCAGGCGGCCAGACCCGACCGTGGCTAGCACAGGCTAGCTGATACTCCCGAACGAACTTGGCCGAGCACAACCCTCCCTCGGCGGCGCGCGTTGATCCATGGTGGAAATACGCGGTAGGAGGCAGGATCGGCGCCCCTTCTGTAGTGTTGCACGTGGTGTTGCAACCACCGGGCGCCGGCGTATTCTTAGCTTGTCGGGAGTAGCTGCTTTGAGTCGAGCGTTTTGCTGCGCCAGAGATCGAAACCAGGCTACCCAAGAGCGGCCCGATCCTTAAAGATTTTGGCCAAAAGCCCTCCCGGGCCTTGACAAACCACTCCCTCGCTATATAATTCAGCGGTTAGGGACAAAATCAGTAAGGTAACTTGTCCAGCCATAAGCGCCCTCGAAAACGTCCGGGCTCGGACAGATGCGGCGCGAGTCAGCAAAAAGCCCCTTTGGAGAGCGAAATTAAACCGTCGGCGCAGTGCTCGAGGATCGATTCAGAGGCGAAGGCGAGATCTAAAGTGGAGGTATTATTGTGGAGACTACTGTAACTCGACGACCGGGACGCGAGGGGGAGACGCCGGAGCTTCTGGCGAAGTACCTCTCGCACATAGGGCAGGGTAACCTCCTCACCCACAAGGAGGAGATAGACCTCTCCAATAGGGCCAAAGCCGGTGACAAGAGTGCTAGGGCGAGGCTAATAGAGAAGAACCTGAGGCTGGTGGTATCCGTAGCTAAGAAGTACCGCGGATACGGGTTGCCTTTTGAGGATTTGATCCAGGAGGGCAACATAGGGCTGATGAAGGCGGTAGAGAAGTTTGACCCTGATAGGGGCTTTAGGTTCTCGACGTACGCTACGTGGT
>OBLS010001206.1_pt1 | contig 10393 bp, 5 predicted proteins | sample 1519901 | NCBI WGS metagenome assembly OBLS01 (sample SAMEA3113585, study PRJEB22503) | soil metagenome
GGAGTCTCCAGGAGGCGATCGACACCACCACGCCGGGCGGCAAGCTCGTCTTCCACGTGTTCGCGGCCCTGGCCGAGTTCGAACGCGACCTCATCCGCGAACGCACCGCCGCCGGACTAGCCGCGGCCCGGGCCCGCGGCCGCCACGGCGGCCGACCATCAGTCATGACCACCCACAAGCTCCAAGTCGCCCAGGAGATGTTCAGCTCTGGGCGGTACACGGTGGCGGTGATCGCCACGACGCTTGGGGTCAGCCGCGCTTCGATCTATCGCCATCTCACCCACACCGGCAGCTGAAGCGTTCCCGCGGCGCGGCACCGACCTCCAGATGTATGGCCGCCGGTATCGACGAGCACCGCAGGCTACTTGTCGGTCTGGTCGTCGATCTCTGCGTTGGGGGCGTTGCGCTTGACCGACTCGATGCCGTTGATCGCGCTCGCCTTGCTCTCATAGGGCTCGCTGGTCGCGATCACCTGGCCATTGGTCGCGACCAAGTTGAAGCGGAATTTGCCGGTCGAGCCCTTGTTGAGCACGAACTTGGCCGCCATGCGCCCTCCCCTGGGTCGGAGCTTGCTCGCTCGGGCGTATCCAACCCTCCTTGTCAGCGGCCCGCAAGCGCGTGGTTCGACCCCTTGCATGCCATGCAGTTTCGGCCTCCTCCCCCACCCCAGGTCAGAGCCGCGCCCAGCCAAACGACCCTCTTGGAGTGACCGTGAGGTCCGCTGGATACCGCTCGTTGCCGCTGCTTATGGCGCGTGGTGGGACGGCCGGCACGAATGAGGATGCTCCCCACTGGTGGCGACGGCTCCCAGCATGGCCCGGAAGTTGAGGCCCGTCCTCGGTGACCAGCATCGTTGGGCAAGAGCCCGGAGGGCTCGCGGCAGCCAGGCGGGGAGACTGGAGCTCTGGCCGCTTCCTTGACACCTAGGTCGGGAGGATGAGGACCTGGTCGGGGAAAATCCGGTCGGGGTTGCTCATCACATCACGGTTGCGCTCCAAGATCTCCGGCCAGCGGCTGGCAGCTCCCAGTTCCCGCTGGGCGATGCCCGACAGGGTGTCGCCGCGGCGGACGATGTAGAGACGAGGTGGGGGCTGTGTGGGCGTGTCGTCTGGGAGGGTCAGGACTTGGCCGGGGGAGATTCGGTCGGGGTGGCGGATGCTGCGGTTGAGCAGAAAGATCTCGGGCCAGCGGCTGGCGTCGCCGAGTTGCTGGTGGGCGATGCCCGATAGGGTGTCGCCTGATTGGACGGTGTAGGTCCGCAGCATGGCCGACCTCCCTGTGAGCTGGCTTGAGCGACTGAGACCGACTTGATGCTGGCGTGACCGTCCTAAGAATGCATGGCGCAGCTGCCAGGTGCGGTGTCGGCGAGTACGACCGACATGTGACGCTCAGCACCGGGTCTCTCAACTGGGCGCTGGCGCGCTGGTGGCCATGATTCCGCCGTTCCTGACCACCATTCCCCTGTCGAACCATCGCTGAACGCTGAAAGCGGGATGGTCCGCGCCCTGCGGTGTTGTGGTGGTGGAGCTGAGGGGATTTGCACCCCTGACCCCTTGCATGCCATCGAGGGATCCCCACCACCCCGCCCATCACAAACCATCGTGCAGCAGGACAATGCACCAGAGCAGCAAGGCTAACGAGTGGTGGTTCGTGTGGGTTCGTAGAGCAGAGTTGCTGCGCGGTTGCTGCGCGGCGAGCTGCTGGAGACCTGGAGCCGCGTGGATGGCGAACTTTTCTACTCGTGTAGAAATGCGACGACGGTCCAGGAATGCCGTCTTGTAGTGCTAGGACTGCTGCGCTGCGCGACCGTTCTCGACCCCGTCGTTGGGGATCTCGAGCCACGCGTCGGCGCCGTCGCGGTCGTTTGCGGCGTGCGCGGTGCCGCCGTGGGCGCGGGCAATGACGTCGACGATGGCCAAGCCGAGGCCCGCGCCGGGGCCCTGACGGGCGGGGTCGCTGCGGGTGAAGCGGTCAAACGCCCGGTCGAGGAAATCGGGTGGGAATCCCGAGCCCTCGTCACGGACGTGCAGCTCTACCCGGCCGTCGCGGCGCTGCGCCAACAGCAGGATCTGGCCGCGACCGTGTCGGAGGGCATTCTCCACCAAGTTCCCCAGGGCCTGCTCTGCGCGGAGGCGGTCGACGTGGAGCTCCAGCTGGTCGTCGGCCCGGATCACGAGGGGTCGGCCGGCCTCGGCTGCCTGCGAGGCGTAGCGGTCTCGCATGGCGGTGAGAAGGTCGGCGGCCGACACCCGCTCCCGGCGTATGGGCAGGCCTCGGTCGTCAGCACGGGCCAGCACCAGGAGATCCTCGGCCAGCCGGCACAGGCGCTCGGTCTCCTCCACTGCCGACTGCAGCGCCGCTTCTAATTCCTCTGGCGGTCGCTTCCGTCGCAGCGCGAGTTCAAGCTCGGTCCGGAGCGCGGCCAAGGGAGTGCGCAGTTCGTGGCTGGCATCTGACACAAAGCGCCGCTCTCGCGCGAGCGCGGACTCCAGCCGGCCCAGCATCGTGTTCAGGGTCGTTCCCAACCGGGCGATCTCGTCGTCGGCGGGCGGCAACGGCAGCCGGCGACCCGGCTCGGCCGCCGACACCGCCTCGGCCTCCCGCCGCATCGACTCGACCGGGCGCAGCGCGGCCGCAGCCAGGCTGTATCCCAGCAGCGAAGCAAGCAGCAGCGCGACCGGTCCGCCGAGGAGCAGCTGGGTACGCAGGCCCTCCAGCGCCTCTATGCGGTCGTCGACCGATGCCCCGACGACCACCACGACCGGCCCACCTTGGGTCTGGACGGGTGTGGCCAGCACCCGCAGGGGGTCATCGGAGCCAGGGACCGGCGGCCGGTCGACCATGATCGTTGCCTGGCTGGCGCGAGCGAGCTGGGGCCTGGTGAGCAGCCGATGGCCGCCGACCCCGGGCGCGCTGTCCAGGATGGTGCCGTCCGGGTCGAGCACCTGAGCGGGGTTCTCCTCCCGCTCGACCAGCAGGCGCTCTCCGGCCTCGCGCAGCCCGGAGCCGGACGCGCGGACCAGGGCAGCCACGTCGTCGACGCGACCTCGGAGGCTCTGGTCGATCGTCCGATCCAGCGCCGCACCGACGCGGAGGTAAAGAAACAGCCCCATGGCCATCAGGACGGCGGCCATGCCCACAGCGAAGGCCAGGGTCAGCCGCAGGCGGGTCGGCACTCGCTCCAGGAGAAACATGTCCTCATGCGCCGCGGTCTGGGCAAAGCCGGTAGCCGGCCCCGCGGACGGTCTCGATGGAGCTGTACCCGAACGGATGGTCGATCTTGGCCCTCAGGTAGCCGACGTAGACGTCGACCACGTTGGAGCGGCCATTGTAGCCGGTGTCCCAGGCGTGCCCCAGCAGCTCCCGGCGCGACAGCACCTGCCCGGGCCGGCGCATGAACGTCTCCAGCAACGTGAACTCCTTGGCCGACAACTCGATGGCGGCCTCGCCCCGCCAGACCTGCCGGGTGGCCGGGTCGAGGCGGAGTGACCCCGCCTGGAGGACCGTGGGACGCTCCGGCTGGGCGCGGCGGGTCAGGGCCCGCAGCCGGGCCAGCAGCTCGGCGAATGAGAACGGCTTGACCAGGTAATCGTCGGCGCCGGCGTCCAGGCCGGCCACCCGGTCCTGGACGCGGTCGCGCGCGGTCAGCATGAGGATCGGCGTCCAGACGCCGCCATCACGCAGCGCCCGGCAGACGCCCAGGCCGTCCAGGTCGGAGAGCATCACATCAAGCACGATGACGTCGTAGGCGCTCTCCCGCGCCATCTCGATGGCGTCTCTGCCGGTGCGCGTGACGTCGGCGGCGTAGCCCTCCTCGACCAGCCCGCGTCGAAGGAGGGCGGCCATCTTCCGCTCGTCCTCTACCACCAGCGCGCGCACGATTACATTGTCGTCGGTTTCCAGACCACGATCGAACGGAGGGCGGCCCGGCCCGGCGCAACACCTACGGCGATGGCGTCGTGGAGGCGGTCTCGGCGTTCGGCGGCGGAGCCGGAGAACGATCTCTCCTGCTCTTGGCGAACCGCAGGTACAGCGACGGGACCACGAACAGGTTGAGCAGCGTTGCCGTGACCAGGCCGCCGAGGATCACCACGGCCATCGGGTGCTCGATCTCCTGGCCCGGGATCGAGCCGGACACCAGCAGCGGGATGAGGGCCAGGCCCGTGGTCAGGACCGTCATCATGATCGGCACCAGGCGCTCTTTGGCCCCCCGGATGACCAGCTCCCTCCCGAACGGCACGCCTTCGACATGCTCCAGGTGCTGGCAGTGGGTGATGAGCATGATCCCGTTGCGGGCCACGATGCCAAGGACGGTGAGGAATCCGACCAGCGACCCGAGCGAGATCACCCTCGAGCCCAGGAACGCCCCCAGCAGCCCACCTACCAATGCGATCGGCAAGGTGACGAAGGCCAGCGTCGCCAGTCGCCAGCTCTGGAACGAGGCCTGCAGCAGCAGGAAGATCCCGATCGCTGCCGCGCCGGCGAACAGCAGCAGGCGCTGCTGGGCGGCCTGCCGCTCGGTGAACTCCCCGAGCAGCTCGGCGCGGAACTCGAGGGGCCACTCGACCTGGTCGAGGCGGTCCTCGATGTCGCCGACGACCGCACCCAAGTCCCGCGATTCGTCCAGGCTGGCGCCCACGTCGATGTTGCGGAACAACCCCTCGTGATGGACCACGTTGGGGACGGAGACGATGCTGATGTCGGCGACCTGGGCGAGCCGCACATGACCGCCTCCGGGCGTGTCGATGAGCAGCTTCTCCAGATCGGTCACGCTTCGACGCTTCTCAGGTGGACTCCACAGCTGCACGTCGTAGGCCTTGCCGGCCTGGTAGAGGTCGCCGGCCTCCTCGCCCGCCATCATCCAGGCCGCCGCCCGTCGGACGTCGCCGGGCTTGAGGCCGTACCGCTTGGCCGCGTCGAGATCGACCTCGACCTTGACTTGGGGGATGTTGTCCTGGAAGTCCACGTAGTGCTCGCCGATACCGGGGATGTCGGCGAGGATGGCGTTGACCTCCTCAGCCTTCTCCCGCAGGACCTCAAGGTCCTGGCCGAAGATGCGGATCGTGATGGGGTCGCTGGTGCCGGTCAGAACCTCCCTGATCCGCTCCTTCAGGTACGTGAGGACGTCGCGGAAGATCCCGGGGTAGCCGTCGACGACGCCTCGGATGCTGTGGACCGTTTTGTCGTAGTCGACGGACCGGTCAACACTGATCCAGTTCTCCCCGAAGTAGACGCCATATGGTTCGTCGCCCAACAGCGCGTTGCCGATGTGCGAGCCCGCGTTCCGTACACCCGGGATGGCCAGCAGCTCAGCGTTGACCAACTTGGTCGTGCGGACCTCCTCCTGCAGCGAGGTGTCGGGCTTGGCGAGCCAGTGCATCAGGAAGTCCCGCTCCTTGAAGTTCGGAAGGAGCGACTGCCCGAGCAACGGCACCACCACGAGGCCCGCGAGTGTAGTCACCACCACGGCGGCGTAGGCACGGCGTGGCCGGTTGATGATCCGGGACAGGAGCCGGTCGTAGCCACGCTTCAGCGGGGGCACGAGCGGGGATTCCCGATGCTCCAGGGACCTGGGGCTCCGGAAGAAGATGAGGCTGAGCGCGGGCGTGACGGTCAGGGCGACGACCATCGAGGCAAGGAGCGCGAGCGCATAGGAGAGCGCCAGGGGGCGAAAGAACGCCCCGGACAGGCCGGCGAGCATGAAGATCGGCAGGATGGCGACGATCTCGATGAGCGTCGCATAGACGATGGCGCCGCGCACCTCGAGTGAAGCGTCGAGGATGACCCTGGCCGTTGACCGGCCGCCGCCCTCAAGGCGATGCTGCCGCAGCCGCCGTACGACGTTCTCGATGTCGATGATGGCGTCGTCAACAATGTCCCCGAGGGCGATCACGAAGCCGGCGAGGACCATCGTGTTGATCGTGGTCCCTCGCGCATTCAGCACCAGCACCGCCGCGAGCAGTGAGAGCGGGATCGCGACGACACTGATCAGCGCAGTGCGCCAGGAGTACAAGAACAGGGCGAGCATCACGATCATCAACAGCGCACCCAGGACCAGCGCCCTCGTCAGGTTGTCGATCGCGTCCTCGATGAAGGTCGCCGGCCGAAAGATCTGGGAATCGATGGCGATCCCCGACAGGCCCGGTCGCAGCTCGTCGAGTGCCCCCTCGATGCCCCTGGTCACGTCCAGGGTGTTGGCCCAGGGGAGCTTCTCGACGATGAGCATGAGGCCATCGCCCTGGTTGATGACTGCGTCGCCGATGAGCGGTTGGTGGTCCCGGACGAGCTCGGCCACATCGCTCAGGCGGATCCTCCTGCCGTCCTGCGTGACGATCGGCAGGTTGGCCAGGTCCTCGTGGCCGACGATCGGCTGCTCGTGCCGGATCCCGAGCCGCTGGGCCGAGCCCTCGATCCATCCTCCGCGCCCGATGAAATGCCCGCTGGAGTACTGCTGCAGGCCGGCGTCCAGCGCGTCTGCTGTCACCGTCATGGCCTGCTTCAACGTCACCTTCTGGGCGGCGAGCCGCTCCGGATCGACCTGGACCTGGAGCATCTCCAGACGCTCGCCCCAGATGGGCACATTGGCGACGCCGGGGACCCGCAGCAGCCGAGCCCTGATCTTCCAGTAGGCCGTCATCGACAGGTCCATCAGGTCCAGGTTCGGGTCGGTCGAGGAGAGCCCGATCTTCAGGACCCGGCTGGTGGCCGACAGCGGCTGGAGCATGACGGGCGGGGCCGCCCAGCTGGGCAGCTTGGAGGTGATCGTCGCGATGCGCTCGGCCACGAGCTGGCGGGCCTCGAGGAGATCTGTCCCCTGCTCGAACAGCAGCACGATCTGCGACAGCTGCTGGACCGACCTGGAACGGATGGTCTCCACCCCGGGGATCCCGTTGAACGACTGCTCCATGGGGGTGGTGATCAGCTCTTCGACCTCAGTCGGGCCCAGGCCGATGGCGACGGTGTGGACCTCCACCTTCGGCGGTGCGAACTCGGGGAAGACGTCGACCGCCGTGTTGCCGAGCTGCTGAACGCCGAAGAACATGAGGAACGCGGTCAGGGCGACGACGATGAACCGGAACTTCAGGCTTGCTCCAACGACCCAGCGCATCCTTGCAGCCCCCTTCCCGTCGCTAGTGCCCGACCCCCTCCTCGATCCCGGCCAACTCGGGCACCCCCACCGTCACGACCTCGGTGCCCACGGCCGGGCCACTCGTCAGGTACGCACGGCCTCCCGCCTGCCGGTCGAGACCGACCTGGTGGCGAACGAACACGAGGGGTTCGGGGTTCGTGTACACCCACCAGTGCCCTTCCGGATCGACGAACACGGCCGAGGACGGGACCACCAACCGGTCCCCGGCCTTGTGCACCGGGGTCGTCTGGATGGCAAGCCGCTTGGCCGCCGGCTCCTCCAGGGTGATCCTCTGGACGTGGTCGTTCCCGGGGATCGGCTCCACGTGTGCCGGCTCGTGCTCGATGGTGTACGTGTCCGCCACCGCCCCAGCGCAGGAGGAAAGGAGCAGGATGGCCAGCAGCGGCAGGGCCACTCTAGGCAGGCGGGCCCACCGCAGGACGCCGGCCTTGTCCTCGGCCAGGGTCGACCGCTGCTCCGGGAGCGGTTCCGGGATCGGTGAGAGCAGCTCGTCGGTCCAGCTCTCGTCATCGGAGACCGACCCGAACCGCAGGTAGAGCACCGGGACCACGAACAGGGTGACCAGCATCGTCGTCAGCAGCCCGCCAAGGACGACGACGGCCATCGGGTGCAGGATCTCGAACCCGGGGACGCTGCCGACGGCGACGATCGGTGCCAGGACCACCGCCGCCGCCAGCCCCGACAGCAGGGTCGGCGCAAGGAGGTCTCTGGTGCCGCGGATGACCAGCTCGGCTCCGAACGGCGTGCCCTCGGTCCGCTCCAGGCGTTGATAGTGACGGATCAGCACGACCACACCCCGGGCGGTGATCCCGAGGACACCGATGAGCCCGGCGATCGAGCCGAGCGTCAAGGTGCCACTGGTCAGGAGTACCGCGACCACGCCGCCCACGAGGGCGAGCGGGAGTGCGAGGAAGGTCAGGGCCGCGAGGCGCCAGCTCGCGAAGGCGGCCTGCAGCAGCAGGAAGACCGCGAGCGCGCCGGCGACGGTCACGGCCAGCAGGCGGGTCCGGTCGGCCTGCTGCTCCTGGAAGCCGCCGAGCAGGGCGGCGTGGTGCTCCAGGGGGAAGTCCACCTGCTCGAGCAGCCCGTTGACCTCGTCCGCGACCGCGCCGACCTCACGGCCCGCGACATCGGCGGTCACGTCCAGGTAGGTGGCGATGGACTCGTGCCGGATCACGGCTGGGTTGGGGACGACCCGCACGTCGGCCACCTGGCCGACCTGGACCTGGTCACCGTTGGGCGTGTCGATCAGCAGCTGCTCGATGTCGCGCTGGCTCTGCCGGATCTCGGGTGTGCCCCAGACGACCACGTCGAAGACCTTCTGCTGCTCGAACAGGTTGCCGACGGTGATTCCGCCGAGCAGGGAGGCGGCTGCCCGGCGGACGTCCCCGGGCTTGACGCCGACTGCCTGGGCGCGGGCGAGATCGACCTTGACCTGGACGGTTGGCTCCTCGAGGGGACGGTCGACCTGGGCTCTCGCCACGCCGTCGACGCCGGCGACCAGCCCCCGCACCTCGTCGGCCTTGGCGTTCAGCACGTCTGGGCTCTCGCCGTAGATGCGCACCACGAGGTCGTCGTCGGAGCGCCCGAGGACCTCGGTGACGCGCTCATCCGAATGCGTCAGCACGTCGGTCGACACATCCCGGTAGCGGACGACGGTGTCCTGGATGGAGGCCACGGTGGCGTCGTAGTCGGCCGCTGGGTCGATCTTGACCCAGATCTCGCCCGAGTTGACGTTGACGATCTGATCCGACATCACGGCCCGCCCGACTTGGCCGCCGACGTTGACGACTCCCGGCACCGATCCCAGGTCCTGAACGGCCCGCTGGGTGATCTCGGTCATCCTGGGAAGGGACGTGCCCGGTGGGGCCTCCACATGGACCAGCACGTCGCGCTCTTTGAGGGACGGCCGCAATGAGGTGTCCAGGAACGGCATCGTCACCAGGCCGATCGCCGCGACGACGGCGGCCACCGCCAGGGCGGCGCCGGTGCGCGTGACGAGCCCGGGAGCGACCCGGTCATAGCCGCGCTCCAGCCAGCCGGACACCGGGGACGCCGACCGCCGGAGTGGCCCGTTGGCCAGCAGCATCGCGGCCAGCACGGGCGTGACCGTGAGGGCCACGAGCATGGACCCCGCCACCGCCAGCAGGTACGACAGCAGGATCGGGGGCAGGAACGCGCCACCTTCGCCGCGCAGGAACAGTAGGGGAATCGTCGCGGCCGCGACGACCAGGACGGCGTAGAACACTGAACCGCGCGTCGCGGCGGACGCGTTGACGACCCTCGTCCACACCGAGGCGCCGTCGTCCTCCTTGTGCCGCCGGAGGTGGTCCGCGAGGCGGTGGGTGTCGGTGATCACATCATGGAGGACGGCGGTGAGGCTGAGCACGAGCCCGGCAATGACCATGAAGTTGACCGGGGCACCGCGGAGGTACAGCACGACCGCCGCTGCGGCAAGCGCAACCGGGATGGGTGCGACACAGACCAGCAACCTGCGCCAATCCCACAGGAGCGCGCCGAGGAGGAGCAGCAGGAGCAGCCCGCCAACCAGCAACACCCACCGCAGCCGCTCGAAGGACGACTCGATGAAGGACGCGGGACGGTAGAGGGAGGAATCGATCCGCATGTCGCCAAGGCCGGGCCGCATGGCGTCGAGGGCGGCCTCGACGCCGTTGGTCACCTCGACGGTGTTGGCGCCTGGGAACTTCTCGACAACCAGGAGCAGGCACCGCTCCCCACCCGGACAGATGGCGTCGCCGATCAGCGGCTGGTGATCCTCGACGACCTTGGCCACGTCGCCCAGCGTCTTCGGGGTCCCGCCACCAGGCTGGCCCTCGAGCGGGACCTGGGCAAGCTCTGTGGCCGTGGTGATGGCCTGCTCGTGGAAGATGTCGAGCCGCTGGTTGACGGTGTCGATGAATCCTCCGGTGCCTGGGCTGGAGGCCTCCAGGAACGAGAGGGGCGAGACCTCGAGTGCGTTCCCTGTCGTCTCGATGACCTGCTGGAGCGTCGTGCTGTTCTGCCGCAGCCGTTGGGGGTCGACGAGGACCTGCAGCTGCCGGTCCCTGAAGCCCCAGACGGAGACGTTGGCGACGCCGGGGACACCCATCAGGCGCGGGGTGATCGCCCAGCGGGCGAGGACCGATACCTCGATCGGGCTCAGCGCGTCCGAGGACAGCTTGATCATCGAGAGCCGATTGCTGGAGGACAGGGGCTGGATCATCTGCGGCAGCTCCGCCACCT
>OBLS010001208.1_pt1 | contig 10390 bp, 8 predicted proteins | sample 1519901 | NCBI WGS metagenome assembly OBLS01 (sample SAMEA3113585, study PRJEB22503) | soil metagenome
TCCAGCTTGCAGGCGCCGGGATAGGGCACGAAGCCATCCGGCATCGATCCGCCAACGGGAGGCTGCACCGCCTTCATCGAGGGGTTATGCCCTCGGACACATCTCACTCCGCCGAGCGGACCATGGGGGGACACGGCGAAGTCGCACCGCTCCCAATGGTTGCGGCCCCGGCGCCCCGTAGGATCGTTGCATGCCCACCAAGGAGCAGAAGGAGGAGGTCGGCGGCAAGGAGAAGGGAGGCACCGCCAAGGCCAAGGGCGGGGACAAGCCGGCGGCGGGCGTGACGGCGAAGTCGAGCGCGAAGGACCAGGGCGAGCTGTTCCTGATCGACGGCAACTCGCTCGCCTACAGGGCGTTCTTCGCGCTGCCCGAGTCGATCGCCACGCACGACGGCCGGCCGACGAATGCGATCTACGGGCTCGCCTCGATGTTCGCCAAGATGCTCGCCGACCACCGGCCCTCGGCCGTGGTGGTCTGTTGGGACGCGGGCTGGTCAGGGCGGGAGAAGACGTATGCGCCGTACAAGGCCGAGCGCAAGTCGCGGCCGGACCTGCTGCGGGAGCAGTGGCCCCACCTGATGCCCCTGGCGGAGGCGTTCGGGTTCACCAACATCAAGGTGGACGGCTACGAGGCCGACGACGTGATCGCCTCGCTCACAATGCGCGCCCGCGAGCAGGGGATCGACGTCATGGTCGTCTCGGGCGACCGCGACGTCTACCAGCTGGTCGAGGACGGGGTGAGGGTGATGACCACTTCCCGCGGGGTCACCGACACGAAGATCTATGACCGCGACGGCGTCGTCGAGCGCTACGGCGTTCCCCCTGAGCTCGTCACCGACCTGATCGGCCTGAAGGGCGACACCTCGGACAACATCCCCGGCGTCCCGGGCATCGGGGATAAGACCGCCGCCCAGCTGCTTCAGGAGTTCGGCTCGCTGGAGGAGGTCTTGGCGAACGTCGACCAGATCTCCGGCGCCAAACGCAAGGAGAACCTGACCAACCACGCCGACGACGCCCGCGTCTCCAAGGAGCTGGCGACCGCGGTACTGGACGTCGACTTCGAGCTCGACCTGGACGGCCTGATGGCCGCCGAGATGGACCGCAGCCGGCTGCGCGAGGTCGCCCGCGAGTTCGAGCTGCGCGTGATCATGGAGCGCCTGGAGGAGGAGCTCGGCGCCGACTTCGTCCCGGAGTCCGGAGCCGAGGAGGTCCTGGACGTCTCCGCCGAGGAGGGTTCGATCGAAGACCTGGCCGACGGGCCCGTCGCGATCGCGATTGCCGGCGCGACCTGGGCGGCGGCCGACGCAGACCGCGTCATCACCGGCGAGGAGCCCGACGAGTCGAAGCTGGCCGCCTCGCTCGACGGCCGCCCCCTGATCGGGCACGACATCAAGTCCCTCGGCGGCGGAGGAAGCCACGGCCTGCTGGCGGCATGCGCAACCGAGCAGAGCCTCGACCTGCACCACGACACGATGGTCGGGGCCTACCTGCTCGATCCCGCTCGCCGCACCTATGACCTGGTCGACATCGCGGCGCAGCGGGGGCTGGCCGCCGGAGGACCCACCGAACCCGACGACGATGCCAGGGACGAGGACGACGCCCACGGCGACAAGGCACCCTCCGGCGGACAGCTCGCCCTGGACGAGGAGCCGCCGCCCGACCCCGCCGCCGAGTCGCGCCTGGTCTGGGAGATCGCGAAGCTGCAGCGCGAGTCCATGCAGGAGCAAGGCCTGGAGCAGCTCATGGACGACGTCGAGATGCCGCTGGTCGAGGTCCTGGCCGAGATGGAGCGCGTCGGGGTCATGCTGGACGCCGAGCGTCTGGCCGAGATCGGCTCGGGGTTCGAGCAGCGGATCGAGCAGCTCCAGTCCGAGGTCCACGAGCTGGCGGGCCGTGAGTTCACCATCGGCTCCCCGCAGCAGCTGGCCGAGGTCCTCTTCGACGACCTGGAGCTGACCAAGAAGCGCCGCGGCAAGACCGGCTTCTCCACCGACGCTCGCGTCCTCTCCCAGATTCGCGAGGAGCACGAGATCGTGCCCCGGATCGAGCAGTGGCGCGAGCTGACGAAGCTGAAGAGCACCTACCTCGACGCCCTGCCGGACCTGATCGATTCCGACACGGGGCGCATCCACACCACCTTCAACCAGACCGCCACCGCGACCGGCCGCCTGTCCTCGACCAACCCGAACCTCCAGAACATCCCCATCCGCTCGGACGAGGGGCGGCCCATCAGGTCCTGCTTCGTGGCGCCGCGCGGTCAGCGCCTGCTGTCCGCGGACTACAACCAGATCGAGTTGCGCATCCTCGCCCAGATCGCCGGGGAAGACGCTCTCAAGGAGATCTTCGCCCGCGGAGAGGACATTCACACCGCCACCGCCGCCGAGGTGCTTGGGGCCGACCCGGACAAGGTCACGCCGTCGGAGCGCTCAAAGGCGAAGATGGTCAACTACGGCATCGCCTACGGCCTCTCGGCTTACGGACTCGCCGACCGGCTGAACATCGAGCAGGACGAGGCCGGGGCCTACATAGAGCGCTACTTCGAGCGCTTCCCGGCCGTCAAGCGCTACATCGACGAGACGATCGCCTCCGCCAAGGAGAACGGCTACGTCAGCACGCTGCTGGGCCGCCGCCGGCCGATCCCGGAGCTGCGCTCAGGCCGGCCGCAGGTGCGCAGCCAGGGCGAGCGGCTCGCGGTGAACATGCCGATCCAGGGCACCTCGGCGGACATCATCAAGATCGCGATGGTCCGCGCGCACCGCGCGCTCGCCGAGAAGGGGCTGAAGACCCGCCTGGTCCTCCAGATCCACGACGAGCTCCTGTTCGAGGGCCCCGCCGCCGAGATGGAGAAGGCCACCGGAGTGGTCGAGCGCGAGATGTGCACCGCCCTCGAGCTGGACCCCGAGCTCGCGGTGGACGTGGGCGTCGGAAAGGACTGGCTCGCCGCGAAGTAGGCGGCCGCGGCGCCCACTGGCGCCCGGTACTCACGACTCGAACCAGTCGCACGTTCCGGTCCTGTTTGGCCCGGGTCGTTCGGGGAAGACGGTGAGCGTGGAGAAGGTGATCTTCACGCCCGTCAGCGTCATCTCGGGCCTGCTCGCGGGGCTGATCGCGACGCAGATCTTCGAGCGGCTCTGGTCGCTGATCGACGACCAGGAGCCGCCCGACCCGAAGCACCGGGATATCGACTGGGCCAAGCTCGCGGCCGCGATGCTCCTGCAGGGCGCGATCTTCCGCTTGGTCCGCGCCGCGGTGGACCACGGCGCCCGCCGCGGCTTCCAGCGCTGGACCGGTGCCTGGCCGGGCGAGAAGCGCCCCGAGAGCGCTTGACTCTCAGCGGCTAGCGCTGAGTGCGCAAGAGGCCGCGCCGCAGGCCGCCGGTAAAGCGATAAACGGCGTGCTGCAGGAGGCGTCTGCGAGGGATGCGCCAGCAGCGCAGGGGGTGATGACCCTCGTGGCGCAGACAGAGATTGCAGGAAGTGCAGTCGACGCGTCCCCGTCGTCCGGCGACGATCTGTGCGGCGATGTCGGGTTCCCTGATGAAGGGCCGCGCCATCGCTACGAAATCGGCGTCGCCGGAGGCGACGACGTCGTTCATCGTTTCGGTGGTTCGCATCCCGCCCGCCAGCAGCACGGTCGTGTCGACGTCCGCCTTGAGCTCGCGTGCCCAAGGCCTGAAGTACGCCTCGGGCCGGGGCTCGGAGAAAATGCGGTGGATCAGCCAATCCTGAGCGGCCCGCTTCCGGTCCACGGCGACGTAGGCTTTGGCGGAATCGGTCGGTGCCTGCATGACGCCGATCGAAACCTCGATTCCGGACAAGCCGAGGTCGACGACCCGTCCGGCGCGAGCCACCGACTCGGCGACGGTGAGCCCGCCGTCGGGAGCGTCAGCAAACCCGATCTTCATGGTCACGGGAAAGTCGTCGGGAACCGCTTTCCGCACCGCCTTCGCGATCGCGAGGGGGAACCTGTCCCGCGCCTGGGCGCTTCCCCCCCAGGCGTCGCCTCGCTTGTTGGCAAGGGGGGAGGCGAATTCGCTGATGAGATAGCCGTTGGCAGCGTGAATGTGCACTCCGTCGAACCCAGCGTCCGCGACGCGGCGAGCTCCCTGGGCAAAGGCATCGATCGTCTCATCGATTTCCTCCTCGGTCGCCTCCCCAACCATCCGTCCCGTCAGCGCGTTAGGGACCGGAGATGGTGCGAGCGGCTCGACCTCAGGGACCCGCGACTGGCTGCCGGCGTGCGCGACCTGCCCGAAGATGCGCGCGCCGTGGCGCTTGCAGGCGGCCGCGAGCTCTGAGAGCCCGCGGACCTTCGCGTCGTCGTGGACACCGGTCTGCAGGGGGGCGTACTGACCGCGTGGATGACAGTAGAGATGGCCGGTAATGAGCAGGCCGACCTGGTTGCGTGCGATCCGCTCGTAGAAGGCGATCAGCTGGGGCGTGACCGTCCCGTCTTGGGCGGCCATGGTCTCAGAGGTCGCCGGCCGCGTGATTCGGTTGCGGACCTCGACTCCGCCGATGCGTCCCGGCTCGACAAGAGCGACCGCCACCGCTTGATCCTACCTATTACAAAGCGCCGCCTAGCTCTATAGGTCCAGCGACATCAACACGACACCGGCGATCAGGGCAACCATTCCGAGCACGCGGGCTGGCGACAGCTCGATCTGGTCGAGGCCCAGAACCCCGAAGTGGTCGAGCAGAGCGGCGACCGCCAGCTGAGCCGCGATCAGCAGCGCGATCGTGAGGCCAGCGCCGAGGTAGCGCACGGTCACCAGCGAGACTCCCACGAACAAAGCCCCGTAGAGGCCGCCGGTGAGGTAGATGAGCGGCACGTCCCGGACCTTGGAGAGGGACCCCAGGTCCCCGAAGATCACGAAGATCGCACCGACCAGCAGAAAGGTGACGGCAACGCTGATGAACGCCGCCCCGAGGTCGCTCGTTCGCCGGCCGAGCTCGCTGTTGACGGGTGGCTGCAGCGCCACCACAGCGCCCAAGGCGAGCGTTGCGGCGGCGGCGGCCACCACTGCAGGGGTCAGATTGATCCGATCACCGCTCCCTCACGACGCCCGATTCTGATCGCCGGAGAGGACGTTCGCCTCCCGGACGTGCGAACGCCGGCCGGGGGTGACCGGCCGGCGCTCGCTTGTCTCGAGAGGAGATCTCGACGTCGTGGTTACGGCGTCAGATCCTCGGAGTAGGTGTCCGGAAACACCTCCTCGAGGTTGATGTCGGCGGCTGCCGGGTTGTCGGCCGCTGCGATCGCGTCACGCACGGTGGTGAGCTTGTCGTAGTCGGGCGCACCACCGGCCTTGGCCTGCTCGATGCTGCCTTCGAGCGTCGCGTCGTAGAACCCCTGTGCGACGTCCATGTCGGCGCAGTCCGCCGGGACGAGCTCGCAGATGATCTGCAGGCCCTCCTCCGGGTTCTCCTGGCCGAAGACGGTGCCCTCGAACATCCCCTTGGTGACGTCGAGGACCGTCTGCAGGCTCTCCTCGTCCTCCAGCAGCTCCTTGCGCACGACCATCTGGTCGTTCGGGAGGTCCTGGAACTTCTGGTCGAGAATCGGCTCGAACTCGACCCCTGTGGCTTCGATGCCGGCCAGGTCGTTGATCGCAGCGGCGTACGCCTGCACCTCACCGTCCTGGATCGCCTTGGCCGAGGCCGGTCCGCCGGGACCGATCACCTTGAGCTCGACGTTCTCGTCGGGCGTCAGGCCCGCGTCGTCAAGCACTGCGTTGACGAGCGGGATTTCCCCGCCGCCGAGGTCCGTGACGCCGAGCGACTGGCCCTCCAGATCCTCGATCGAGCTGACGCCGGAGTCGGGCGTCGTCACGACCGTGAAGATGTCGGAGTCGATCGTCGCGATTCCGACCAGCTCATGGCCCTGGGCGGCGGCGATCATCGTCTCGGGCGTCCCGGTGATGCCGAAGTCGATCTGCCCCGCGATCAGCTGCTGGATCACGAAGCTGCCGCCCTCGGTCGCAACGGTCTCGGGCTTCAGGTTGTAGTCGGTCTCGTAGATCCCGCCGGGATCCCGAGCGATCTCATATCCGGCCCAGACGATCGAGTCCTGGAACGGGAATGTGACCTCGACGGACTCAGGCGAACCGCTGTCGCCACCACCGCCGTCGTCATCGTCGTCGTCCCCGCATCCGACCGCGACCAGGGCCACGACGGCCAGGCAGGCGATCGCGAACAGACCCCGGTGTCGTCTGATTCGGTCTAGCAGTCCATTCACTGCTTCCATCTGTCCTCCTCAATGTGGATTGCCGCGGGACGACCGATGGCCTCCCTCACGGCCGTTTCTCACTCCTCGGCGGGACTGCACAACCGAACGGACCTCTCGCTTTTCGCTCAGTGACCACGCCAGAAGACGATCTTCGATTCCAGGAGCTCGGTGATGCCGTAAAGAATCAGGCCGATGATCGAGAGGGCGAGGATCACCGCGAAGCCCTCGGCCACCTGAAGTTGGAAGTTGAACGTCTTGATCAAGACGCCCATGCCCTCCGTGGCGCCGACGAACTCGGCGACTATCGCCCCGATCAGCGCCAGGGTGATCGCCACCTTCAGGCCGGCGAAGATGGCGGGAAGCGAGGATGGGAGTGTCAGCTTCCGGTACTCCTCCCACTTCGACGCGCCGAAGGAGCGCATCAAATCTCGCGCGTCCCTGTCGACGGTCTCAAGTCCGAGGACGACGTTGATCAGCACGGGGAAGAAGCAGATGGTCGCCGCCATCACGATCTTCGACGTGATCCCGAAGCCGAACCAGGTGAGGAAGACGGGCGCCAGGGCGACGCGCGGGGTGATCTGGAAGACCACCACCAGCGGATAGAACGCCAGCCTGAACGGTCGGAAGACTCCGATCAGCGTTCCGAGGATCCAGGCTCCGAGCACTCCCGCCCCGAACCCGATCACGGTCTCCTGCACGGTGACCCATGTCGCCTCCCAGAAGAAGGTCTCCTGCACCAGGTCCACGAACGCCTCGGCGATGTCCGTGGGCGCGGGGACGATGATCTCGTCGACCCTGCCCGTCTTGCTGAGCCATTCCCAGATCAACAGGATCGCGATGAGCGAGACGGTGGGCCACAGGATGGTGCTGACGATGCCGCGCTCGCGCATCCGCTCCCTGAAGCTCGGGCCCGCGTCGGGAGTGACCGGCCTCGCGGGATCCATGCCGACGCCGACCTCAGTCGCCATGCCTGCCCCTCTTCAGCTCGTCGGTGTAAAGCTTGCGGCGGATGCCGGTCACCAGCCTGGTCGTTTCCTCCTCGAGCAGCACGTCGAGCGATCGCGGCCGCGGGAGGTTCGTCTCGACCACGTCCAGGACCTCGCCTGGATGGGGCTTCATCACGACGACCCGGTCCGCCAGGAATACGGCTTCCTGGATGTTGTGGGTGACGTAGAGGACGCTGCGCCCGTAGGTCTCATGGATCTTCGCGAGCTCCACGTTCAGGTGCTCTCGGGTGAACTCGTCCAATGCCGAGAATGGCTCATCCATGAGCAGAATGCCGGGCTCGTAGACCAGGACACGAGCCAAGCTGGCCCGCTGCTGCATCCCGCCCGAGAGCTCCCACGGGTACTTGTCGTCGAAGCCGTGCAGGCCGACCGTATCCAGCAGCTCGTGCGCGCGGTCCTTCGCCTCGCTCGAGGTCAGGCCGAAGATCTCCATCGGCAGCAGGACGTTGTCGAGGACGGTCCGCCATGGGAGGAGGACCGGGGCCTGGAACATGATGCCCACGTCCCTCCGGCCCGACCTGGCGTCCTCACCGCCCACCATGACGGTGCCCTCGTTGAAGGGAATCAACCCAGCTGCGATTTTCAGGATCGTCGACTTGCCGCATCCACTCGGGCCCACCAGCGCGACGAACTCACCGCGCCGGACATCGAAGCTCGAGCGCCTGACCGCCTCGACCGGCCCCCTGCGGGTGTTGTAGGTCTTGCTGAGGTTCTTGACCGAGACCGCGAGAGCGCCGCCGGCCGCCGCCGCTTCCGTCCCGCTGGACTGCGCCGAGCTGTTCGTCACCTTCGTCGGCATTCACTCTCCGGCTGGCTGTCGGTCATTGGTAGGACGTCGGGCTACTCGTTTTCGCGCTCATGCGGTTCGGTGCGGCTCGCCTAGCCGCAGTCGCGGCGAGCACCACCGTCGGACGGCGAACTTATACGCCTCCTTCGCGGCGGTCAACAGCCTGGAGCGCCCCAGGGGGATATACCGAAAGCGTTGCGGGGAAACCCACCCGGCGTCACGCGAGAGCCGCTGCCTAGGCCGGAACGGTGCGCCCGGTCAGGCGATGGAAGGCGTGCCTGAACAGGCGGTACTTGGGCGTGCGCCAGCACCTCAGACCGTGCCTCTGCTCGTGCATCACGCAGATGTTGCACGACACGCAGTCGACCAGGCCGGTTCGCCCCGCCTCGATCTGACGGACCAGGTCGGGCTCCCTGATGAGCGGCCTGGCCAGGGAGACGAAGTCGGTGTCCTCGCTCTCGATCAGGCGCTCCATGGTTTCGGTGCGCCTGAGACCGCCGACCAGCACGATCGGGATGTCCGTGTGCTTCCGCAGGGCCCGTGCGAACGGGAGGAAATACGCCTCCGGCTCGGGCTCCTTCCAGAGCCGGTGCACCAGCAGGTCCTCCGCCGCCCGCCGCCGGTCGACTGCGATATAGGGCTGGATCGAGGCACTGACGTAGTCGGTCATCAGGTTGGCGGAGACCTCGATGGCGTCGAGGCCCGCGCCCGCCAGCCCCACGGCACCGTTCACTGCGGTCTCCGGGTCGAGGCCCTCGCCCGGGACGAAGTCCTGGAAGCCGAGCTTCATGGTCACGCCCATTTCGGGCGAGACCTGTTCCCTAACCGCCCCGATCACCGCCCGCGGGAACTGCTCGCGGGCGGCCGGGTCACCACCCCAGCGGTCCGTCCGCCGGTTGGTCAGGGGGGATCGGAACTCGCTGATCAGATAGCCATTGGCGGCGTGGAGGTGTACGCCGTCGAACTCCGCTTCGCGCGCCCGCCGCGCAGCCTCCCCGAACGCCGCTACGGTGGCGGTGAGCTCCTCGTCCGCCGCCTCACGCACCGGCCGCCCGGTCATCACGTTGTCCACCGGCGAGGGGGCGATCGGCTCGAAGTCATCGCACTCGGTCTGGCTGCCGGCATGCGCGAGCTGCGCGAAGATCCTGCCGCCGGCGGAGTGAACCGCCTCGGTCAGGCGACGCAATCCCGACAGCATCGCGTCGTCGTGGATGCCGTTCTGGGCGTCGCCGTAGCGGCCGCGCGGCTCGACGAACATGTGGCCCGTGAAGGCGAGGCCGACGCGGCCCCGGGCCAGCGCCGCGTGCAGCTCGACCATCTCGTCCGTGACCTCGCCGGCGATGTTCGCCATCGACTCCGAGGTGGCGGCGCGGATGACCCTGTTCGGAAGCCGGACCGGTCCGATCATCCCCGGCCGCAGCAGTGGTCTCGTGACGCTCATGGAACCGACGCAACTATCTCGGGCTACCGGCCGAAAGTCATCGGGATAATCCCGCTGCCGCGGGACGGCATCCCCGCACTCGGCCGAGAGCGCGCGTGCGGCCGGGGCCCAGGCCTGGACCGCCGATGACGGACGACTATGGTCGGCACGATGGAGGATTCCCGCGCTCGCAGCGGCGAGCAGACACGCGAGGCAGTCGAGGACGCTCTCCGGCGCGCCACGAACGCGCGCGATCTGGGGGCGTTCTGGCGTCTGGGTCGCGAGGGCGCCGTGACACGGTCCGAGGGCGTCCGGCGAGCGTCGGCCGAGGCGGTCGCCCTGGCGGGCATGCCGGTGGCGGTCAAGGACCTGCTTGACGTGAGAGGGCTGCCGACCACAGCGGGCCTGCCCGGGGAGCATCCTCCGGCTGATGCGGACGCCGAGGCGGTGCGGCGGCTGCGCGCGGCGGGAGCGGTGCCGATCGGGAAGACCGCGATGGATCCCCTCGCATGCACGACCGGGGGCCAGGCCCCGGGCTTCCCCCCCTGTCTCAACCCCGTGGACGCGCGCCTGAGCCCCGGCGGCTCGTCGTCGGGATCCGCGGTCGCGGTGGCGGCAGGCATCGTGCCGCTCGCCATCGGGACCGACACTGCCGGCTCGATCCGCGTCCCGGCCGCCTACACGGGAATCGTGGGGTTCAAGCCGGCTCAAAGGGCGGTCCCGCGGCGAGGCTCCGTCCAGGTCATGCCCGGCTTCGACACGGTCGGCGTGCTGGCGACCGGCGTTCCAGGGTGCGTGGCCGGATACCGGGCGCTCGCGAGCCGGATTCGTCGCGACGGAATGGATACGGGCGGCGGCGGGGCGAGCTTGCGGACCGATGCCGCGACGCCTCGCGTGGGCGTCCTCTCGGACCTGCTCCGCGAATCGAACGTCGAAGTCGCGGCGGCTT
>OBLS010001209.1_pt1 | contig 10383 bp, 15 predicted proteins | sample 1519901 | NCBI WGS metagenome assembly OBLS01 (sample SAMEA3113585, study PRJEB22503) | soil metagenome
CGTATAAATATAACGTTAGAAATGCAATACCAAATAATTGACGATTCTCACCGATAGTTGTGATAAAATGGTTCTGTTAACTTACCGACACTTTTGTAAAGTGTTAACCATCGTCACATTTATTTACGTTTCAAAATCTCTGATATCTTTTCTAAAATTTCTGTACCTTTTGGAGTAATCTCATAATATCTTACCGCAGCAGGTCTCTTATCTTTTGTCAATCCAAATTCGCTCTTTACTAAATCTGCTTTTTCCAAAGCATTGAGATGAAATGATGTTATTTTTCTTTCTAATCCTAATTCTTGTGCTAGGTTACTAGCATACATTTTTTTTGTTCTTGTTAAAGTATGGAGTATTTTTAATCGAGTGGGTTGTGAAACTACCTGTAAAACTTCTAAATCAGGATTATTGAAATCTATGAATATCAATTCCGTATCGGTCATTAGTTTTCCATTATATTATAACTGTTGCCATAATTAGCTTTTACTATAGAAATGCTTATATACAGACGGGAACTATATTTCCATAGTGGAAAGCAAGAACGTAAGAGAATTAAAAGGTCAAGAAATGGCAAAACTAGATTGCCTAAAGAGAATTGATGATTTTACTTATAAAATAAAATCGCAATCTAGTAATGCTATTTATGAAATAAATTCCACCGAACTAGGTTTCGTATGTTCTTGTCCAGACCACAAATTTAGAGGTGTCAAGTGTAAGCACATCTATTGTGTAGAATTTAGCCTACAAATTAGACAAACCGTTAAAGAACAAATTGTTATCAAACCTGTTAATGTTCAAGACTGTCCTATTTGCCTAGTATCTGATAATGTAGTAAGACATGGTATTAGAAAGAATAAATCTGGACAGATTCAAAAATTCTTTTGTAAATGTTGCAACAAATGGTTCTCAATCAATTATGGTTTTGAAAAGATGCATAGCACACCACAGATGATAACGGCAGCAATGCAGCTCTATTTCAGCAATGAATCTTACAGGAATATTAAGAAATTCTTGGAATTGCAAGGAGTCAAGATTAGTCATGTAGCTGTTTACAAATGGATTAACAAATACGTTAAACTAATGGACAAATATCTAGAACAAATAAAACCCAATGTTTCTAATGCTTGGAGAACTGATGAATTATATTTCAAGGTTAAAGGAAATACAAAATATCTATACGCACTTATGGATGATGAAACTCGTTTCTGGATTGCTCAACAGGTAGGAGATTCAAAATATACGGAAGATATTAAACCACTTTTACAGAAAGGAAAGGAGATTGCAGGTAAAAGACCTCTTGCATTGATAAGTGATGGCGCACCTAATTTCACTGATGCAGTCAAAAAAGAGTATTTTAATTTGCAAAACCCAAGGACAAAACACATACGTCATATTCGATTCAAAGGTACAGGGAGACCATAACAATAACAAGATGGAAAGAATGAATGGTGAAGTTCGTGACCGAGAGAAAGTTACAAGGGGATTAAAGAAAGTAGATTCACCATTGCTGAAAGGTTATCAAATCTATCATAATTACATTAGAGAACATGAAGGTTTGAATGGTTTAACTCCAGCAGAGAAATGTGGTATTAAGATTGAAGGTAATGACAAATGGATGACAATTATTCAAAATGCAAAGAAGGAGTTAAAAAATGAATAACGATAATTGCAATATAATAAATTTTGGTCAATGGTTGTTGGATATAATTTCTGATGTATTGGGTTGTAACTGTAAAAAATAGTTATTTTTTATGAAAACAATCCTTTAATCTATTTAAAAATATTTTATTATGAGGATTTTTAAGAGAAAGTATGTCCTTTATAGGTAATGTTGTTTCTATCTTATTTCCGTTTTTGCTACCAACTGTTATAGTTAAATTCTCGTTAATATAATCTGAAATTTTGACTGATTTAATTCCAAATGGATTATTTATATCTTGAAGAGTTTTATCTGTACTAGCTGAGGGAAATATTAGTTCATCGTTTTTAAGTTCAAACAATCTCAAAAAGTCTCTCGAATATATTGTTTTAATCCGTTGGTTACCAAATCTCCATACAGAAACATAGTCGTTAATATCTTTTGTATTGAGAAGACCTTCGCAATCTTCTGCCGCTTGTTCTCCTCTTACCTTGTTAATTTTTAAAAAATAAACATTATTTTCCTTAATGATTTCTTCAAATTTTAAATGTAGTTTCTTGTACCATTCGCTAACCAATTTTACAATCACTCCTATCATTGTTAAAATTGATGCAAATGGAATAACATTTGTAAAAGTTTCTAAATATTGTTGTAAATATAGATAAATGTAAATATAAAATCCTAATGCCAATCCTATTGCAAAGCTTGTAGGAACTAAAATAAACAATAATTTCATTGACTTGACAGCTATGTTCTATCTCTTTAATATCTAAACCTATTAAAATAGACAAAGCTAAAGTTTCAGCTTGATTCTTAGCTATATTCGTTTACTTTTTTGAAAAGTGGGTGTTAGTGTTAACTTGCCTACAGGCTATAACACCCACTACTGTGATGGTTTTTGCAAAGATATGAAGGTGTATTAAGACAAGAGAAGGTAGGATAAAAGACTGTTGATTTTCAAATTTATCAAGATATAATAAACAGTGATTTTATTTAGCTGGGCATGGTATTAGAAAATTTAGGATGTCCTCAATGTAGTGCTGCAAATCTTGTTACCTCACCTGATTCTTCGTATGTTAAAGCACACAGTGATTATCAATTAGGAGGAAAAACATCAAAATACAAATGTTCTCGTTGTGGAAGAGATAATACAGCCTATTGGACTAAGGAATAATCTTTCTCTCCATGATTCTAAATGAATCATGCTCTGGATATTTTTTTAAATGTTCTTCTGCATAACAGTCTTTATATTCCATTTCTGTTCCACACGTTTCACATATTACATATTTGTTTTTGAAAATATCTTGTTCAGACATAAGAAGGTAATAATTAAAAACATTAGCTAAATTTGTTTCGAATATGTGACGACAGTTAACACTTTCTTAAAGAGACCGTATGTTAACAGAACCGATAAAATATATATTAAATAACGAAAGCCAAGTTAAACAGTACTATGATGCTTCAAGTATTGTATAATTAAACCAAAGCTTGATTGACATAATTCTTATCAAGATGAACTGCTTCACATCCTGATCTTTTTGTATTGAATAAATAAATGTATTTGATCAAACAAAAAAGAACTAATAACTTTATTAGACAAATTTTCAAGCTTTGATTAAAGGTTTAAAGAGCTTTCAGATATAACAAACTTTATATAGTAGTACTTAATCACTAAAAACAAATTTCTTGAAAATAAAAATTAAACAAAAAGATCGGATATAGTTAATGTTTCTAATTGAAAAGAGATTTAATACATAATTAATTTGTATTTTATTGATAAATGGTAAAAAAGGAAGGGATAATAATGGATGAGGGCGACTTCTTCTCTAGAAAGAGAAAAGAGATTGGTATTATTTCAGTAGTCGCAATAATTATTTCTTCATTTAGTTTATTTTTTTATCAACAGAATATAACAGAACAAAATATTAAGGATAGTATATTTAACCAATATAAAAACCGTCAGATAGAATCTACACAAATTATTTCCGAACGTATTGAATCTGATCTGAAGTTGATTATGTCACTCCTTCAGGGAATCGCAGATTCTGTTCCTCTACAACAAGGTGAACTATATGGAGATAGAATTCAAAAGCTTATGAACGAAAAATTTGATCAAATTAATGATATTACCAAAGTTGATGGGCTGTTTATTGCTGATGAAGATAATATAATAACATATAATATAGTATCTGAAGGGAAAAGAAGTTTTGTTAATATAGATATTTCATTTAGAGATTATATACAAGAGACAAGAAATACTCTGAAACCAGTTTTTTCAGACGGATTTAAGGGAATTGATAATATATTTAGTATTGCATTAACTGTTCCAATAGTAAATAGTGATAGTGGAAAATATATAGGAACAATCGGGATACAAATACCTACCGAGCCTTTTTTTGCACATTCTGGAAATATTAACAATGTTAATTCACAGTTTTTAGTAGCATATGATAGCAAAAAAAATTATCTTGCTACTCCTAGGACACAATTCATTGGAAAGAATTTTTTTGATACCGATGTCCAAAAATTTTTTAATGTGACAGATATCCAGAATAATTATTATCGTAAAATCTTTTCTGGTGAATTATTAGGAGGATCTGCGGTATATGATTTTGGAAGTGGTGAGAGACTAAATACGGGATATCCGATTTGGTTGCAAGAAAAACCTAAATATTTTATATTTGTCATAACACCTACTACACAAATATATTCCCATATCAATGATATTCTTCATACGGAAAGATTAAAAGGTTTTTCATTGATTTTTGGCCTTTCATTTGCAGTTCTGATTTTAATCCTATTTCTTATAAAGTGGAACAATACCTTAAATATTGAAGTAAAAAAAAGAACAAAAGAATTACAAGAATCAAATAGACAACTTTCATTATCAAATCAGGAAATTGCACACGCCAATGAAGAATTAAAAGTTCATGATAAAATGCAAAAGGAATTCATTAATATAGCAAGCCATGAGATAAAGACACCCCTTCAAGCTATTCTTTCAGCTTCCCAACTATTACAAATGTATCCAGAAAGACAAAAGAAATTCGCATCAGCGATACAAAGAAATGCGATTAGGCTCCAAAGACTTTCTAATGATATATTAGACGTTGCTAAAATTGAAAGCCGATCATTAAAATTAAAAAAGGAATTATTAGATCTAAATGAATTAATATCGAATATTATAGAGGATTATAAGACTATTATTGTAAAAGATAATCAAAATGTCAAATTATTTTTTAAACCCTCCCATTATGCTTTATTCGTAGAAGCCGATAAAGAAAGAATTGCTGGAGTAATTTCTAACCTTCTGAGTAACGCTATTAAATTTACCAAAAAAGGTGAAATATTTGTTTCTACTGAGGAAGAAGATAATAGTAATAGCCCCTATGCATTAGTGACTGTAAAGGACACTGGTGAGGGAATAGATCCAGACATATTACCTAAAATATTTTCAAAGTTTATTACAAAATCTTTTGAAGGGTTAGGTTTAGGGATGTATATCGCTAAAAATATTGTGGAAGCTCATAAAGGAAAGATATGGACTGAGAATAATAATAAGAATAAAAATGGTAATCGTGGAGCTATATTTTATTTTACTTTACCACTAAGCAAAGTAGTAGAAACATCAAATAACAATATAGATAAATAAAAAAGAAATTATTAAAAAGTTCTACCAATAGTTTTAAAGTATATTTTTTCATCAATGATAGAAATGAAATTATTAATAGATTAGATAATAAGTTCCGTAGGTAGTAACGCTTTCTACATATTTGTCTAGATTAAATATAAAATAACCATTAGTAAATACAAGTTATTTATAAAAGTATAAAAATTGCTAAGTAAGGTAATGTCTAAGCTTTATTATTAATTTCTTAGTTTATTAGAATTTATAAATCAGATTATATATAAGACAACAGTGACTAATATATCAAACTTAAAAGATGAACATAAAAAACAAAGTAACACTATAAAAGAAGAAACAGAGCACTTTTTAAACCAACAAAAACAACAAATGGCAAATACTACATCAAATATTTCAAACATAACAAATAGGGTCAATGACAATTTCAATGAATATCAAAAAACAAATAATGAAATCATTGGGCAAGGTATTGATACTACTAATAAATATCAACAAGAAACCATTAATACAATTCAATCAATCTCAAACAACGCTATAGAATTACAAAAAAATATTCTTAATACTTATCAATCAGCATTCTCAAGATTTTTAAATGATACATCTAAATCATATTGGAATAATTATATGTATCCAGAAAGATATGCTGATGTATATAATAAAACTAGTCAAAACATTACAGATAATACAATCAATGCTAATAGAAGAATAAATGATTTAGTATTAGGATCAACAGAAACTTTTAACAAATCAATAGAAATTGCACAAAAATACTATAATGAATCAGTTCAAAATTACTTTAACTTTGTAAATAAGATAGAAAAATCTTATTACAATCACTAATTTTTTATTATTTGTTACTAACTTTGTTTCTTATTGTTAATTCCTAAATAAATTATAATCATAAAAATAATAATAATTCATATATTTATGTATTCTTTATTTTTTTGAAATGAATATTGGATTATTTCTTATAAATTATATGATATAAAATAAATAAAAATATAATCTTCAAATCGTTTTGATAATATCATATTTTATGAAATGTTTATCTTTGAAGCAACCATATGCAGATTTGCTAGCGTTTGGTGAAAAGACAATCGAGTTAAGAAAATGGAATACTAGATTTAGAGGAGAATTCCTAATTCATGCTTCAAAAAATATTGATATACAAGCTTGTGAGAGGTTAGATATTGATATTGACAAGCTCACAATAGGCGCTATCATTGGTTCTGCATTTTTATATGATTTTAAAGAATACAGCAATCAAGAAGAGTTTAACAAAGATAAACAGAAGCACTTTTCTATTGTTACTAAATATTTTGATGGCTACAAATACGGTTTCTTAATTAGAAATGCTCGATTGTTTAAAAAATCAATTCCTTATCGAGGCAAATTAAGGTTCTTTGAAGTAGATAATTCAATAAAGTTTTAATTGTGAAGACTGTTATTTATGAATTAATCTTTCATTTCTATTTAGCCAATTGATATTTTTTCCGATATCATGTACTAAGATAAGGGTTTCATTTTTGTGTTTTCTTCTTTTTATTTCTCTTATTGAAGCTATATATCTTCTTTTTTATTAGTTATGTTTTGTTTTGGGAATTGATAACATTCTGATACTAATATTTGATAATTTATATCTAAATTGTCACATCATGTCAACTACTATTACTATCTTTATTTTTACCAGATTTGTCTCTTTATCACGTTTATTGCTTCTTCATATACCTTTTTTGCTTTTTGTAGATCGCCATTAAAACATTCATTAGATATTTTTTTAATAATTTCATCGTAGGAAATGTTTTTTTGACTAGTCTTAAATTCTTGTTTTTCATCATTTGAAAACATATTTGTTAAACTTGATGGTAGCATTGATAAAAGACCTGTTGCTACTACTGGTTCTGAATTTTGAAGAAAATATTTCGATGTTATGGAAATTCCTTGTCTTGCCATATCTGGTGAGATTTCCAATCTTTGGGCAAAATGTTCAATAATATCTTCCATAACGAAAAAATGACAATTAAGTATATAATCAATTGGTAATATTTTTATTCATAATAATGCTGAATTTTTTTCGCTGCCATTAGTTTTCTTATATTGAAATATACATACATTTCACTAAGATATTCAAAAAACATGTTAAAGATCATATTTTCTAAATACTAAAAATAACAACTATAGCCATACAACTTTTACAATAATTACTTTTTAATGTTTTAAGAATTACCTAATATTATTAGGCAAAGAAAGAAAGAGTAAAGAGTCTTTTTTTGAATAGTGGATAATATTTCATACAAGTTAAAAATTCCGAAAGAAATAGTGTCTTATGATAAAGTTATGGAACATCAATAAAAAAATTTTTCATTTCTTTAAGAATATAAGACCAACTATTGTACTAACTAAAGTAAAGGATCCAATTAATGCAGCAATAAATACAGTATCTGCTACTGATGCTAGTGGTTCTCCTATAACTGATATGAATATTGAATATACAATAATTATAAATCCAATCAATGCAAATAGACCAAAAATTATTGATCTAATATCACTGCTACCATTTTCAAATGTTGATCCTTTTTTATCGAGATTTTTTGATTCTTTAGTGTCTTTTTCAGGATTAACTTTTGTAGAGGTAGACTGATCTATTTCCTTATTAGTAGAAGTTAGATTATCCATTTCTCTTTTATAATCGTTAGAATTTTTATATATATTATCAGCCATTTCATTATAATTATATTTAATAGTATAAAAACAATTTTTAAGAATTAAGCTACTGATAACATATAATTCAATATACTTTTTAAATATCTTCTTAGATTATATTATAGCCTATTTAGAAGCAAATCACAGATAAGGCTATGACGATATTTATCTCTACAAAGGATAATATCACTTTGAGATAATTTTATTGTCATAGCCTGAATTGTTTTATCTTTATTATTACAATTGATCCAATTCAGGCTATGACAATGAGTTCATCAGAGGATGACGATTTGTATATTAACTTTGGAGTTATATTATATAACAATTGGAGATAAAAGTGCTGATAATTGATTGACCAATGACAGGTAATCCTTTGCCAATCAATCGCCTAATAAATCTATGATAATAGAGTCTTAACAATAACCATTGAAAGAAATTTAATAATTATCTAAGTATTGTGACATATTTATTTTATTTATTGTAATAGCCTATAGAACCATTCTTTAAGAGGCTACGACAATGGAAACGATTTTTTGTTCAATTATTTCTTTTTTACCATTATATTTGAGTTACTAGTATTGCAAGAAGGTTAACAACAATATTAATAAGAATTTGTCTATATACTAATAGATTTATTTCAAGCAATAACCATTTTTTATTGAGGATATCTCAATATAAATCAAAATTATATGAAAATAATTTAACAAATAAAAGTAGAAAATTTAATATAACTATAAAATTTTTATGGTATTAACATATGTATTTGATAATATTATAATGTATATTATAATACAAATTAATAAGAATATTCAAAAATCAACTAAAGTTATAGTTTCATATCGTAAGAATTGATGTATTTTTATACTCAAAATAAAAATTGGAATTTATCTTATTCTTTATTTAATTTTGATACATTCTACTCGTCGTCTGAAACTTTTGTCATTCCTTTTCTTTTATATTCTTCTTCTGCTTCTTGTGTATCTGTTCCTGTTTGTCCTTCTTCAACTATTGTCTGATCGTTTGGATCTCGTTTTACTGCAGTAGGTTCATGCTTCTTTATCTTTGCTGGTGTCATTGGTTCTTTTTCTGAATACTCTTTGAGAGGATCATTCTTTCTGCCTTTTATTGTTCCTGCTGCACCTTCTTCAAATTCTCTATCAGTATTACTTTCATCGCTGTTCATTTATTATTACTGTATACTATTTTATTTATTAGTTATATGAAATTATTTCATTTCAGAGAGAAATAAGGAATGAATCTCTCATCTATTTTCCATTACTGTTTCTCTAGACATTAACATTAGAACTTTATCAGCAATATTTTCAGGACTCATAGGTTTAAGACCAAATTCATCAGCACCATACCCCAATATCCTTGTTTTATCAGAATCCTCATCAGCAATAACAAGAACCTTTGTATTACTATTGATTTTCTTGATATTAATTATTAATGTTAAACTTCTATCGGAGGCTATATTGCCACCAATTATTACCACATCAACTTTTCCTTTCAGTTCATTTATTTTTTCTAGGCATTCTTTACCATCGATAAACTTGTGAGACTCACATCCCTTTAGCCATAACAAGCCATTTAGCAACAAGTTAGCATCCTCATTTTCTTGAACGATAAAAACTCGAGGTTTAGCAATAGCCATAATATAAGTATTTTATAGTAGTATAAAAATAAACGACGATAATCAAACAACAATTATAATAGAATTATCATCAGACTAGACCATTTTGTCTCCCTAGTAGCTACCTTTGGAAATTAATAAAAGCAATTTATCAGATACATCTTTGGGACTTAAAGGCATTGAGGCAACTCCATCAGCACCATATTCATACATTTTAGTTTTATCTGATTCTTCTTCTGCAATAACAAAAATTTTAGTGCGAGGATTTATTCTTTTTACATTAACTATTAGCATTAGGTCATTATCCAATACTATTTCTTGATTTACTACTACGGCATCAACATTTCCATCCATCTCTCTAAATCTTTTCAAACATTCTTTTCCATTTGTAAACTTGAAAGGTTCGAATCCTTTTAACCAGAATATGCCAGCCAAGATAGCATTAATATCGTCGTTATTATTATAAACGATGAATACATTAGGCTTTTGAAATGACAACAAATCAATTTATTACATAAACTATTAAACGATTATCTAAAGAGATATTATTAGTTGTAAAGTGAATGAAGTCAAAGAAGGAGATGACGTAAAGACGATATTATTCGACTATGCTAAAATAATTTCATATATTTTACAATTACATTAATTTTTATGATTATTTCTTGTTGGTAAAGTAAACACAAATACTGTTCCTTTACCATCTGAAATCTTTTCAGTCCATATCTTTCCACCATGAGCTTCAATAATATTTTTGGAAATGTA
>OBLS010001210.1_pt1 | contig 10380 bp, 9 predicted proteins | sample 1519901 | NCBI WGS metagenome assembly OBLS01 (sample SAMEA3113585, study PRJEB22503) | soil metagenome
GCCGGAGAGGACGAGCGAGTGAGTGCTGCCCGCCCGCTGCCCAGACCTCCGGGGATGACCGCCGCCGCGCGGCGCCTGATTCGCGCCGTAAGCATCCTCGCCCGCGACGGCCGCATCCCGAAACCGCTTCGTGGGCTCGTCGCGTTCGGGCTCCTGCCAATCCCAGGCCCTTTCGACGAGGCCGCGCTGTTCGTCGTCGGCCTCCTGCTGTCGGCCTTCTACCGTGAGCCGCTTCGCCAAGCGTGGAGCCAAGCTGGGCAACTGGAGAAGCGACCTCCTTAGACGGCACTTAGGCGACGCTAATCGCGGATTGCGGCTTCAGGGTGAGCTTTAGGGGTCCGGTTTCTCAGCCCGTTGAGCGAGGCGATGCCTGGATTCGAACCTCGCAGACGACTTGATGGCGCGTCCAGTCCGAGATGTGTCTCCGCGGGGATCGAGTCGTAGACTCGAAGTCATGGCTGAGGCTCGGAAGACCGTTACCGTCGTCTTCACAGACGTGACCGGCTCGACGAGCCTCGGCGAGCGGCTGGACCCTGAGGCGCTCAGGCGCGTGATGGAACGCTATTTCGGCGCGACGCGATCAGTGCTCGAGCGCCACGGCGGGATGGTCGAGAAGTTCATCGGGGATGCTGTCATGGCCGTCTTCGGAATCCCCACTACCCACGAGGATGACGCCTTGCGCGCAGTGAAGGCGGCAGCGGAGATGCGCGAGCGCCTAGCTGTTCTCAACACTGAGATCGAACGCGAGCGCGGCGTCAGACTCACGGTGCGGACGGGCATCAACACCGGCGAAGCAGTCGTCGGCGACCCCGAGAGCCGCCACTTCTACGCGACGGGCGATGCTGTCAACGTTGCCGCCCGCCTCGAGCAGGCGGCGGCGCCCGGCGAGATCCTCCTCGGCCCGCTCACGCAACAGCTCGTCCGCGATGCGGTCCGGCTCCAGCCGCTGGCTCCGCTGTCGCTCAAGGGTAGGGCCGAAGCCGTCGAGGCATGGCGCCTGCTTGAGGTGCTCGATGATGCACCTGCATTCATGCGTCGACTCGACACGCCCTTCGTGGGCCGACAGCGCGAACTTGGGCTCATCACGCAAGCGTTCGAGCGGGCGGCGTCTGGCCGGGTGGAGCTTGTCACGGTCGTCGGCGCCGCGGGCATCGGGAAGTCTCGGCTGACGCGTGAGCTGCTCGGCTCCGTAGGAGAGGGGGCGCGGGTTCTGGTAGGCCGCTGCCTCCCCTACGGCGAAGGGATCACGTACTGGCCGCTCGCCGAGATCGTGAAGCAAGTCGGAGGCGCTGACGCGCGTGCGGGCCTCGCCAAGCTCCTCGTCGGAGACGAGCACGGCGATCTGATCGCGACACGCGTTGCCGAGGCCGCGGGCCTCGCGGAGGGCGAGGCGCGCACGGAGGAGATTTTCTGGGCCGTGCGGCGGCTTTTGGAAGAACTCGCGCGTGAGCGGCCGCTCGTCGTCGTCTTTGACGACCTCCAATGGGCCGAGCCGACGTTCCTCGACCTGATCGAGTACGTCGCGAGCTTCGCGCGCGCGCCCTTGCTCGTCCTGTGCGTCGCTCGTCCGGAACTCCTCGAGTCACGTCCATCCTGGTCGCCGCCCAAGCTGGGCGGGACAACGATCGTGCTCGAACCGTTCTCCGAGGAAGAAGCGGAAACTCTCATCCAGAGGCTTCTGCGCGACTCGACCGTCTCGAAGGAAGTGCTCGACCGGATTGTCGAAAGCGCAGAAGGAAACCCGCTATTCGTCGAGCAGATGCTCGCGCTCGCGCGCGAGCACGGCGCCCACGGGACCGAAGCCGTCGTCCCGCCCACCATTCAGGCGCTTCTCGCAGCGCGCATCGACCGGCTCCCTGTCGCCGAACGAGCCGTGCTCGAGCGGGCGTCGATCGAGGGGCGGCTCTTCCACACGAGCGCGGTCTCCGAGCTCTTGCCCACCGTTGGGCGGAATGATGTGCCGGGGAACCTTCTCACTCTCGTTCGCAAGGAGTTCATCCGCCCTGCTACCTCCCTGTTTCCCGGCGACGACGGCTTCCGGTTCGGGCACATCCTCATCCGCGACGCGGCGTATTCGGCCATTCCGAAGGAACTTCGCGCTGAGCTGCACGAGCGGCTCGCCAACTGGCTTGAGGCCCGCTCGGGAGAGCACGACGAAATCGTCGGCTACCACCTCGAGCAGGCCTTGCGCTACCAGGCCGAACTGGGGCCAGTCGACGAAGGGTCGCACGAGCTTGCCGCTCGGGCCGGGCGCAAACTCGCGGCCGGCGGCCAGCGTGCCGTTCACCGCTCCGATATGGCGGCCGCTGCGAGCCTGCTCACCCGAGCCGCTGCGCTACTCCCCGCTGCCGACCCGCAACGACTCGAAGTCCTGCTCCTCCTCGGGGCGGCCTTCTCGGCGATCGGGAAGACTGTGAGCGCAGAGACCGCCTTCCGCGAGGTCGTGGACCTTGCTGAAGCGGCTGGCGACCGAGCCCGCGAGTGGCGGGCACGACTCGATCTCAGCTTGCTGCGGGCCCAGTTCTATCCGGGACCGACCTCGGCGGAGGATCTCCTCCGAGAGGCGCGAGAGGCTATTTCCGCCTTCGAGGAGCTAGGAGATGAGCAGGGGCTGGCAGCGGCCTGGCGGTCGCAAGGGCAAGCGCTGTATTGGCTGGGTGAGCTTGGCGCCGCGGCTACGGCGGCGGAACAAGCAATCAGCCTCGCCAAGCAGATCGGCGACCGGCACGAACTAAATGAGGGTCTTCGCCTCCTCGTCAGCTCGCTTGACGAGGGGCCGATGCCCGCTTCGGAGGCGATCCAGCGGTGCGAGGAGATTCTCGCGAGGGCCGGTGACGACAGGTCCCTCGCCGCCGCGATCCAGCGCAAGCTCGCCAGGCTGTACCAGATGCAGGGGAAGCTCGGCGAGGCACGGCGCCTTGCTGAGAACGCTGTCGAGATCTACGAAGATCTCGGTCTTCCAGTTCCCCTCGCCGCCGCTCTCGGGTTCGAGCGGGCGGGCGTGAGCTGGGCGGCCGGGGACCTCGAGGTCGCCGAGAGGGACCTCCGACGGGCGGTCGACCTCCTGACAGCGATAGACGAGAAGGGGCGGTTGTCGACGATCGCGATCAATCTCGCCGCTCTCCTCTGCGAAGAGGGGAAGGAGGAGGAAGCAGAACATTTTCTCCAGGTGAGCGAGGAGAGCGCGGCAGGGGACGACTGGGTCTCGCAAACGGGAATCAAGTCGGTACGGGCGTCGCTCCTCGCACGACGAGGAGAATTCGAGGCGGCGATCACGCTCGCCCGCGAGGCGCTCGCCGACGCCGAGGGCCGCGATAACCAGTTCTGGCAGGGCCAGAGACGAGTCGGCCTCGCGGAGGTGCTCGACCGCGCCGGCGAAGTCGACGAGGCTGCGCACTTACTCGGAGAGGCGATCAGTCTCTTCGAGACCAAGGGCAATCTTCTCTTTGCGGAGCGGGCCCGTAGGGCGCTTGCCCGGGTTGAGGGCGGCGAGCCACCTCCCAGCAGACCAGCTCGAGGCTGGCTCAGGGGTGATGCTCGGATGGTAGGCGTTGATGGCGCGCCGATCGATCTTGCGGGCGAAAAGGGGCTCCGAGACGAGCCCAGTTGAGCGAGAAACGGCTCCAAACACCAACTCTTGGTCGACGCGACCGGGACGAGTGCCCGAATCCCACGCGCGGCCGAGGCTCAGCCCTCGTCGGGGAAGCGAGATCCAATCCGTGGGCTCACCATCGCCGGGAAGTACGGCGCCTACGAGACGTCGCGCGATTGCAGCGCCGATGCTCGGGACCGGTGTAGACGCTCCGATCGAAATCATCATGCCCGAGATCCCACGCCTCGCCCGGGTCGATCCATTCGCCGCAGCGTGTGCAATACGCGCGGCCGGCTGCTACCTCCCGCGCGACACTTCGGCGCCGCCGTGCGCGCCTTCGAGGCGCGAAATCCTGCCGACATCCTCGTCGCACTAGGCGACAACGACTACACCGAGGATCCCAGTGCCTTCGCCGCCAACTGGGAGGCGAGCTTCGGCTGGACTCGCGCGGCCGGCGTCACCGTCACCGGGGTGCTCGGCAATCACGACGTCAGGGTGGAGGGCGGCCGGTATCAGTTCGACCAACTGCAGCTGCCGCGACGCTACTTCCGGCGCGCGGTCGGGCCGATCGAGCTCTACCTCCTCGACTCGAACAACGTCGACGCTGCGCAGACCACCTGGCTCCGGCGGACGCTTGCACGCTCACGCGCGCACTGGCGGATCGCCGTCGCCCATCACCCGGCCTTCTCGTGCGGCAAGTACACGTCGCACCCGGCGATCGTCAGGCAGTGGGTGCCACTGTTCGAGCGCTATCGCGTCCGGCTCGTCCTCGCAGCACATGACCACAACTACCAGCGCTTTGCGCCGCGCCGCGGCGTCCGCTACGTCCTCCACGGCGGCGGCAATCCGAGGCTCTACCCGCTGACGCGCTGTCCGGCGGGCTACCCGAGGCATCTTCGTGCTGCGCGCAAGCGAGGCTTCCTCTACCTGGTCGTGCGTGGCGGACGGCTCGACGGCTACGCGGTCACGCCGGCAGGGCGGAGGACCGATCACTTCGTGATCGGAAGCTAGACGATCGCTGCCACGAGATCCCGCGTCCGGATGCGCGATCTGACGCGTCTGGGCCGCCCCGGAGCGTGCGATCTCATGGCATCGCTCATCTAGGATCTAGGCATGGCTGACATCGGGACGATGCGGGTCAAGAGCGGCCTTGCCGAGATGCTCAAAGGCGGCGTGATCATGGACGTCACGACTGCCGAGCAGGCCGGCATCGCCGAGGAGGCGGGAGCCGTCGCGGTCATGGCGCTCGAGCGCGTCCCGGCCGACATCCGGGCGCAGGGCGGCGTTGCACGGATGGCCGACCCGGACAAGATCGCGGAGATCCAGGAGGCGGTCACGATCCCCGTGATGGCGAAGGCGCGGATTGGACACTTCGTCGAGGCCCAGATCCTGGAAGCGCTCGAGGTCGACTACATCGACGAGAGCGAGGTCCTCACACCCGCCGACGAGACGCACCACATCGACAAGTGGAGCTTCACCGTTCCGTTCGTGTGTGGCTGCCGAAATCTCGGCGAGGCCCTGCGCCGCATCGCCGAGGGCGCGGCGATGATCCGGACGAAGGGCGAGGCCGGTACCGGCGACATCGTCAACGCGGTCCGGCACATGCGCTCCGTCTTCGGCGCGATCCGCCGGCTCGGCTCGGCCGATCCTGACGAGCTCTTCGCCGAGGCGAAGGAGCTCCAGGCGCCGGTCGAGCTCGTCAAGTGGGTCGCCGAGCACGGCCGCCTCCCCGTCGTGACGTTCACGGCCGGCGGGATCGCTACCCCGGCCGACGCGGCTCTCTGCATGCAGCTCGGCGCGGACGGCGTCTTCGTCGGCTCGGGAATCTTCAAGTCGGCCGATCCGCCCGCCGTGGCGAAGGCGATCGTGGAGGCGACGACGCACTACAACGACGCGAAGGTCCTCGCCCAGGTCTCACGCGGGCTCGGCGATGCGATGTCGGGCCTCTCCACGGCGACGCTCTCGCCGGAAGAGCTGCTCGAGACCCGCGGCTGGTAGTCCGGTGACGATCGGAATCCTCGCCGTCCAAGGCGACTTCCGCGAGCACGCGGCGATGCTCCGGCGCGTCGGTGCCGAGCCGATCGAGGTGCGCAAGCCGGAGCAGCTCGACGAGCTCGACGGTCTGGTCATCCCCGGCGGCGAATCGACCGCGATCATGCGGTTGATCCGGATCTACGGGCTCGAGGAGGCCCTCAGGCGGTTCGAGCGGCCGGTGTTCGGAACCTGCGCGGGCATGATCCTGCTCGACCGCGACCACCTCGGGCTCGTCGACGTCCTCGTCCGGCGCAACGCCTACGGACGGCAGGTCGCCAGCTTCGAGACCGATCTCGATCTAACGGAGGACGGAGGAAAGGTTCGAGGGGTCTTCATCCGCGCACCGCGGGTGGCGGAAATCGGTCCGGACGTCGAAGTGCTGGCGGAGCTGGACGGCGAGCCCGTCCTCCTTCGCGACGGCCGCTTCCTGGTCGCCTCGTTCCACCCTGAGCTCACGGACGACACCCGCGTGCACGAGCTCTTCCTGCAGCTCGTTCGAGAGGAGCAGCGTGTCGGGGCACAGTAAGTGGAGCTCGATCAAGCACAAGAAGGGTGCCGCCGACGCCCGCCGCGGGAAGCTCTTCTCCAAGCTGTCCCGCGCGCTGATCGTGGCGGCGCGGGAGGGCGGGCCCGATCCGGCCGCCAACCTGGCGCTGCAGAACGCGATCGAGAAGGCGCGCTCGTACTCGATGCCGAAGGACAACATCGAGCGCGCGATCGCCCGCGGCTCGGGCGCCGACACCGACGCGCAGGCCTTCGAGACCGTGGTCTACGAGGGCTATGCACCGGGCGGCGTTGCGATCCTCGTCGAAGCGCTCACCGACAACCGCAACCGGACCGCCGCCGACGTTCGCCACACGTTCGCCAAGAGCGACGGGAACCTGGGCGAGGCCGGAGCCGTGGCGTGGCTCTTCGAGCGTCGCGGAGTCGTGCTGGTGGATGCGGCCGTCGACGAGGACGAGCTGATGCTCGCGGCCGCCGAAGGCGGAGCCGACGACGTCTCGCTCGACGGATCCAGCTACCAGGTCGTTTCGCCACCTGAGACGCTGACTTCGGTGCGCGAGGCGATCGAGGCTGCGGGAATCGAGGTGCAGTCGGCGGAGCTGACGATGATCCCGAAGACGACCATCGAGCTCGAGGACGAAGGTGCCGCCAAAAAAGTGCTGCGCCTGATCGATGCCCTCGAGGAGAACGACGACGTCCAGGACGTCTACGCGAACTTCGACATCCCGGAGCGCGTGCTCGAGGCCGTCGCCAGCTAACGGCGGACGCGGAACGCGCGGCTCGTGGCCGAGAAGCGTCCCGCGAGGCTGGCTCTCACCCGATAGGTGCCGGGCTTCACCTTGAACGCATAGCCGCCGAGCCGACTCGTCTTCACCGAAGCGACCCGCCGCCAGCCCGCTCCGGCGCGTCGTTCGAGCACCGCGGGGATGCCGACGACGGCATGACGGTGAAAGTCGACGACGAAGCCGCCGATCACTCCCTTGCGTCGGGCGCGCGCGGTCACGAGTGAGGGCGGCAGGTTGCCTTCGAGGCGGACCCGCGACATCGCGAGCAACGCCTGGCCACGATTCCAGCTCGAGGCGAGGATCGAGCCCTTCACGTAGAAGGAGTCGTTCTCGGGACGTTCGAGCAAGAATCGGATCCAGGCGTGAAGCCGCGGCGCGATCGGGAACGCGACGACGAGCTCGGCCGGCGCGGAACGGCGCTCGACCTGAAGGACGAAGAAGCCCGGGATCGTTCCGACGACACGCCGCCCGACGACGTGATCGACCGAGACACCCGCCCGCTGGTCTTCAACCCACTCCCGGGAGAGGTTTGCGAGGGCGATCCGCTCGGTGTTGAGCGGGCGGTCGTCGAAGCCGACCTCCCAGCCCATCGCAGCGTTGTTCCGCCACGATGGGTTGTCCCGAGGCCAGTAGAGAGGTCCGATCCAGCTTCGCTCGGCGACGCGGGAGTACTCGTCAGGCGAGGCCAGGACGAGATAGAGGCCGTCGGGCAGGGACGCCGACGTGCGCTCTACGCGTACGCGCTCGATCGCCTGCCCAGGCGCAAATTGCGCAACCGAGAGCGCTGTAACGACCCCGGCCGCGAGGCTGAGAAGCGCGGCCCATCGCACGGCGATACACGCTAGCCGATGCGGATGTTGCGCCTGAAGCGCGACGTGCCGACCCGCAGCTCGGCGACCCAGCGCCCGCGCCGAAGCGAGCCCGGCAGCATCGCCCGGATCGTGTTCGGGCCGGCGACCCACTGCTTTCGCGCCGACGCGCGAACCAGGCGACCGCGCATGAGCGCGAGCCGCGCCTGCGCCCGTTTGTTGATGCGAGCGCGGGCGACGAGCATTCGCGCGGTGCGGCGCCGCTCGACCGAGATCCTGACACCCGCGACTTCGAGCGGGTGCACGTGTGGCTGGGGCGCCGGCGGCGGTGAGGGCGGAGCCGGCGGCGGCGGCGGCGGCGCAGGAGGAGGCGGTAGCGGTGGCGGCGGCGGAGGCGGCGGCGGCGGGGCGGCTGCGGCCACCACGACCTCCGCGTTCATGGCGTGGGGGAAGGAGCAGTGGTACGCAAACGTCCCCTCGGTCGCGAACGCGTGGCGGAAAGACTGGCCTTGCGTGAGCGCCCCGGAGTCGAAGGCGCCGGTGCCGGAGGTGACGGTATGCGAGGCGGCATCGCTGTTCGTCCAGCAGACCGTCTGGTTCGGCGCCACCGTCACCGACGCGGGTGAGTACGAGAAACCACTGATCTCGACAAGGACGTCCGACGCCTCGCAGGGCCCGGGAGATGCGTCCGCGTCTTGGCCGGCCCAGACCGCCACGCCGACGACGGCTGCGCACAGGAGCGACAACAGGCCAAGCGCCCTCACCAAACGCTATACGCCGAACGCCGTCGTCTAGTTTGGAAGCACGCCTCAGACGTTCCCGCCCGAGGCGGGGAGGAACGTCCGACCTCGCGCCTAACCTCGGGTCGTGACGGTTCTCGGCATCGACCCAGGCACGGCTGCATGCGGATACGGCGTGGTCTCGCAAAAAGGCGGCCGCCTCAAGGCGGTCGACTTCGGCTCGTGGCACACACGCGCGTCCATGCGCCCGGAGTTGCGGCTGAAGACGATCCACGACACCGTGATCGACCTAATCGACCGCTACGCGCCGGACGCAGTGGCCGTCGAAGAGTCCTTTGTCGGCGCCGACGCCCGCACCGCACTCTCGGTCGGGCAAGCACGCGGCGCGGTGCTCGTCGCGGCCGCACGCGCCGAAGTCGGGTGCGTCGAGTACGCACCGGCGCACGTCAAGCAGGCCGTGTGCGGCTACGGTCGCGCTGAGAAGGCGCAAGTCCAGCGCATGGTGCAGGCGATTCTCAGGTTGGGCGTTCCGCCGGCCTCCAGCCACGAAGCCGATGCGCTGGCGGTCGCGATCTGCCACGCCATGGCGCCGCCGCTGCTCCAGGCAGTGGGATGATCGCGTCCCTCCGCGGGAGAGTCGTCGCGCGCAGGCTCGACGGCCTCGTGCTCGACGTGAACGGCGTCGGCTATCTCGTCCAGACGACGCAGCGGGCGCTGCGGAAGGCTCAGGGCGGGGAGGAGATCAGCCTCGACACCTACCTCCACGTCCGCGAAGACGTCTTGCAGCTCTATGGGTTCGCGGAGCCCGCGGAGCGCGAGCTGTTCGAGCTGTTCCTTTCCGTCTCCGGGGTCGGCCCGAAGGTCGCGATCGCGATCCTCTCCGGGTCGACACCCACGGATCTGCGTCGTGCGATCGCCCTTGCCGACGAGACGCGGTTCGTCGCGATTCCGGGAATCGGTAAGAAGACGGCGCAGCGAATCGTGCTCGAGCTGAAGGAGAAGCTGGGACCGGTCGACCTGGGTGGTGAGTCGCCGGCGCAGGAGCTCGTCGCCCGCGACGCGCTCGTCGAGCTCGGTTACTCCGTGCCGGAGGCCGAGCGTGCCTTGGCTGCGGTCGACCCGGAGTTGCCGCCGGAGGAGCGCGTCCGGCAGGCATTGAGAGCGGCGTGAGACGTCGCTTGCGATGTCTCCTTCAGGCCGTGCGCGCTTTGCGCGTGCGGCCGTCTGCACTGACCGGTCGACACGTCGGAAATTGCAAGGTCGGCCTGTGAGCGAGCAGTTCCTCGCGCCGGTGCTCCAGCCCCAGGACGACGAGGTCGAGCGCTCGCTTCGTCCACGCCGCTTCGACGAGTTCGTCGGCCAGGAGCGCGTCAAGGAGCAGCTGACGATCGCGCTCGAGGCGGCGCGCTCGCGCGGCGAGGCGCTCGACCACGTGCTGCTCGTCGGCCCGCCGGGGCTCGGCAAGACCAGCCTCGCCTACATCCTCCGCGAGGAGCTCGGCGTCGGCATCCGGACGGTGGCTGGGCCGGCGCTGGAGCGAAAGGGCGACCTGGCGGCGATCCTGACCGCGCTCGAGGAACGCGACGTCCTGTTCGTCGACGAGATCCACCGCCTGAGCGCGGCCGTGGAGGAAGTGCTCTACCCGGCGCTGGAGGACTTTCGGCTCGACATCGTCGTCGGTCAGGGGGTCGCGGCGCGGACGCTGACGCTCGACGTCCCACCGTTCACGCTGATCGGCGCGACCACGCGGACCGGGCTCCTGACGACGCCACTCCGCGACCGCTTCGGCATGACGTTTCGGCTCGACTACTACGAGCCCGGCGAGCTGACCGCGATCGTCGACCGCTCGGCGGGGATCCTCGGCGTCGAGATCCGGGATGACGCCGCGGAGGAGATCGCCCGGAGAGCACGGGGAA
>OBLS010001211.1_pt1 | contig 10380 bp, 9 predicted proteins | sample 1519901 | NCBI WGS metagenome assembly OBLS01 (sample SAMEA3113585, study PRJEB22503) | soil metagenome
TGCCGATGATCGGCACGTCGGGATGCGCGCCGGCGACGTCGTGCACCGCTCGCAACGCGACCGGCTTGATCGCGGGACCCGACAAGCCGCCCCCGCCGGCGCCGAGCGCGGGGCGGCGCTGCTCGGCGTCGACGACGAGCCCGAGCAACGTATTCACCAGGGTGAGCCCCGTCGCGCCGGCGGTGAGCGTGGCGGCGGCAATGTCGCGTAGATCGGTGACGTTCGGCGACAGCTTCACGAACACCGGCAGGTCGAGGTCGGCGTCGAGCACCGCCGTCGTCGCCGCGGCCGTGGCCGCGGCCGAGTGGGCGAACATGGTCGAACGGTCCTCGAGGTTCGGGCAGCTGACGTTCACCTCGACCGCCACGAGCTCCTCGCGCGCCGGCGTGAGGAGCTTCGCCGCCCGGCCGAACTCCTCGGTCGTGCGACCCCACACGGACGCGATCACGCGCGCACCCCGCGCGCGCAGCGGGGGCAGGTCATGGTCGACCCAGTGCTCGACGCCCGGACCCTGCAGGCCGACGGCGTTGAGCATGCCCGCCGCGGTCATGTGCAGCCGGGGTGCAGGGTTGCCGGGCCATTCGTAGGGCGCGAGCGACTTGGTCGTGACGGCGCCGAGACGCGACGGGTCGCACTGGCGCGCCAGCTCGTCGCCGTGCCCGAACGTCCCTGAAGCAGCGACGATCGGGTTCGGCAGCTCGAGGGTCCCGAGATGCACGCGGGTGTCGACCTCGGCGGCGCGGGATCGTCGACGGCGGCGCGCCATCACACCTCGAGCCGGAGCTGGTGGTCGCGGTGGTACTCCTGCAGCGACCGGACCTGCGGCTCGGAAGAGCTCCACTCGGCCAAGCCCGACGCGACCGCGAGCGCGGCGGCGACCGTGGTCACGCAGGCGACGTGGTGCGCGGTGGCGGCCCGTCGGATGTGGTCGCCGTCGCCGGGGCGCGCCGGCCGTCCCCGCGGGGTGTTGATCACGAGGTCCACCTTGCCCGACGAGATGAGCTCCACCGCGTCCACACCCGCCGTGTCGCTCTCGCCGAGCTTCCCGACAACGGCGTCGACGCGAATGCCGTTGGCTTGCAGGGCGTCGGCGGTCCCCGCCGTCGCCACCAGCGAGAACCCGAGCTCGGCGAGGCGGCGGGCGGCGACGAGGCCGGCGGGCTTGTCGCGATCGGCCAGCGAGAAGAACACGGTGCCGCGCTCGGGTAGTTGGTTCCCGGCCGCGGCCTGGCTCTTGGTGAACGCCAGCCCGAAGGAGCGGTCGACGCCCATCACCTCGCCGGTGGAGCGCATCTCGGGACCGAGCAGGGTGTCGACCTCCGGGAAGCGGGCGAACGGCAGCACGGCCTCCTTCACCGCGACGTGCGTGCCGTTGCTGCGACCGGGCGCGGGCAACGCCACTCCCTCCTCGCGCAGCTCGGCGAGCGTCGCGCCGAGCATCACCCGGGCCGCGAGCTTCGCCAGCGGCACCCCCGTCGCCTTGCTGACGAACGGGACCGTGCGGCTGGCACGCGGGTTGGCCTCGATCACAGAGACCTCGCCCCCCTTGACGGCGTACTGCACGTTGAGGAGCCCGCGCACGTCGAGCGCGTCGGCGAGGGAGCGGGTGTGCGCCTCGATGGTCGCGATCAGCGGCGCCGAGAGCGTCGGCGGCGGGATCGCGCACGCAGAGTCGCCCGAGTGCACGCCGGCCTCCTCGATGTGCTCCATGACTCCGCCGACGACGACCTCCCCCGCCCGGTCGCGAAGCGCGTCGACGTCGACCTCGATGGCATCCTCGAGGAACCGGTCGATGAGCGCGGGGCGGGTCGCGCTCAATCCACCCTCCCGGCCGAGGCTGCCGGTGCCGGCCAGCTCCGCCATCGCCGCGTCGAGGCCGTCGACGTCGTACACGATCTGCATGGCGCGTCCGCCGAGCACGTACGACGGGCGGACGAGGACCGGGTATCCGATCCCTTCGGCGATGGCGCGCGCGTCCGCCGACGACGCCGCCGTTCCACCATCGGGTTGTGGGATGCCGAGCCGCGTGCACAACGCGTTGAAGCGCTCGCGGTCCTCGGCGAGGTCGATCGATGACGGGCTCGTCCCCAGGATCGGGATGCCGGCGTCGGCCAGCATGCGGGCGAGCTTCAGCGGCGTCTGGCCCCCGAGGCTCACGATCACGCCGGCGAGCTCACCGCGCCGGGCCAGCGTCGTGCAGACGGCGAGGACGTCCTCGCCGGTGAGCGGCTCGAAGAAGAGCCGGTCGCTCGTGTCGTAGTCGGTCGAGACCGTCTCGGGGTTGCAGTTGACCATGACCGTCTCGTAGCCGGCGGCCGAGAGCGCAAACGCCGCGTGCACGCAGCAGTAGTCGAACTCGACGCCCTGGCCGATGCGGTTCGGCCCGCTGCCGAGGATCACGACCGCCGGCTTCTCGAGCGCGGCGACCTCGTCCTCGTCCTCGAAGGTGCCGTAGTGGTACGGCGTCCGGGCGGCGAACTCGGCGGCGCACGTGTCGACGGTCTTGTACGTGACGCCCACGCCGGCATCGAGCCGCGCCGCACGCACGGACTCCTCGTCGGACTCCCAGAGGTACGCGAGCTGGGCGTCGGAGAATCCGAGCCGCTTGGCGCGGCGCCAATCGCGTCGCGCCACGCCGGCGCGCCCACCGGCTGCGAGGCGGGAGCGTTCCTCGACGATCTGGAGGATGCCGTCGAGGAACCAGGCGTCGATGCCGGTCGCGGTCGCGAGCCGGTCGACGGGCACGCCCCGCCGGAGCGCAGCTTCGAGGGCGAACAACCGATCCGGTGCCGGCACGGCGGCGGCGCGCACGAGGTCGTCGTCGCTCGACTCCTCGAGCGCCGCTTCTCCCGGGTCGCAATTCAGGCCGTGGCGTCCGGTCTCGAGGGACCGGATGGCCTTCTGCAGCGACTCGGGGAACGTGCGGCCGATCGCCATCGCTTCGCCGACCGACTGCATCATCGTCCCGAGCGTCGCGGTCGCGCCGGGGAGCTTCTCGAACGCCCAGCGCGGGATCTTGGTGACGACGTAGTCGATGGTGGGCTCGAACGACGCCGGCGTCTCACCGGTGATGTCGTTCATGACCTCGTCGAGGCGGTAGCCGACAGCCAGCCGCGCCGCGATCTTGGCGATCGGGAACCCCGTCGCCTTGCTCGCGAGCGCGCTCGATCGCGACACGCGGGGATTCATCTCGATGATCTGCTGGCGCCCGTCGGCCGGGTTCACCGCGAACTGGATGTTGGAGCCACCTGTGTCGACACCGATGCGGCGGATGCAAGCGAAGGCGGCGTCGCGCATCCGCTGGTACTCCACGTCGGTGAGCGTCTGGGCCGGCGCGACCGTGACCGAGTCGCCGGTGTGGACTCCCATTGGGTCGAAGTTCTCGATCGAGCAGACGACCACGACGTTGTCGGCGTGGTCGCGCATGACCTCGAGCTCGAACTCCTTCCATCCCACGACCGACTGCTCGATCAGGATCTCCCCGACCGGGCTGGCGGCGAGACCGCGCTCGGCGATGTGGCGCATCTCGTCGGCCGTGTGCGCGACGCCCGTGCCACCACCACCGAGGATGAACGACGGCCGCACGATGAGCGGGTATCCCACCTGCTCGGCGATCTCCATCGCGTCGCCGAGCGTGGTCGCGAAGCCCGACCGCGGCACCGCCAACCCGATCTCCTCCATGGCCGCCTTGAACTCGTGGCGGTTCTCGGCGACGCGGATGGCGTCGACGCTGGCGCCGATGAGCTCGACGCCGAACCGGTCGAGCACGCCGCCGTCGTCGAGCTCGACGGCGAGGTTCAGGGCGGTCTGGCCGCCGAGCGTCGGGAGCAGGGCGTCGGGACGCTCGCGCTCGATGACCCGCGTCAAGGTGGGCGCGTCCAGCGGTTCGACGTACGTCGCGGCCGCGAACTCGGGATCCGTCATGATCGTCGCCGGGTTCGAGTTCACGAGCACGACCCGGTAGCCCTCGGACTGGAGCACCTTGCACGCCTGCGTTCCCGAGTAGTCGAACTCGCACGCCTGACCGATCACGATGGGCCCACTGCCGACGATCAGGATGGTCTCGAGGTCGTCGCGTCGGGGCACGCCTACTCCTCCCCCGACATGAGGTTCGTGAACGTGTCGAACAGGTAGGACGCGTCGTGGGGACCGGGCCCGGCTTCCGGGTGGTACTGGACGCCGAACGCGGGCGCGTCGACCACGCGGAAGCCCTCGACCACGCCGTCGTTGAGGTTCACGTGGGTGACGTCGGCGCCCCGCAGCGTGTCGAGGTCGACGGCGTAGTTGTGATTCTGGCTCGTGATCTCGACCCGGCCCGTCGACTCGCGGCGCACGGGATGGTTGGCGCCGTGGTGACCGAAGCGCAGCTTGAAGGTCTGCGCGCCGAGCGCGAGCCCGAGGATCTGATGCCCGAGGCAGATGCCGAACACGGGCACCTCGCCGAGGAGCCCCGCCACGGTGTTGGCGGCGCCGGCGACCGCGGCCGGGTCGCCGGGCCCGTTCGACAAGAACACGCCGTCCGGTCGGCGCGCGAGCACGTCGGCGGCGGGAGTCGACGCCGGCACGACCTCGACGAAGCAGCCCACACCGGCGAGGTGTCGCAGGATCGTCGATTTGATGCCGTAGTCGTAGGCGACGACGTGGAAGGCGGCGTCGGGATCGCCCGCGGTGTACGGCTGCTCGATCGTCACGCCGGCGACGAGGTCGATGCCGTCCGTCGCGACCGCAGCCGACGCCGCCGCCCGCACGGCCGATTCGTCCGTGCCGAACGCGCCCGGCAGCGCGCCCGCCTCCCGCAGATGGCGCGTGAGCCGGCGGGTGTCGATGCCGGCGATGCCGGGGACGCGATGGCGGCGCAAGAACTCGGACAGGCTCTCGGTGGCGCGCCAGTTGCTCGGACGGCGGGCAAGGTCCCGCACGAGCACACCCGAGCAGAACGGCCGGCGGCTCTCGACATCGTCGGGGTTCACGCCGTAGTTGCCGATGTGCGGGTAAGTAAAGGTGATCATCTGCCCGGCGTACGACGGGTCGGTGAGGATCTCCTGGTAGCCGGACAGCGCGGTGTTGAACACGACCTCGCCGGTCGCGACGCCGGACTCGGGCAGGTGGCCGACGGCCTCGCCCTCGAAGGTCGTCCCGTCGGACAGCACGAGGACCGCGTCCTGGCTCATCGCTGCGCGACTCCGTCGACGACCACCGGCTCCCCCCGCAGGATCGTGTGGCGCACACGACCGGTGAGCTTGCGACCGGCGTAGGGCGTGTTGCGCGAGCGGCTGGCGAGCCGGCTCGGGTCGACCTCCCAGCGCACGGCGGGGTCGACCACGCACAGGTTGGCAGGCCGGCCCGGCTCGACCGGCCCTCCGTGATGGTGGAGCCCGGCGATGGCGGCCGGCTGCCACGACAGGCACGCCACCGCCTCGTCGAGGGTGAGGACGCCCGGCTCGACGAGCTCGCCGAGCGTGAGCGCGAACGCGGTCTCGAGGCCGAGCATGCCGGGCGGCGCCTCTTCGAACGGGCGCTCCTTGGCCTCGGGCACGTGCGGTGCGTGGTCGGTGGCGATGGCGTCGATCGTCCCGTCGGCGAGCCCCGCCTTCACCGAGGCGACGTCGGCGTCGGTGCGCAGCGGCGGGTGGACCTTGAACGCGGGGTCGAAGGTCCGGCACTCGGCGTCGGTGAGCGTGAAGTGGTGCGGCGCGACCTCGGCCGTGATCGGGACACCCCGGCCCTTGGCGTCGCGCACGAGGTCGACGGCGGCGGCCGTCGACACGTGGAGGAAGTGCACGGGCGTGCCGGTGAGCTCGGCGAGCAACACGTCGCGGGCGACGACGGTCGCCTCGGCCGCTTCCGGCCGGCCCGGGATCCCGAGGCGGCTCGACCACGACCCTTCGTGCATGTGCCCATTGCCCGCCAGCGATGGGTCCTCGGCGTGCTGGGCGACGACCGCGCCGGGCAGCGCCCGCGCGTATTCGAGCGCGCGCCGCATGACGCCCGCGTGGGCGACGCACGCGCCGTCGTCGGTGAAGATCCGCACGCCGAGCGTGTGCATCTCCCCCATCGGCGCGAGCTCGTCGCCGCGCCGGCCCTTCGTGATGCAGCCCGACGACGCGACCTCGCAGGTGGCCTCACGGCCGGCGGCGAGCACGGACGCAACGACGGCGGCGTCGTCGAGCGGTGGTTCCGTGTTGGGCATGGCGACGACGGCGGTGAAGCCGCCCAGCGCGGCGGCGCGGGCGCCGGTTTCGATCGTCTCCGCCTCTTCGTCGCCGGGCTCGCGCAGGTGCGCGTGCAAGTCGACGAGGCCCGGTACGACGATGCACCCGCCGGCGTCGAGCACGGGCGCGCCCTCGACGCGCCGCCCGACCGCGGCCACGACGCCGCCCTGGACGAGAACGTCCGCCACCCGATCGCCGGTGGCGTCGACGACGCGCCCGCCCCTGATCACGAACTCGTCCGGTCGGTCAGGCAACGAGCCCTCCCGAGCCGAGCAGCGACCACAGCACCGCCATCCGCACGGCGACCCCGTTGGCGACCTGCTCCGTGATGATCGACGCCGGGCCGTCGGCGACTTCGGCCGCGATCTCGACGCCGCGGTTCATCGGACCCGGGTGCATGATCAGCGTGTCGGGCTTGAGGCGCGCGGCGCGGGCGGCGGTCAGGCCGTACCGGCTCGTGTACTCGCGCAGCGACGGCAGGAGCGCGGACCCGAGGCGTTCGCGCTGGATGCGCAGCAGGTACACGACGTCGAGCTCGGGGAGGATGTCGTCCAGGTCGGTGGCTGCGCGCGCGGGCCAGCCCTCGAGCGATTCTGGGAGCAGCGTCGGAGGTCCGACGACGGTGACGTCGGCGCCGACGGCGGCGAACGCCTTCACGCCGCTGCGGGCAACGCGCGAGTGACGCACGTCGCCGACGATGCCGACCCGGAGCCCGCGGAAAGCATCGGTGCCGAGGCGGCGGCGCAGCGTGAGCAGATCGAGCAGCGCCTGCGTGGGGTGCTCGTGGCGGCCGTCGCCGGCGTTGACGACGGCGGCGTCGACCCACGACGCCACCCGGTGGGGCGCACCGGCGCACCGGTGGCGCACCACCATTGCGTCGACGCCCATCGCCTCGATGGTGCGGACGGTGTCGAGCAGGCTCTCGCCCTTCCCGACTGCGGAGCTGGCGGCGGTGAACGACATCGTGTCCGCGGTCAGGCGCTTCGCCGCCGTCTCGAACGACAGCCGGGTGCGTGTCGAGTCCTCGTAGAAGAGCGTCACGACCGTCTTGCCGCGCAGCGCCGGGATCTTGGGGATGTCGCGCCGGGTGACCTCGACAAACGAGTCCGACAGGTCGAGCAGGTCGTCGATGCCGTCGGCGCCGAGGTCGTCGATCGACAGCAGGTCGTTCATGTCTCCGGTCCCCAGATCTCGATTCCGTCGTCGCCGTCGTCGACCTCGTGCAGGCGAACCCGCACGTCCTCGGCGACCTTGGTGGGGAGGTTCTTGCCCACGAAGTCGGCCCGGATGGGGAGCTCGCGGTGGCCCCGATCCACGAGGACCGCGACCTGCACCGCCCGGGGGCGGCCGAGGTCGGTGACGGCTTCGAGTGCGGCGCGCGCGGTCCGGCCGGTGAACAGCACGTCGTCAACGAGGACCACGACCCGACCGGTGATGTCGACGGGCACCTCGGTCGGGCCGAGCGGCTGGATCCGCCGGAGGCCGATGTCGTCGCGGTAGAACGCGACGTCGATCGACCCGACGGGGACGGCGACGCCCTCGAACCGCTCGATCGCCTCCGCGAGCCGGCGGGCGATGGCGACGCCCCGGGTGTACAGGCCGATGAGCACGACGTCGGTCGCCCCGTGGTTCCGCTCGACGATCTCGTGCGCGATGCGGGTGTTGGCGCGGCGGAGATCGTCGGCGTCGAAGACCTTGGCTCGCAGAGAAAACAAATGGCCCCCGGAGGGGGCCACTGGGCTCGTGCCTCGGTTGTGGTCGTCGCCGGGGAGGTCGCCCCCGCCGGCGATGGGCGCGGTCATGCCGTCGTCATCCTCCGTGGGAACCTCGCAGGATCCCCTTCACGGTCTTGACGAGGCTAGCACCCGTCGCGCGCGGCGGCGTTCCTAGCGAGGTTGATGTGGAAGGTTTTCAGCTCTCGTGGTAACCGACGACCTTGTCCGCCAGCTCCTTCGGGCGGCTGAGCGCGACGCAGTGGCCGGCGGCGATCTCGTCGGGAGTGATGGCGAGGCGCTCGGCGACGACCTTGCGCATGAAGTCGGGCGGGAAGAATCGATCCTCGGTGCACAGCACGACCCTCGTCGGAACCGCCGGCCACGAGTCGAGCGGCCATGGCTGCTGCCCAGGAGTCGACGACTGCGGACGCTCCTTGCTCATCGCGTCCTCGGCCAGCGCGCGAGGCACGTCGTGGTAGTAGACGACGAAGGGGTCGTTGTTGCCGGTCATGCCGCCGTCTCGCCGTGCTTGCTCCTGGACGGCTTGCGCGTAGCCGGTGTTGGCGAACCAATCGTCGGCTCTCTCGCCCGGTGCCGGGATCATCCCGGTGACGAGGACGAGCGCATCGACCGGCAGCCGATCGGCGACCAGCGGCGCGGTGAAGCCCGCCGAACGACTGGGCGACGACGACGACGTTGCGGCGCTTCCCGATGGCACCGACCACCGTGTCGGCGTACTCGGGAAGGCCGGCGGCGGTGTCGTCGCACGGCAAGTCGGGCGCGACCACGTCGTGGCCGCGCCGGCGCAACTCCGTCTCCACGAGGTGCCAGTACCACCCGACGTCCCCGGCCCCGTGGATCAGCACGAACGTCGCGATCCCTTCCACCTCCTCGAGCGGGTTCGTGATCAGCCGAGCAGGGCCTCGACGAGGTCGTTCTCGAACCAGGTGAGCCAGCCGTAGACGGCGTGCGCGGCCGCGGTGGGGTCGGACGGGTCGATGGCTTCGGACTCGGCGTCGTCGGTGACGCCCAAGCGGGTGCCGAGCGTGAGCCGGGCGTCGTTGATGACGCCGAGCCACGCCTCGACCTCTTCGGGCGTGAGCTCGACCTCGGCGCGGCCGCGTTTCGTCGCGGCACGGTCGAGCGTGGTGGTGACGAGCTCGAGCGCCGCGAGCCGGGACTGCAACAGCTCGGGGTGCACGAGCTCCTGCCACTCCTGCTCGGCGCTCTCCTCGGTGGGGTCGAGATACGCGGCGGGGAACAGCCGGTTGTACACCGGGTCGTCCTTGGACGGAGGGTCCGTCACGGCGTCGCGCACCTCGTCGGGGATGGTGCGCAGCAGCTCGACCTCGTTGGCGTCCAGCGTGACGACGACCCCTTCGCCGCGGCGCTCGAAGCGCGGGCTCACGAGGGATGCTCCATCGTCGCCCACAGGCCGTGGGCGTGCAGCCGGGCGACGTCGGCCTCGGCCTTCTCGCGCGTCCCCTCGGACACCGCGGCCTTGCCTTCGTGGTGCACCTGCAGCATGAGCCGGGTCGCCTTCTCGCGCGAGTACCCGAACAGCTTCTGAAAGACGTAGACGACGTAGCTCATGAGATTGACCGGGTCGTTCCACACGATGACCAACCACGGGCGGTCGGTCACGATTGCCTCGTCGGTGACGGGCTCCTCGACCTCGAGCGGCGCGGTGCTCATATCTCCGGCTGCTCGGGCTGCTCCGGCTCCTGCCCCCGCAAGTCCTCGGCGATGCGACCCAGCATGCCGTTCACGAACCGACCCGAGTCCTTCGTCGAATACTGCTTCGCGAGCTCGACCGCCTCGCTGATGACAACGCCGGTCGGCAGCTCGGGCTGCCAGCCGAGCTCGTAGCAACCGATGCGCAGGACGGCGCGATCGACGAGCGGCATGCGCTCGAGCGCCCAGTGCTCGGAGACCTTGCGCAGGATGGCGTCGACCTCGTCACGATGCGCTTCCACGCCCCGCACTACGGTCTCCGCGTACTCGTCGGGTGGCGCCGGGAGCTCCGCAAGCAGCGAGTCGGCGCCGAGGCCGCGCACCTCGGCCTCGTAGCAGAGGCTCAGGGCGCGCTCCCGGGCCTCGCGTCGGGTGGGCATCGCCGAGCTCGCCCGTCACGCGCGGGCGAGGTACTCCCCCGTCCGGGTGTCGACCTTGATCCGCCCGCCCGGCTCCACGAACAGCGGTACCTGCACCACCAGGCCCGTCTCGAGCGTTGCCGGCTTGCGGGCGCCGGAGACGCGGTCGCCCTGCACGCCCGGCTCCGTGTCGGTGACCGTGAGCTCGACGGCGGCCGGGAGCTCGACGCCGATGACGCGGTCCTGGTAGGTGGGCAGGACGGCGCTGTCGCCCTCCTTGAGGTACCGCACGGCCTGGCCGAGGTCGCCGGCGTCGACGGGCAGCTGCTCGTAGCTGTCGCTGTCCATGAACACGTACGA
>OBLS010001212.1_pt1 | contig 10378 bp, 8 predicted proteins | sample 1519901 | NCBI WGS metagenome assembly OBLS01 (sample SAMEA3113585, study PRJEB22503) | soil metagenome
TGGACCTCGCGGCCAAGTTCGGCTGCCCGGTGATCGGCATCAACGACTCAGGCGGTGCTCGCATCCAGGAGGGGGTCGTCTCCCTGGCCGGGTACGCAGAGATCTTCTGGCGCAACGTGCAAGCCTCCGGCGTCATCCCGCAGATCAGCCTGGTCATGGGCCCGACTGCGGGCGGCGCTGTCTACTCGCCGGCGATGACGGACTTCGTCCTCATGGTCGAGGACAGCTCGTACATGTTCATCACCGGCCCAGACGTGGTGAGGACTGTGACCGGGGAGGAGGTGACGTTCGAGGAGCTGGGCGGGGCCGCCACACATGCATCGAAGTCCGGCGTCGCTCACTTCACGGCACCCGACGAGGAGACCTGCCTCGAGGACGCGCGCTACCTGCTCTCGTTCCTGCCGCAGAACAACCTCGATCCGCCGCCGTACTTCCCGCCGACCGATCCGCCGGACCGGGAGGACCCGGAGCTCGACTCCCTGATCCCAGATGAGCCGACGAAGCCCTACGACATGAAAGACGTCATCCGCCGCGTGGTCGACGAAGCGGAGTTTCTGGAAGTGCACGAACGCTTTGCGGAGAACATCGTCTGCGGCTTCGCGCGGCTCGGGGGCCACTCGATCGGGATCGTCGGCAACCAACCGCACTCACTGGCCGGTGTGCTGGACATCGATTCCTCTAACAAGGCTGCGCGGTTCGTCCGGACCTGCGATGCCTTCAACATCCCGCTGGTCACCTTCGTCGACGTCCCGGGATTCCTGCCGGGGACCACACAGGAGTGGAACGGAATCATCCGCCACGGCGCCAAGCTCCTCTACGCCTATTGCGAGGCGACCGTGCCGAAGTTGACCGTGATCACGCGCAAGGCCTACGGCGGGGCGTACGACGTCATGAGCTCGAAGCACATCCGAGCCGACTTCAACTTCGCCTGGCCGACGGCTGAGGTCGCCGTGATGGGTCCGGAGGGAGCGGTCAACATCGTCTTTCGCAAGGAGTTGGAGGAGGCCGACGACGCCGACGCGCGCCGGCAGGAACTGATCGCCGACTATCGCGAGCAGTTCGCGAATCCGTACGTCGCGGCCGAGCGAGGTTACGTCGACGACGTGATCGAGCCGCGGCGAACGCGACCGGTGCTCGTGGACGCGCTTCAGACCTCGCTCACGAAGCGCGAGCCGCGCCCGCGGCGCAAGCACGGCAACATCCCGCTCTAAAGGCGCCGCTTGCGGTGCCGCCTCAGGATGGCGGGCTCTGCCCGGCATCCGTCTGAAACGACCGGTCGACACGGTCGACTCAATTGAAACGGCTTCTAGGCGACTTAGCGCGCGGCAGCGGCCGTCGCCGGCGCCGCGTAGCCGAGCTCGCGGGCGAAGACCGCGACGATCTCGGGATCGAACTGCGAGCCCGCGCAGCGCTCGAGCTCCGAGACGGCGGCCTGCGGAGTCAGCCGGCCGCGGTACGCGCGATCCGACGTCATCGCGTCGTAGGCGTCCGCGATGAAGATGATCCGGGCCCCGAGCGGAATCTCGGTTCCGGCGAGTCCGTCCGGGTAGCCCGTGCCGTCCCACCGCTCGTGGTGACGCAAGACCCACTCGGCGACCGGATCGACGCCGAGGCTCTCGAGCATCCGGAAGCCGATCTGAGGATGACGCTCCAGCACGAGCCGCTCGGGCGGGGTTAGCGGCCCCGGCTTGCGGAGGATCTCCTCGGGGATCGCGAGCTTGCCGAGGTCGTGGAGGCTCCCAGCGAGTCGCGCGAGCTCGACCTGTTCGGCGTCGAGCCCGAGGTGAGCCGCGATCCAGGCCGCGAGCTCCGCGACGCGCGTCGAGTGGCTTCCCGTGTACGTATCGCGCGCGTCGACCGCTTTCGCGAGACTCGCAGCGGCGCGGAACCGGGCCGCGCGGTCAGGCCCATGCGCCAGTCGGCGAAGCTCCGCGAGCTCGACGACCTCGGGGCGATAAACGTGGACGCGGTTCTTGCCGTGCTCCTTCGCCCAGTAAAGCGCACTGTCGGCGAGTCGGATCAGCTCGTCGCGGTCGAAGGCCTGCGCCGGGAAGCTCGCGATGCCTGCGCTGGCCGTCACCGACCCAACGTCGCCGAGATCGAGTGAGGCGATGCGCGCAAGGACGTTCTGCGCCACCGGAAGGGCCTCATCAGCGCTGCGGGCGGGCAGCAGGAGCGCGAACTCGTCCCCGCCGAGTCGGAACGCTTCGCCGTTCTGGCGGAGCCGGGCGCCGACCTGAGCAAGCACGCTGTCGCCGACGGGATGTCCGAAGAGGTCGTTGACGCGCTTGAAGTCGTCGATGTCGATCATGCAAAGCGTGAAGGCGACGCCGCGCGCCTCGGCCCCGGTCAGCTCGCGCTGGACGCGCTCCTGGAAGGAACGATGGTTCGCGAGCCCGGTCAGCGGGTCGGTGAGCGCGAGCCGCATCGCTCGGAGCGCCTGGTACGCCGACCGCTGATAGAGCGAGATTGCGAGCAGCGGGCCGACGAGGGCGGCCGAGAGCAGCGGCGATCGCTGCCAAAGGACGACCAGCATCAGCGCGGCCGAGCCCATCAGCGCGAACGGCACGATCGTCGCGCGCGCCGATGACTCCACCAGGGACGCGAATGCGCGGCGCGCAGAGCGTGCGACCGCGGCCGAAACCAGTAGGAGGTTGAGTGAGTACTGCGCCGCGGCCGAAACGACGACCTGTGCGACGAGGTGCGGCGTCCCGGAGCCACCGACGAGCGCGACGAGTCCCGCGGCAACCGCTGCGCCGATCGCAAAGACCGAGGCGTTGTACACGACCCGTTCCAGCGGCCGGTGCTCGAGCACTTGCATCGTGGCCGGCGCGGCCAGTGCGATCAGGATGCCAGCGTCCCAGCCGAAGAGAACGATCCCGGTCGTGCCGAAGACGAAGGAGAGCGTGACGCCGCCGCTCTCAGCCCCTTCGATCGGAACCGGGTAGCGGCTGGCGACCGTCGAGGCGACCAGCAGCGCGAGTGGACCCGCGACGCCGGCGAGCGAGTGAGGTGTCGCCGCAAAGGAGATCGCGGCGGCGAGCGCGATTATCAGTCCGGCGCCGCAAACCGGAGCGACCAGCAGGAGCAGTCGCGGCGGCAGTCGTCTCATCGTCGCTGCCGCGCTACCAGTTCCAGTTGTTGGCAGTGAACTGGCTGACCCAATCCGTCACGACTGTGATCGTGATCAGGAGGGTCAGTATCCGTGCCTTCCACTCAAGCATCGAGCTCCCTTTCTCCGTGCAGAACGGGCTCGATTCTCCGCGTTTGCAGGGGCGATGCCATCACCCGTTCGGGGGGTTAGCGCCTTTGCGCTTCGGAACTTAGGAGAGGCCGGCTTCTGCGAGGGGGCGACGGCCCCAGGCGAAGCGGTCGGCGTACCAGTTCTCGACGGGCGCGAGCGTGACGCCGTGACGCGAGGAGTTGATCATCCAGCCCCCGCCGAGATAGATCCCGGCATGGTCGATCGCCGCGGCTCGGGCGCGACGGCCGCCGACGCCGAAGAACATCACGTCGCCGGGCTCGAGCCCTGCGAACGGGATGCGCCGCGCGCGCGAGACCTCGCCCGCCATCTGCGCCGCCGTCCGGCCGCGGAGTGTCTCGGTGAGTCCTTCGCCGCCCGCATAGCGGTGGAGCTTGAAGACCTTCCAGATGAAGCCGGAGCAGTCGAAGCCGCCGCGTGAAGCGACTCCGAAGAGCGTTTGAGGTACGGCGCTCGTTCCACCCCAGACGTAGGGGTAGCCGATCAGGTTGACGGCAGTCTGGACGACCTTCCGCTGCCACGGGGTGTACTGGGGCAGCGCGAATTCTGCGGCCGCCTCCTCGACTGAGGCGGTCTGCCACTTGCGGAATCGCAGGATCTGCGCTGCCGAGTAAGCGGCCTCGGCACGAGTTGCGTCGTCGCGTGGAAGAAGCTCGAGGTGGTCGTTCGGAGCCTCATGGTTCTTGCGCAGACCGAGCAGCCGGGCGACCACCTCGCTGCCGAAGCGAGCGGGCGGGCGGAGACCGGCGGCGTGGGCCCCGAGGTAGAAGAGGCGCGCGTCGTCACCGAGCTCGAGGGCGCGGACGAGTGTCTGGTCGAGCGCTGCAAGCGAGACGTGGGCGTTCGAGGCACCCGTGGACGCCTGCGGCAGCTCGGTCAGGCCGGCGACGAGCTCGTCGAGCGCCGTGCGTGTCAACGGCGCGTCAGGGCGGAACGCGGCCGCGTCGCCTCCCATCAGGCCACGCGCAGTGACGAGCTTGATTTCGGCGTGGGCCCACGAGCGCTTCGCTTTCGCGAGCACGACGGTGGGCGCGGCGAGTGCAAGGCACGCGCAGACGAGTGCCGCAATGAGGCGTCGCACGCATCACGCATCGGCGTCGCTGCGGCCTAGCTTTAGGCTGTCGCGGTGAATTGGGACGTGCAGCCCGCGCTGGGCGAAGAGGAGGTACAGGCCGCACTGCTCGCGGCGGTCGAGCAGGCGCTCGGCGAAGAAGAAGCGGGCAGCGTCTGGTGGCGGTCCGGACTCGAGGACCTAGGCGGCGGCCCGGTTCCGCAACAGGCCTGGCGCGAAGCGGGCATAGTCGAGCCCTGAGACCCAGGTAACGACGACGGCGGCAAGAAGCGCCCACCAGGCGAGGTCGTCCTGCCAGGCGCCGGCCGCCGCCACTCCGCCCCGATCGCGGCCACAGACTGCGTCCACGTCTTGAGCTTTCCGAGGTCGCGCGCGCTCAGGACGACGCCACGTTCGAGGGCAGCCAGGCGAAGGCCCGAGACGAGGAACTCGCGCCGACGATCGCCGCGACCATCCAACCGGGAAAGACATCACGCCCAACGAGCACGATCAATACCGCGAGCACCAGCACTTTGTCTGCGACCGGATCGAGGAGGGAGCCCATCGCCGAGGTGCGGCCTGTGCGCCTGGGCGATGCGTCCGTCGAACCAGTCAGTCGCCATCGCGATCGCGAACAGGACTGTCGCCCAGTAGTCGTAACCGGAGAAGTCGACGACGTAGAGGGCGACGATGACGGGCGCCGCAGCCATGCGGGCGACCGTGAGCTGATTACCCACGGCTAGACAGAATAAGCGGGTCGTGGCCGTGTTCTCCAAAGTCCTCGTCGCCAACCGCGGCGAAATCGCGATCCGCATCTTTCGCACGTTGCGTGAGCTCGAGATCGTCCCGATCGCCGTTTACTCCGAGGCCGACCGAGGCGCGCTTCACGTCGAGCTCGCCGACGAGGCTTACCTGCTCGGACCCGGCCCGCCGGGGCAGAGCTACCTGGCGCAGGAGCGCGTGCTCGACGCGGCGCGCCGCGCAGGCGCCGAGGCGATCCATCCCGGCTACGGGTTCCTCGCCGAGAACGCGGCTTTCGCGCGCGCCGTCGAGGCGGCGGGGCTCGTCTGGATCGGCCCGCCGCCCGAGGCGATCGAAGTCATGGGCTCGAAGGTCGAGGCCCGCGAGCGGATGCAGGCTGCGGGTGTCCCGATCATCCCGGGCACGACGCAACCTGTCTCGACTGCCGACGACGTCCGCGCCCTCGGAGGCGAGCTCGGTTGGCCGATCGCGATCAAGGCGTCGGCAGGCGGAGGCGGCAAGGGCCTCAAGGTCGTCCGAACGGCCGAAGAGGTCGAACGTGCCTTCGAGTCGGCCCGTCGCGAGGGCGAGGCTTACTTCTCGAACCCGGCGGTCTACGTCGAGCGCTACCTCGAGGATCCGCGCCACGTCGAGGTACAGGTGCTCGCGGATACGCACGGGAACGTCATCCACCTCGGCGAGCGGGATTGCACGATTCAGCGCCGGCACCAGAAGCTCGTGGAGGAAACGCCGTCTCCTGCGGTCTCGAATGACCTTCGTGAGCGAATCGGCCAGATCGCCGTGGACGCGGCCCGGGCCGTCGGCTATCGCTCGGCGGGGACGATCGAGGGATTGCTCTCCACCGAAGGCGAGTACTTCTTCCTCGAGATGAACACCCGCATTCAGGTCGAGCACACCGTGACCGAGCTCGTCACGGGCCTCGATCTCGTCCGCGAGCAAGTGTTAATCGCGGCTGGGGAGCCGTTATCGCTGCGCCAGGAGGACATGCGCCTTAACGGCCACGCAATCGAGTGTCGCATCAACGCGGAAGACCCGTCCAACGGCTTCCTGCCCTCGCCGGGGAGGATCGCGGGCTACCGGGAGCCGGCCGGGCCGGGTGTGCGGGTCGATTCCGGTGTCGACGCGGGGCGTGAAGTCGTAGGCCTCTACGATCCGCTGATCGCGAAGCTCTGCGTCCACGGCGTCGATCGCGAGCACGCCAGGCGCCGCATGCTTCGGGCCCTGGACGAATACCGAATCACAGGCGTGAAGACACTGCTCGGCTTCCATAGGGCGCTGCTCGACCACTCGTGCTTCGTCGACGGCGGGACATGCCACGGGGTCGTCGAGTCGGAAGAACTGGCGAAGCGAGCGCAGGAGTTGTCGCATGAGACAACAACCGTAACGGGAGCGTCGGACGGTGCAGGAACGCTTCGCGAACGGTCCGTCCACGCCGAGCTCGACGGACGCCGGTACGAGCTCAAGCTCCTGCTGCCCGAGCCACCGCATGCCGAGCTCGCCAGGCGGCGCGGCGAGCGAAGCCGAGCCGGCGGTCGCCACGGCGCGGCCAAAGATGCGGTCGTCAGCCCGATGCAGGGTACGGTCCTCGCGGTCGAGGTCGTCGACGGTGACGAAGTCGAGCCGGGCCAGGTGCTCTGCGTCGTCGAGGCGATGAAGATGGAGAATGAGATCACCGCGCACCGCGCGGGGCGCGTCGCCGACCTCTCCGTCGAGGCGGGCCAATCCGTCAAGACAGGCCAGGTCATCTGCATCGTCGAGAGCGAGTGACCCCGATCCGGCCCTTCTGCTCGGACATCTCGCGCGAGAACGACGAGCCGCTCGGGGCGACGGCGAGCAGGATCGACCGCTGGCTCCTCGTCGAGTACCGCGGGCTCTGGAGCTCCGATGCACTCGCCGGAAGCGGCCTGTCGGACCAGGTCAAGGCGCGCCTACGGGAGCTCAGGGCCGCACAGCCCCGCACCCGCCTCCTCCTCATCCGGCGGCCTGATCGCCGTCATCACGCCAACCTCGCCGTCTACGTCGCCGACTCGCGCGAAGGCCGGGAGCGCCTCGCCCGGCTCGAGATCGCCTACCACGAGGATCTGCGCGACGTCGACCCGTGGGAGACGGCGACCGAGATCGACGAGCCGCTTTTTCTCGCCTGCACGCACGGGAAGCACGATCCATGCTGTGCCCGCTCCGGCCGGCCGCTGTTCGAGGCGCTCAGCGAGCAACTCGGTGCGGAGTCCGCCTGGCAATGCACACACGTCGGCGGCGACCGGTTCGCGGGCAACGCCGTCTGTCTCCCTCACGGCGTCTACTACGGCCGGGTTGAACGCGACGACGTTCCCGCTCTGGTCGACGAGTATCTGGCCGGCCGGATCTCGCTCGCGCACTACCGGGGACGATCGTGCTGGCCGTTCGCCGTTCAGGCGGCGGAGAGGCGCATCCGGGCCGAGGAAGGCCTGACCGCGCTCGACGACGTCTCGCTCGCCGGGGTCACGCAGAACATCGATCGGTGGACGGTGTCGTTTACGACCCGCGCCGGCCCGCGGGAAGTCGAGGTCGCCGCCGAGCTCGGCGAGCTGACGCAGCTGACGTGCAACTCGGAGACAGCCAAGCGGCCGCTCCGCTACGTCGCTAGGCCTCGCTGATCCGGAGCAGGCCCTCTCGGACCAGTCTGCGAACGAGAACGAGGCGACCGGCCGTGTCCAGCGAGCCGGGTAGCTCTGCAGCTGTGAAGGGGTCTTCTGCCCCGACCACGGCCTCAACTTCGTCGCGCGCATGTGCCGGGAAGGTCACCTCGCGGCCCTCGAAGGCAAGGGAGACCTCGCCGTTCCGCTCGACGAAGTCCGCGAGCACCGTCGGGTTCCGCTCGAGCTCGGTCTCGGGTCCGAGCTCGTCCAGCGCCCGCAGCTGGCGGAGCTGGCCCCCGCGGATCGGCCGCCGCGTGCGGATCAACTTCGCCCGCGCGCGCCGCTCGACGTCCGCGCGGCCAAGGCGCTCCCCGAGTGCCTCGACGAGCTCGTCCGTCCCGTTGCCCGACTGCCACGACCGCCGGAATCTGAGGTCGTCGCCGAGCTCGCCGAGGGCAGCCTGGAAGGCGTCCAGCCAGGTGGCGACGTTGACGCCGATCGTCAGATGTAGCGAGTCAGTGTCGGAGGTGAAGGCCTCGTGGAGCCAGCCGCGCGGGAGGTAGAGCATGTCGCCCGCTCGCAGCACGCGGTCCTCGACGGCGTCGCCGGGCTCGCCCAGATCCTTGGAGTAGCGCTGATTCTTCAACGGCAGCTCGAGCGCAGGCTCATACACGAGCCAACGCTTCTCGCCTGCGACCTGCAGGACGAAGACGTCGTGGGTGTCATGGTGTACCGGCAGGCCCTGAGCCGACCGCGGCGTGTAGTACGCGTTCGCCTGCGCGGGGTGTCCGAGCACCTCTTCCAGTGAACGGCAGAAAGCGCCGACGGCAGGGCGCGTCAGGTGCAAGCCCTGAAGGACGATGGTCGCGCCCCCCTCCCACTCGGCGAGCACGCGTTCGACGTCGGCCGAGCCGGTGAACGGGGTCGGCCGCCACGGGATGTCGATCGTGTACTCCCGTACCCGCGGCTGCTCGCCTGCCTTGACGAGGCGGAAGCCGGGGTAGCGGAGACCGCCGGAGCAGACGAGCTGCTCGACGTCTGTCTCCGAAAGGAGGTCGTCATAGCGGCCCGGCTCGTCGCGCGCGACGGCGAGCGGCCCGCGTTCCCAGTAGTCCTCGAGGAAATCCGCGGCGTCGACGGGCTCGACGCAGCGGGTGAGCGCGCTAGGCGTCCGTGTCGTCGGTGTCGCTGTCAGTGTCGTCCGTGTCGCTGTCCGCGTCGTCCATGTCGGCGTCGGCGGTCTCCTCACGGATCTCCTGCGCGACGTCGGTCCGGATCTCTTCGTCGGTGAGGTTCGTGCGCTCGCTCATCTCCACTCCTTCGGATCGCGGATGTCGGCGCGAGACTACAGACGGACTGCGTGATCCGTCACCCACAGGACGTCCTGTGCCTCACTGCGAAACCGCTCGATCGACGAGAAGGGTCCGAAGAGCACCCTCACGACGGAGCCTTCGCGGAGCTCCTCCGGCCCAGAGACGGTTGCGCTCCACGATGCGCCCGGGCCGAGGGCCGGCGGAGGAACAGGCGAGGTGCGCGTGGGCTTCAGCGCCGGCGGTGGGTGACTCAGGTTGTCGGTGAGCCGTCGAACCTCGGCGGGCGTCTGCGTCTCGAGCAGCACCAGCCCGACGGAACGCTGGTCGAGTCGGTAGGCGATCCGTGAACGGTTGGTCACCGAAATCGTGGCCCGCCAGCCGTGCTCGCCGACGACGAGCCGCTCGACGCGGAACGTGAAGTGCGGGTTCTTGTCGCGCTCGACCCAATCGAGCTCGATCGTCCGCGGCGTGGCGGGCGGCGCGAGCGTAGGCCCCTCCGGTGACTCGCCGCAGCCGCCGAGCGCCAGCGCGACCGCGACGAGAACCGCTGGATAGACTCGCGGGCCGCGCATGGACCTGTACGAGTATCAGGGGAAGGAGCTGTTCCGCCGCTTCGGCATCCCCGTCTCGGACGGCCGGCTGGCGACCTCACCGGAGGAGGCGCGCACGGCCGCGCAGGAGCTCGGCGGCCAGGTCGTCGTCAAGGCGCAGGTGCTCACGGGTGGGCGCGGCAAGGCCGGCGGAATCAAGCTCGCCGACGGTCCCGACGACGCCGAGGCGCATGCGCGCGCGATCCTCGGCATGGATATCAACGGGCACGTAGTCCGCAAGCTCTGGATCGAGTCCGCGTCTGACATTGCGCGCGAGTACTACCTCTCGGTGACCTTCGACCGCGGCGAGAAGAAGGCGCTCTTCATGTTCACGAAGGAGGGCGGGATCGACATCGAGGAGGTCGCCGCCGAGCGGCCGGAAGCGCTCGCTCGCCTGCACGTCGATCCGTTCGAGGGGTTCCAGCCCTACCAGGCCCGCCGCCTGATCTACGGGGCGGGAATCGAGGACGAGGGCGAGCAGAAGCAGATCGCCAAGATCGTCGAGCAGCTCTTCGCCGCCTTCGTCGGCGCCGACGCGATGCTCTGCGAGATCAACCCGCTGATCGTCACGCCCGACGGCGAGGTGAAAGCGCTGGACTCGAAGTTCACGGTCGACGACAACGCGCTCTACCGGCATCCGGACATCGCCGAGATGCGCGATCTCGAGGCCTACCCGCCCGAGGAGCGCGCGGCGCGCGAGAAGGGCGTCACGTACGTGAAGCTCGACGGCGACGTCGGGATCCTCGGCAACGGCGCCGGGCTCGTGATGTCGACGCTCGACGTGA
>OBLS010001214.1_pt1 | contig 10366 bp, 14 predicted proteins | sample 1519901 | NCBI WGS metagenome assembly OBLS01 (sample SAMEA3113585, study PRJEB22503) | soil metagenome
TCGCGGCTGAAGACGGAGATGAGCCGCATCCTCAAGGAGCAGGGATACATCCGCGACTACGCGGTCGAGCCGAACCCGGTGGGCGAGACGATCCGGATCGAGCTCAAGTACACCGAGGACCGCGAGCCGGTGATCACCGGAATGGAGCGGGTCTCCCGTCCCGGCAGGCGCCGCTACGTGAAGGGGACCGAGCTGCCGCGGGTGCTCGGCGGCATGGGGACTGCGATCGTCTCCACCTCGCGCGGGGTGATGAGCGGGCACGACGCGAAGGCGCGGCGCGTGGGCGGAGAGGTGATCGCGTATATCTGGTGAGTTCTCAGTTCTCAGTTCTCAGTTCTCAGGACTGCGAACTGCGAACTGCGAACTGCAAACTGTGAACTGAAACATGAGTCGAATCGGAAGAAAGCCAATCGAGATCCCCGAGGGCGTCACCGTGTCGGTCATCGAGGGTCGGGTGACCGTCAACGGACCCAAGGGGGAGCTGAGCCAATCGGTGAGCCCCGGGATGCGCATAGAGCGGAGCGACGGCACGCTGACCGTCGAGCGCCCCAGCGACCGCGGCGAGCATCGATCCCTGCACGGCCTCACGCGGAGCCTGATCGCGAACATGGTCGAGGGAGTGACCCGAGGCTTCGAGAAGCGGCTCGAGATCCAGGGCGTCGGCTATCGGGCGAGGCTGCAGGGCAAGGCCCTCGAGCTCGCGCTCGGCTACTCCCACCCGGTCTCGATGTCGCCGCCCGACGGAATCGAGTTCGAGGTCCCACAGCCGACCGAGATCATCGTACGGGGGATCGACAAGCAGCTCGTCGGGGAGACCGCGGCGCGGATCCGCAAGCAGCGGCCGCCCGAGCCGTACAAGGGCAAGGGCATCCGCTACCGCGGCGAGTACGTGCGCAGGAAGGTAGGCAAGCGGGCGTGACGGTCCTCACCAAGCAGCAGAGGCGAGGGCGCAGGCGCCAGCGCGTGCGGGCAAAGATCCGCGGCACGGCCGAGCGGCCGCGGCTCTCCGTGTACCGCTCGAACCGCGGCATCTTCGCCCAGCTGATCGACGACGATGCAGGGGCCACGGTCGCGTCCGTGAGCTGGACCGAGCAGGAGCTGCGCGACCTCGAGGCGATGGAGCAGGCCAAGCGGGCGGGCTCGATGCTCGCCGAGCGCGCGAAGTCGGCGGGCATCGAGGTTTGCGTCTTCGACCGCTCCGGATACCGCTACCACGGCCGCGTGCGGGCGCTCGCGGAGGGCGCCCGCGAGGGGGGTCTGAGGCTGTGAGGCCGCCAACCACCGTTCGCTACCTTCCAGGGTTCTATGCGCACTCAAGCTGAAACGGTCAGCCCCCAGGGCCTCGACCTCCAGGAGCGCGTGATCGAGATCAACCGCGTCGCCAAGGTGGTGAAGGGCGGGCGGCGCTTCTCCTTCACCGCGCTCGTGGCCGTGGGTGACGAGGACTCCGTGGTCGGGGTCGGCTACGGGAAGGCGAGGGAGGTCCCCCTCGCGATCCAGAAGGGCGTCGAGGACGCCAGAAAGAGCCTGATCCGCGTGCCCAAGTACGGCCAGACGATTCCCCATCACATCGTCGGCCGCTTCGGGGCCGGCCACGTCGTACTTCGCCCGGCCAGCCCCGGTACCGGAGTGATCGCGGGCGGCGGAGTGCGGGCGGTGCTGGAGCTGGGGGGGATCCGGGACGTGCTCAGCAAGAGCATCGGCACCCAGAACCCCGTCAACCTCGTCAAGGCGACGATGAACGGGCTTGAGCGCCTGCGCCGCCCGGAGGACGTCGCGAAGCTGCGCGGCCTCTCGGTCCGCGAGGTGCTGGGGATCAAGGAGCCGAAGACCAACGGCGCCGACGCCGAGGAGGCCAAGCCGGAGGCCGAGCAGGCCCCCGCGGCGGCGAGCGACGACGCCTCGTGATGGCCGACGTGACCGTCACCCAGGTCAGGTCGGCGAACGGGATCGGTCCCCGCCAGCGCGACACGTTGCGCTCGCTGAAGCTCGGCAGGATCGGTCGCACCGTCGTCCGCGCCGACAACCCCCAGCTGCGCGGCATGCTCCGCTCGGTCGGCCACCTGGTCGAGGTGAAGGAGGGGAGCGAGGGTGAGTAGGCTGGCGCCCGAGGAGGTCGGGCTGCACAGCCTGCGGCCGAAGCCGGGCTCGCGGCGTCGGCGCAAGCGGGTCGGCCGTGGCGCCGGATCGGGGTTCGGCGAGACCGCGGGCCGCGGCACGAAGGGCGCGGGCGCGCGCTCCGGCACGAAGCGCAAGCCGGGCTACGAGGGCGGCCAGAACCCGATCCACATGCGGATGCGCAAGCTCCGCGGCCCTCACCGCAAGATGTCGATGCCCTTCGAGCCCTTCCGCACCCGGACCCAGCCGGTCAACGTCGCCGACCTCGAGCAGCGTTTCGAGGCCGGTGCCGAGGTGACCCCGGATTCGCTGCGCGCCGCCGGGTTGGCGAAGCGGAGGGACCCCGTCAAGGTCCTGGGGCGCGGGGAGCTGAGCAAGAAGCTCACCGTGCGGGCCCACGGCTTCAGCGCCACGGCCCGGGAGAAGATTGAGCAGGCGGGCGGGACGTGCGAGGTGATCGATGCTTAGAACGATCGGCAACGCGTTCCGCGTCCCGGAGATCCAGCGCAAACTCGCCTTCGTCGCCGCGATGCTGCTGCTCTACCGCCTCGGCGCGTACATCCCGGCGCCGGGCGTCGACATCAACACGGTGGAGCAGATCGAGCAGAACTTCCAGGGGTCCAACATCCTCGGGTTCCTCAACCTGTTCTCGGGCGGAAGCCTCTCCCGGCTCTCCCTGTTCGCACTCGGGATCATGCCCTACATCACGGCCTCGATCATCCTCCAGCTGCTCACGGTCGTGGTCCCGTCGCTGGAGCGCCTCCAGAAGGAGGGCGAGGTCGGGCAGCAGAAGATCACCCAGTACACGCGCTACCTGACCGTCGCGCTCGCCTTCGGGCAGTCGCTCGGCTACGTGTTCCTGTTCCGCTCCTTCCAGAACCAGGCGGGCACCAGCGTGGTCGGCGAGCTCACCTTCGCCAAGGTGTTCCTGATCGTGATCTGCCTCACCGCCGGGTGCACGCTGCTGATGTGGCTCGGCGAGCTGATCACGCAGCGGGGGATCGGCAACGGGATCTCGCTGATGATCTTCGCCTCGATCGCCGCGAGCATCCCGGGCGGCATCCAGGCGTGGTGGACGAACCCCGATCAGGTCTTCGTCGTGATGATGCCGTTCATCGCGCTCGCGGTGATCGTCGGAATCGTCTTCGTCCAGGAGGGGCAGCGTCGGATCCCGGTGCAGTACGCGAAGCGCGTCGTGGGGCGCCGGATGACCACCGGTGGCTCGACGTACCTCCCGCTGAGGGTGAACATGGCCGGCGTGATCCCGGTGATCTTCGCCGCCTCGATCATGGCCTTCCCGCCCACGATCGGCCAGCTCCTCAACACGCCCGCGGCGCTCGACTTCGCCGCCTTCTTCAGCCCCAACGGCTGGGCCTACGTTGCCGGCGAGGTCTTCTTCATCATCATCTTCACGTACTTCTACACGGCGGTCACCTTCAATCCGGTGGACCAGGCCGACAACCTGAAGAAGTACGGGGGATTCGTACCAGGGGTGCGTCCCGGACGGCCCACCGCCGAATACCTGGACCGCATCCTCTCGCGCCTGACCTTCCCCGGCGCCCTCTACCTGGGCGCCGTCGCCGCCCTGCCGACGATCCTGATCAGCCAGACGTCGGCGAACTTCTTCTTCGGCGGCACGTCGATCCTGATCGTGGTCGGAGTTGCGCTCGACACCGTCAAGCAGCTGGAGGCGCAGCTGATGATGCGCAACTACGAGGGCTTCCTGAAATGAAGGCCGCGCGGCCGGGGTCGGTGGGGCGGTGTCCGAGCTCAACCTGATCCTGCTGGGCTCCCCGGGGTCCGGCAAGGGGACCCAGGGCGAGCGCCTGCAGACGGACTTCCGGCTTCCCTACTACGCCACCGGCGACATCCTGCGCGCCGAGGTGCGCGAAGGGACCGAGCTGGGCCGCGAGGCCAAGGAGTACATGGACAGGGGCGACCTCGTTCCCGACCAGGTGATCATCGGCATGATCGCCGAGCGGGTGGAGAGCCCCGAGGCCGCCGACGGGTTCATCCTCGACGGGTTCCCCCGCACCACTGCCCAGGCCGAAGCCCTCGACGAGGAGGTGCGGCGGATGGGCAAGCGGCTGACCGCGGCGATCCTGATCGAGGTCACCGACGAGGAGGTGGTGCGCAGGCTGTCCGGGCGGCGGATCTGCGAGAAGGACGGTCAGGTCTTCCACGTCGAGTTCGATCCGCCGAGCAAGGACGGCGTGTGCGACGTGTGCGGCAGCCGGCTGGTCGTCCGCGACGACGACAAGCCGGAGGTGGTCAGGCACCGGCTCGAGGAGTACCACGAGAAGACCGAGCCCTTGATCTCCTACTACGAGGGCGAGGGGATTCTGCGTCGGGTGGACGGCGAGCAGGCACCCGAAGAGGTAGGCGATCGGATCAGGGCGCTGCTGGCTACCCTCCAAATGGAGGAGCAACTCTGATGTACCGCGGCATCGTCATCAAGACACCCGAGCAGATCGAGAAGATGGCTGCCGCTGGGTCGATCCAGGCCCGCTGCCTGCGCATGCTGCGCTCGAGGTGCCGCCCCGGCGTGACCACGGCGGAGCTCGACGAGGCCGCGGCGCGGTTCATCGCCTCTCAGGGCGCCGAGGCCTCGTTCCTCGGCTACCGGGGCTTCCCCGGCTCGATCTGCACCTCGCCCAACTCGATGGTCGTGCACGGGATCCCGGGCCCGTACGAGCTTCGCCGCGGCGACATCCTCTCGATCGACGTCGGTGTCACCTACCGGGGGTGGGTCGCGGACGCCGCGATCACGGTGCCGATCGGCCCCGTGAGCCCCGGCGCTCGAGAGCTCCTGGAGGCCACCAGCGAGGCGCTCTTCGCCGGCGCCGATCAGGCGCGAGCGGGGAACCACCTCAGCGACATCTCCCACGCCGTCCAGCGGCGTGTCGAGGTGGACGGGCTGTCGGTGATCCGCAGCCTGGTAGGGCACGGGATCGGACGCGACATGCACGAGGACCCGCAGATCCCCAACTACGGCGAGCCGGGCCGCGGCCCGGAGCTCGAGCCCGGCATGGTGCTCGCGATCGAGCCGATGGTGAACGCGGGCACCCACATGGTGCGGGTCGGGGACGACAACTGGGCCGTCTACTCCCAGGACGGCTCCCTCGCCGCCCACTTCGAGTTCACGGTCGCCGTGACCGACGACGGCCCTCGCGTTCTCACCCCCTGGCACGAGGAGTAGCACCGGGCATCGCGGCGGCCATTCACCGACGCGGCCGTACCCAACTCCACAATCGGCGGCGTTCTGCTGGCGACTCTGCAATTAGGGTCGGATAGCGACCCAAGCTGCACGCTCGCGGGCCGAACGACGTCGAATGTGCGGTTAGGAACGTCGGATCAGCCGGAAGTCAGCTATCGCGGCGGCAGCGGTCGCAGAGGCCGTGGACGACGACCTCGGCGTCGGCGGGCGCGAACCCCCGCTTGGCCGCCAGATCGAGCACCCGTCGCGGTCGTGGGCGTGCTGGTCGGGCAGGCGTAGCAACTCTGGGGGCGGACAGTCCCCTGCTAACATCCTCGATTGGCCGAAAGGCCATATTTTGTTGCCCGTGGTCCGACTCCTGGGGCCGGCGGGCCTTCTCCTAGTTGATTGGATACGACCCCGCGAGCGAGGGCGATGAAGGTACGAGCGAGCGTAAAGCCGATGTGTGAGAGGTGCCGGGTGATCCGGCGCAACGGCGTCGTGCTCGTGATCTGCTCCAACCCGCGCCATAAGCAGAGGCAGGGGTAACGGCTGATGGCTCGAATCGCCGGGGTCAACGTCCCGGACAACAAGCGCGTCGAGGTCGGGCTCACGTACGTGTTCGGGATCGGCCGTCCGACCGCCGGGCGAATCGTGCGGGAGGCGGGCGTCAGCCCCGACATCAAGGTCAAGGACATGACCGAGGAGGAGGTCGTGAAGCTGCGCGAGGCCGTCGAGTCGCGCGAGGTCGAGGGCGAGCTGCGCCGTGAGCGATCGCAGAACGTGAAGCGGCTCTCCGAGATCGGGTCCTACCGTGGCCTGCGTCACCGCCGGGGACTCCCCACCCGCGGCCAGCGGACGCACACCAACGCCCGCACGCGCAAGGGTCCCCGCCGGGCGAGCATCGCGGCGAGGCGCAAGCCCCCGACCCCGAAGTAGGAGCAGCTCCGGCCGATGCCTCAGCCAAAGAAGGGACGCTCGCGCCGTCGCGTGAGGAAGAACATCGCGTACGGGCAGGCGCACATCAAGACGTCGTTCAACAACACGATCGTGACGCTCACCGACACCGACGGAAACGTGATCGCGTGGGAGTCGGCCGGCAGCGCCGGCTTCAAGGGCTCGCGCAAGAGCACCCCCTTCGCGGCACAGGTGACTGCGGACTCGGCGGCGCGCAAGGGGATGGAGCACGGGCTGGAGAGAGTCGAGGTGCTGGCCAAGGGGGCGGGGTCGGGCCGTGAGACCGCGATCCGCTCGCTGCAGGCCGCGGGGCTCCAGATCACTACCGTCAAGGACGTGACCCCCCAGGCCCACAACGGCGTCCGCCCCCGGAAGCGGAGACGAGTCTGATGGCGAGGGACACCGGACCGCAGTGCAAGCAGTGCCGCCGGGAGGGCCAGAAGCTCTTCCTGAAGGGTGAGCGCTGCATGACCGACAAGTGCGGGGTGGAGCGGCGCTCCTACCCGCCGGGCGAGCACGGGCGCGGGCGGGTGCGCCAGTCCGAGTACCGCCAGCAGCTGCGCGAGAAGCAGAAGGCGCGGCGCTACTACCAGCTGCTCGAGAAGCAGTTCCGCAACTACTACGAGCACGCCACCCGCCAGCCCGGCGTCACCGGCGAGAACCTGCTGCGCCTGCTCGAGACCCGGCTCGACAACGTGCTCGTGCGGCTCGGTTTCGCGGCGTCGCGCCGCCAGGCCCGCCAGCTCGTCGGCCACGGCCACTGGCTGGTGAACGGTCGCCGGGTGGACATCCCCTCCTACCAGGTGAAGCCCGACGAGGTGATCTCGATCAAGTCCGACTCGAAGGCCGCCGACGTGGTGCGCTCGGCCACCGAGCTGACCGCCGCGGTTCCACCCTGGCTGCAGGCGGACCACGACTCGCTGACCGCCAAGGTGCTGCGCCTCCCCGAGCGAAGCGAGATATCGACCCCCGTGCAAGAGCAGCTCATCGTCGAGCTGTACTCGAAGTAACCAAGACAAGGAACCCAAGACCACCGCGCGAGTGCGGAGGCGAAAGCCGAGCACGCCGCGCGAACGATTCAGAACAAAGGAAGTCATGGCCACTGCAACGACAACTGCCCTGAGCGAATTCCAGATCCCCAAGATCTCGAGCGATAAGGCCGACGAGACCAGCGGCACGTTCGTGATCGAGCCCCTCGACAAGGGGTTCGGCTATACGTTCGGCAACAGCCTGCGACGTGTGCTGCTGTCCTCGCTGGGCGGCGCCGCGATCAAGAGCGTGAGGATCGAGGGCGTCGCGCACGAGTTCTCGACCATCCCCGGCGTAAAGGAGGACGTCACCGACCTGGTGCTCAACCTGAAGGACGTCGTGATCCGCATGCACACGGATGCCGACGAGGTCGAGGTGCCCCTCGTGGTCACCGGCCCCGGAAAGGTGACCGCCAAGGACATCGATCTCCCGGCCGGCGTCGAGGTGCTGAACCCCAACGCCCCGATCGCGACGCTCGAGAAGCGCACCAAGCTCGAGATGTACCTGACGGTCGGACGCGGGCGCGGGTACTCCCCCGCCGAGGAGAACAAGACCGAGGAGCAGGCGATCGGCGTGATTCCGATCGACTCGATCTTCTCCCCGATCCGGCGCGCCGCATACGCGGTGGACTCGGCGCGGGTGGGCCAGCGAACCGACTTCGACAAGCTGACCCTGGAGGTCGAGACCGACGGATCGATCGAGCCCGGCGCTGCCGTGCGCGAGGCAGCCGAGATCCTGATCAAGAGTCTCGCGATCTTCACCGAAGCGGACCGGGTCGAGGAGCTGACGAGCCGCGACGGCATCGGAGCGGCGGAGGCGGCGCCCCCCGCCGCGACGGAGGGCGACGATCGACTGATCGAGGAGCTCGAGATCGGCGTGCGCGCGTACAACTGCCTCAAGCGCGCCGGCATCCAGACGATCGGTGATCTGGTTCAGAAGTCCGAGAGCGAGCTGAAGGCGATCCCGAACTTCGGCGAGCGCTCAATTGATGAGGTCAAGGAGGCCCTGGCGGCGCTGGGACTGTCCCTGCGTGATGAATAGCCTCTAGTTCTCAGTTCTCAGGATTCAGTCCAAGAACTGCGAACTGCGAACTGACAGCAAATGCGCCACCGCCGAGACCGTCACAAGCTGAGTCGCGATGCATCACACCGCCGCTCCCTGCTGCGCAACCTGAGCAGGGAGGTGATCGAGCACGAGCGGATCCGGACCAGCCAGGCAAAGGCGAAGGCGGTGAAGCCCGAGGTCGAACGGCTGATCACCCTGGCGAAGCGCGGGGACCTCCACGCACGGCGGCAGGCCCTGGCCTCTCTCGGCCAGGACAAGTTCGTCGTCCACAAGCTGTTCGAGGAGGTCGGGCCTCGCTACTCGGAGCGACAGGGCGGCTACACGCGCATCGTCAAGCTCGGCCCGCGCCGCTCCGATTCGACCGAGATGGTCTTCCTCGAGCTCGTCTGAGCGCACGCTGGCGGTCCGGCTCACGCTCGCGTACCACGGAGGCGCCTTCAGCGGTTGGGCCGCGCAGCCCGGCTTGCGGACGGTCGAGGGGGAGCTGCGAGCGGCGCTGGAGCGGATTCTTCAGGCGCCCGTGGCACTGTGCGTCGCCGGGCGGACCGACGCCGGCGTCCACGCCTGGGGACAGGTGGCGAGCTTCGAGCATGCGGGCGATCTGCCCGACGGCCTCGCCCGGCGCGTGAACGCCGTCGCCCCGGACGATCTCGCCGTGATCGCGGCCGAGCCGGCCCCGGACGGCTTCGACGCGCGCCGCGACGCCCGTTCCCGCGAGTATTGCTACCGGGTGCTCGCCTCCCCGGTGCGGAGCCCGTTCGAGCAGGGGAGGGCGCTGTGGTGGCCGCACCCGGTCGAGGTGGAGATGCTGCAGCGGTGTGCCACGGCGCTGCTGGGCACGCACGACTTCAGCGCCTTCACCCCGACCGACACCGAGCACGTGCGCTTCGATCGCGACATCCTCCGCGCCGAGTGGGTCCGTGAGCCGCTCACCCGCTCGGCGACCGGGGTTGGTCGAGTTCCGTCCCGTATTTCGTCGCAAGGTGACCAACCCCCCTCCGGCGCCGGCGAGATCCTGGAGTTCTGGATCGAAGCCGACGCCTTCATGCGCCACATGGTGCGCGTGCTCGTGGGGACGATGCTCGAGGTCGCGGGCGGGAAGCGTAGCCACGAGAATTTCGCGGCCCTCCTCGAAAGCGCGCCGCGCAAGGCCGCCGGCGAGACGGCGCCACCGCACGGCCTTTACCTGGCCAGGGTCTCCTACTGAGGCCCCTCGAGGTCCTCGGCCTCCGCCGCCAGCTCCACCTCCCCGAGGCTGGCCGGACGGCCGGGCAGGTACATCGACGAGCCCGTGGCGAGCGCGACGGGCTTCCCGTCAGCGTTCTCGACCTCGGCACGGGTGATGACGAGCGTCCGCCCCGCGTGTATCACGGTGGCGCGGGCGGTGAGGTCGCGACCATCGGCAAGCACGGGCCGCAGGTAGTTGACCTTCAGGTCGAGCCCCGCCAACGCCGTGCCGGCCGGCGCCGTGGTCTCGACGGCGATCAGCATCGCCGTGTCGGCGAGCATTGCGATCACGCCGCCCTGGACGGTTCGCGCCGGGCTCGTGAGCCACTCGGTTGCGGGCAGGCGCAGGGTTGCGGTGCCGTCGCCGAACTCGATCGGCCGCATCCCTGTGAGGCCGTAGATCGGGGGCGGGGGAAGCTCTCCATCGAGTTGGCCGGCGATGATCTCCCGGCCGCTCAGCCGGTCCCAGGTCTCCTGGGGGATGATCCACTCGGTGGGCCAGGGGCGGCGGTAGGGATCGGAGTCCTCGTTCCGGTCGGCCGGCACGAGCGGGAGGTCACCGGGGGGCTCGGGGACCGGGTCGATCGGCGGCAGGACCGCGCATCGCGACGTTCCGTGCGCGATCAGCCGGTCGCTCTCCTCCTCGATCAGGAAGACCTCCGACAGTGCGACCGAGCGCCCGACGTGGATCGCCTGGCCGCCGGCGGAGAGCGTCGATCCGAGCTGGGCCGGCCGCAGGAACGACATCGACAGCTCGGCGGTCGTGTACGGGAC
>OBLS010001215.1_pt1 | contig 10366 bp, 8 predicted proteins | sample 1519901 | NCBI WGS metagenome assembly OBLS01 (sample SAMEA3113585, study PRJEB22503) | soil metagenome
AAAATGACATGTTTGTTGGTGATATATATGGAAACCTTTATCACTTCGACTTAATAAAAAACAGGACTGAGCTTGATCTTTTTGGTCCTCTTAAAGATAGAATAGCAAATAATCCTGAAGAAATTCAAGGGTTAAAATTTGGTGAAGGTTTTGGTAGATCTCTTAGTGGAATTACAGATATTGAAGTAGGATATGATGGCTGTTTATATGTTGTCTCATATGAGGGGACCATATACAGAATACTGAAAGGGAGCAACGCTCCTTGAGAACAACTGCGGTTGGTATTCTTAATTTGCCCTTGCCTACAATTTTCCAATTATAAGAGTTTAGTTAGTCATAAGAAGGAGATTCTCCCTTACTGCCCTACTCATTGCAGGCCATATTGAATTCCATATCTGAATCAATGGTCTCTCTTTCCATCATTAGACTTATCATTCAATACTTTCACTCCAACATTACTTTAGACTTTTACAATCTATATCGGTCATAACACGATACTGAGACCGGAATACTTAAAAGAAAATGTATATACACAAATGCTTACAATTGACAACTGCGCTGCCGAACCGTTTGATCTCCGTTATAATTCCAGCGCTTAATGAGGAACTTGGAATTCGCAATACCATATCGAGTATTCCTTTAAAGGAGATACGCAATACATTCGGGTACGATGTAGAAATACTAGTTATTGATGGCAATTCAACTGACCAGACAAGAGATGTGGCCCGAAAAGCTGGGGCGCAAGTTATAGTTGAAAAACAGCCTGGATATGGCCGAGCCTATAAGACAGGCTTTGCTGCTGCAAGAGGAGATATTATAGTAACTCTTGATGCAGACAATACATACCCTGCAGAATCGATTCCACAATACATAAGAAAATTTAATGAATATAATGCGGATTTTATGACGATAAATAGATTCGCTCATTTGGAGCAAGGTGCAATGAGCATTACGCGTATGGTTGGAAACAAAATATTGGCTTTGCTAATATCATTAATGTATTCAATCTCCCTTAAGGATTCTCAATCCGGGATGTGGATAATGAAAAAGAGCTTCATCTCAAAAATTCGTATAAACTCAAATGATATGTCAATGTCAGAGGAAATCAAGATAATAGCATTCAAGTTTTTTTCGTCGCTTGAAATTGATGGCGTATATCGCAAGAGGCTTGGTGAAGCTAAACTGGATACAATCCAACATGGATGGAAGAACATGAAATATTTAATTGGGTTCAAGAAGCACCTAAGATCCGCTCTTAAACCATTGACTGTAACCACCAATGAGATTCGTTTGGGACCTTCAAATAGGCCTGCACGGATTTGATATGATTCTGCCTTAAAACGCTATAATATCCCCACGTAATTATACAACTGCAAGAACATAGTATGCCAACGGAGGAAGAATATTCAGGCCACTCCAACTTAGAACTTGATGCTCAAAGTCATCGCTTTACTGAATGGCTGTACCAAGAGGTATCAGCAGGATTAAAAGGAGATGTTCTTGAAATAGGAAGTGGAATAGGTACTTACTCCGAAAAAATTATTCGGGACAAATCGCGTGTCTCTCGTGTAATGCTGACAGACATAGCCCCCAGTTACATTGAAGCATTGACAAAGAGGTATTCTTTTACAATCAATAACAATGTTTCGGTTTCAAAATTGGATTTAAACCGTAAAGAAGACTATGAAAAAATAGGATATGAAAAATTTGATTCGATACTAGGTTTGAATGTTTTAGAACACGTGGAAAATGATGAATTCGCCCTTCAACAATTGTACAGAATGCTGAAAGAGGATGGGACGATGGTTCTTTTGGTACCATGCCATAAATTTTTATATAATATACTTGATAAGAAAGCAGGTCATTTTAGAAGATATACAAAAAGAGAGCTAGAGCATAAAGTTAGCAAAACTCGGTTTACTATTCAACGAATATTTTATTTTAATATGCTTGGAATTGTGGGATGGTACTTGAATGGAGGTTTGGCTAAAAATCCGCAGATAAATAGTACTGCGTATAGGTTATTTGATAGCCTGGTTCCTCTGTCAGAGCACGCTGAAAAGTTAATTGGACGAAGATTAGGTCTGTCTATTATTTGTTACCTTAGAAAAGAACAGCAGAAGAGAACATTCTCGCAATGAAGTCATTATATTCTATCGGCCGCGTATGTAAATGCAAAATGTATTATGGTAACTGAATATGTCTAGTGGATTAGCGTCAATCACTTGCCTGGTGATCCTAAATGGCTAATGAGATAATGTGGCTACCAAACCATAGAAAACCATAGATCGATTTGGGTGTATAAATATATTCTACCAATTTTATAATCAATTACTTTATGAGTAGCAGAAGATGGAATAGGGCACAAGAGGCAGAGAAGAAGTACTGGAGCTCGACCAAAGAAGGCTGGTTAAATGATGATCGAAGGTTATATTGGCAGGAAATTCTTAATCGGGGTTTTGGCCTTGATTATAATTTTTTTAGAAATAAAGATGTATTAGAAATTGGATGTGGTCCAAGCGGTATAATCTTCCAAATTGATACAGCAAAGCATAGAATCGGCATAGAGCCCATGGAACTAGGTAATCTCATAGGCGAAGATTGGAAGAAATCAATTGTCAAAAAGGGTGTTGGTGAGGATCTTCCGTTCGAGGATAGTTCATTTGATGTAGTTATAAGCTTTAACGCCTTGGATCATGCGATCAACCCGGACGGTGTTATTCGAGAAACATATAGGGTGCTCCGAGATAATGGCGATTTTTTAATATGGATTTACACTCTGCGAGACACATATAGGCCATTACAAAGAGTTCTAAACAGACTAGACCCTCCACATCCACATCATTTTACCTACGATGAAATCATATCGAAAGTGGATAGCAATTCGTTTCGTATCAATAATAGAAGATTCGAGTGGGGAACTGGATTAAAGAACGATACTATAAAAAAATTGTTCGGCAACTTAATGATGAACACAGCTTGGATATGGTCAAAGAAGATCTAGTTGCCAAGAGGTAAAAAGAGGATTAGAAAATCTTCCGACATGTTTACATGGTTAATACATGTCAGAAATACATAACTGTAAACAACGCCAGTTTAACCATAAAGAATTTATTGCTCACAATTTTTATCCAAAGATTATCATATAGTTTATGCATAATACTGCTGCTAATAGGAGCTTAATTTTTTTTGTATTTTCCTTTTTTCTGATAATTAATCTCATATCCTCAGGCGGCCATACCGATGCGTGGGATGGAATGGTGACATTTCTTTTAGTTGAAAGCATGGCTACAAAACATACTGCGAAGCTGCACCCCGATATTCTTACAATAGCTAATAGTAACCCAAAGGATCCTGCGTATACAATGGCACAATGGGAGGTTTATTACAATAAGATTGTGGCAGGCAAGAATGCAGTGTGGGGAGCTCTTGAACCTGTCTATTCAACTCGTAGTCTTTTGTTACCTTCCATATCTGTTCCTTTTTATTATGCAGCTCTGGCTATTTCACTCCCACCGATACTTGTAATTCCTTTGTTTGTAAATTCATTCATAATCACACTTACATCATTAGTTATATTTTGTTTCTCGCTTGAGATTTATAGTTCTAAAAAAATAGCATTCTTACTTGGCCTCATATTCACAGTATGCTCCTTCATTTTACCATATAATACTTCATTATTTCCACAGCCTTTGCAATCACTTCTTATCATAACAGCAGCATTTTTTGTTGTCAAATCATTGCACTTTCATTCTTCATTCCTATGCAGCTATGATATTTGGCAAATCGATAACCAAAAAAAATCATTGTTCTTTGCGAGCCTAGGAGGTATATTTCTAGGCCTATCAGTATTTGCCCAACCTACTAGTATTATTGTTATCCCTGGATTTGTAGTATATTCTATTTTCTCAATGCGGCATAATAAGAAAAGCCTGATTTCTTTCTTGTTAACCTTGTCTATTGTATTATTTTTTATGGGCCTTGTTAACTATATTAGATTTGGTTCATTCACAGAGTTTGGTTATGGTAGTTATTTTGGAACGTTATCATACAATGCTTATGGTGGGAAGACTGGCTTAATTGGACTACTGGCAAGCCCTGGGAAGGGATTAATCTTCTATTTTCCAGTTGTAATTTTACTTCCACTTGCACTCAAATATATGTATAAACAAAATAGATGGTTATTTTTTCTGATCATTTACATTGTTTTGGTTCACTGGTTATACTTTGGAACTCTAAATGATAGCCAGTCTAGATTTTGGAGTGGCGCTATAGCCTGGGGTCCAAGGTACCTTGTACCCGTCTTGCCCTTCATTACGTTAGCCTTTGGAACATTGTTGGCACGTTTCAGACAAAGCAGGTTACTACTGAAAGTATCAGTACTGGCAGTGTGTATTGCAGGATTCATCGTTAATATTCCCGGTATACTAGTTTGGTCTGAATATGGCACAATTTATGCCTCGGATAGAGAAGGCCTATCTGCCGATCCTACTTCCATGGAAGCGGTTACGTGGAACCCAAATCATTCTCCAATAATATCGCATATCAGAGCCTTGATGGATGACTACATCCACCTTATTAGTCCGGAACAGTACCTTCACACTGGTTGGCATTACATTACATACGGTCTTGCTCCTTGTTCATATGATCTTTACATCTTTTGTGAATTCGGGATAATTCCGATAGTAGTACTATTTGCAATTGATATCTTTTTAGCATTAAAAATAATGAGTAATAATGTTGTTGCTTCGATTGTAAATCCCATACGAAAATTAAAAATTGCTTGATAAATCCTTTCTTAATGACATATATACTGGTTGAATGTCACAATGTCAAACGGATTTATGTTGCTGATATTGAAAGAATCATTCTATTTCAAATTAGAAATTATTATAGATGAAATTTGGTTGTTACCAGTAATAATATCGGATAAAGGAAACAGCCTAAGCAAAAAATCACTTTTGCAATATCATGCAAACATGATTCATAATTGATCGAAAGTAAGATGAATAAAAAACTAGCCGTTTGGGTGTTTAGCCTTTTTTTTGTAATAAACGTGCTCTCAAGCGGTGGTCATCTGGACTGGAGCGATGGGGTGCAGACATTCCTTGTGGCTGAAAGCCTTGTCTTGAAACACTCTGCGAAACTTCATCCTGATATCCCAAGTGCTTCATTATTATATGGAAATAACAGACTGACTGAAGATAAGCAACTAAATATACGTGAGCCCTACTATACTAATAGGTCGTTACTACTAGTACTAATATCTGCTCTTTTTTATTATATGGCTACCATTCTATCAATATCTCCGATATTTTTGGTAGGGTTTTTCGTAAATTCATTGATTATTTCGCTGACATCTTTGGTTGTATTCTGTTTCTCAGTTGAGATATATCGCTCTAGAAAAATATCATTGATATTAGGTCTCGTATTTACCGTATGCTCCTTTATCTTAGCTTACAATACAACATTATTTCCACAACCCTTACAAGCATTTTGCATAATAGCCTCAGCATACTTTCTTTACAAATCACATAACATCAATGACTCCTATGTATCCCATTACAATAGAAATGAAGTTGTTAACAGCAATAATACTAAAAATATCGCTCAACGAAAAAGAGCTTATTATGCAATCCTGGGAGGTATATTTCTGGGATTGTCAGTATTTGTCCATCCCGCTAGTATTATTGTTATTCCTGGATTTATAGCATATTATTTATTTTCCCTGAAGGAAAGGAGAAAGAAGCAGTTTGCTTGTTTTATAATCTCGTTAGCTGGCATATTAGTCCTTGTAGGACTGAGTAACTACATCAGATATGGCTCGTTCACAGAATTTGGCTACTATCGATATGCGTCGTGGTCTTGGGCCAACGGAGGGTGGATTGGACTCGTAGGATTGTGGGCAAGTCCTGGAGCTGGCTTGATTTTGTTTTTTCCGCCCGTAATTCTGCTGCCGATTGCAATCAGATATTTTTACAGACAAAGCAAGGGATTATTTTTTCTCGCATTATATGTAATTACTGTGAATTGGTTATATTTTGGCACCCTATCTTATTTAGAACCAATCTCTTGGAGTGGAGGATTGGTTTGGGGTCCTAGATACCTAATACCAATATTGCCATTTATCACCATAGGCCTTGGAACACTACTAGCAAAGCTAAGAAATAGGAAACAAAGGCTGTATTTGTTTAAAGTCTCAATTGTAATATCTTTATTTGCAATAGGTTTTGTGATCAATTCACTTGGAAAGGTTGTATGGATATATTATTTTCACCTGTATAGTTGGGAGAAGGAACAGGTATGGAGGCAATGGAGGGAGACGAGAACATGGGATCCTGAGACATGGAATCCTTGGTATTCTCCCATTGTTCTAAACGCAAAAATTTTATCTGGCTCCTACATTTCAGAAATTCAGTTAGAGCGTTATAACGGAACATCATACCACTTTGTGACGTATGGTCTTGTTCCTTGTTCATATGACCTTTACATTTTTTGCGAATTCGGAGTTATTCCTATTATGATATTGGCTGTTCTTGCTATACTATCAGCGTATATGATTGTAAAGGACAGGGGGCAAAATGCTTTCCTAAGGCCATAGATGGGCATAAGACCATACTTGAGTCAAACTAGTTTGCCCTAAATTCAGTCGCAGCAATGCCCCGGTTATGATTCATGCTGCCACTATAGGGGTAACTGTTATAATCCTTAAAAATTGGGGATTTTTCCGAAAACTCGGCTATTTTGTTTGTAGTGGAATTAAGTGTATTTAACCATTTAAGATGTTCACTGTCTTTCTCATTATAGCGCTGAGAACGTAGGACATGATTGTCCAATTTTAATAGAATCTTTTCAGTATGAATTGCTGGGGGGGATGAAACGGAACTAGGCAATAGTATAATATCGACATCTGTGTCAAATACATATTTAGGTATCCAGTAGTAACCTCTGGTCCATACATTTCCAATTAGAGTAATTATTCCATCATTATAGCCTGAAGGCCTGGCTGCATTTTTCTCATTTATCTGCTTATTTTCATGAACAGCTTTTTGACTCTCCTGGACTATGTGTTGGGCTACAAATGCGTAAACTTCGAGATAAGAGGAATTAACATTTGTTGTTATCAATAAAGTGCTACTTATAATACCAAAAATTACTATTGATAGAATAATAGTGGATGTCATGATTCGCCGGTTTCTTTTATTATTGATTCTGCTTACTAGATCCTCTATTAATCTAGCCCCTGCTATGCTGAATAAGGGTATCAAAGGTATCAAATAAAAAAAGCTGACAAATCCCATAAGAAAAAGAAAAATCAGAAATGGAACAGCCCACAATAAGATCATATAGTCTCTTTTCATTTCCGCATAAACCAAACCAGCAATGCCTACAACAATTAAAACCGGATCTATTTCAAAGATAGTGGTCAATGAGCTAAGTAACGAATCACCCTGCCTTTGTGTTTGCCATAGTAAATCTCGTAGCCACAAGTCTAATTCCCCATCCAGTATAGCATTAAAGGGCCAAATGATTGGTATCAAAATAACTGGAATTAACCATAATACAATATGTATCAAATTTTTGTCAGCTCTATTAAAGAGGAGGAAACCTACCAGAGGAATCATTGTAAGTGCAGGAATCTTTATGAATATAGCAATAGCCATAAAAATACCTGAGATCAAAACTAGTATCGATTGGTTTGCACTGGCCTTATTTGGGTAGGTCTTGCTTCTTGAGCTTTTCCTGTAGTAAACTGCAAATAATATTGACGATAACAAAAAGGGCAGAAGAAGGTTTTCTAATAATATCTTCCTCATTAACCAAGTTGCAGGCATAACAGCGAACATAGTGGACGCCATAAATGCAACAGTCTTGTTATGATAGCTGTGTTCGGCTATTTTATATATAAGAAAGGTATCCAACACGGCAAGGCTACCTATCAGTAGTCTTGGAATAAGATGAAGAACGTTGATTGAGTACAAAAAATCTCCGTTACTATTGCTAGAAGTATCCAATGAAGGCATTGAAGCGGAAGGATTCAATAAATCCGGGTAATTGATGATCTTGAAAATTCCAGCCAAAAGTAATTGGCCAGAATAGGGATGGTCGTATGGACGACCATATGTAGTCAACGGGTCCACGTTTCCTTGACCGTGCAATACGTACATCGCCCTCTGTAAATATATCTCTTCAACATACCAAAATGACGGAAATCCGAGAGGATTCCATAGGTGCGTAAAAGCTGATAATACTAGTGGAATTGTTACCAGATAGATAGATCGAGGGTTCATAACTGAATATGATCCAATACTAGAAACGAACTTTAAGTTCACAATTTTCTCAAGACTATACTGCACGAGTTTAATAAAAATAAATCGAAATCATTTTCTTTCTATCTTTTGATAGCCAAAGCGGAATCTATTGAAACTCATTATCTAATGGGCTGTGAGTATTCCGATTACTTTGTAGTCCTCTGCTGATAGCTTCGTAACGGGTACCTTCTTCAGCTTCCTTCTGTCATTTCTATTCTCTAGGAGATAATGAGTCAGGTTAAGGTTTGATGTCTCCATAAAGTTATCATTTAAATTGTTGCTTTGCTAGTAGATATATCTACCATCTACCGCCTACCCTTCAAATGCCAGGTTTTATTTTGTAAATGTGTCATAGTTACGGTCGGACCATATGTCGGACAAGACATATTTGCTGGAAAGTTAGGCTCAAACCATTAGCCGGCAATCGCGAGGACTTATTTTCTTCTAGTAAATAACGGCACCGTGTTGTTTATCCGCGTTCTTATCATCATTCGCTCGACAGAGGTGACAATAGTCCCCTTGATTTAGTATTAGAAGAAATTCATAAGTGTCTCGAGTTAAAGGAATCCATATATTATTTGAGGAATTCAAAATCAAGCTACTGGCTAGGCCAGAATAATACTATTTAAAAACAATGAAGCAGCAAAGTAAAGTCATTTGATGCTATTACATGCACCATCGATAGCTTTTCAAAAAGTAATCACGCTATCGAACCCGCTATAGTAAGAAAGTTGTTTTCATATTTTCGACATTACATCTGCCAAAAAAAAATCCGGATGCAGCAACTACATGACAGCATACTAGATTGAGTCAGGCGAATGTAGGTCGGAAGTGAGAGTTACGGTCAATCGTTATTTTCACGTTCGATTTTAAAACCGATCCTAACCTCTGTCTGGTATTCTTGAATCTTCTGTCCCTCAATCCTTACCGTCGTTCGGCCAAGCTCAGCCCATTTTAGATTCTTTACAGTTACTGCCGCTTCATCTATGGCATTTTTAACCGCATCGTCAACACCATTAGGAGAAGTTCCCACTATGTCGATATATTTGTAAACCATACCATCTTCAACCGATAGCATAGTACATATGAATTATGGGGTGAGAATCTGCCTCTCAGAATCACGATCTGGCCGCGGGCTCAATTGAAAGCGATCGCTCTAAATCAATTTATGGTACAGAACTAAATTATCAACTCGATCGACGCTTAGACGGATATCACAGACAGATATTCTAGATTAGGGAGATTGCACAATTATAATATTCTTCCTCCCTTGGTTCATCAAATGATTTATCATGGATATTTGCACTAAAGAAAGGATACTAACTGCGAGTCTAATTTCATAACCATAAATATTACTTCTGCGTGATAATTCTGATAATGTTGGAAGGCCGTCAACATCATAACGGCAGATTTTCAAAAATTTTAGTGGCGATAGATGGATCCGAGCCCTCCATGAAAGCAGCCGAACTGGCAATAGAAATGGCCGAAAAAGAAATGACAGACCTCCGAACCAAAGAAACCGAGAGCAAACTGACTGCGTTGACGGTACTTGATGTGTCCAAACCCCGAAGTTTTTTGTCATCTTTCATTGCTGCGCCGACTTATGGATTAAGGGAGCTTGAGCAAGAACGGAACGCTGCCAAACAGTGGATGGATATAGTGCGACAGAAAGCAGAAGCAAAGAAAGTCTCGTTCAAATCAGAAATAATAGAAGGACTAATATCTGCGGAAGCAACTATCGTGAACTACGCTGAATCTCACAAAGTTGATCTGATAGTGGTTGGAACGAGAGGAAAAACAGGCTTCTCAAAAGTTCTGCTGGGAAGCGTCGCATCCAAGATTGCTGAGTATGCCCCTTGCTCAGTCATCATTGCAAAATGACTTGGCATCCTGCACAACGCTCATCGAAGGAGTCGCCCAGCGGTTTGTACCCTGTATGACCATAAGAGCAAGGATCTTACGTGGAAAAGGATTGGATTTCTGATTCTATAACCGGGATAAACGCAACAATTATCAGTCACTTTTATAAGAGATTAAATCGATATATGGATGAC
>OBLS010001216.1_pt1 | contig 10361 bp, 10 predicted proteins | sample 1519901 | NCBI WGS metagenome assembly OBLS01 (sample SAMEA3113585, study PRJEB22503) | soil metagenome
CAGGGCGTCACAGCTGAGCGAAGCCGGTGCCGCCCTAAGATCAGCTGAGTGGACGGACAGGAGCTGCCGATCTTCGAGTTGCCGCTCGTCCTGCTCCCGGGCGAGCAGCTTCCCCTCCACATCTTCGAGGAGCGGTACAAGCGCATGGTCAGCCGGGCGCTGGATGACTCTGAGCCGTTCGGAGTCGTTCTGCGCGACGACGAGGGCGCGCGCTCGATCGGCTGCACCGCCCGGGTCGAGGACGTGATCGAGCGATTCGAGGACGGGCGCATGAACATCCTCGTCAGCGGGGGCGAGCGGTTCAAGGTGCTCGATCGCTTCGAGGCGAGCGACTACCCGGCCGGCGAGGTCGAGGTGATCTCCGACGAGGAGGACCGCTCTCCGGCAGACGGGGAGTCCGCCGACGCCGCCAGGGAGGCGTTCGCCGAGCTGGCCGAGCGCGCCACCGGCGAGCGCCCCGATCCCGAGGACCTCGAGGACGCCTCGGCCTATGCGATCGCGGCGCGCATCGAGCTGCCCGACGAGACGAAGCAGAAGCTGCTGGAGATGCGCGATGAGCACGAGCGGCTGGAGCTGCTCACCAACGCGCTGCGAGCGGTCGACCGCGCCCTCGAGCAGGGGGAGATGATCGCCGACCTGGCCCGGTCCAACGGGCGGGTCGTGTTCGAGTAGCGCCCACCGGCTCAGCCGAGTCCAGCCCTGCCATCGGCGACCACGACGGCGCCACCGCGACGCGGATCGCCTCCCCCGCTCATCCCCCCGCCAGCCGGGTCCCGCGCGACGGCCTGCACCCCGCCGAAGTAGACGTTGGGCCGGCTCCAGCGGACTACGGGCACACCCCGCCCCTCCAGGGCTGCCAGACCCTCCTCGTCCACTCCCGGCTCGGCCTGGACCGTGCCCGCCTCGAAGTGGATGCGCGGAGCTCGCACGGCGCGGTCGGCGTCCATGCCCTGCTCCAGCACCCGGACCGCGACGCTCAGGATCGCCGAGCGGATCCGGTTCGACCCCGCGCTCCCCAGGCCGAGCACCGTCTCGCCGTCGCGCAGCGCGACGGTCGGGGCCATCATCGAGCTGACCCTGCGGCCGGGCGGGATCCGGTGGAACCCTCCGGGGTTCAGGTCCTCTTCGCCGAGCATGTTGTTGACGTGGAACCCCGTCCCGGGGACGACCAGGCCTGATCCCGTTCCGTTGGAGCACGTGACCGACGCGCACATGCCCGCGGCGTCCATCACCGAGATGTGGGTGGTGGACCCCAGCGACGGCGGCGGCTCGCGGCTCAGGAAGTCCCCTACGAATTCGGGGTCGTGCAGTCCCTCGGCGAACTCCTCCGTGCGGCGTTCGTTCGCGGCCTCGGTCGCGAGCATCAGCTGCTCGACGCCGCTTCGGTCGCCCAGCCGCTCGAGTACCGCCAGGGCGTAGGCGATCAGGATCCCACCTGAAGACGGAGGCGGGTTCGTGAGGACGGTCGCCCCGCGGAAAGCGGCCTCGACAGGCCGGCGCTCGATCGGCTCGTAGGCGGCCATGTCCCCTGGGCCGAGCGTGCCGCCTCGCTCGCGGACCCAGTCCGCGGCTGCGCGCCCGGCATCGCCACCGTAGAAAGGCTCTGCGCCCTCCGCGGCGAACCGCTCGAGCGCGTCGCCCGCGTCGGGAAAGCGGAACAGGTCGCCGGCCTCCAGCGGCCTGCCCTCCGGCTCATAGAGCGCCGCGCACTCCGGCGTCAGGACCAGGATCGGGCTGAGGATCTCGTGGAAGTACGCCTGCTCCGGGGTGATGCGAACCCCCTCGCGCGCCAGCTCCACCGCGGGTGCCACCAGGCGCTCGAGGGGCACCGAGCCGAAGCGCCGCGCGACGTGGTCCAGGCCCGCGAGGGTCCCGGGCACCCCGCACGACGCCGCGCCGACGTTGAAGACCTGCACGGTGTCGCCGAAGTCCACCGGGATGGGCACCAGCTCCGCTGAGCGCTCGGCTCCGTCGGCTCCGCCGGCGGCCACGAAGAAGTCGACGAGCACGCTCTCGGCGCCGGGATCGTGCACGAGCATGAACCCGCCCGCCCCGATGCCGGTCAGGAGGCTCTCGGTGATGAACGAGGTCGCGACCGAGCAGATCGCCGCGTCCACGGCGTTGCCGCCCTCGCGCAGCACCTGCGCGCCGGACTCGGCCGTGACCGGGTGGCCGGCTGCGACCACTGCCCTCTCGCTGCCCACGGGAGCAGCGTAGAGCCGCCGCTAGATGACTACTGGCCCGGCAGGAACTCGGGGACGTCCAGCAGGAGCCCGCTGCTCGTGGAAGCAGGCATCGTGGGACGGCGGTTCCGGCCGCGCCTGCGCTCCTCGCCGCCGTAGACCTCATCGGCACTGGCCAGGCGGCCGCCGCGGTCATTCAGGGCGGCGTTCCGGGCGCCGCGCGAGCGCCGGTCTCCGTCGGTGCGCCAGTCGGCGATCGGGTCACCGTCGCGGTCGATGCGAGGCTCGCGCGGCCCGTCTCCCCGCTCGTCGCGCGAGGGGCGGCGAGCGTAGGGAGAGTCGAACCGCGTCGCGATGACGGTGATCCAGACCTCCTCCGTCATGTCCTCGTCGATCGAGGCGCCGAAGATGATGTTCGCGTCGGGGTGCGCGGCCTGCTGGACGATCCGGGCCGCCTCGCTCGCCTCCACCAGGGAGAGGTCCGGGCCGCCCGTGACCGAGAGCAGAAGCGAGTGCGCCCCTTCCACCGAACTGTCGAGCAGCGGGGACGAGACGGCCTTCTCGGCCGCGAGAAGCGCGCGGTGCTCACCGACCCCCATCCCGATTCCCAGGATGGCGTCGCCGGCCTCCAGCATCGTCGTGCGCACATCGGCGAAGTCCAGGTTGATCAGGCCGGGCAGCATCACCAGGTCCGAGATGCCCTGGACCGCCTGCCGCAACACGTCGTCGGCGACCCGGAAGGCGTCGGTCATCGTGGTACGGCGCTCGAGGATGCTCAGCAGACGCTCGTTGGGGACCACGATCGTCGTGTCCACTTCGGCTCCGAGGGCGGCGATGCCCTGCTCGGCGAGTGCGGCCCGGCGCGCTCCCTCGAAGGCGAAGGGCTTGGTGACGGCGGCCACCGTGAGGGCGCCGACGTCCCGGGCGAGCTTCGCGACCACCGGGGCCGCGCCGGTCCCGGTGCCTCCGCCCGCGCCGCAGGCGAGGAAGACCATGTCGGAGCCCTTGAGCAGTGTCTTGATCTTGTCCTGCTCCTCGAACGCGGAGCGGTAGCCGACCCGGGGGTCGGAACCGGCGCCGAGACCGCGGGTCAGCTCCGCGCCGATGTGAAGGGTGGTGTCGGCGCGCGAGTTCTGCAGGGACTGGAGGTCGGTGTTGATCGCGACGAACTCCACGCCTGGAAGGCCGGCGTCGACCATGCGGTTGACGGCGTTGACGCCGGCACCACCGACGCCGAACACGCGGAGCACGGCTTCGTGAGTCCTGGGGATGAGCGGGCGGCGCTCCGCGGCGGGCGCCTCGCGTCCGTATGCGGACTCGATCTCCCTGTTCTCGCTCGCGCCCATCAAGCGCTCGAGCCCCTCGTGCTCGATCTCGCTCTCCTCCGCGACCTCGGCCGTGTGCCGGTCGCGGGGCTCGGCGTCCTCGACCGGGTCTTCGGCCGGATCCACCGTCGCCTCTTCGGCGAGTGGCTCCGAGCCGGTGCGCTCGATCGTGATCTCCTCCTCGACCATCACCTGCTCGCCGGCCGCCGGCTCGGCGGGAGCGGGCTCATCGGACTCGATCCGCTCGACGCGAATCTCCTCCTCGGCCACGGCCACCTCGGCCTCGCCGGTCGAGCGGAACAGGTCGGCCAGCGGGCCCTCCCGCATGCTCGCGCGCTTCCGCTTAGCCATGCGAGAGCACCTCCTCGGCCAGGTCGCGGTAGTACTGGGCAGCGTTTCCGTCGGGGTCGTACTTGAGCACTGACGTGCCGCGAACGGGCGCCTCCGCGAACTTGATGGCCTTCTTGATTCGCGACTGGAACACCAGCTCGCCGAAGTTCTCCTCCAGGATCTCCACCGCCTCCTTGGCGTGGACGGTCCGCGAGTCGAGCATCGTGGGGAGGATCCCCTCGATCTCGACGTCGGGGTTCAGGTTCTCGCGGATCATCTGCAGTGTGTTCTGGAGCTGGACCAGTCCGCGCATCGACAGGTACTCGCACTGCACGGGCACGATCACCTTGTCGGCCGCGGTTAGGGCGTTCACCGTCAGCAGCCCGAGGCTGGGCGGCGTGTCGATGCAGACGAAGTCGTAGTTCTCGCGCTCGGCGTCGATCGCCTTCTGAAGGGCCCGCTCGCGCCCGATCTGGGTGCTCATCGCGATCTCGGCGCCTGCGAGGTCGATCGATGCAACGGCCACGTCGATCTCGCGCTCGACGATCGCATCACGCAGCGGGATGCGATGCACGAGCACGTCGAACATGCTGGTCTCGACCTTGTCGGGGTCGACGCCCTGGCTCATGGTCAGGTTGCCCTGCGGGTCCATGTCGACGGCGAGCACGCGGTGGCCCGACTCCTTGAAGGCGACGGCGAGGTTCAGCGCAGTGGTGGTCTTCGCGACCCCGCCCTTCTGGTTGGCGAACGCGATCACCTTCGCGCCCACGTCCTTGTCCTTCGTGGTGTCGGACTCGGTCTTCATGGCGGGCTCCTCCCCCTTCTTGCGCTCGGGCACGACGACCTCGTCAGCCTTCATGCGGGCGCTCTCGCCGGGCTCGGGCGACTCCGCCTGCTCGCTCTCGAGGGGCTCGGCAACCCTCACCTGCAGCTCCTGCGAGGACTGGCTCTCGGCGACCTCCGAGGCTTGCGCGGACGACTGCGTGGGCTCGGCCGCCCCGGGCGTCTGCACGGACCCGCTCTCGGCGATCCCGGGCGCATCGGTCTGCTCGGGCTCGACGGTCGCGGACGTGCGCCCACCGGCATGGTCGGACGCCTTCTTCTTGCGGCTCATGAATCCCATCTCTCGGCGCTATTTCGCAGGCGGGAGCCGGTTTCCTTCCGCACGGATGCAGGTTTTGTCCCCGCTGCGGCTGGGCAGCTTCCGACCAGCGGAGCGCGAGCCGCAGCCCCCGGCCGCCGTGCCTGACCTGTTCGACAAGAGACTGCTGTTCGTCACCGGAAAGGGGGGCGTCGGCAAGTCCACGATCTCCATCGCGCTCGGCATGGCGGCCGCCGAGCGCGGCCTGCGGACGATCGTGTGCGAGGTCTCCTCCCAGGAGAACGCCTCTCGTGTCTTCAAGAAGGGAGAGGTGGGCTTCAACGAGGTCCAGGTCGCCGAGAACCTGTGGGCGATCTCGATCGATCCCGACCAGAGCCTGCGCGAATACCTGCTGCTCCAGCTCAAGGTGCGCGCGATGCGCGACCTGCTGATGCGCTCGCGCCTCTTCAACTACCTGGCCGCCGCCACCCCGGGACTGAAGGAGATGGTCACGATCGGGAAGATCTGGGAGCTCGCGCTGCCGGACCGCAAGGTGAAGAAGGGGCGCGAGTACGACCTGGTCGTCGTGGACGCTCCGGCCACCGGGCACGGCCGATCCACAACCAGGCGCAGGCACTGGACCGGTTCATCACCGAGCACGACACCACCGGTGTGGTGATCGTCTCGCTGCCGGAGGAGATGCCGGTCAACGAGTCCGCCTCGCTCGAGCGCCAGCTGACAGACGACGTCGGCATGACGGTCGAGCGGATCTATATGAACGCGATGTACCCGGAGCGCTTCAGCGAGGAGGAGGCGCGCAGGCTCGAGCGTGTGATGGAGATCGCCGAGGGACGCGCGAACGCAGCGGTGCGGGCCGCGCTGTCCGAGCACCGCCGCGCCAACGCCCAGCGCGGCCAGCTCGACCGCCTGGAGGCGAGCGTCAAGGCGCCGATCAAGACGCTTCCGTTCATCTTCAAGCCCCGGCTCAGCGTCGACGAGCTGCAGCGGCTCGCGGGGGCGCTGACGTGATGCAGAGCGTCGATCAGATCCTCGCCGGCAGGCGCATCTGCATCTGCGCGGGCTCGGGCGGCGTTGGCAAGACCACGACGTCAGCCGCGCTCGCGGCGGGGTTGGCGGCGCGTGGCCAGCGCGTGGCCGTGCTCACGATCGACCCGGCGAAGCGGCTCGCCGACTCCCTCGGCCTGGAGGAGCTGGGCAATGAGCCGCGCCGGGTGGATCCTCGCCTGTTCGAGCACGCGGAGATCGAGATGCGTGGCGAGCTCTGGGCGATGATGCTGGACGCCAAGGCCACCTTCGACGAGCTGGTCCGAAAGCACGCGCCGGACGAGGAGACGCGGGACCGCATCCTCCAGAACCGCATCTACCGCCAGATCTCCAACGCTCTGGCCGGCTCCCAGGAGTACATGGCGATGGAAAAGCTGTTTGAGATCCACCAGGAGGGCAGCTTCGACTTCCTCGTCCTGGACACCCCTCCCTCCCGCAACGCCCTGGACTTCCTGGATGCCCCCAAGCGGCTGACCCAGTTCATCGAGGGACGCGGGATGCAGATGTTCATGAAGCCGACCGGCCTCGCCACCAAGGTCGTCGGGCGCGGCAGCTCGATGGCCTTCGGCGTGCTGAAGAGGGTGGTCGGGATAGACCTGCTGGCCGACCTCGGGGAGTTCTTCCAGGCCTTCAGCGGCATGGTGGACGGCTTCCGCGAGCGGGCCAAGCGCGTCAACGAGCTGCTCGCGGACCCGGCCACCTCGTTCATGATCGTCTGCGGCCCCCAGGGGGAGCCGATCGAGGAGGCCGTGTACTTCCACCGCAAGCTCGTCGAGGCGGAGCTCCCCGTCGGCGGAGTCATCGTCAACAAGGTTCACTACGAGACCGAGGCTGACCTGTCCGAGAACGGCGTCGAGGAGGACCTGCGAGGCCCCCTGGACGACGACCTCGCCGCCCGCGTCGCGTCGAACTTCCGCGACTATCAGGCCCTCGCCAAGCGGGATGCACGCAACGTCGAGCACCTGGCCCGCGAGCTGCAGGCCAAGGCCGTGATCCGCATCCCCTACATGGACGAGGACATCCACGACCTCGCGGGCCTGCTGAAGATCGATCGCTACCTGTTCGCGACCGAGGCGGAGCGGGTGGAGCTGGCGGCGTCAGGGACCGCGTAGCGGCGAGCGCTGCCGGGGTGCCTTCGCTGAAGGCTTTTCGGCCCGGCTCAGCTCGAGCGCTTTGTCTCGTACCGCAGCTCCCCCACGTCCCAGTCGGTGGCGTCGGGAACCGGGAAGAGGTAGCGCACGCGGTCGGCTGCCTCGTCGGTCAGCTCGCGCTTGGCGCCGGAGTCCCGGCGAGGGCTCGCGAAAGCGGGCCACTCGACCTCGCCGTCACCCTCGCCTGCCGCGAACCAGTCCGCCCTGGGCTTCTCCTCTCGCCCGGCTGATGAGCCGGGGTGGTCGGCGGCGGCCATGATCTCCGGTAGTTCGACGTCCGGAACCTCGATCCTGGTCGGCTCGTCCTCCCTGGCGGGCGGGGCGTGGAAGGAATCGGCCTGCGGGATATCGGCCTCCGTGGGGGCCTCCGTCCTCTCCTCGTCGGGAGCCGCATCTGCGCGGCGCACCTCGATCCCCCCAATGTTCCCGTCTGCAACGGCGGAAAGATCGAGTTCCGCCTCCAGGGAGTCCAGATCGGGCAGTCGCCACTCAGCGGTCTGCCCCATCTCGGGCTGCACGGTGTCCGCGGCGCGCAGGCCCTCGGCCAACAGGCGCTCGTCGGCCTGCTCGCGCAGGTCGCCCTCGAGCTCACCGGTCGCGAGCTTGTTGAGGATCCGGCGCAGCAGCTCCTCCAGGTCGGAGATGACGCCCAGCGGCGAGAAGCCTGCGGCTGGCCGGTAGCGGGCGCCGCTCATCAGCTTGCGCTCGATCGTCAGGGCGCGCTCGACCGTTATGCGCGCCTGCTCGCGCTCGTGCGGGTCGGCGGCCAGGATCGCGACCCGCGCGGTCATGCCCAGCTTGGCGCTGCCTCCGCCCTCCAGCAGCCCCCGCAGGGCGAGCAGGTAGTCGCTCAGCGCCTCGATCAGCGAGGCACGCTCCGCACCCAGGTCGAATCGCGAGACCGCCCAGGACAGCGACGGCACCCGGGCACCCCGATCGGTCAGCCTACGAGAGAAGGCCTCGAGGTCACCCACCTCGTTCCCGGTCAGCCGGTAGCCGCCGTGGCGGGGACGAGCTGAGCCGGTCCCGAAGCGCTCCCATCCCTGGGCGCGCCGGGCCCAGCCGTGCGGCGACAGGCCGACGGCGCCGGGCCGGAACAGGCGCAGTGTTCGCAGCACACGCGCGAGGTCGTCGGCGACGGCGGCAGCGGGCGCGACGTTCGAGTAGTTGCAGCTCACCATGGCCAGGAAGCCGGGCTTGCCGCCGGGGGCGCGGGTCTTCTCGACCGCATCCCGCGGCGCGTCGGCGACCTCGTCGGCGCGGACGATGCGCACGCCGTCCAAGGTCACCTGCTCGGCGGGCATGTGGAAGCCGATCAGGGGCACGATCACCTCGCCGACGGGCGTTCCGTCGGCGGCCGGCGAGGAGACGCTCGCGAGTACGCCGGCGATCGCCCCTTCAAGGCGCTCTCCGGCGACGTCGAACTCGCTGCGGCCCTCCCAGAGGCCGATCAGGAACCCCGTCGCCGCCTCCTCGCCGGCCAGCTCGCGGACCTCGACGAAGGCGTCGAGACGTCGAAGCTCGGCCGTGTGGCGGCTGATGAACTCGCCGGTCAGGGGCGAGTACTGGTACATCGGGAGCGGACCGTCGCCCCCGGTGGGCTCCAGGTCGAACGGGAGCTCGGCACCCTGCGCCAGCAGCTCCTCGAACAGGTCGGATGCCGTCACCGCGAGACGCCGCAGGGCCGCCTCGAGGCGCTCGGTGGTGCTCTCAAGTGTGGTCACGCATCCTGAGTTCCACCGAGCGCGGACCCGTCCTGCGCGTGCAGGGCTACTTGCAGTCCGGCGCCGCCGGCGCGCCGGGCGGCATCAACGCCTAGAGCGCAGCGGCGAGGTCGCGCGACCCGGTGTGCGTCCCCTCGACGGGAAGCCAGCGCTGGCCGTAGGCGCGGCCCTTGTCGGTCAGCGCATACTCGACGCGTGGCGGAACCTCAGGATAGGTCTGGCGCTGCACGACTCCCAGCTCCTCCAATGCGCGCAGCCGCAGCGAGAGCGTCCGCGGGCTGATGCCCTCGAGGGAGCGCTCGAGCTCACAGAAGCGAAGAGAGGAGTCGGCCAGATCCCGGATGATCAGGAGTGTCCACTTCCCGGAGATCACCTCGGCCGTGCGGCACACGGGGCATTGGCTGTCCATCGCGGACGAGTATAGCCCGTGGCTATACAAAATGAAGCGGCTCGGTTGCGGCTGTGCTCATCACCAACGTGATGGATTCAGAGGTCTCGGCGGCGTGCCTCCCAGACGTAGTTGTCGAGGTACCAGGACAGGAGCTGATCGCCGGCAACCAGCCCGACCACGCCCCCCACGGCCAGGCAGGGCCCAAACGGGATCGTGCGCTTGCGCTCGCCGGCGCCGTGCCGGGCGATCAGCGCCAGGCCGACCATTGCGCCCGCCAGAACGGCCACCAGCATGGCTGGGACCACCGCGGAGCCCAGGTACAGCCCGATGACTGCGGCGAGCTTCACGTCGCCCATGCCCATCCCGCCCGGGTAAGCGAGGGCGGCCAACAGGAGGAAACCCCCGGCCCCGGCTGCCGCCGCCAGGTGCTCGGGGAGCCGGTGGGGAGCGGCAGCGATCAGGATGGCGACCGCAACGAGCGCGGCGGCGAGGAGGACCGGGTTCGGGATCACCCGACGGTCGAGGTCGGCCATGCTCACCGTGACCAGCGTCGCACAGAAGCTGAGTCGGAGGGCGAGCTCGCCGAGATTGGAGGCGCCGAGGACGGCCACGGTGATCGCGAATAGGACCGCCATCCCCAGGTCGGCGAGCCGGTACCGCTTCGAGATTTTCTCGCTGCAGCTGCGGCAGTGATCGCGCACGACGAGCGGGGAGAGGATCGGGAAGTTGTCGCAGGCCGCCATCTGCGCGCCGCAGCGGTCGCACTGCGAGCGACCGGTCATGAGGACTCGCCACGCGGGACGCGATGGGAGACCACGCCGACGAAGCTGCCGAGCAGCATCCCACCGGCGAACGCGATTGGCGTTAATGCATTCATGTAGAACGAACGCCGGCTTCCCGAGCGCACTTCTTCAGCGCTGGGGCCGGAACTTTCGCCCCCGGTCCGCCGCTTACGGAAGGCCTGGAATCGCTTCGGTCCGGGCGTTCCGGCGCTCCGACGGCCGCCCGCCCGAGCCCTGGAGACCTACGCGACCTCGCGGAGCTTCTGCGCCTCCGCGAGCGACTGCAGCTTCTTCAGCGACTGGTTCTCGATCTGGCGGATCCGCTCGCG
>OBLS010001217.1_pt1 | contig 10350 bp, 15 predicted proteins | sample 1519901 | NCBI WGS metagenome assembly OBLS01 (sample SAMEA3113585, study PRJEB22503) | soil metagenome
TTGTCGCCACCCTGCTCCTCGCCGACACTTACGCCGGTTGGAAGGGGTCGCTGCCCGCTGCGGAGGTGCGGGCCCGCGTCGAGGGCGTTCGGCAGCTGGTGGCCGCGGGCGTGGAGTCGTTCGATCCCACGCTCCCGGGGCTGTTCGCGGGTGACCCGCCGGCCGAGTTCGTGCCGCTTCTCGAGGCGATGGCGGCCGACGTTCGCCCCGACAGCATGAAGACCGCGCTGTCCGTGATGGCCGAGACCGACCAGCGCGATCTCCTGCCGCACGTCGCGGTGTCAACCCTGTTGATCTGGGGGGAGCTCGATGGGCGGTCGCCGCTCAGCGTTGCACGCCAGTTCAAGGACGCGATCCCGAGCGCGGAGCTCGTCGTGATCCCGGGCGCGGGGCACGTCAGCAACCTCGAGGCGCCAGCGCCGTTCAACAACGCGGTCGGTGAGTTCTGCCGCGCCCACTCGCCGAGCGGCTAGTCGCGCTGCTCCGATTCTCCCGGGACGGACAGAGCGCCCAGCCCGGTGGCCAGCAGCGCCGTCCCCGCCATGAGCCCGGCTGCCCGGGCGGGGAGGGAGCCGCGGCGCCACTCGGTCACGATCGCGACGAAGTCCAGCGCGTCGACAGCCGGCTGGAGGCGCCACCACTGTGCGCGGTTCGTCCCGGTGGCCCCGTACATTCCCACGGCGAGCATCAGGTTCCGGATGCCCCACATGCGGCCAATGACCGGCAGTTGCGGGTTGTCGTCGGGATCCAGGAAGAACGCCTTGCCCGCAAGCCGCGGTGCCAACAGGGTCGAGACGCCAAGTGTGGTCCGCGCGCCGACCAGTGCGCGCCCCGTGGCGGTGGACAGAGTAGCCATCGCATCTCAGCCCGCGCGGCGCTTGAAGACCAGCACATGGCCGTCCTTCTCGCGGTGCAGGTTCTGGTCGCGGAAGACGGTTGCCAGCTCGAAGCCTTCGGCTCCCAGGCGGTTCAGCTCGGCTTCGAACTCCTGGCGGTCGAGCTCGTCGCTCTTCCGCCCCATGAACCCGTGCGTGATGACGGTCGTCGTGTAGTCCCAAGTGGTCATATGAGGACCTTAATTCGCGAAGCGCCGCCGCTGCGATTTCAGGGTGTGTTGAGGGGGTCCTCCCGATGCGGTGGGTCTCATCGCTGGCGCATCCTGGGAGGCATGCTCTCCAACGCTTTTCGAAGGTACAACCCCAGTCGCGCCGTTCTCGTTGTCTCCTGCTCGCGGCACTCTGCGCTGTACTTCCCGCGGGCGCGTCGGCGGCGACTGGTTTCCACATGAGCCGAGACTTCAGCGCGAACGGCGAGACCGCGCGCGCGTACGGCAAGATCTGCGGCAAATCGAAGTTCGGCGACTGGCGCTGGCGCGCCTCGCTCGGCTCTGGCGAGCTGCGTGTGAACTACCGCTGGATCGAGTCGATCCGCCCCGATGGCAAGCGGCGGAACCTGCGGTTCACCGAGATCAGCGGTCCGATCGTGGAGTATCAGCCCGACTCCCTGCAGGACCTGTTCGTCACCTCGGTCAAGCGCGTTCTGAACAAGGTCACCGTCCGAACGATTGCGAACGGTACGAGGCTGGAATACGCGACGCCGCTGGGCGGGAAGTCGACGATCCGCTTCAGGACTGCGCGCGGCTGCTGATCGCTCAAAAACGCAGGCCTCGCCCGCCCGCGACCGCGTGCATGTACGTGCGCGGTCCGCGGCGCGGGCTTGGCTGCGCTAGAGGTGGAAGCGATCGGGGTCGAAGGGGGAGAGGTCCAGGTCGGCCGTTTCACCGGTGATCGCCTGGGCCAGGAGGCGCCCCGTTATCGGGCCGAGTTGGATGCCGGCTCCTTCGTGGCCTGTGCCGATCCAGAGGCCAGGCGCTACGCGGGAGGGGCCGATTGCAGGCAGGCCGTCTGCCAGCCAAGGGCGGAAGCCGACCCAGGTTGAGTCGCGCGGGAGGTCGGCCAAAGCGGGCACCAGCTTTGCTGCTCGGGCTTGAACTTCCCGAGCGAGCGAGTCGTCCACGGCTGGGTCGAAGCCGCAGCGTTCGCGCGTCGATCCGACTATTACGTGACCGTCCCAGGTCGTCTCGACGACGGTTGAGATTTGGCGGTCGGTGGCCCTGCTCGTCACGGAGGCCAGATACCAGCCGTCCACGACCTTGCGCCTCAGGAAGCTTGGGTTCGGCTCCGGTAGGCGCAGTCGGGTCAGTTGGCCTTTTCGCGGTTCGACCGGCAGACCGAGGCCTGCGGTTGCTGCGAGGGGTGCTGACCATGGGCCCGCGGTCAACACGAGGTGTTCGGCGGGGAGGTGGGTGCCATCTGCCAGGTGTGCGCCCTTGCCTGGTTCGAGGGTGCTCACTTTGGTGCCCGGGCGGATCTCGGCTCCGTGGTCCTCGCTCCACGCTGCGAGCGCTTGGGCGATGGCGCGCGGATCGCATTGGAGGTCGTCGGGCACGTAGAGGGCGCCGTGGATTTCGCCGGTCAGGTTCGGCTCCAGGTCGCGGACGTCGTCCGGTGGGAGGAGCTCGGCGTTAACGCCCGGCGCTCGGAGGCGTTCCAGCCGGGCTGGCTCGCCGGCCCACGTCGCCTCCTCTCGGTGCACTATCAGCGCTCCCTTCCGGCGGATGCGTGCAGGTTCGCCGACCAGCTCCTCGATTTCGTCGAAGAGCGGCATTCCGGCCACCGCGAGGTCCAGCTCCGGACCTACGTCCTTGTCGGAGCACAGCGCGTTGCCCTCGCCCAGACCCGTCGTTCCGCCACTCACTTCGGCGCGGTCGACGAGCGTCACGGCGACGCCGCGCTTCGTCAGCTCGTACGTCGTCGCGCAGCCGACGATTCCGGCGCCGACTACGACGACCCTCACGCCAGGCGGAAGCCGGCTGGGAAGGGGTCGGTCGGGTCCAGCAGGTACTGGCCGATTCCGGTGATCCAGGCGCGGCCGGTGATCTCGGGAACGATCGCGGGCCTGCCCGCGACCGTCGTCTCCTCCACCGCACGCCCCGTGAAGCGCGTCCCGATCAGCGACTCGTTCACGAACTCGTCGCCCACCTTCAGCTCGCCCAACGCGTGCAGCTGCGCCAGTCGTGCCGAGGTTCCGGTCCCGCAGGGCGAGCGGTCCAGCCAGCCCGGATGGATAGACGTTGCCGCCTTCGCGTCCGCTCCGTCCGTTCCCGGCTCGTGGAAGACCACATGGCGGCAGCCGCGGATGCGTTCGTCCTCCGGGTGCATGGGCTCGTTCGACGCGTTGATCGCGGCCATGATCTCCAGTCCGTTGTCGATCAGCGTCTGCGCTTCCTCGGCCTCGGGCCGCAGCCCCACGCTTGCCGCGTCCACCAGCGCGTAGAAGTTCCCGCCGAACGCCATGTCGTACTTGACCGGCCCGAGGCCCGGCACCTGCACGACCGCGCCCTGCTCGTGCAGGAAAGACGGGACGTTCAGCAGCGATACCGCCGTCGCCCGCCCGTCCTCCACCGCAACGCGCGCCTCGACCAAGCCCGCCGGCGTGTCCAGCTTGATCACGGTCTCGGGCTCGACGACCTCGACCATCCCCGTCTCGACCAGAACCGTCGCCACGCCGATCGTCCCGTGCCCGCACATCGGCAGGCACCCGGACACCTCGATGTAGAGCACGCCCCAGTCCGCGTCGTCACGGGTCGGCGGCTGGAGAATCGCCCCGGACATCGCCCCGTGCCCGCGCGGCTCCTGCATCAGCAGCAGGCGCAGGTCGTCCCGCTCGTCCTCGAAGCGGAGCTTTCGCTCGAGCATCGTCCCGCCGGGCAGCTGCGGCACCCCGCCCGTGATCACGCGCGTCGGCATCCCCTCGGTGTGCGAGTCGACTGCGCTGAAATAGCGGGTGACCTTCACGCGGTGACACGCAGCCCGAGCGCGTCCACCGCCTCGCGCAGCAGCTCCTGCCGCTCCGCCCCGAGCGGCAGCCGCGGCGGGCGCGTGGGCCCGCCGACGAGCCCGACAGCGTCCATCGCGCCCTTGAAGTACTGGACGAGCCAGGGCGTCATGTCAAGCCGCCCGAGCGGCAGCAGCCGCTGGTAGAGCTCGCGCGCCTCGGAGAGCCGTCCCTCGTTCACCGCATCGAACAGCTCGACACACTCGCGCGGCGCGACATTCGCGACGCCGGAGACCCAGCCGGTCGACCCGGCAGCGAAGCCCTCGAGCGCCCAGTCGTCCCCGCCGACCAGGATCTCGAGGTCACTCGAGCCGAGCAGCTCCGCGATCCGGCGCGCGTCGCCCGAGCACTCCTTCACGGCCACCACCGCCGGCACCGCGGCGCCGAGCTCGGCGATCGTCTCGGGCGTCAGATCCTGTCCGGATGCCTCGGGATTGTTGTACGCCATAACCGGCAGCCCCGAGGCCTCCGCCACGGCGGCGAAGTGGGCCGCCAGCTCCTCGCGTGTCCCGCGGTACAGCACCGGCGGCAGGCACATCACCCCGTGCGCGCCCGCGCCCCGAGCCTGCTCGGCGTACCTGCGCGACGCGGCCGTGGACGCCGACGAGACGCCCACTGTCACCGGCAGCCGCCCGTCGGCGACGCCCAGGACCGTGTCGATCACGAGCCCGCGCTCGTCATCCGACAGCGCGCCGGCTTCGCCCATCGTCCCGTTGACGACGAGCCCGTGGACCCCGCCATCGATCAGATGCGTGACGTTCGCGCGCAGCGCGTCCACGTCGATCGAGTCGTCCTCCGCGAACGGCACGACGACGGCAGGGATGATGCCGGGGAAAGTGGTCATGCGGGAATCATGACGCGGACCGTAAGCTCGCGACAATGGGAACGGACGCGGCCAGCCGGGCCCGAGCCTGGGTCCACGAGAACCAGGCGGCGATATGCGACGTCATCGAGCCGTGGGAGCACGGGACGGTCATCCGCGCGACGCGCTACCCCGACTACTGGGACTACAACCTCGTGCGCGTGGAGGAGGAGGCCGAGCTCAGCGCCGGCGAGCTGGTTCGCGTCGCGGATCGGGCTCTCAGCGGCCTGCCTCACAGGCGCGTCGGCTTCGAGGTCGAGTCGGCCGGGTGGGAGGCGATCCGGCCAGACCTCGAAGCACTCGGCTGGAAGGTCTCGCGCCTCGTCTGGATGCGTCACGACGGACCTGGTCCCCCCGCGCCGGGCGCGGACATCGAGCAGGTGGCCTACGACGCTGTGCGACACCTGCGCGTCGAGTGGTTCCTGGAGGACTTCCCCGACGTCGACCCGAAGGACTTCTTCGAGCAGGAGCGCGAGATCTCGATGGTCAGAAACGCCCAGGTTTTCGCGGCGTTCGAGGGCGGGGCTCCGGTGGGCTTCTCGCAGCTCGAGCGCGGGCGCGGGGCGGCCGAGGTGACGAGCGTGTTCGTGCTCCCGGATCACCGCGGCCGCGGTCTCGGAACAGCGTTGACACGCGCGGCGATCGAGACAGGCCTCGATGCTTCCGACCTATGGATCGTGGCCGACGACGAGGGCCGGCCGAAGGAGATCTACAGCCGCCTGGGCTTCCGCCCGGAGTGGAAGCTCCTCGACTGCCTACGCCTCCCGGGCAGGACGTAAGCTCGCATGACCACGGCCGACAACGTCGACAAGACCCGGGCCTTCATCGAGGCCTACAACCGGCGCGACTACGACGCCGCGGTCGCCGACTTCCACCCACAGGTCGAATGGGTGCTGCCGGCGCATCAGGACTTCGACTCTGCCGTTGGACCGCGGCAGATCATCCATTTCTGGGAGGGCCTCGACGACACCTTCGACGAGCTGCAGCTGCTCCCTCAGGAGTACGTCGACGCGGGCGACCGGGTGGCGGTCCGGCTGCGCCACTACGGGCGCGGCAAAGGCAGCGGCATCGAGCTCGACACCGAGCTCTACCACCAGGTGACGACCTTTGAGGACGGCACGATCGTCCGCCTCGAGTACGTGACCACCTGGGAGGAGGCGTTGGCGCTCGCAACAGGCAACTAACGTGAGCCGCATGGATACGGACGTGATCGTGGTCGGAGGCGGCAGCGCGGGCCTGCAGGCGGCGCTCACGCTCGGGCGGATGCGCTTCGACGTGGTGGTCGTCGACGCGGGGCAGCCGAGCAACGCACCTGCTCACGCGATCGGCGGCCTGCTCGGCGCACATGACGTGGCGCCGCTCGATCTTCTCGCCACGGGTCGCGCGCAGCTGGAGGAGCTCCCGTCGGTGCGTCTGATCGAGGGCGACGCCGCGCGCGTGGACGACGACCTCACGGTCACGCTCGCGGACGGCACGACGCTTGTGGGCCGAGCCGTCGTGCTCGCCACCGGGGGGCACTACGCGGTTCCGGAGGTCCCGGGCATGGCTGAGCTCTGGGGAACATCCGTGATCCACTGCCCGTTCTGCCACGGGTGGGAGTCCCGCGATGCGCGGATCGGTCTGCTCGCAGCCGGCGAGGAACATGCGGGTCACGTCCTTCCGATGTTGCAGCGCCTCTCCGCCGACGTCGAGCTCTTCGACGAGATTGCCGCCGTGCGTTCGGAGGACGGTGTGCTCCGGGCCGTCGCCCTCCCCGACGGTTCCGAGGTCCCCCGCGACGTCCTCTTCATCGCGGCGCCGCCCGCGCCACGGGACGAGGCGTTCGCCCATCTGCCGCTCGATCGCACGGACCAGGAGCTGGTGGCGATCGACAGCTTCGGCCGGACGTCGGTGGAGGGCGTGTACGCCGCCGGCGACCTCGTCGTGCCGGCGCCCGCCGTCGTGCAGGCGCTGGCGAGCGCCCAGCGCGCGGCCGTTGCCGTCACGCGCGACCTCCACGCCGCGGTCGTCAGCTGACGGGCCCCACGCGCGTACGCGCGTGACGCACCTCACAGTGGCCTCCATCGCCCGGCGAGACAGTACGGCCATGGAGATCCTCATCTTTTGCGTCGTCATGTTCGTCGGGGTCGTCTACGGCTACTACACCGTCCAGGGGAGTGGGATCGCCGAGCATCCCTACCGCGATGTGTACGGCGGCGCGCCGGGCGCCTTCGCGCCGGCCAACGTGTCCGGCCGTGACGAGTCCGCGCTGATAGCGAACTGGTCGCGCGGCACGCGCTGACCGTCTGGCCCGCGCCAGTGGACGCGGCCTACTCGCGGACGGTCTGGACCGGCACCTCGTAGAACTCGACGGACGTCCGCCGCTCGGTCGCTCCGGGGTTCATGGCGTTCAGCGCCTCGTCGCCGCGGCGCATCGCGTCCTCGCTCTCGAAGAGAGTGACGCCAAGCCCCTTCCCGGTCTCGCGGTTGACGAGCATCATCATCTTCGCCCCCTCGAGACCCTCGGGAGTCTCGCCGGACTCGACTTCGGAGCGGACGAGCTCGATGGCATCGTCGATCCTCTCCGGGTCGCTCTCGAATGTCGCGATGCGTGCGTACATGTCGCCTCCTGGCCGAATTCGGAAGCGTGATATTCGCACTTACCGGCCGAGCGTTCGCTCGAGCTCGCGCGCTCGCCGCCGCACGCCGCCGAGCAGCTCGCGCACCTCGGTGAGCCCGGCCCGCAGCTCGACGTCGCCAACCTCCGTCGGCAGCTCCGAGTCCTGCAGCTCGGACAGCGTCGCGTCGGCCTCGGCCACCGCGCTCACGGCGTTGTCGATGAAGCCCTTGGCGCCGGTGGACGGGATCCCGGGCGAGGCCGTGGCGAAAGTTCTACCGCCCATTCCGTGGCGCTCCGCGAACCGCGCGTGCGTGCTCTTGGCCCGGCCGTAGGCCTTCTGGACGGGGCCGAAGAGCTCGTCCTCGAGCCGGTCCGCGTTGTGCTCGTCGAGCTGCTCGTAGGCCGCGCCGAGCGCCGCCAGCGCGACCGCGATTCGCTCGATCGCCTCGGCGAGCGCGTCGAGCAGCTCCTGTCGCCCTTCGGCAGCCGTGTACGCCATGAAGGCGAGACTAGTGGCGCCGGGCGTGAGAGGATCGCGGCGGTTTGGAGCTCGGCGTCCACCTGCCGCTCATGGAGTTCGGCGACGAGGGACAGTCGCTCGCGCGGCTCACGCGCACCGTCGACGCGGCGCGGGAGTGCGGGCTGGCGGCGATCGCGGCCAACGACCACTTCCTGTTCTCGTCTCCCTGGCTCGACGGCCCGACCGCTCTCGCCGCCGTGCTCGAGCGATCCGGCTCGATGGACCTTGCGACGACGATCGCGCTCGTCTCGCTGCGCGGGCCGGTGACGCTCGCAAAGACGCTTGCGGCGCTCGACCTGCTGTCCGGCGGCCGCGTGATGGCCGGTGTCGGCCCGGGGTCGTCGGAGCGCGACTACGAGGCCGTCCGGATCCCCTACGACGACCGCTGGGCGCGGTTTGAAAACTCCGTCGTCGAGCTCCGCGCACTCCTCGCCGACGACTCGCCGCTCGAGCCGCGTCCGCACCGGCGCGTCCCGATCTGGATCGGTAGCTGGGGCTCGCCGGCGGGGCTCCGGCGTGTCGCCAGGCTCGCCGACGGCTGGCTGGCGTCCGCCTACAACACGACGCCGGAGGCATTCGCGGCGGCAAGGGCAACGCTGCCGCACGGCCTCCCGAACGCCGTGGTCACGATGTGGACCTGGATCACCGAGGACCCGCGCGACGCGGAGCGCGTGCTGCGGGAGGTCCTCGCGCCGTTGCTCAAGCGCGAGCCGGACGCACTCCGCCACCAGCTCTGCATCGGCCCGGCCGAGCGCTGCGCCGAGCTACTCGCGCGCTACGCGGAGGCCGGCTGCCAGCGCGTGCATTTGTGGCCGCTCGGCGACGACGCCCGCCAGATCGAGCTCGCCGCGAGCCGCATGCTGCCCGCCGTGAACGGCTAGGGGGAGACCGCGACTCCCAGCGAGTCGGCGGTCAGGAACTTCGGCGCGTTGTCCTCGTAGAACTCGTCGACCTCCGTGATCGTGAAGCCGGCGGCGCCCAGCCGTTCGACGATCGGACGGGTCAGGTGGCAGCCGCCGAACACGCGCTTCTGGATCGGCTCGAGCCGGTGCTGCAGGCGACGCACCTTCTCGTCCGGCGCCAGCCCGTGCTCGACGAAATGGAGCCTGCCGCCCGGCTTCAGCACACGCCGCAGCTCGGCCAGCGCTGCGCCGAGGTCCGGGATGGTGCACATTGTCCAGGTCGAGAGGGCGGAGTCGAAGCTGTCGTCCTCGAACGGCAGCGACTGTCCGTCCAGCCCCGAGCGCTTCACCGGAACCGTCGTGGCGCCGAGCCGCCTCGCCGCGAGCTTCCAGCCGACGTCCGCGGGCTCGACGGCCGCCACGCGCGTGACCTTCGGCGGGTAGAACGGCACGTTGAGGCCCGAGCCGAAGCCGATCTCCACGACCTCGCCCTCGAGGCCCTCACAGACGCGCTCGCGCAGCGGAACGGCGCCCTTCATGCCGCAAGCGGCATTGACGATTCGCGGAAGGACCTGGTCGCCGTAGAACCCGATGGGCAACCTTAACCGCCGCCCCCAGCGGGTGCTAGGCCGGGCGCAGCGCGAGCCGGACGACCACTCGCGTCGGCCGGGTCGGCTCTCCCAGCGTGAGGAAGTCGCGCACGAAACCGGCGTGGCCGCAGAAGCCGCAGCGCAGGTCATCGGCAGGCGACATCCCGCGCGGGCCCGGCAGGACGGGCGCGTCGCAGCCCGGGCACGCCAGCGTCCCGGTGGCCAGCTCCCAGCCGCCCACGTCGTCGCGCTTCTCGAAATGTCCGGGCACGCGCTCGATGGGCATCCCCAACGAGTGTAGGCTGGTGACGCGCTTACGCGGAGCTCAGTCGTAGGTGTTGATCACGCGCACGTTCAGGGCGATCACGATCACGCCGAGCACCGCCACCACGGCGAAGCCGGGCAGGATCGTTCCCCAGTCGAGATCCTCGAGCACGAGCGATCGCAGCGCCTCCATCACGTAGGTCACAGGATTCAGCGTCGCCGCGATCTCCATCGGCCGTGTGAGCAGGTCGCGCGGCACGAAGTTCGGCGTGAGGAACAGCAGCGGGAAGAAGACGAGGCCGGCCGAGTTGGTCGCCGCGGCGCTGCGCGTCTTCAGCGCGATGAGCTGCATGAAGCCCGTGAACACCACGGCCCAGAGGGCGGTCAGGCCCACCAGCAGCAGGAAGCCCACGAGGCCGCTCGCGATCGTGATGCCGAAGATCAGGCCGAGCACGACGATCGCGACCGCGATCAGCACGCCCTTTACCGCCTCGGCGATCAGCCGACCTGCCACGATCGCCGTGCGGGACACCGGCGCCGCGCGCAGCTTGTCGAAGTAGCCGCCCTCGATCTCCTCGACGAGGAAGAGCGCGGCCGTCCCGAACGACGCCGCCAGGAGCAGCGAGCTCGGCAGCTGGAACGCGCCGTAGCCCTGCCCGTTCAGGAAGTCGGTGGACGACGACGGGAAGATCTCCGCCGCCTGCCCGACGTTCACG
>OBLS010001218.1_pt1 | contig 10346 bp, 10 predicted proteins | sample 1519901 | NCBI WGS metagenome assembly OBLS01 (sample SAMEA3113585, study PRJEB22503) | soil metagenome
TGACGATCGGCGCGTACGACTGGCTCCACCTGACGGGCCCGGACCCGCCGCACGAGCCGTCGTCGGATCCATGCTTGAACGCGCCCGCCCGGCCGTTTCTGTACGAGGGAGTCTTCGCGCACGAGTACCAGCACCTCCTCGAGTACTACGAGAACGACCCGGAGGTCACGTGGGTGAACGAGGGCCTCTCCGATTGGGCGCAGACGTTGACGGGCTACGTCAATCCGAGCGTCCCCGTCACGCAGAAGGGCTTCGACAGCCACGTCCAGTGCTTCCTCGGTTGGCTGCGACAGGAGACGCCCTTCAACCCGATCCCGCGCGAGCAGAGTGGTCCGGAAAACTCGCTCACGGCGTGGGTCGACCAGGGTCCGGACGAGCTTCTCTGCGACTACGGCGCCACGTACACCTTCATGGAATACCTCCACGGGCAGTTCGGGACCGCATTCATGACCAAGCTGCACCGAGACGACGCGATTGGCCTACCGGGGCTCCAGTCGGTGCTTACGGAGAGCGGCGTCTCGGCGACTCCGCGTGAGCTCATCCACCGCTGGGCGGCGATGGTCGCGATCGACGGCGTGCTCGACCAGGGCCGGCAGCTGCAGGGTGGCATTAGGTCCCGGTACCAGGCGCCGACCCTCGACGCGACAATCGACTGGGACAACCCACACGCGTTCGCGTCGCCTGGGGCGCCGCCGAACGGGTCGGATTACGTCCGGCTCCGCGACTCGGCGGGCAACGCGCTCGGGGTGAAGGACATCAGGCAGCTCCGCTTCGACGGCGGCGCATTCGTCATTCCGCGACCCGTCGTCTGGTCGGTCGACCGGAACCCGCCCGGGCAGGCGGGTGACCCGGCGCTGTACTCCGGCACCGGGAACAACCGCGACGAGGCGATCGTCCGCTCGATCGCCGTTCCCGCGGGGACGCCGAGCGTGACGTTCAACGCCCGCTGGAACCTCGAGGAGGACGCCAGCGGTCCGTGGGACTTCGCCTACGTCCAGGTCTCCACGGACGGCGGTGCCACGTACCAGAGCCTGACGTGCACCGATACGCGTACGGACCACAACCCGGGCGCAATCCCATCCGTTGTGGCGAACCTGCCCGGCTTCAGCGGTGACTCGGGAGGCTGGAAGGCAGAAACCTGCAGCCTCAGTGCCTACGCGGGGCAGACGGTGCTGCTCGCCTTCCGGACGATCAACGACCCGGCCGCGGAGGGCACAGACCCGAGCATCCCGCCCGGGTTCTGGGTCGATGACATCGCCATCGGCGGAACGTCGATCTCGGACGGCTCGACCCTCGACGGCTGGCAGCATCCGACCGCGGTCAGGCCGACACCCGTGGATGGGTTCACCGTCCAGCTCGTTGCTTGGAAGACCCTGGGCAGGAGTCCCGTTGCGATCATGAGGCTGGCGCTGAATTCCAGCTTCGACGCAACGGTTAGCGGGAAGCAGCTCCAGAAGGTGCTGGGCGGCGCGAGGGCGGACTTCGTCGGCGCAATCGTGACGTACGACGAGCCGACCGAATCAATCCGCGACTACGCGCCCTATACCCTCACCGCCGAGCGCCGCTAGCTTCGGAACGGGTCGATGTAGCATGGGAAGGGCCGCCGCGAGGCGGCCCTTCCTCTACGCTCGGGCGCGTCTTTCTGTGTTTGAAGTCAGCGGACGCCTGGTCTCGCCCGAAGACCCGCCGCCCGGAACCGAGCTCACACCTCTAGAGCTGAGGGATCCGTCGGGCCACCGTGAGTGAGGAGCAGGCGGTTGGCCGGGAACTCCAGAACCCGCTGAACCAGCCGTCGAACCTCGTCGTACGACTCGTTCTTCCGTAGCCAACTCGGTGGACAGAGGCGCGCGACACCGTCGTTGCCGAGGATCGTGTCGCCGACGACGGTGGCTCTGTGGCCCGGCAGCCAGTACGCGACCTCTTCCATGTGGTGCATCGGATGCGCTTCGACGCCGCCCGGCAGCTTGTCGCCGGTCGTGAACGTGTTCGTGTAGCGCACGCGCTCGCCGATCCATTCCGCAGCGGGCTCGTGCGCCCAGAGGCTGGAGCCTTCGTAGCGGTCGAGGATCTGCTGCGAGCTTCGAACGTGCCAGAAGATCGTGATCAAGATCGAGGGCGGGCCATGGTGCTCGACGTCGCCGTCGAGTGCCTCCCAGAACGCCGGCTCGTCGCCCTGCGGGATCAGCGGATCGAAGAGGAGGAATGCGTCATCGGCGGCCAGGGCGTACGAGGAGACGATCTGCTGCCAGCCTTGCCCGTCCTTGAAGGCGGCTTCCGTCCATTCGGGGTGCGGCGCGCTCCACCACCAGAGCCGCGGAGCGATCTCCTCCATGTTCATCACTCGAAGACGGTAACTCGTCCGACGTTTCCTAACGGGTTTCTAACCGCCGCCACTTTGGGCCTTTACCCCTCGGACCCATGGTGCGATGTGGCACCTCGGCGGGCTCCATGCGGCGAGCCCGTCCGTGGTCAACTTCCGCTTCCGTGGCGCCCGGGCCTCGGTCACGCTGCATACGGTTGCGCGATGGCCTACCTCGCCGTTCCAGAACCCTTTTCCTTCGAGCACACGACCGAGCGGTTCCGCGTCTTCGGGCCGGACTACGCGAGCCTTTGGCACGAGGGCGGCCTCCATCGCGTCATCGGCGGCCGCGAGGTGCGGATCGAGTCCGCACCCGGCGGCGTGGACGTCGAGCCGCTCGACGACGAGACCGGGCCCGTCGTCCTGAAGCTGCTCGGCGCGGAGTTCGACCTCGACGCGTTTCGACCGACCGAACCACGTCTTGCTCGCCTTGCGACGCGGCTCCGCGGCTTCCGCCCTCCGCTCACTACCGATCCGTTCGAGATGCTCGTCGGTGCGATCTCGGCGCAGCAGATCTCGCTGCGAGCAGCGCTCAGCGTCCGAAACCGTTTCGTCCAGCGTTTCGGCGTCCGCGCCGGGCTCGCCTACGCCTTCCCCGCGACTGAACGGGTCTCCCGAGCTGAGCCGGAGGAGCTGAGGGCGCTCGGTTTCTCCAGGCGGAAGGCGGATTACGTCCTCGCGCTAGCGCGCGCGGGGCTCGACTACGTCGCCCTCGCGGGCGCCGCCGATGAGGACGTCAAAGCGACGCTCGTCGAGCTGCCTGGTATCGGCGAATGGACGGCGGACTGGTTTCTCGCTCGCCACCTCGCGCGACCGCACGCCTGGCCGGCCGGAGACCTCGCCCTCCGTAAAGTGGTCTCCGCCTTCTATGGTGACGGGCGCTCCCTGACGACCCAGGAGGTCCGCGAGATCGGCGCCCGCTTTGAGCCCTTCCAGAATCTGAGCGCGCACTACCTGCTCCTCGGCAACCGGCTGCCTGGATGAACGTCCGGCGGGAAGGCGACGCCTACGTCGTCGAGGAGCAGGGACAGGTGGTCGGGTCGGCCCAATGGGCACCCGGCGGCGGTATCGTCCTCGAACTCGGTGAGCCTCGTGAGGGCGTGGCGCTCGCGCTGCTCCGCGCGGTGGCGGCAGACAGCTCGCAGCCGGGGGAAGACGCCGAGCGCGCCTCCTCGCACGGTTCAGTCCACGTGCAGACCGACGACCAGGGCGCCGTCGTGCAGGCCGTCACCCGGCTCGTTCCGCGGGTCTTCCGTTCCCGCGCGACTGTCGTCTCGGCGCCGCGCAACGGTTGGATCGCCGTCTACGACGAGGTCGCCGACCGCGCTCCACGCCAGCTTGGAAGGCTCGGCCGGGAGCTCTCGAATGCGACAGGTCTCGTGGTGTTCACGATCGGCGTCGAGGAGGGCGCCGCGGTGCACTACATCGCCTTCGAGCGCGGACGGACGCTGGATGAATACCTGTCGGTGCCCGAGTTTCGGGGCCCCCTTCCACCCGGCGACGCGGTTGCGCTTCGCGCCAACCCAACCGTCGTCGCCCGCCTGACTGGCGCGCGTCCGGCAAACGTCCGGTCGGTGGCGCGGACCGCCGCCTCGCCTGACGAGTTGCCGCCCGCCGACGAGCTGCTCCGGGAGCTCGCGCTCGCACTCGGTCTCGAAGGAACGCACATTCGCTTCGAGGAAGCCCGCTACCTACCCGACGCCGTCGTCGTGGAGCACGAGTGAAAGTCGTCCTGCTCCATGCGTTCCCGCTCGACGAGCGGATGTGGGAGCCGCAGCGCGAGGCGCTCGCCGGTCACGACCCCGAAACGGTCAATCTCTACGACCTCGGCGGCAACTCGGTCGAGGGCTGGGCCGAGCTGATCCTCGAGCGAGTGGCCGGCGAGCTCGCGGTCGTCGGTGCCTCGGTGGGCGGCTACGTCGGCCTGGCGATGGCTCGCAGCGAGCCCAAGCGCATTCGCGGTCTGCTCCTCGCCGGCTCGCGCGTCGGCGCCGATTCGCCCGAACGGCGGGCCGCGCGTGGCGAGCAGATCCGAACGCTGCGCGAGGAGGGGATCGAGGCCTGGGCTCCGGCCGCGCCTGCACCGCCTCCGCCGGAGCGAACCGTCGACGATCTGATCCGGACGCTGGAGGCCCTTCGCGACCGGCCCGACGCAAGCGACGTCGCGCGCACCTTCGAGGGGCCGCTTTGGGTCGCCGTCGGCGACAACGATCCGTTCCTGCCGCTCGACGAGGCCCGGGAGATCGTCGCGGCGGCGCCGAACGGTCGCCTTGAGGTCTTCGAGGGCGCGGGCCACTTCACGAACATGGATCAGCCCGAGCGGTTCAACGAGCTCTTGCGCGAATTCCTCAGCCGATTTTGACCTTGACCTGACCGAGCTCACCCAAGTCGGCCGCGACGTTGTCACCCGACGCAACGGGGACGTGGACGAGTGAGCCGGCGATGATGTAGTCGCCGGGCTCAAGCCGCTCTCCGGCAGCGCGGAGCAGCTCGCGGGCGATCCGCGCCGTCTCGGCTGGGTCGACTTGCTGCGCGCCGAAGTCCACCACCTCGCCGTTGATCAGGACACGCGCGCGGACGACCTCCGGAGGAGGCTCGGCCCGCAGCGGGCCGAGGGCGAAGGCGCGATGCCAGACATTGCCGGCGACGATGCTCTCGAAGTCGTCGGGGGGCCGGGCGACGTCGACAAGCTCGAGCGCCGCGCCGAATCGTGCGGGCTCGCCGTGGAGGCCGATCTCGAGGGCCAGCTCGGCGTCGGCCCGAAGCTCCTTCGTGGCATCCGCCGGGAAGACGGCGCCGGGCTGCAGCCGCGTCGCGGAAGTCAGGTGGCCGAGGACAGGCTCGAGGTGCTCTTCGCTCTCGACGATCCCGCGGCCGATCTTCCAACCGACACGCTCGGCCCCCGTAGCCAGCTCGGCGCGCCACTCCAGCAGCTGGATCCGCAGCGCAAACGCGACACGCTCGTCGAGCGCTACGAGGCCGGTACCTCCGCCTCTTTCAGCAACTGCCGCAGCGAGTGCGCATTGCTAGCCGCCTGGGCGACGAAGCCGCCGCCGGAGCCGGGACTCCGGTTGTTGTTGTTGAAGAGCACGTACGCGTTCTCGGCCTCTTCTGAGAGCTCCTTCAGCGGCTCCAGCCATTCGCGGAGCTCGGCGTCCGAGTAGAGGTAGTCGAACCGCTCGGCGGCGCTCTTGCCGCGGACGTTCCAGGTCTTCTCGTTGCGCCCGTGCATGCGGACGTACAGCGTCGGCGAGGTGAGCGCGAGCAGCGTGGACGGCACGTTCTTCGCGTCTACCTTCGGCGCGTCGACGACCACGAGCGTCATGGCGTGCTCTTCGAGGAACGAGAGCACCTCGGACCGGACGGCCTCGTCGTACCAGCTCGCGTGCCGGAACTCGACGAGCATCTCGTCTTCGCCGAGTTGCTCGCGCGCCCAGGCGAGATAGTCGAGCGAAAGGTCCTTGTAGACGACATACGACGGGAACTGGAAGAGGATTCCGCCGAGCTTGCCCTCGGCGCGGAGAGGCTCGAGCGCCTCGCCGAACCGGCGGAAGATCTCGGCGCGGAACTCGCGTGGGGGGCGGTCTACCCGGCCGCGCTCGTCGACCGGGGCCTCGTCGCGGAGGTCCGTCGGCAACTGCTCCTTCTTCACCGGATGCCGGGTCATGACGCCGAAAGCCTTGACGTGCATGACGAAGTCGTCGGGCGTCTGCTCCGCCCAGCGCGCGGCCATGGACTCCACGGGCAGCCGGTAGTAGGTCGAATCGAGCTCGACGGTGTCGAACTGCTCCGCGTAGTAGGCGAGTCGCTCGCCCGCGGGCAACCCGGGCGGGTAGAAGTACTTCGAGAGCGCTTCGTCCGCCCACGAGCACGTGCCGACTCTGATCCGGGCAGCCATTAGCGCTCGATCCGGACGGGTCGGAAGCGGCCCGAGGGCGGGTAGATCGACGCTCCGGAGCAGCGCGGCGCGAGCGACGGCGAACACCCTGAAACCGCCCCGCGGAGTGGTACGCGCGCGCTGGCGAAGACGACCATGGGCTTCCCGATCCGGATCCGGGTGGTGGCGCAGCCGCGAGCGTTTGTCCGCGGGCTGGCGACCTTCTTGGAGCTGAAGACCGTCGTTCCGCCGTAGTAGAGATTGACGGTGACGCCGCGAACCGCCTGGCCCGCTTCCCGCAGGCAGGCGGTCACGACCGCGAAGGCTCGCTTCCCGCGCATCTGCCGCTTCGCCGTCACCGCAAACGTCGCCGGCAACCCGATGTAGGCGGTGCTCTGCGCCGTCAGCGGCGTGTTCAAGTCCCCCGTCCCGCGCGTGTACGGGACGAAGACGCCATTCCAGGGATACATGCCTCGTTCGTCCGGGTTCCTGAAGACACCCTCGAGGGTCAAGTCCGCGTAGGTCAGCGACACGTCCGCCGCTCGCGCGACATTCGGCGACGCCGGGCAAATGCGCATCCGGGCCGAGGCGTACGCGGCCTCGGGCCCCGTCGTAACCCGGTCGACGTAGATCGGCACGCGGTAAGTGTTTCCGGCGAGCGTGAACTCGAACATCCAGACTGCCTCGTGCGCGCCTGCCGCGCACGAGTTCGTCACGTGGTTCGCCGGATCGTCAGCCCTGACACTGCCCTGGACGGCCTGGCGGGCCCCGCCGGTCGATCCGATTCTGACGAACGCGATCATGGTGCCGAGCTCGGCTCCTCTCGGCTGTCCGAGCCTGACGTCGTAGCCGGGCGGTGAGTAGACGGTGATCATGCCGGTGGCGTCCTCGTCATCGCGGGTCTGGAGAAAGATCCGGACGGAGCCGCTGCCGCCGAGCGCCGGGTTCGTCTCGCCGACGAGGAGGAGGGGGTTGTACGCCCCGAACGCGGTTCCGGCGAAGGCAAGGGCAAACGCGCCTGCGAGGCCGGAAATCACGCAGCGAACCCCTATCGCCACCACTGTGCTTTAGCGTCTGACGCGTTTGGCGCGACCGCTCGACAGGTCGAACGCCGGTGCGATCGAGGGCTGAGAGCATCTCGGGACGATTGTCGGCTGACAGGCGGGAGCCTGCCGCGCCGGCACGTCCGCGACCGCGCGGAGGAAGAGCGCCTTGGTCCTGACGCGCACCCTCGACGTCGTGCAACCGCGGGCGTTCGTAGCGCCACCCGCAAGTCTCTTCGCTCGAATGTTGTTGGCCTTCGCGGCGGTCGCGCCGCCGTGGATCCCGATGCGGATGCCGCGGATCCCCTGGCCCGCTTCTCTCACACAGGCCGTGACGACCGCGAACGTCCGCTTGCCACGCCTCTGCCGCTTGGCGGTCATCGTCAGCCGCATGGGCACGCGTACGAAGGAGGAGCTCTGGGCGGCGTTGGCCTGATTGGGCGTCGCGGTGCCCGGCGTGTAGGGGACGAAGACGCCGTTCCAGGGATACGAGCCCCGCGTGCCCGGATTGGTGAAGACGCCGCGAACCGAGAACGCGGCGATGATCAGCGACGCTCCGGCCGGCGCGCCCTGGGGCGGAGGGAGGTATGGAGTCGGCAGGCAGACCCGCATCCGCGCCGAGGCATAGGCCGACTCCGGTGCGGTCGTCACCCGGTCGACGTACATCGGCCAGCGCACCTGGTTCCCGGAAACCGTGAACTCGAGGATCCAGACAGCTTCGTGCGCCCCGGGCGAACACTGGTTGGTGACGTAACTCGCCGGGTTGTCGGTCTTGACGGTTCCCTCGACGTTGACGCGGGCGCCGCCGAGGGAGCCGACCTTGACGACAGCCGAAAGCGAGCCGAGCGTCGTGCCCGCGGGCTGCGTCAGGGTGACGCCGTAGCCGAGGGGCGAGTAGACCGTGGCGACGCCGGTGGCATCGTCGTTGTCGCTCTGGCCGAAGCCGATCACGAGCGGGCCGCCGCGGCTGAGCGCGTGGTTGGTGCCGGCGACGAGGAGTGACGGGTCGTAGGCAGCGAAAGCAGTGCCTGCGAACGCCAGTGCGAAGAGGGCAGCAGCAGCGGACAGCACGAAGCGAAGCGTTCTAGTCAACTGACCCCCTTTCCCGGGGTAAGACGCTGGTTTCGGCGATTGGTTACCGCTTGTCCCTCCCGGCGCTCTCACTCGGCAATCGTCGCAGGGCGGTCGTCCGGATCGAGAGCGTGTAGGAGGCGCGCTGCTCGACGTCGCGCGGCTTGTAGACGCACGCGTAGACGTAGCGGCCGCTCTCCCGCTTGTTCTCGAGGGCGAACGTCTCCGCACCCCGCGCGGGCTCGTAGCTGCCGCCGATCAGAGCCGCCCGGAGGGCACGGCGTCGATTCTGGTAGTAGCAGCTCGCCGTGTTCGGCCGAAACACCTCCAGGTCCACGTTCGAGGTCGGGACGACGCGAAGCCTGGCGACGCGCCTCCCGGGCACGTACACCCGGTAGACGTCGACCGGGTCCTCGCTGCGATCCAGGCGGGCTCGCAGCGACGCGCGTGCCCGCCCGGGGCGAGTCAGGGGCGCTGCGGCTTCCTTGAAGAGCCCGCCCGCCTCGACCTGGTTGACGTCGTCGTTCGGTTCGAGCGGGTCAACGGCCGGCAGCGGCCGTCTGAGCGCAGCGGAGACGTCGAGGATCCCGAAGCCCGTGTCCTCGTCCCATCCCGGCTCCCCGGCGTCTCGGGCAGACGAACGCAGTAGCTCGGCCAGCTGGGTGGCCTGCATCGACCTCCGGCTCGCCACCCAGGCGGCCGTTGCACTGACGAGCGCCGCCGAGAAGCTCGTTCCGTCCACGTCGGCGTAGCCGGTCGCATCGACGAAGGGCGGCGCCGCCACGATCATCGACTCGCCGGGAGCGGCGAGATCGATGCCCTGTCCCTCGGTGGAGAAGTAGCTGACCATGCCGCGGGCGTTGGACGATCCGGTAGTGAGCACGTGCGGCCACATCGCCGGGACCGCCGGCGCGCTGAAGTGAAGCCGCATGTTTCCGGTCGCGGAGACGGAAAGGCTGCCGGCCGCGAGGGCCCGGATCAGCTGATCGTGGAGCGCAAGGCAGCTGGGCGGACTGAAGCCCCAGCTCATGTTGATCACGCTTGGACCGGCCGAGATCGCCGCCTCGACCGCCGCGAGCACGTCGGCGCAATCCCCGAAGCCGGTGTCCGACGAGCGAAGGTTGGCGAGCGGATAGAGCCCGACGATGCCCATACCGTCGCGTGGCGCGGCGGCCACCGAGCTGACCATCGTCCCGTGGAAGTCCTCCTGCGGGATCATGTCGTTCTCGTTCAGGAACCTGATCGGGCGACTGACGAACTCCGGATGGGTCGTGTCGATCCCGTCGTCGATGATCGTCAGCGGAAAGCCTGCGGCCGGCGCAGTCAGATTGGCGGCGCCGATCTCCGGCAGCCACCAGGGCTCGGGGTCGACGGGGTCGCCAAGGGCGGCGAGCCCGGCGGTCCGGCGCAGGCGGCCGTTGGGATGCGCGTAGCGCAGCGCGTGGATCGCGTCGAGTCGGTCTACGACGACGGCCGATTGCGTTCCCGCGACCAGCCAGAGCAGCTCGCCGAGCCGGCGGGCGCGGTGCTCGCGGAGAATCGCGACTGCGCGCTCGTCTCGCTCGACGGCGACGATCAGGTCCCGCCCCTGCCTCGCGAGCGAGAACGCCTGCGGCGAGGCAGAGCCGTCAACCGGCGGAAGGAAGGGCGAGCGCCGGGACATCTCGATCGCGGACGCGGGGCCGGCGGCGGCGAAGGCACTTAGCACGGCAACCGCAGCCAGGAGTCCGCGACGAGCCGACACCCTTTGATCCTACGCGGTCATCTGGAGATCGGCCGCTTCAACACCGGAAGCACCACCTTCGCCTCCCCGATCGAGACGCGCGAGGCGCTCGGAACCGAGGTTGGATAGAGCAGGTTGTCCGAGCGCTGGAGCGTCGAGGAGCCCGCGATCGTCAGCCGGAAGCGGGAGCCGCGGGGGATCGTCGTCGCTTGGCTGAGCAGCCTGATCGTGACCAGGCGCTTGCGGGCCGAGAGCGTCGGCGTGTGCGTTCCG
>OBLS010001219.1_pt1 | contig 10341 bp, 9 predicted proteins | sample 1519901 | NCBI WGS metagenome assembly OBLS01 (sample SAMEA3113585, study PRJEB22503) | soil metagenome
TCGCGCGGCGGCTGATCCGGGAGCCGGGCGACCGCTTCTCGTCCGAGGTGGTCTTGTTCCTCGATGTAGGCACGGACCAACTCGTCCTTGGACGGGAAGTGGTTGTAGAAGGTCGCCTTGGCCACGCGGGCCTCGGCGATGATCCGGTCGATGCCGACGGCGTGGACACCCTCGGCATAGAAGAGCTTGGTCGCGGTGTCGAGCACGCGGCGGCGCGCCTGACTCGTGCTGCGGTGCTCGAAGTCGACTGCGGACATGCCTTGACGGTACCAGACAGATCTGTCTACTCTGCGGCCCATAAGTAGACAGATCTGTCTGCCACCATCGTCCAGAAGGCGCTGCGGTCCCCCACAGCATCCGGTTGATCTGGCGGACACAGTTCTTTACACTCTGCGACACCCTCACTTCCCCCACCGTCTCGCCGCTGTCGCTGGGAGGAAGCGATGCCCGCCACGCTCACGATCACGCCCTGGCCCGATCCGCTGCTCGACACGCTGGGCCACGATCCCCGCTCGCTGTACGTCGAGAAGTTCTGGCTCCCGACGCTCGGACCGACGGCGGTACTGCTGCTCCGCCACCTCGCGAGCAGGTTCGACGAGTCGCCCGCGGGCGTGGAGCTACCCGTCGCCGACACGTCGCAGGCACTCGGCCTCGGCCAGCGCGACGGCAACAGCTCGCCAATCGTGCGCACGCTCACGCGGCTATCGCAGTTCGACCTCGCGTGCGACGACGGGCGGGGCACGGTCGCCGTCCGCCGCAACCTCCCGCCGATCAACCGCCGGCACGTGCGCCGGCTGCCGGCGAGCCTGCAGGTCGCTCACGCCGAGTGGGCGGAGGCGAAGCTGGCCGAGCCGCCGCTCGCCACCGCCCGCCGGCGGGCCCGGCAAGTCGCGTTCACGCTCCTCGAGCAAGGTGACGACGCCGACCACGTCGAACGAGTGCTGTTCGCGACGGGCTTCCACCCGTCCGTGTGCCACGACGCGGCCCGCTGGGCGTACCAGCGCCACCGCGAAGCCATGGAAGCGGCGGCGGCCGCAACACCGGAGACGGCGGCATAGCCTGACCGGATGGCCGTCAGCACCGACCTCGAGACCGTCGCGAGCTGGATCCGCGACGCGCGTGGGATCGTCGTGCTGACCGGCGCCGGGATCTCGACCGAGTCCGGCATCCCCGACTTCCGTGGCCCGCAAGGCGTCTGGACCAAGAACCCCGACGCCGAGAAGACGGCGACGCTCCAGTACTACGTCTCCGACGAAGAGATCCGGAAGCGCGCCTGGCAGAACCGGGTGCGCAGCGAGATGTGGCAGGCGGAGCCCAACGCCGGGCACAAGGCGCTCGCCGAGCTCGGGCGCAAGGCGGCGCTCCACACCCTCGTCACCCAGAACGTCGACGGGCTCCACCAGGCGGCCGGCACCAGCCCGGAGCGGGTCATCGAGATCCACGGGAACGTGCACCAGGTGAAGTGCCTGTCGTGCGCCTACCGCGCCCCGATGGAGGAGGCGCTGGAGCGCGTCCGCGCCGGCGAGGACGACCCCCGCTGCCACGGCTGCGGCGGGATCCTCAAGTCGGCCACGATCTCGTTCGGGGAGAACCTGGTGCCCGCCGACCTCCAGCGCGCGCAACACGCGGCGCAGAACTGCGACCTGTTTCTCGCCATCGGCAGCTCGCTCACCGTGTACCCCGCCGCCGGGCTTCCCGAGGTGGCCCTCGGCTCCGGTGCGCGCCTCGTCGTGATGAACGCTCAGGAGACGCCCTTCGACCGCGTCGCCGCCGCGGTCTTTCCCGAGCAGTTGGGAACGGTGTTACCGGAGCTCGTCGCGCTGGTTTGACCAGCCGATCTTCGCCTTCCCGGCTTCGACCGCCGCCACCGCGGCGCCGACGATCCCGGCCTCGTTCAGCAGCTGCGCGGGCACGATCGGCGCGCGGGTCTTGAGGAAGCCGAAGAACTTCGTCGCCTTCTTGCTGATGCCGCCGCCGACGATGAACAGGTCGGGCGAGAACAGCATCTCGAGGTGGCGTAGGTATTCGTCGACGCGTGCGCCCCACTTCTTCCACGTGAGCTTCTTGTTCTCCCGGACGATCTCGGACGCGCGCTTCTCGGCCTCCTTGCCCCGCAGCTCGAGGTGGCCGAGCTCGGTGTTGGGCACGAGCGCGCCGTCCACGAACAACGCGCTGCCGATGCCGGTGCCGAGCGTCACCATCATCACGACGCCCTGCTTGTTGCGGCCGGCGCCGAAGCGCATCTCGGCCAGCCCGGCGGCGTCGGCGTCGTTCAGCACGACGAAGGGACGTCCGACGGCCTTGCCCAGCCGCTTAGCGACGTCCTCGCCGATCCACGACTTGTCGACGTTGGCGGCGGACTCGGCCACGCCGCCCCGAACCACAGCGGGGAAGGTCGCTCCGATGGGGCCGTCGCCGCCGAACTTGGCGACGACGTCGGCGACGACGTCGGCCACGGCGGCGGGCACGGCGGGCCTGGGAGTGAGGAGCCGGTAACGGTCGGCGGTGAGGGTCCCCCGCTCCACGTCCACCGGGGCGCCCTTGATGCCCGTCCCCCCGATGTCGATCCCGAGCACCTGCTGCGCCACGACTCTCTCCCTACCGCTTGCGAGACTCTCCGAGGCTAATTCGCAACCTTCGGCCCGGGCGGACGACGCGCCGTCGGCGGGGGCGGCGCTTGGGAATACCCGACCCCAGGGGTAGCATTTCCTGGGTAGAGGGCCTTCGTGCCAGGCCCGTCCGGCCGAGCCGAGAAAGACCGAGAGGACTCACGATGCCCGGCTTCCGCGAGCTGCTGGCCCAGACCAAGAAGAACATCCGCGAGGTCGACCCGGCCGATGCCGAGGGGCGCATCGACGACGCCACCTTCCTCGACGTCCGCGAGCTCGACGAGTACGAGCAGGGCACCGTGCCCGACGCGGTGTTCATCCCTCGGGGGCACCTCGAGAGCCAGGTCGAGAACAAGGTCTCGAAGGACAAGCCGGTCGTCGTCTACTGCGCCGGCGGCACCCGCTCCGCGTTCGCGGCCGAGACGCTCCAGGAGCTCGGCTACACGGACGTCGTGTCGATGAAGGGCGGCTTCGGACGGTGGAAGGACGAAGGCCGACCGTGGATCACGCCATCGGTCCTCACGCCCGAGCAGCGCAACCGGTACCACCGCCACGTGCTCCTGCCCGAGATCGGCGAGGCCGGGCAACAGAAGCTCCTCGAGACCAAGGTCCTCCTGCTCGGCGCGGGCGGTCTGGGCTCGCCCGCGGCCATGTACCTCGCCGCCGCCGGCGTGGGCACGCTCGGCATCGTCGACATGGACGTCGTCGACTCGACGAACCTCCAGCGTCAGATCCTCCACAACGTCGACCGCATCGGCGAACGCAAGGTCGACTCGGCCAAGAAGACGCTCACGCAGCTGAACCCGGACGTGGACGTCGTCACCTACGACGTGCGTCTCGGCGCCGACAACATCCTCGAGATCATCGACGGCTACGACGTGATCGTCGACGGCACCGACAACTTCCCGACCCGGTATCTGCTGAACGATGCGTCGCTCGTGAAGCGCATCCCCGTCGTGCACGGATCGATCTTCCGCTTCGAGGGACAGGTCACGGTGTTCAAGCCCTACGACGGGCCGTGCTACCGGTGCCTGCTCCCCGAGCCGCCGCCGGCCGAGCTGGCGCCGAGCTGCGCCGAGGCCGGTGTGCTGGGCGTGCTTCCCGGCATCGTCGGATCGATTCAGGGGCTCGAGGCGATCAAGGTCGCGCTCGACCTCGGTGACCCGCTGGTCGGGCGCCTGCTCGCCTACGACGCGCTCGAGGAGTCGTTCCGCACGTTCAAGGTGCGGCGCGACCCGCAGTGCCCGGCGTGCGGCGAGAACGCGGGCGAGATCGTGATCGCCGAGTACGACGAGCTCTGCCTCCCCCACGCCACCCTGGCCGACGGCTCCAAGACGGATCACTGAGCCGCGGCGCTAAGGCTCGACGGGCTCTGCCTGTACGGCGTCGAGGAGGGCTTCGGCTTCCCGGCCCGTCGTCTCACGGAGCGAGCGCCACAACAGCACGGTCATGGTGACCAACGCGACGAGCGCGCCGATCACATAGGCGATCTCGGCCCGGACCAGCACGTCGCTGCCGCTGACGACCACCGCGACCAGAAACGCCACGACGCCGACGACCCAGCCGAGCGCGAAGCGTCCGTGATGCTCGAGCGCGATGAGGGCCTGCCCGAGCGTGAGCGCCAGCATGTAGATCGACGAGCCCAGCGCGAGCAGGGCCATGTCGCGCACGCCGAGCTGGAAGTCGCTGCCGAAGAAGGTGCGCACCGCCCACGGACCGAGGATCGCCGAGCCGATCACCGACACCGTGCCGATGGCGACCACCGCGATCGTGAGCTTGCGCAGCCCCTCACGGAACGCGGCGTGCTCCCCGGCGCCGTGCTGTCCGGACAGCTCGGGCACGAACGTCGCTTGAATCGCCTGAAAGAAGTAGAGCGGCACCCGCGAGAGGATCATCCCGGCGAACAGCCAGCTCGCCTGCTCCGACTCGGACTCGCTCGACAGCAGCTTGACGACGACCGGCGCCGCGTTCAAGAGCGCCAGCGCCAGCGCAGAGCCGGCGACGAGCAGACCGATGTTGACCGAGATCTCGGTCCACGACGCCGGCGGACCCGGCTCCAGCAAGCCGCGTTGACCGGTCAACGCGATCGCGACCGCGACGAACGGCATGATCGCGATCAACAACCCGTAGGGACCGGCCGATTCGAACCCGATCACGGCCAGCACCGCGCACGCGGCGACGCGCAGGATCCCCTCGCTGCCGACCAGCAGGCCGTAGGGTCGGAACCGGTCGTTGCCGGCCAGCACGCCGCGGGTCATGTGCTCGAGGAAATAGCCGACGAGCATGATCGCCAGCGCCCAGACGAGCAGCGTCTCCCCGTCGAAGAGAGAATCGACGACCGGGAAGAGCAGCGCCGCGAGAACGATCACGACGACCAGGGCGGCCGCAATCACACCGCCGGTCATGGCGCCGCGCTGGATGACCGGCGCGCTCCCCATGCGGCGGGCGCGCCGGGCTGCGATCGCCCGCGCGAGCTCCTGCTCGAGCGGTTGGAAGAATCCGGGCGCGGCCGCGAACGCGACTGCCCACAGCACCGCGAGCGCGCTGTACCGCTCGCTGCCGAGCACCTGGCCCGAGACGGCCAGGAACAGGTACGCGGTGACGCCCGCGGCGACCAGCCAGAGGCCGATCGTCGCGCTCCCCTCGGGGAACGGGTTGCGCTCGCGCAGCCGTTCGCGGAGCGCGCGTCCGCGCGAACGCGCCATCGCGCTCAGCCCGCCGAACGGCTCCGCGCCGGCTTCTTGAACCGGTCGACGAGCTCTACCAGCGTGCGGACGGCGAAGCCCGTGCCGCCCTTGACCAGGTAGCCGTCGTCGCCGCCGGCGCGCGCCGGCCCGGCGATGTCGAGGTGCACCCACGGCACGCCGTCGACGAACTCGGACAGGAACAACGCGGCCGTGAGCGCGCCGCCGTAGCTGCCGGTGCTGATGTTGCGCAGGTCGGCGACTTCCGAGTCGAGCAGCTTGCGGTACTCCGTCGGCAGCGGCAGGGGCCACACGGGTTCGGCGACGGCGTCGGCGGCCGCCTGGACCTGATCGTTCCAGGTGTCACGGTTGCCCATGAGCCCGGCGATCTTGTCGCCCAGCGCGACCATGCACGCGCCGGTGAGCGTGGCGACGTCGACGACGGCGTCGGGCTTGTCCTCGGCCGCGAGCGCGAGCCCGTCGGCGAGGATCAGCCGGCCCTCGGCATCGGTGTTCAGCACCTCGACCGTCTTGCCGTTGCGCATCTTGAGGACGTCACCGGGCCGGATCGCGGTGCCGCTGGGCATGTTCTCGACCATCGGCACGTACGCGGTGACCTTGGTCTTGACGCCGAGCTCCTTGAGCACCGACATGGCGGCGAGCACCGCCGCCGCGCCCGACATGTCGGTCTTCATCGTCTCCATGCCGCTCGACGTCTTGAGCGACAGGCCCCCGGAGTCGAACACGACACCCTTGCCGACGAACGCGACCGAGCCCTTCTTGCCCTGCGGCGCGTACGTCGCCTTGACGAGCCGGGGCGGGTTGCCCGAACCCTGACCGACGCCCACCACGCCGCCCAAGCCTTCGGCCTTGAGCTCGGCCTCGGTCATGACCTTCACCGTGACGCCCTTGCCGCGCAGGAGCTTCCTGGCCGCGTCGGCGAACGCAGCCGGCGACTTGGCGCCCGACGGCTCGTTCACCATGTCGCGCGCCCACGCGACGGCTGCCGCCACGGTCGCGCCGCGGTCCAGCGCAGCCTCCACGCGTGCGCTCGCGCGGCCGACCACGACCACCTTCGACAGGCGCGTCGCGTCGCCGTCGGCCTTGTACTTGAGGAACTGGTACGCGCCGAGAACGAACCCCTCGGCGAGCGCCTGCGCGGCGTCGGCCCGTTCGATGCCGCCGGTGTCGGCGAGGTCGACAAGCGTCGTCGCCACAGCCGGCGCCTTGGTCGCTCGACGCGCGACGGCGGCGGCGGCGCGCCGGACACCGTCCGCGGTGACCTCGTCGAACGCGCCCACGCCGACGAGCATCGCGGCCGCGGCGCGCAGCCGGCGCCGGGTCGGGACCGCCAGGGTCTGGCCGGGCTTGCCCTCGAAGTCCGCCTCCGCCATGAACGCGGCGAGCTCGCCGTCGAGGGCGGCGTCGACGGCGGCGGTTCCCGGCCCGAGCGCACGGCCGGCGCCGACGGGCACGGCGAGCAGGTCGGCTTCGACTCGATCGGCCGGTGAAGCGGAGAGGGTGAACGTGAGCGACACGGGCGCCTCCTGGTCGGTGCTCAGTTCCGGTCGTCGGTGCGGACGGGGCGAAAGCCGTGCTCCTGCCAGCGTGCCAGCGTGTAGACGAGGTCGGCGAGTCGATTCAGGTACGGGACGACCTGACTGCCGTCGAGCCAGCCGGCGTCGCGGGCGGCGACCGCCTGGCGCTCGGCGCGACGGACGACCGTGCGGGCCAGGTCGAGCGCGGCGGCGGGCGGGTTCTCACCCGGGACCACGAACTCCTGGGGCGGATCGAACCGAGTCGTGACGTCGTCGATGACGGGCTCGAGGGCGCCGACCATCTCGGGCGTGACCCGCGAGACGCCGGGCTCGAGCCGGTCGCGCTTGCCGGGCTCGGTCGCCAGCTCGGCCCCGACGACGAACAGCTCGCGCTGGAGACGCAGCAACAGTGTGTGGAGCTCGGACCCGGGGTCGGTCAACGCTCGGGCGACTCCGAGCGCGGAGACGGCCTCGTCGACGTCGCCGTACGCCGCGGGTCCGGGTGCGTCCTTGGGAATGCGCCCGCCGTGGAACAAGCCGGTGGTGCCGTCGTCACCCGTGCGCGTGTACACCTTCCGGGGCGCGGGGCTCATCCGCCGAAGCGTAGAGGACCGCCACAACTACGCTGTCTGGCGATGTCCGTCGCCTCGAAGCGGCCGGCACCGACGCCCGGAGCCGAGGCGCCGGAGACCGGTCGCCGGCCTTCCCTCGCTCGCAGCTTCCTGCGCGAGGCGCGCCCGAAGCAGTGGGTGAAGAACGTGCTGGTGTTCGCGGCGCCCGGCGCCGCCGGTGTGCTCACCGAGCCCGACCAGCTCGGGCGGACGCTGATCGCGTTCGCCGCGTTCTGCCTGGCGGCGAGCGGCACGTACTTCCTGAACGACGCGATGGACGCCGAGGCCGATCGCCAGCACCCGACGAAGCGGAACCGTCCCGTCGCGGCAGGGCTCATCACGACCGCACAGGCGAAGGTCACTGCGGTCGTCCTGATCGTGCTCGGGCTCGCGATCTCGGCGCCGCTGAACAACGGCCGGGTGCTGGCGGTAGTCGCCGCGTACGTCGTGGTCACCGTGTCGTACAGCCTCTGGCTCAAGCACGAGCCCGTGCTCGACCTCGGGTGCGTCGCGGCCGGCTTCGGTCTCCGGGCGATCGCGGGCGGCTACGCGACCGACGTCCCGCTCTCGAACTTCTTCCTCATCGTGGTCGGCGCCGGCTCGCTCTTCATCGTGGCCGGCAAACGCCATGCCGAGCTCACCGCGCTCGGCGAATCGTCGGCCGGGCATCGCCAGACGCTCGGCGAGTACTCGGACTCGTTCCTCAACTACGTGCGCGCCGTGACCTCGGGCGTGGCGATCACCGGCTACGCGCTGTGGGCCTTCGAGCGCGCCGCCGAGGTGGGCAACACGTTCTGGTTCCGCCTGTCGATCGTCCCCTTCGTGCTCGCCATCCTCCGCTACGCGCTCACCGTCGAGCAGGGAGGCGGCGGCGCACCCGAGGAGGTCGTCCTGAGCGACCGCCTGCTCCAGCTCCTCGGCGTGGCATGGTTGGCGTGCTTCGCCATCGGGGTCCATGCCGGCTGACCGCGCCACCCCTGCGCCCCGACGGCTGCTGACGGGGTGGGGACGGACCGCGCCCACCGCCGCCACCGTCGTCGCGCCCGAGTCGGTCGAGGAGGTCGGTGACGTGCTCGCGCATCCCGGCCGGCGCGGTGCGATCGCCCGCGGCCTCGGACGCAGCTACGGCGACGCGGCCCAGAACGCCGGTGGGTCGGTGATCGACGCGACCACCCTCGACCGGGTGCTCGACCTCGACCTCGACCAGGGCGTGGTCCGCGTCGAGGCGGGTGCGAGCCTCGACGCGCTGCTGCGTCTCCTGGTGCCGCGCGGCTGGTTCGTGCCGGTCACGCCCGGGACCCGGTACGTCACCGTGGGCGGCGCGCTGGCGGCGGACATCCACGGCAAGAACCATCATGTGGACGGCAGCTTCGCCAACCACGTGGAGCGCATCACGCTGCGCACGCCGAAGGGTGTGCACGAGATCGGACCGGGCGACGACCCCGAGCTGTTCTGGACCACGGCCGGCGGGATGGGTCTCACCGGAGTCGTCACCGAGGCGACGTTCCGGTTGATCCCGATCGAGACCGCGTACGTCACCGTCGACACCGAGCGGGCGTCCGACCTCGACGACGCCATGGCGCGGTTCCGGAGCGGCGACGACGCGTACCGGTACTCGGTCGCATGGATCGACTGTCTCGCGACCGGGGCCGCGTTGGGCCGGTCGGTGCTGTTGCGGGGCGACCACGCCCCGCTCGACCAGCTCCCACCGAAGCGTCGCAGCACGGCGCGTCAGTACGAGCCGCACACGCGCCTCGCGGCGCCGGCATGGGTCCCGAACGGCCTGGTGAACCGGTTCACGATGCGCGCGTTCAACGAAGCCTGGTTCCGGCACTATCCCGACGAGCAGCGCGGTCACGTGGAATCGATCCGTTCGTTCTTCCACCCGCTCGACGGCGTGCGCGACTGGAACCGCATGTACGGGAGCCGCGGGTTCGTGCAGTACCAGTACGTCGTCCCGGACCACGAGCACGAGACCGTCCGGCGCACGCTCGAGAGGCTGAGCGGCGCCCACGCCGCGTCGTTCCTCGCCGTGCTCAAGCGGTTCGGGCCCGGCAACCCCGGACCGCTGTCGTTCCCGACGCCGGGCTGGACCCTCGCGCTCGACATCCCGGCCGGGCCCCGCGGCCTGGCCCCGCTCCTCGACGAGCTCGACCAGCTCGTCGCCGACGCCGGCGGGCGCGTCTACTTCGCCAAGGATTCCCGGGTGCGCCCCGAGCTCGTCCCACTGATGTACCCGGAGCTGGACCGCCTCCGCGAGGTGCGGGTCCGCGTCGACCCGTCGAACGTCCTCCAGTCCGACCTCGCGCGGCGCATCGGGCTGGTGTGACGCGGCCGTGAAGGACTCGCTCGGCTCCGTTCAGTCCGTGCTCGTCCTCGGGGGTGGCTCGGAGATCGCGCTGGCGACGGTGCGTGAGCTCGTGGCGCGCCGGGCCACGACCGTGGTGCTCGCGGCGCGCCGGCCCGACGCCCTCGACACCGAGGTGAAGGAGCTCCGGGACCTCGCCGGTGGCCGCCCGAACGTGACCATCGAGGCGGTCCCGTTCGAGGCCGACGATCTCGACACGCACGACGCGTTCGTCGACGGCGTCTTCGACCGGTTCGGCGACTTCGACGTCGTCCTGGTCGCGTTCGGGGTGCTCGGCGAGCAGCGCCGCGCCGAGCGCGACGGCGCCGCCGCCGTCGAGATCGCCCGCGTGAACTACCTCGATCCGGTCGGCGTCGCGGTACCGGTGTCGAACCGGCTCCGGGCCCAGGGGCACGGAACCATCGTCGTGCTCTCGTCCGTCGCCGGTGAGCGGGCCCGCCGGTCGAACTTCGTGTACGGCTCGACGAAGGCGGGCCTCGACGCGTTCTTCCAGGGCCTCGGCGACGCGCTCGTGGGCACGGGCGCGTCGGT
>OBLS010001220.1_pt1 | contig 10340 bp, 11 predicted proteins | sample 1519901 | NCBI WGS metagenome assembly OBLS01 (sample SAMEA3113585, study PRJEB22503) | soil metagenome
ATTATAAGATACCCAATAAGAGAATTATTCCAAGTACAAAACCTATAATCCAAAGAGTTTCAGGGATAACAAAGAAGAATAAAACTTGTCCAAATTTTTCAGGTTTTTCAGCTATTATTCCCATTCCAGCAGCACCAATACCTTGCTGTGCATTACCAGTTCCTATTAGACCACCTGCAATGGCGATTGCAGCGGCTATTGCCAACAATGGCTTCGTTAATCCTTCAGTTGGAGAGGGCGATGTTTCTTGGGCAAATGCTTGCGTAGAAGATAATGTAAAACCGGCAAGTGCCAATCCTGATAGTATTGCAATAATAGACAATTTTGAATGATTATATCGTATCATAATTAGCTAAGGTTTATTATAAAAGGTATTAATAAGTTTTCATAAAAATCATTGTTTTTAACTAATTTTTTTATATTAAAATAATATCTTTCAAAATAACTTGTATAAGTTAATTTTTTTATTAATTTCCAAATATATTATATATAGGTATTTAACATATATTATATAGGTATGAAGGTAAGTAAGAAGGTCACTCGTAATGGACCAGATATCTACAGTTGGAGAGATATGATAAAAGGATCACTGATAGTAGTTGGATCATTCGTTGGATTCTATGCATTTCTTATGTTTTTTACTGGTGGATTCCTTAAATAAATAAAATCAAAAAATAAAATTTGGATCCAACAGTATCTTAAATCAACTATATAATAGTTAGTTACAACTCTATTTGAATTATTTTGCCAAGTACTTTTTAAAGATTTTGTTTTTTTTAAATGAGAAATCTATGTAGGCATCAGAGGTAAATTTTTTTTAGATTTTATAATGAATTCCAATCTGATGGCAATGTTACATGTTAAAATTTTGTTTACAACTATATGTTACATATTTAACAAGTTATTTCGATCCATATAAGTAGTCATATATAAAATACAAATAATTCTTTTAAACTAAAACTAAAAAATTTAAATTTAAGTCTCCTTTGATAGCCACAAAAAGAGTAGTATAATAAAATATTATATTTTACTTTTTACAGCTCTTCACTACTTTTTCTCATATCGTTTATTTGTTTTTCAAAATTAATTAATACAGATGCATGATAATCTAGTTTCAAAGTTTTTGATAATAATCTTATTATTCTTCGTTCTATAATTCGTTTACCTCCATCAATTGCAAAATGTAGGGCTTCAGAAAGAGCAGAAGGATTATTACAAGTATTTTCTAATTGAATAGAATATTTATCTTCGATATAATCTTGCACAATTTTTGAAACTCGATCTCCTAGAATCTCCATTGCTTGATTTACTGCTGTAGCATATGCTTTTTGGAATAAAATACTTTTATTATTATTATTATTATTATTATTGTTATTATCCTCATTTGAATAATTATTATCATTTACTTTTTGTGTCATAAAATTAACCTCTTAATATGAATACTTTTAGTGTTATTATGGATTTTTTAAACATGTTACTCATTTACTACACTATTATCGATATCTTTCAGATTCTTTTCATATTCTTGTTTTCTTTTATTTTTTTCTCTATTTTCTCTATTTCGAATCTCCATTTCTTGAGCTTTGAAATCTGCTATTCTCCTTTTTCTTTCTTCTTCTTCTTGTAATAATATTTCTTCTTCTTTTTTCTGAATTTCCTTATAGACTGGTTGTGCAACACCTTTTAAAATATCGACATAGTCATCCATAATTCCAAGAATTCTGATGCCATTATCTGTAATAACAAATTCCAATATCGATTGATCATGATGAGTAGCTCTCATTTTTAGTATAAGCATTGACCTTTTCATTCTCGATGCAGCTTCAACATATCTTAAAAGAAATATATTATGAAACAGAGAAGAAATGCCCAATTCAGTTAAATTTAATCCTTCAGATTGAGTAGTTAAAATAATAAACATTGCCGTCAATTGATGTTTCCTTATCAAATTAGAAATCCTTTTAGTAATAATATACATTTGATCTTTATATTGGTGTTCAAATGCTGATAAACTATCTATCACAATACGAGTAGGTTTTATCTTTATGATTTGTTTTTCTAACTCTAATATAAATTCGTCTGGACTTTGATTTTCAAGTACTTGTGAAATAATATGGAGACCTTTTTCTTTAAGTTCATCAATATTATATCCATAAGCAACTGCAGTTCTTTGTAATTCATCAAAAGATTCTTCTAGTGTACAATATATTCCACTTTTACCATTGATTACTCCATTTACAATAAATTGTAATCCAAATGTTGTCTTTCCTACACCGGATGCACCTATGATAGCAGTTGTTGTTCCTTTTAAAAATCCTCCTTGTATTCTTTCATCTAATCCTGTAATTCCAGTCTCTATTCTTGTATCATAACTATTGTAGTCCATTTGTAAAGATTGTTTTGGAAAAACTATCATTCCACTTTTTTTTATATCACATACATGTGGTTGTCTGTCGATTGAGGTAGATCGCATTTTGATTATTTTTACTATAATAGGAATAGCATTATCATTACCATATTCTAATTTTATAATTCCATCGGCTACAAATTCTTCTATTCCAGAACCAATATTATTGGATCCTATTGGGACTTCTGCTATCAACATGTTTGTTACCCCTTCTCCTCTAAACATTTTACCCAAAACTACATGTAATGCAATTCTAGCTTCATTAATACTTTGAAATGATTGCAATATGGCAGAAAAAGAATCAACTACTATTCTTTTAGCATGAGTTTCTTTAATTGTAGCTAAAACTTCTTCTAACGCATCTTGAATACCTTCACTTGTAAAAGAGGACAAATCCAAAAAAGAAAACTTGTTCTGATTGTGAAATTTTTTAAAATCCATTTCAAATCTTTCTGTATTAACAAAAAATTGCTCTTTAGATTCAGAGAATGATACATATATAGCATTTTCATTTTTGATTAATCCATCATAAAGAAAATGAGCAGTTAGTATGGTCTTTCCTGTACCTGGATTTCCAGCAATTAGGACAGTAGACCCTTTAGGAATTCCTCCTTCTATTAAAGTATCAAGGCCAGAAATCCCAGTAGAAAGGCGTTCCAATATGATAGAGCTTTTTAATGAGAATATTAAACGTTATTGTAACCTTAATCTCATTAGAGATTTTACCTCCTAAAAAAATCTTAAATCTGAATTATAGTTATTGAGAATATAAATATGTCAGATATATGATATCTGTAAAAGTATTTTTATAATTATAAAAAATAATAATTATCAGGAAAAATAAAAGTTTTTTATAGCATATTATAGAAATAGTAACGTTTTTAATTAATATGACAAACTTTGTTTGTGCAAATTTCTAATAGAATCATCACAAAAAAATAATTATCTGTGATGATGAAAAGGATTTGATCAATTTATCTGATCCTTCTATTTTAAAAATGAAAAAAGGGGAAAGTTAGATCCATGTCCTTAAATTCCTAACTATTTACTCAAGTTAATTGTTTATATTTCAATTCTGATCTTTTAGATTTAAATTATCCTTATTCAACATAAAGTAGTATGTCTGAAGAAGCACAACAACAAAATCAGGTCTCACCACAACACAACGATGTTCAATTACGAGATGCAATATATATTGGAAAAAAACCATTGATGGCATACGTTACATCAACACTAATTCAATTAGCAAATCAACCGGCAGTAACCATTAAGGCAAGAGGGTTAAGTATAGGCAGAGCAGTTGATGTTTCACAAATAATATTGAAAAGAATGGAAAATGCCGGCTACGCTATTGGGGATGTGAAAATTGGTTCAGAGACTGTTCAATCAGAAGACGGTAGAACGAGAAACGTCTCAACAATAGAAATAGAAGTAAAAAGAAGCTAAGTTAGCTAGTTAGTTAATTTTTTGAAAACTAACATTAATTTTTGTTATTTTTACGTTATTAATAGTGTTATTTATATGAACAGAAAAATTATTCGTTTTTAAATTGTAAAAGAAGTAAATAATATATAGTTTATTATGGAAAAAATTGCTGCTCTTTATTTAGCCCATCTTAACCCATTTACAAAAGCCCATCAAGAGATAATTAATAAGCTACAGAAAAATTATACCGTATATGTTTTTCCTGTAAGATTTATAAAAAAAGGAAAAGAGATCAATACGCGCAGTTTTCCATTTACATATGAAATTAGAAAGTCAATGATAAGATCAGTTTTTCCAAATGAAAGTAAGGTTATTGTTTCTCCTAATTACACATTTTTTTCTCCCTTTCTCAAGTATTTACCTCCCCTCTTTTCACCTTATTCTTGGAAAATAAGGGATCAGGTTTTAAAGTCAATCAACGAAAAAAAATTTATATCATATACAGGAGACCGTGTTGAAAGATATGCTTTAAAGATCTATAGGTTTAATCCTATAAAAGCTACTAGGCTTCCCATCTCTGCTTCACAGGTTAAAGAAATTATTTATAAACAGGCTTTGAATAAAAGAGACAATTTTAAAGATTTTACATGGGAAGAAAAAATTCCTTCGCCAGTCGTAAAAATTATAAAAGATAATTGGAATGTGGTTGAAAAATTTGCCAATGAAACAGATGAGACTTTAAAAGTAGTTGGAGTTAAATTTCCTAAAACGGGCTTTTTGTAAAAACCATACAGAAAACTTTTATTAATTCTTTAAAATACGTTCCTTAAAATGAAACACAAGGGAGCGCAATTCATATGGTTTGATGGTAAATTTGTAGAATGGGAGAAAGCATCTATTCCAATTAATACCCATGCATTACATTATGGTACTTCAGTTTTCGAAGGAATTAGAGCCTACAGATCTAGCAATAATTTACATATATTTAAATTAAAAGAACATATGGATAGGTTATTTCGCTCCGCTTCGATTTATTCTATTAGAATTAATTATACTGTTGAGGATTTAATTAATGGTACGGTCCAATTGCTACGTAAGGTAAACATGAAAGAATCCTGTTATATTAGACCACTTTCATTTGTAGGAGTACATGGTATAGATCTAAATGTAAATTATGAATCTCCAACGCACACAGTAATAATAGTATTTCCTTTTCAAAAATACTTTAAAACAGAAGGTATTAGAGTTGGAGTTTCTTCATGGAGAAGAATTCATGACACTTCTACTCCACCTATTGCTAAGGCTGGAGGAAATTATCTTAACTCCATTTTAGCAACACAGGAATGTAGACGACATGGTTATGACGAAGCAATAATGCTTGATAGAGAGGGAAATGTAAGTGAAGCTCCAGGTGAAAATATTTTTGTAATCAAAAATAAAATTATTTATACCCCAAATATGGATTCATCAATTTTAGAAGGAATTACCAGAGATACAGTAATTACACTTGCAAAAGACCTTGGCTACACCATTGTTCAAAGAACAATAGCTCGATCTGAACTTTATACTGCAGAAGAGATTTTTCTAACTGGAACAGCTGCAGAAATTATTGGAGTTATTAGTGTTGATGGAAAAAATATAGGAGATGGAAAAGAAGGTCAAATAACTAAAATAATAAGAAATACTTACAATGAAATAGCTACCTGTAACAGTAGTAATGAGAAATATAGAGGATGGACTACCGAGGTATGGTAGGAGAAAGAATTCAGAATAGAGATGAAATACTTCTAAAATTAGAAAAAGAAAGAAATGAAGAAAAATTAAATTTAAGTATCAGTAAAAATAGGTTACAGAATAATAATGCTATAAATATTGGCATTATTGGAGTTGGGGGATGGGGGAAAAATCATTCCAGAGTCCTTCATGATTTTGGTGTATTAACATCAATATGTGATATGGATAAAACAAAAGCACAAGAACTAGCAAATAGATATAATGTAAATTATTATGGTTCAATAGAAGAAATGATCAATTTTGAAAACTTGGATGCTTGCTTAGTATGCACTCCTACTAAGACACATTATCAAGTTTCAAAAAAATTGATGGAAAATGGTATAAATGTTTTTGTTGAAAAACCATTATCTTATTCATCCAAAGAATGTGAAGAAATGATACAAATAGCAAAGAGAAATAAAATAGCAATGACATGCGGATATATTGAACGATTTAATCCAGCTGTTCAAGATGTAAAAAAAATACTTTCTGAAGAAACTTATGGAGAGCTATTAATGATTGAATTCCATAGAGAAAACAGAATGCCTTTACATATCAAAGATGTAGGAATAATATATGATACAGCAGTCCATGATATAGATACTGCGATATATCTCTTTGGTAAAAAACCGCAGGTTGTATTTGCAAGAGCAGGAAAGATCTTTCACTCTTTTGAAGATTTTTCTAATATCATGTTAGGATTTGGAAAAGACAAAGTGGCGGTAATTTCTTCCAACTGGATAACGCCGAAAAAAGTTAGAAAATTTAGTGCTGTCTGTACTGAGGGAATAATCAATGGCGATTTTATAAAACAAGAGATAACTATCGAAGATTCTAACTCAACAATTATTCCTAGACGATCAAGTCTAGTTGAACCTCTTTCATTAGAATTAAAAAATTTTATAGAGGTTATTGAAGGTAAAAGAGAACAACCAGAAGTATCTCCAGAAGAAGCTACAAATGTAACAAAGATTGCAGAAGCAGCACTATTATCTAGTAATACAGGCGCTCCAATTTATCTTAATTTAGGTGAATAGAAATTGAAAAAACATATGCTAGATATTTTAGCTTGTCCTATGGACAAAAACTATCCTTTAGATCTAATAGAATTACAGGTAAAAGAATTTGAAAATGACAATTTAAGAGAAAGAGACTTTCTGAAGGATGATAAAACTAGCAAAAAGAATAATCTTGTAATCAATCAAGAGAATGATATTAGAGGAGAACGAACTAAAGATAAAATTATTATCATAATAGAAGGAATCTTATATTGTAAAAAATGTTCACGTTTTTATCCTATTATTGATGAGATTCCTATTATGCTACCAGATGAATTAAGAGAAAAAGAAACAGACTTAGAATTTTTAAATAAATGGAAAAATAATATACCACAAAAAATATTAAATAATGCAAATCCGTGGCATTTATAGGTTAATAATATTTGCTATAAAATAAATGAAAATAACAAGAAATAAAAAAGATCTAATTCACTCTAAAAAAAATTCAAAGAATATCAAAAAGAACATTAAAAATAATGATAACAGCAGAAATAACAACAACAATAATAATAAAATTGCTAAAGTAAAGAATTATGTATCTAAGACTACGAGAATTGGAAAAAATGTCAAGATTTGGCATTTTGCATATGTTGGAGACAAGACCATAATTGGTGACAATGTTATGATAGGATCTCTTTCTCATATTGATTATAATGTTAAAATTGGAAATAATACGAGAATTGAAGGAGCAGTATACATTCCACCTTTAACAGTAATAGGAAACAATGTATTCATTGGCCCTGGCGCAACATTTACTAATGATCCATATCCTATGAGTCCAAAAATGATAGGAGTCACAGTAGAGGATGGAGCAATAATTGCTTCCCGAGCAGTAATAAAACCAGGTGTAACCATTGGAAAGAATGCTGTTGTGGGTATGGGTGCTGTAGTAACAAAAGATGTACCAGCCGAAACAGTTGTTATTGGAAATCCTGCTAGAATAAAATATTCCAGAAAGGAATATAATCAAAAGAAATCAGAATGGGAAAAACAATCAAGCTAGACATATTAATGAAATGATGATTAAGATTTAACTATATAATATCTAATTAAACTCTACTTAATTAATTATTCCTTCAATATAAATTCATTATTATTATTATTATTTGATTATATTACTTCACAAATAGGATTTGCTTTAATTATAATTGATTCAGGATTAATATTTTGTGATAGTAAATGATAATCACTTTTAGAACAAGCAATAGATATTGTAGTTTTATCACTGGGATAAGTATCAAGAGAATTTGTTCCTTTTCTTTCTACCTCTCCTATGTAGTCGCGTAACTTTGATTCTAAGAGTGTAAATACATCTATTTTATCACCTCTCATCTCATTCGTATCTAAAGTCCATGAAATTGATATCCTAGTCTTACTTGCTTTTAGATTTCTTTTCTTTAAAATATATCTTACTTTGTCAATAAGATTTTTTGTATAGCTTTCTATGCTTTTGATCGTACCATTAACAAGGTAGACTAAAGGATTAGATCCATGTAAAAAAGATTGGATAATTCGTAGATCATGTAAGCCATTTGTTATATCATCTAAATACAAGTCTTTGTAAAAGTTATCAACGATTTGATTATCGATATTGTATCCGGTAGAAAATTTACATACCTCTAGAACACTTGCAATTCCTGAATAATGACGGAGAATTCTTGAAACATAAGCTAATTCAGCAGATAATATATCAACAAAATTGATTTCCTGATGTGTAAATTTATTTAATATATTTTCTAAAAAGATATCTCTTTTAGAGTTGAAATTGCCAAGAATAGTATTAGTCGATAGAATAGGACCAGAATTTATTGGCATATAATAGTAATAGATATTCTCTCCAACTGTCATCCCTGTTGTATGTTCTAAAATATCTATATTTTCTTCATTGCCACCTATACCAGTAGGAAGGGTATAGATAATAGATGTATTGTTATTGATAGGTTTAATAGCATCAATAAATTTTGACGATATATCAATTTTAACTTCTTGACCAATTTTTCTTATTTTAGGAAAAAAGAAGAGATAAGATGCGGAAGATATTACATCATCCATAGCCTCTAATTCGAGCAATGATTCATCTTCAATCAGATCAGATGCAGAAGAATATGTTCTAACTATATCAGTATTTAATAAAAATCCCATTTTTGTAGATTCATCAAGAAGTGATACTTTATGCCCTGCAGATACCAATGAAGACGCAAAGTTATATCCTTCTGTACTTAAACCATAAACAACAACATTTGGAAAAGCGGGCAACTTAACAATCAGATATAGAAAAGTTCTCCTTAGTAAAGTTATTCCCTCTTTTTAGGTAATAAGGATATAGAAGAAGATTCAATTATGAAAGAATCAATTAAACCTAAATACATTTCAAAATAGAAAGAAAAGTATATTCACTTAGATTATTTCCTATTTATCATATTGAGAATCTGGTTTGATATCCTTACTCCAAAACAAATAATGTTTTTTCAAAACTTTATAGATATATTGAGAAAGGATAATCATGATATACTATGTACAGGAAGAGATTATAGAGAAGCAAAAGAATTAGCAAAGCTAAAAAAAATAGATATAAAAACAATAGGTAAGCATGGTGGAGATAACAAATATGAAAAACTGAATGCCAGTACAGAAAGAGCATTTCTTTTATCTAATATAATAAATTCTTTTAATCCAGATTTGACTGTCTCGTTTTCTTCTCCTGAAGCAGCAAGAGTATCATTTGGATTGGGAATAAAACACTATGTGTTTAATGACTCACCTCATGCTACTGCTGTAGCTAGATTAACAATTCCTTTAGTTGATCGATTATTTTGTCCTTGGGTCATTCCGGTTAAAGATTGGACTAAATTTGGCTTAGACAAAGGTAAAATAACAACATACAAAGCATTGGATCCAATAGTCTGGATAAAAAAAGAATTAGAAAATAATAATTACCAAGAGATCGAGAAAATAAAAAAAACATTAAAAATTGAAGAAGAAAAAAAGATTGTATTGATTAGGCCTGAAGAAGTAAAAGCATCCTATATCGCGGATAAAAATGTAAAGAATTCAATTGAATTAATTGATGAAATAGTAAATAAGTTTTCTGATAAATACAATATTTTGGTTCTAGCAAGATACCAGGATCAGATAGATTTTTACAAGAATAGATTTGAAAAAAAAAGGATTAAAGTAATAGAAAACGTAACAGATGGAATTTTATTATTAAAACTTTCCGATTTATTTATAGGGGCAGGCGGGACCATGAGTGCAGAAGCAGCATTAATAGGTAAGCCTGTTATTTCCATAACTCCAATTAATTTCCATGTCGAAAGTTATCTTATAAAAATGGGATTAATTAAGAAGATAAGAAATCCAAATACATTGAATAAATATATAAAGAAGATTCTTTCTGATAAAGAAGAGCTCAAAAACAAAAAAAAGTCTTCTTATACAAATCAAGTTTCATATAAAGACAATATAAATAGAATATCTCAAAGAATAGTTTCAAAAATGGAGGATCCAATAGAGATATTTAAAAAATTTCTTTTAAATCCATAACATTATAATTCAAGTAATTTATACGACATTATGCCCGGAAGCCCGGTGGAGGAAAATATCCTTTTCCGCCGATTGTAGTGGCCAAGCATAAAGGCCTTTGGAGCCTTTGACCCCAGTTCGAATCTGGGCCGGGC
>OBLS010001221.1_pt1 | contig 10337 bp, 8 predicted proteins | sample 1519901 | NCBI WGS metagenome assembly OBLS01 (sample SAMEA3113585, study PRJEB22503) | soil metagenome
TCTCCGTGCCGCGCAGCCGCTCGCAGCGGAAGTCGTAGAAGGAGCCGTCGACGTTCCGGACGGCGACCGCGCCCTCGCTGCCGTGGACGCTCGCCTCGATCACCGCCTCGCGGCCCGCGTGCAGGTTCCAGGAGCACGCGAGGCGGACGTGGTCCAGCTCGGCGGTCGCGAGTTGCTCGACCGGCTCGCCGCGCAGCCGGCTGCGCACGTCCACCGGGTCGAGGTCGAGCATCCACACCGCCAGGTCGACGAGGTGGACGCCGAGATCGATCAGGCAGCCGCCGCCGGCGAGCTCGGGGTCGTAGAACCACGCCTTGTCGGGTCCGTAGGCGTTGTGGAAGACAAGGTCCGCAGCGAGGATCTCGCCGAGCTCGCCGCTCCGGACGACGTCGTGCGCGGCACGGAACGCCTCGGCCCAGCGGTACGAGAGATCGACCGTGAGCAGCCGATCGGCCGTGCGCGCGGCCTCGACCACTCGCTGCGCTTCCGCGGCCGTGCGCCCGAGGGGCTTCTGGCAGAAGACGGGCAGGCCGCGTTCCAGCGCCGCGAGCGCCTGCTCGGCATGCTGCGCCGAGGGCGTTGCGATCACGACGCCGTCCAACTCCTCCGCGAGCAGCTCGTCGAGTGTGTCGATGGATCCGGGGAGCGCGGGGTCGGCGACGGCGGCGACCTCGGCCACGCCTGCCGTCGCGATCGCGTCGAGGCGCGAGCGCCCGATCCAGCCGAGGCCGAGGAAGCCGAGGCGCGGCCGTGTGGCGGTCACGCTCACGGGCAGACAACCGCCTTCAGGAAACCCGGGCCGCGCCGCGAAGCGGCCGCGAACGCGTCCTCGAGCTCGTGGAGAGCGAACTGCTGCGTGACCAGCGGACGCACGTCGAGCTCGCCTGTGGCGGCGAGGTGTACCGCCTCGCGGATCCCGTCGACCACCCGACCGGAGTCGCGCTCGTGCGCATTGACGATGTCGAGCCCACGCCAGTTCCAGCTCTGCAGGTCGATCGTGCGGGGGCCGTCCTGATGGAATCCTGCGATCACCAGCGTCCCGCCGGTGGCGACGAGACGCGAGGCCGTGTCGAGCGCCTCCTGCGTGCCGGCCGCCTCGATGACGGCCGCGAAAGGCCGTCCCGGGTCCTCGCCGCGGCGGACCGGGGTGACGCCCACGCCACCCACCTCGCACAGGCGGGCGACCACGGTGCCGAGGAAGCCCATGCCGACGACCGCGATCTCGTCGGCCGCGCGGAGGCGGGCGCGCCGCACGACGTTGACGGCGCAGCCGACTGCCTCACCGGGGAACGGAACGCCGTCGAGCTCGGGCGGCAGCTCGACCAGCTCGTCCTCGCGCATGACCGCCAGCTCGGCATAGCCGTGCTGCGTCAGGCCGGTGACGCGTCGACCGTCCTCCGTCCGGCCCCAGGCCTCGTGCCCCGGCGCACCCGGCTCTGCGGGATACGCGAACCACGGCCGCCCCTCCCAGACGGGAAGGGACGAACCACAGACGCCGCAGCCTTCGACCTGGACGAGCACCTCGCCTGGTCCGGGCTCGGGCGCGGGCGTGCGGCGGACGGCGACGCAACGCGCGTCCGTCAGAACCGCCGCGCGCATGGTTCCGACGGCGACGGCTACAGCGCCACCGCCCGTGGCCGCTCTCGTCGCGGCACCTGCTCGTCTGCCAGCCAGCGGTAGAGCCGCTCGATTCCCTCGTCGGCCTCCACCTGGGGCGTCCAGCCGGTTGCTTCCTCGAACCGACTCGTGTCGGCGACGTAGTAGCGCTGGTCACCGGGACGCTCGGACGCGTAGGCAACTTCCGTCGGGCTGCCGAGCCGCGCGAGCCTCTCGACGACCTCGAGCAGCGAGACCGCGTTGTCCGGCCCACCGCCCATGTTGAAGGCGCCGCCTGCGAGACGCCGGCGCTGCTCGCGCGCCAGCTGCATCGCCTCGACGAGGTCCTCGACGAAGAGGATGTCGCGCACCTGCGCGCCGTCGCCGTAGAGCGTGATCGGACGCCGCTCGAGCGCTCGGATCGCGAAGTGGGCCACCCACCCCTGATCCTCAGTCCCGTGCTGGTGCGGCCCGTAGATGCAGCTCATCCGGAAGACGACCGAGGGGATCCCGTACGACTTGGCGTAGTCGAGGACGTATTGGTCTGCGGCGCCCTTCGAGCAGCCGTAGGGCGTGCAGAAGTCGAGCGGCCGCGCCTCGTTCAGCCCGCGCTCCCGGATCGCCGGATCGGCGGGCTCCCAGCGCGGGCCGTTCCGCTCCAGCTCCAGGTCGGGCAGCGAACCGTAGACCTTGTTGGTCGACGTGAAGAGGAGGAACGGCGGCTCGGAGAGCAGCCGGGCCTCTTCGAGCAGGTTGAGCGTGCCCTGGGCGTTGACGGCGAAGTCGTCCACGGGATCGTCGAGCGAGGTCGTCACCGCCACCTGGGCAGCGAGATGGTAGATCTCGCTCACGCCGGCGAGCGCGCGGCGAAGCGTCTGCCGGTCGCGGACGTCGCCGACGTCGACGCGGAGGTGGCGGCCGTAGGTCGACTGCAGCCAGTTCAGGTTGCAGCGCACGCCCGGGCGCGAGAGGTTGTCCAGCACGACGACGTCGATACCGTCCTCGACGAGCTTCGAGACGAGGTTGGTGCCGACGAAGCCGGCGCCGCCGGTGACGAGTGCGTGGCGGGCGCTCACCGGGCCAGCCCCCGCGCGACGAGCTCGTCGGTCGCATGATCGACCCGATCCTCGGCCGTCTGCGTCTCGAGCCACTCCGCCAGCTCTGCGATTCCGCGCTCGAGGCCGACCCTCGGCTCGAAGCCGAGCAGCTCGCGGGCCAGGGTGATGTCCGCGAAGCAATGGCGGATGTCGCCCGCGCGGAACTTGCCTGTCACCTGGGGCTCGATCTCGACGTCGAGCACATGGGCGAGCTTCCGTGCGATCTCGGTGACGGTGACGCTCTCGCCGCTGCCGACGTTGAGTGCCTGCCCGTCGGCCGCGTCCAACTCGAGCGCGAGCCGACAGGCGCGGGCGACGTCGAACACGTTGACGAAGTCGCGCCGCTGCTCGCCGTCCTCGAAGACGAGCGGCGGCCGGTCGTTGAGCAGGCGCGACGCGAAGATCGCGAGCACGCCGGTGTACGGGTTCGAGAGCGCCTGCCGCGGGCCGTAGGCGTTGAAGAACCGCAGCGCGACGACGGGGACGCCGTACGCTTCGCCGTAGACGAGGCACAGCCGTTCCTGGTCGTATTTCGTCAGCGCGTAGACGGAGGAATTGGCCGGCTGCTTCGTCTCAGGAGTGGGGTGGGCGGTCAGCTCCTCGCCGTTCGCGCCGCGGGGCTCGAAACGGCGTGCCTCGAGGTCCTGGCGCCTCCGCTCGACGGCTGCAACCGGCGTCGTTGCACCTTCGCCGTAGATCGACATGCTCGAGGCGACGATCAGCTTCCGCACCGGGCGGTCGAGCAGCGCTTCGAGCAGGACAGCCGTGCCGTAGGTGTTCACGCTCGTGTAGTCGCTCAGCTCGTACATCGATTGTCCGACGCCCACGCGAGCCGCAAGGTGGACGACGGCGTCGACGCCGTCGAGTGCGTCCCGCACTGCCTGGCCGTCGCGAACGTCGGCGACGACGAGCTCCGCCTCCGGGCTGAGGTACGGGGGCGGGGTGGAGCCGCCGTGCACCTGGCCCACGAGCGAGTCGAGAACACGGACGTCGTAGCCGTGTCGAAGCAGCTCTTCGGCGAGATGCGAGCCGATGAAGCCTGCTCCACCGGTGATCAAGATCGTGCTCATACGCCCCTCCCTTGTGCGGCTGTCGGCGGTCAGGGCGAGGACTAGGCCCACGCCCCTCGTAGCCGAAGGAGCGGGAGGAGAAACATCGCGCGTTGCCCGCGTTGCATCTATGACTATCCCCAGGTGTCGCCTGGCCGGCGACAAACCGGGTCTCAGGCGGGCTTCAGGAAGCGGAAGTAGGCGGCGTAGCGGATCGCGCCTTCGCGGTTGAGCCCGCTCGTGTGCGGCAGCGTCGGGTCCATCACGACGACATCACCGGGGCGGAGCTCGACCCCGACGGGGTCGCCGCCGTCGAGCGGCCAGACCACGAGACCGCCGTTGGAGAGCCGGTTCGCCGTCAGTGCGATCCCGAGGATGCGGAGGTACGGGCGGCCGTTCGCCCACTGCGGCTCCGCGTCGACGTGCGGCGTCAGCTCCACGTCCTCGCAGTCGTCGGGCGGCTGGAGCAGGAGCTGTGGGTCGCAGAGCTCGCCGCTCCGCAGCTCTTCCGGGAGATGCTCGAGAAGGCCGAGCACCTCGTCGTCCCATTTCAGGTGCGGGAACCAGTGTGCGGACCAGAGCCAGCGCCCGAGGGTGTCGGCCGGCGCGCCGTTGTGGACGAGGTCGAGGTGGAGGTGCCGTAGCGTCCGCTCGACGGCCTGGGCGGGGACGAGCCCCGGCAGGACGGTGAAGCCCCTGGTCGTGGTCGCCACCGGCATGCCGAATGCATGCCCCGCCGTCGCCTGCGCCGAAACCACTTCGGTGTCCGACCGGGCAACGGCGGGGCAGAAGGTCAGGGCGTGAGCACGACCTTCAGGCAGTCGTCCTTCTTGCTCTTGAACAGGTCGTAGCCGCGCGGCGCCTCCTCGAGCGGGAGCCGGTGCGTGACGACAAACGACGGGTCGATCTCGCCACCCAGGATCCGCTCGAGCAGCGGCTCCATGTACCGCTGCACGTGACACTGGCCCGCCCTGATCGTGATGCCCCTGTTCATCACCGCCCCCATTGGGAACTTGTCGATGAACCCGCCGTAGACGCCGATCACCGAGACGATGCCGCCGTTGCGGCAGCTCATGATCGCCTCGCGGAGCGCGAATGGCCGATCTGTCTCGAGCCGCAGCGCCTGCTTCGTGCGGTCGTAGGCGTAGAGCGGATGGTGGCAGTGGGCCTCCATCCCGACCGCGTCGATGCAGGCGTCCGGACCGCGGCCGCCCGTCAGCTCCTTCAGCGCCTCCGGCACGCTGTCGACGTCTTCGTAGTCGAGCGTCTCCACGTCGATATTCTCGCTCGCGATCCGGAGCCGGTAGTCGAACCGGTCGATCAGGATCACCCTGTCGGCGCCGAGCATCTTCGCGCTCGCAGCGGCGAACTGGCCGACCGGGCCGGCGCCCCAGACGGCGATCACGTCGCCGCCTTTGATTTCGCAGAACTCCGCTCCCATGTACCCCGTGGGGAGGATGTCGGAGAGGAACAGCACCGACTCGTCCGGCACGCCGTTCTCGATCTTGATCGGCCCGACGTCGGCGAACGGCACGCGTACGTACTCGGCCTGCCCGCCTGCGAAGCCGCCCGTCAGGTGCGAGTAGCCGAAGATGCCCGCCGCCGGGAAGCCGAACAGCTTCTCGGCCAGCCGCGCATTCGGGTTCGAGTTCTCGCAGAGCGAGTAGAGCTCGTTCTCGCAGGCCCAGCAGGCGCCGCAGGCGATCGGGAAGGGCACGACGACGCGGTCGCCGACCTCGAGGTTCGTGACGCTGGGGCCCTTCTCGACGACCTCCCCCATGAACTCGTGGCCCATGATGTCGCCGCGCTTCATCGTCGGCACGTAGCCGTTGACGAGGTGCAGGTCCGAGCCGCAGATCGCCGTCGACGTGATCTGGACGATGGCGTCGCGGTTGTTGAGGATCTTCGGGTCCGGAACGTTCTCGACTTCGACCTTGTTGCGTCCCATCCAGCAGGTGGCTTTCATCGGATTGCCTCCTCGAGCGGGCGCGCGGCCCGCTGCCTCAGGTGATCCGCGAGCAGATGGCCGTCGGGTGTGCCGTCCGACCGCACGACCTGGCCCGTCTCGACCTCCTGCTTGAAGCGGCGCAGGTCGTCGGAGAGCTGTGTGGCGAGATCACGTCCGGTCAGCTTCAGCGCCGCTGCGCCGAAATCACCGGCGGGTGGATTCCACTCGAATTCCACGATCACCTCGGTGCCGCGGCCGCCGGGGGCGCGCGCGAAGCTGACGGACGCACCGTTCTGCTCGACCTTCCGGCGCAGCTCGGTTGCGGCGGCCCATGCCTGCTCGACCTCGTCCGAAACGCGGTTGATCGTGACAGCCTTGCGAACCTGCATCGCGGATCGAGTCGGCCCCTTCCTCCGGCTGAGGAAACGAGCCTCCTGGATGTCCGGGATGGCCACCGCGACCACGTTGGCGATCGCGAACAGCGTCCGCGCGCGCCCGTACTTCGCGGCCGTGACGCCGAGCAGCGCGAGGTCGAGCGCGTCGCCCGCGACACGCGACCACAGCCACGCAGTCGGGCGCGGCCGGGCGAGGATGCCCGTCCCGTGGGCGAGCTCCCGTGCGCCCAGCAGTCGCATCACTTTCGGCGCAGCCCCGCGGGTCTCGGCCCCGACGAGCGTGCAGAGCGCCCGCGGTGCGGTGAGTTGCGCGGTGCCGAGGCCGATGCTGAACCAGCCGAGGAAACGTGCGACGGGATCCTTGTCCCGCACACGTACATGAACTGCCATGCATGACCCCCTTCGTGCTGTCGACGTGTTCCTTCCTCGTGCCTGGCGGGCCGGGCACTAAACGTCGACCCCCGGCGAGTTCATTGGGATGTCCTCGTCGCGCTCGCGCCCCGGGGCTGCGCGTCGCCGGGTGAATTCCCGAAGGCGCCGTGTCACGATGACGAACGAGATGGCAACCGAGGTCGTCGGTAGGGACGAAGAAGTCAAGTCACTGGTCGGCTTCCTCGACCGGTGCACCGGGCATCGGGGCCCGGTTGCGCTCGCACTGGAGGGCGAGGCCGGGATCGGCAAGTCGACGCTGTGGCGGGCCGCGGTCGACGACGCGCGGGAGCGGGGCCTGCGCGTACTCGTTGCGAGACCGGCGGAGTCGGAGCGGAGCCTGGCCCACGCCGGCCTCGCGGATCTTCTCGACGGGGTTCTCGACGACGTGCTGCCGTCTCTGACGCCGCCGCGCCGTCGCGCGCTCGAGGTCGCGCTACTCGTGGAGGACGCCGACGGGCGGTCCGTCGACCAGCGCGCACTCGGCGTCGCAGTCAAAAGCGTGCTCGAAGCGCTCGCAGGGGACGGCCTCGTGCTGGCGATCGACGACGTTCAGTGGCTCGATGCATCTTCGGCGAGCGCGCTCGGCTTCGCCCTTCGCAGGCTGAGCGACGTCAACGTCGCCCTGATCTGGACACGGCGATCCGGGCTGCACGCGCCGCACGTCGAGCACGCGCTCGAACCCGGCCGAGTCGAGCGCCTGTCCGTCGGTCCGCTCAGCGTCGGCGCGACGCACCAGATTCTCCACGCGTTCGTGTCCCGCGGTGTGCCGAGGCCGACGCTGCTCAGGCTGCACGAAGCCTCCGGCGGGAATCCGTTCTACGCGCTCGAGCTCGGCCGCGCCCTGCTCGCTGAGGGCGCGAACCGCGACCCGACACAGCCGCTGCACGTGCCCAAGCGTTTGGAGGAGCTCGTTGCGGCACGCCTCGACGGCTTCGGTGGCGCGACCCGGCAGGCGCTCGCACTCGTGTCCGCGGACGCCCGGCTGACGCCCGGACAGCTCGCCGCTGCGGGCATCGCTCCCGACGCGCTGGCGCCGGCGCGGGACGAGCAGGTGCTGGAAGTCGCCGGCGGCACCGTCCGCTTCACGCACCCGCTGCTCGCGTCCGTCCTCTACCAGGGACTGACGACCGCCGGGCGGCAGCACGTCCACGCCCGCCTGGCGGGGCTGGTCGAGGACTCGGTCTCGCGCGCCCGGCACCTCGCGCTGTCGACCGATGGAGCCGACGCCGAGGTCGCAGCTCTGCTCGAGGCCGCAGCAAAAACGGCGTCTGAGCAGGGCGCGCCCATGGTGGCCGCCGAGCTGTGGGAGCACGCGGTGCGTCTGACGCCCACGGATGACCGCGCCGGAAGGGATTGCCGCGCGGCCGCGGCCGCACGCGCGCACCTGGCAGCGGGCGAGGTGGAGCGCGGGCGGTTGCTGGCGGCCGAGCTGGAAGCGCGGGCGACCTCTGGGGCCGATCGGGCCGAGGCGCTCGTGCTCCTGGCCGACACCGAGGACATGCCCCTCGCCGTCCCCCTGCTGAAGCAGGCGCTGCTGGAGCCAGGCGCGCCGCCGGCCTTGCGTGCGTCGATCCACAAGCGGCTCAGCCTGGACGTGCGGTTCATGGAGGGCCTGGACGCCGCGGAGCGGCACGCGCTTGCCGCGGTCGAGCTCGCGGACGAGGTCGGGGACGACGCGCTGCGTGCATCCGCCCTCGGCGGCCTCGCTCTGATCCGTTTCAACGCCGGCCGGCCGGGCGTCCTGGAGCTGGCCGAGCGTGCCCATGCGCTCGCCTCGAGTCTCGAGTCAGCTCAGCCCGCCCCCGATGCCGCCTTCTCGCTGGCGCACATCCTTGTCTGGTCGGGCCGCTTCGGTCGGGCTCGCACGCTGCTCGAGAGCTTGTACGAGGAGTGGGCCGAGCGGGACGAGCGGCTGGCGGCGTACGCACTCTGGTACCTCGCGCTCGTCGAGATCCGGACGGGGAGCTTCGAGCGCGCCGAGGAGCACGCCGAGCAGTCACGTCAGCTCGGCGCCCAGTACGTGCGCGACGAGGCGGAATCGCCGACGAACTACTTCCCGTTGGCGCTCGCCGCCGCGCACCGCGGCGATCTCGGCCGCGCGCGCGACCTCGCGGTCCAGGCCTGCCGGCTCGCCGAGCTGCACGCTGCGAACCTCCACGCCCCGCCGGCGACTCTCGGCCTGGTCGAGCTCTGGGGCGGGGACCCGGCCGCGGCCGTCGCGTGCTTCAGGACGGCCGAGGCAAAGCAGCACGCCGCCGACGGCAACGAGCCGATGATGCAGTGGTGGCGCGCAGAGCAGGTCGAGGCGCTGCTCGGGCTCGGGCTCCTCGACGAGGCGGTCGTCCGTCTCGACGCTTGGGAGGCTGCGTCGCGCCGGCTCGGACGCGACTGGGCTCTGGCGCATGTCACCCGCTGCCGCGGCCTCGTCGCCGCGGCAGCGGGTGACGTCGAGGCCGCCGTGAAGCTGCTCGCCGACGCCGTCGAGCAGCACGAGGGCGTGGGGGATCCTTTCGGCCGCGCCCGCTCTCTGCTGGCGCTTGGGATCACCCGGAGGCGCGCGCGGCAGAAACGGCCCGCGCGCGACGCGATCGAGCTCGCGCTGTCCGCGTTCGAGGAGCTGGGCGCAGAGGGCTGGGCCGACCGGGCGCGGGACGAGCTGGGCGCGATCGGCGGGCGGACGCGCGCCGACGGTCTGACCCCCGCCGAGCTCCGCGTCGCCGAGCTCGTGGCAAACGGACGGACGAACGCCGAGGTCGCCGCCGCCCTCTTTCTCGCGGAACGGACGGTCGCAAGCCATCTGACGCACGTGTACGCGAAGCTGGGTGTCCGTTCCCGCACGGAGCTCGCGCGCAAGCTCGCGGATCTCGCCGCCAAAGTTCCGACGTTCTGACGTTTCCCGCCGTCTCGGCCCGTCGTAGCGTCGACGGCATGCCGAGCTACCTGGTCGAGACCTACCTCGCCCGCGGCCGCGCCGAGGAGCGGGCCGCCCGCGAAGCGCGGGCACGCTCGGCCGCCGACGAGCTGACCCGGGCGGGAAGCCGGGTCCACTTCGACGGCGCCATTCATGTACCTGAGGACGAGATCTGCTTCTTCGTGTTCGGCGCGTCGTCGAGCGAGGAGGCCGCGCATGCGGCCCATCTCGCCTTGCTCGATCCTGTGCGCGTCGTCGAAGCGGTCACGTCCGGAGAGGAGTAGGAGATGACGAAGCGACTGATCTTGGTCGCAACGATCGTGGGAGCCCTCGCGGCGCCGGCGGTCGCCCGGGCGGACACGGTGACGGAGTGGAACCAGAACGCGAGCACCGCGCTCATGGTCACCGCCGCTCAGGGCCCGCAGCTCTCGGTGCCGAACATGGCGATGGTGCACGGTGCTGTCTACGACGCCGTCAACGCCATCGACGGTGCCTACGTGGGCTACCTGCTGACGTCGCGGGTCGCCACGCCGTCCGACTCGAAGGAGGCGGCGGCGGCGACGGCGGCGTACAAGATGCTCTCGCACCTCGCGCCGACGCAGCAGGCGACGTTCGACGCGCAGTACGCCGCTTCGCTCATGGGGATCCCGGACGGCTCATCCAAGACGCGCGGGATCGCGGTCGGCAATGCCGCCGCGGCGGCGATGATCGCGGCGCGGACGGATGACGGCCGCTTCGGGTCGTTCCGGTTCGCGGTTGGGTCGCTGCCCGGCCAATGGCGGCCGGTGCCGCCCGCACTCGTCAACGACCCGAACGGGTGGCTGAAGGACGTACGGCCCTTCCTCCTCCAGAGCGGCTCGCAGTTCCTCTCGGAAGGCCCGCTCGCGCTGGCAAGCCGGAAGTACGCAC
>OBLS010001222.1_pt1 | contig 10335 bp, 9 predicted proteins | sample 1519901 | NCBI WGS metagenome assembly OBLS01 (sample SAMEA3113585, study PRJEB22503) | soil metagenome
GGTGAGGAACCAGTCCTGGACCTCCGGCATCTGGCCTCCTCGTCGGGTGTCGGGGCGGTCGTAGACTGGGCGGCGGGCCCCCCAGCCAAACCGCCAAGGAGCGTACCGGAGTGCGCCGTCGCCGCATCGGCTCGACCGACCTGGAGGCCAGCGAGGTCGGGCTGGCCGTGTGGTCGCTGGTCGCCGGGGAGGGCGCCCGGTCCGACGAGGCCGCCGCCGGGGTGCTCGGGGCCGCCCTCGACCTCGGCGTTGCCTACTTCGAGGCCACCGACAGCGACGACGGCGGCCGGGCCGAGGAGCTGCTCGGCCAGGCCGTGCGCGGGCACCGGGACGAGGTCACGGTGGCCACCACCTTCGGCTACGACACCACCCCGCGGCCCTGGGAGCCGGCAGGACCTCTCCGGCCCCGCCACGACTGGTCGGCGGCGTTCGCGGCCCGGGCCCTTGACCGGTCGCTGCGGCGGCTGCGGCTGGAGCCGATCGACCTGTGGCTGCTGCACCACCCGACCATGGACGCGATCTCCTCCGACGAGCTCTTCGAGCTGCTGGAGGCCCAGGTCGGCAAGGGCAAGATCCGCCACTACGGGGTGGCCCTCGGCCCCGGGCCGGGCTGGGGCGACGAGGGCGCGGCGGCCCTCCAGGAGCGGCGGGTCGCGGCCGTCGAGACCGTCTACAACGTGGCCGAGCAGTCCCCGGGGCGCGACCTGGCCGCGCTGGCCACCGAGACCGGGGCCGGCCTGGTCGTCCGCGACCCGCTGGCCCCGCGCCTGGAGGCGGCCGGCCGGGCCCGGCTGGGCTTCCTGGAGCGGGACCGGGGCCAGACCCTCGACCAGGCCCTGCTCCGCTTCGCCCTGGCCGACCCGGCGGTGGCCACCACCCTGCCGCCGGTGCGGGACCGCGACCACCTGGCCGAGCTGGCCGGCGCGGGCGACCTCGACCCGCCCACCCCCGGGGACCTCGACCTGATCGCCGAACTCCACGCAGGAGGCAGCCGATGACCCGGACCGAACGGAGCGAGGCCCTGTTCCAGCGGGCCACCAAGGTCATCCCCGGCGGGGTGAACTCGCCCGTGCGGGCCTTCGGGGGTGTGGGGGGCACGCCGCGCTTCTTCGCCGGCGGGCAGGGGCCGTACCTGTGGGACGTGGACGGGAACCGCTACGTCGACCTGGTCTGCAGCTGGGGGCCGCTGATCGCCGGGCACGCCCACCCCCGGGTGGTCGAGGCGGTGCAGGCGGCCACCGCCCAGGGGACCTCCTTCGGGGCGCCCACCGAGGCCGAGGTCGAGCTGGCCGAGGAGGTCGCCCGGCGGGTCCCGGCGGTGGAGAAGCTCCGCATGGTCAGCTCCGGCACCGAGGCCACCATGAGCGCGGCCCGCCTGGCCAGGGCGGCCACCGGCCGGCCCAAGCTGGTCAAGTTCGCCGGCTGCTACCACGGCCACGCCGACGCCCTGCTGGCCGCCGCCGGCTCGGGCGTGGCCACCCTGGGCCTGCCCGACTCGCCGGGGGTCACGGCCGCCCAGACGGCCGACACCGTCGTCCTCCCCTACAACGACACCGGCGCCCTGGCCGCCGCCTTCGACAGCCTCGGGGACCAGATCGCCGCCGTGATGGTCGAGCCGATCGCCGCCAACATGGGGGTGGTCCCGCCGACCCAGGCGTTCCTGGCCGCCCTGCGCAGCGAGACCCGGCGCGCCCGGTCGCTGCTGATCCTGGACGAGGTGATGACCGGGTTCCGGGTCCACCGCGGCGGCGCCACCGGGCTGTGGTCGCTCGAGCCCGACCTGCTGACCTTCGGCAAGGTGCTGGGCGGCGGGCTCCCGGCGGCCGCCTACGGCGGGCCGGCCAGCCTGCTCGGCCTGGTCGCCCCCGAGGGCCCCGTCTACCAGGCCGGCACCCTGTCCGGGAACCCCCTGGCCACCGCGGCCGGCCTGGCCACCCTGTCGCTGCTCGACGACGATGCCTACCGGCACCTGGACGGCCTGGCCGGCGCCCTGGGCGACGGGCTCAAGGCGGCCTTCGAGGAGGCCGGCGCCCCGGCCCGGGTGCAGCGGGCCGGCAACCTGTTCAGCGTGTTCATGACCGGCGACGAGGTCGGCGACTACGAGGCCGCCCGGCGCCAGGACACGGCCGCCTACGCCCGCTTCTTCCACGCCATGCTGGAGCGGGGCGTCTACCTGCCCCCGAGCGCCTTCGAGGCCTGGTTCGTGTCGACCGTCCACACCGACGCCGAGGTGGACCGGATCCTGACCGCGGCCCGGGAGGCGGCCCGGCTGGCCTACGCCACCGCTCAGCCCTCGAGCCGGTAGCCGACGTGGACGTGGCCCTGGTGGCCCTCGTCGGAGAAGTAGGGGCGGCGCCCGATCTCGAACGGCGAGCCGATCTCCGACGGCCGCAGCGGGCCCTGGAGGCCGTCGAGCCACACCACCAGCTCGCGCGCGGCCCCGCTGGCCCGCGACACCGGCCGCCCGTCGACCACGTCGATGTCGAACGCCCGCCAGACGGTGTGGTTGGACACCCGGGTGGTGCCCTTGACGAACCGGGAGTGGCCCGAGCGCAGGCAGCTGAGCCGGATGGTGTGGCGGTCGGCGATCACCGCCAGGAGCGACTGGACCCGCAGGTCGAGCTTGCCCGAGGCCAGGTCGGTCCTGGGGTCGCAGCCGCGGCTGGTGGTGGTCGTGATCCGCTTGTTGCGCACCAGGGCCTGCACGAACGGGTCGCGTGACGGCGCCACCGGCGGCGCCGTCGAGGTGTAGCGGCCGGCCAGGGTCACCACCTCGTGCACGTACCAGCAGGCGTTGTTGTAGCGCTTGAGGGCCACGTGCAGGGCGGCCGACCCGAGCACGTTGGGGCAGGGGTCCTGGCGGATACGCTCCGGCCGGGCCAGGCCGTCGCCGCACAGCTTGCGGGCCGCCGCCGGGACGGCGTGGGCCGGGTCGTACACGTGGGCGATCACGCCCGTGCCCCAGGTGTCCCAGGTGCTGGGCCGGCCGTTGCGGATGTTGAACTGCATCGGCCCGGCGCAGCAGCCGAAGCGGTTGACGCCGCTGCGGACCCCGGGGGCCGAGGAGCGGCCGTGGTCGGACTCGATCTTGCCGATGGCCGCCAGCACCTGCCAGGTCAGCCCCCGGCACTCGGAGGCCGCGTCGGCGTAGAAGTCGAGGTAGCGGCGGGGGATGTCGGAGACGGCGAACGAGCTGGCCCCGCGCTGGCCGCCCGGGTTGGGGTTGGCCTTCTTCTCCGGCTTGGCCCCAAGCGCCTTGGCGATCGAGCGCCCGACGGCCTTGGGCACGTCGGCCAGGGGGAACCCGGGCGAGGCGCGGCTGCTCAGCACGGCCAGGGTCAGCAGCGCCACCAGCACCGCCCCGGCCTTGGTGCGGACGCTCCGGTTCACGGCACCTTCCAGCCCGACGAGCCCTTGCGGACGGTCACGTAGTCGCTCGGCATCCGCGACCCGGCGCCCTCGGCCACCACCAGCACCTGGACCTCGGTGGCGCTGACCTTGCGCTGCTGCAGGGCCCGGACCTTGTCAACGGCCACCTTCTGGCGGGCCGCCCACCAGGCGGCGGCCGCCTCGGCGGCGGTGGCGGCCCGCTTGGCCCGCACCGGCGAGGCGGCCGCCGAGCGGCTCACCGCGGCGGCCTCGGTGGCCCCGGCGCCGGCCAGGCCGGCCGGCCGGAAGATCGCCGGCACCCGCGGCTGGTCGGCGGAGTCGTACAGGTACCCGACGGCGGCGACCGCCACCACGGCCAGGGCGACGGCGGCCAGCAGCCGGCGGCCCATCGGGGTCGCGGCCAGGCGCATCGGCCAGGACAGCAGCCAGGCGGCGGCCCGCGCGCCCTCGCCCCCGGGGGCGACGACCACGGCCGGGCGGGACGAGCGGAAGACGGTCGACTCGGCGTTCATGCGATCAGCTCCTCGGGGCGTTCGCGGCGGGGGCCGGGCGGCCGGGGGGAGGGGGCAGGCCCGGGCCCTGGCGCTTGCGGGTCAGCCAGCGCCCGATCAGGAAGGCGGCCAGCGCCGGCCAGGTCGACCCGGCCAGCAGCAGGCCGACGTACTCGTCGGAGGCGTGCAGGGTCTCGGCCGCCCGCACGACCACGAACGACAGCAGCGACGCCCCGGCGAGCACGGCCGCCGAGCCGAGCAGGGGAGCCAGCCAGAGGCGGACAAGGGCCCGGCGGTGGCGGCGGCCGGCCACGGCCAGGGGCAGCACGAACAGCCCGGCCAGGCAGAGCAGGAACAGCAGGGTCTGGGCACAGGCCGCGACCATGGCAAGCAGCCCGAGCCCGACCGCGAACGGCAGCACGTAGCCGAGCGCCGAGGTGGCGATGAAGGCCCGCTCGGGGCCGCGGTGCCCGACCGCCCAGTCGTTGACCGCGGAGACGTTCCTGCGCAGCGCCTCGAGCACGTTCGCCTTCTTGCCCGGCGGCGCCTCGGCGAGCACGGCCGTGCCGGTCTGCATGCGCGACAGCGGGTGGGCCACGAACGACCGCCAGTAGCGGGTCAGCAGCCGGCGCTGGGTCGGGTCGGCGTCGCGCTGGCCGCCGAGGGCGCCGTCGGGCGCGACCCGCGTGACCACCGCCAGCATGGCGTTGGGCACCAGCACGCCCGGTCGCGCGGCCGCCTCCACGGTGGTGTATGGCCGGGTCAGCAGCACCGTCACCACCACCAGCAGCAGGGCGGCCACGGTCAGGTTGCGCCAGGCCGGGCGGCGGACGACGCCCCAGGCGATCAGGCCGAGCAGGGCGGCCTTGGTGGCGGCCTCCAGGAGCCGGCCGTTGGCCGACCGGAAGCCGCCGAGAGACTCGGCCGCCCCGCCGCCCACCAGGACGTCGAACAGGCTGAGCCGGAGCATGTCGCGCTGGCGCTCGATGGAGGACTTGGCCAGCCAGGCGGTCGCCCGGACGGCGCCCCTGGCGTAGGCGTTGAGGGCGCCGCGGCCCTGCACGTCGACCTGCTCCCGCTGGTAGTCCCAGGGGTCGGGGTCGGCTCCGGCGGCGGGCGTGCCCGGGTTGGCCACCACGACGATGGCCAGCAGGATGAACCCCACCGCCAGATAGCGGAACAGCAGGGTGCGGAAGCGCACCGGGCCACGGTCGAGGGGAGCGGCCGCCGGGATGCGGGTGGCGCCGCCCATCGACCCGACCCGGCTGCGCACGGCGGTCCTGTCCACGGCTTCCCCTTCGCGTGAACCTGTCTCGCGTGTACCTCGTACCGGGTCGAACAAATGTTCGAATAGAACGTATGTTCGCTCCTTTTCCCCTGGTAGTCAAGTTGCAGATATCCCCTTCGTTCCACCTGGTGGAGCGGAGGGGATAGAGGGGAACGGCTAGCTGCCGACGACCCGGCGGTAGGGCACGGGGGGCGTGACCACCGCCTCCTCCAGGAGGCGGTAGAAGAGCAGGCCGCGGTGGGTCGAGGTGCGGCGGTTGAACCGGAAGGTGAACTCGTCCAGGTACCAGTCGAGCTGGGCCGGCGAGGTCGCCCCCTGGTGGGTGCCGCGCAGCCAGCCGGCCAGGGCCTGCTCGACCGCCGGCAGGTGGGTCAGGGCGGGGGCCCGCTCGGTCATGAAGCCGAGCTCGGCCAGCGGCCACCACTTCTCCAGGCGGACGGCCCGGATCAGGGTGCCCGGCTCCACCACCCGGCCGGCGAACGCGGCCAGGCCCCCGGCGGCCGGGGACGGGAGCCGCTGCATCCGGACCCGGCCCGGGGTCTCGCCCCGGTCCTCGAGGGCGATGGCCGCGACCGCCCCGCCCGGCCCGCCGGCCCGGGCCGGCCGGCCGGGGGCGGCCAGGGTGCCGAGCTCGACCCGCCCCTCCAGGCGGGGCCGGCCCGAGCGGACCATGGCCCGGCGGAACCGGTGCAGCATCGTCCAGGCGGTCTCGTAGCTGCCCAGGTCGAGGGCGCGGGCCAGCTGGCGGGCCGACACCCCCTGCTCGGCCGTTGCCACCAGCCAGGCGGCCGCGAACCAGGTGCGCAGGGGCGTCCGGGTGCCCTGGAAGAGGGTCCCGGCGGTGACGGTCGTCTGGTGGCCGCAGGAGCGGCAGACCAGCCGCTGGCGCGACCCCCGCCAGGGCGGGCGGGCCTCGCCGCAGCCGGGGCAGAGGAACCCGTGCGGCCAGCTCAGGCGCTCCAGGTAGTCCAGGCAGGCGGCCTCGTCGGGGAAGAAGGCCAGGAACTGGTCCCAGTCGGCCGGGTAGTCGTGCCCGGCGACCGGCCGGTCGGTGGTCGCCAGGGGGTCCACGGCCGGGCTCAGTCGCCGGCCAGCAGCTCGGACCGCCTGGGCCAGGCCCAGGCGAACAGCCCGACGGTCCCGGCCCCGGTGGCCAGGTTGCGCAGCAGCTCGGCCAGGCCCCGCTGGCTGGCGAACCAGACGCCGTGCTGCAGGTTGTAGAGCACGTCCATGGCCACCAGGCACCCGCCGGCCCCGCCGGCGGCCAGCAGCCACAGCAGGGCCGTGGCCCGGCGCCCGGCCAGGGCCCGGGCCGCCGCCACCAGGCAGAAGGCCAGCCAGGCGTCGGCCAGGGCGAAGGCGGCCTCGTACTCGTAGTAGGCGGGCCGGGTGTCGGTGGCCAGCAGGGTGCGGTCGAGGAGCCAGCCGGCCCAGTAGAGGGCCAGCAGGGCCGCGCCGGTCAGCAGCGCGCCGATCACGCGCCGCCGCCCCCGCTCGGTGACCTCGTTCCTGTTGGCGGCGAGCACCATCTCCAGCCGTCTCCTCTCCCCGTCCGGGCAGAGGTAATCTTGCTCCATTGTCCCCACAAGAGGGAAAGTGGCCGGTCGCGGGGCTAGAGGCCGCCGAGGTGGGGGACCGGCCAGACGGTCAGCACGGCCCGCCCGACCAGGGCCGAGCGGTGGACCTGGCCGAAGGAGCGGGAGTCGGCCGAGTCCTCCCGGTTGTCGCCCATGACCCAGAGGTGGTCCGGTTTGATCCGCACCTTGTCGAACTCCGAGGTGAAGGTGTTGGGGCGCAGGTACGGCTCGTCGACCTTGACGTCGTTGCGCCACAGGTAGCCGTCGCGGCCCTCCATCACGTCGCCGGGCAGCCCGACCACCCGCTTGATCAGGTCCTCGTTGCCCGGCGGGGTGCCGCCCAGCCCCTGGGCGACGGCCCGCCGGACCCAGGAGATGGGCCCGCCGGAGCTGCCCTGGTCGGCCCCGGTCGGGCGCAGGAACACCACCACCTGGCCGTGGTGGGGCTCGCCGAGGCGGTAGGCGAGCCGGTTGACGACCACCCGGTCGCCGACGTCCAGGGTCGGCTCCATCGACCGTGAGGGGATGTAGAAGGCCTGGATCAGGAACCCCTTGACCAGCACGGTCAGGATCAGGGCGGCGACCAGCAGGAAGGGCAGCTCCGCGAAGAAGCGCCTCCGGGTGCGCCGGGAGGCAGCGCGGCGGGTCGCGGCACGGCGGCCGTGGATGCGCTGTACGCGGCTCGGCTGGACACGGACGGTCTGGCTCAGCGCCCGACCTCCGGGGACCGGAGAGTTGACATGCCGCCTCCATCGGCCGGACAGGCCATCTGCTTGACGCGGTCCCTCCAGGCTATCCCGGTTGCCCGTAGGGATACCACCACGGCTTCCGCTCGGCCCGGGCGTCGAGGTGGACGTGCTTGGTCTCCCGGAACGCCTCGAGGCCCTCGGGGCCCAGCTCGCGGGCGTTGCCGGACATCTTCATGCCCCCGAACGGCCCGGCGTCGTTGTCGGTCAGCGGGTCGTTGAACCAGACCGTCCCCGCCTCCAGCTCGTCCATGCAGCGCAGCATGTAGTCCATCCGCCGGGTGTAGACGTTGGCCCCGAGCCCGTAGGGGAGGGCGTTGGCCCTGGCGATGGCCTCGTCCAGCGACCCGACCCGCTGGACGGGCGCCACCGGCCCGAAGGTCTCGGTGGTGAGCAGGTCCATGCTGTCGTTGACGTCCACCACCACCGTGGGGGCCAGGAACCAGCCGCGCTCCCGGCCGCCGTGGTCGCCGCCGGCCAGCACCCTGGCCCCATTCCGGACGGCCCCGTCGAGCTGGCCCTCGACCCTGGCCCGCTGGGCCTCGGCGACCATCGGGCCGACGTCGGTGGCCGGGTCGAGGGGGTCGCCCAGGCGCAGCCCCTTGGTCACCGCGACCAGCCGGTCGACGAACTCGTCGAACACCGGCTCGAGCACGTAGAAGCGCTCGGCCGAGGTGCAGACCTGGCCGGCGTTGAGGTAGGCCGCCCAGGCCGCGCCGGGGGCCGCCACCTCCAGGTCGACGTCGTCGCAGACGATGAAGGCGTCCTTGCCGCCCAGCTCCAGATGGGTCCGCTTGACCTGCTCGGCGCAGAGGGCGCCGATGCGCTGTCCGGTGGCCACCGACCCGGTGAAGGCGACCAGGCTGGTCCCGGGGTGGACGACCATGGCCTCGCCGACCTCGGCCCCGCCGGTGACCAGGTTGACGACCCCGTCGGGGAGGTCGGCGAACGCCTCGGCCAGGCGCAGGGTGGCCAGCGGGGTGTAGGGCGACGGCTTGACGACCACCGTGTTGCCGGCGGCCAGGGCCGGGGCGACCTTCCAGGCCAGCAGGAGCAGCGGGTAGTTCCAGGGCACGATCGTGGCCACCACCCCGACCGGCTCCTTGAGCACCAGGGCCAGCTGGCCGTCCTCGACCGAGGGGATCACCCGGCCCCGCTCGTGGCGGCCCAGCTCGGCGTAGTAGCTGAAGGCGTTGGCCGTCCAGCCGACCTCGTCGGTGTTCTCGACCAGCGGCTTGCCGCCCTCCAGGGCCATCAGCCGGCCCAGCTCGTCGCCGTGCCCGCGCAGCCAGGCGGCGACCCCGTGCAGCAGCTCGCCCCGCTCGGCGGCCGGGGTCCGCCGCCACCCCGGCAGGGCCGCCCTGGCCGCCGCGACGGCGTGGTCGACCTGGCCGGGCGTTGCCGATGGCACCTCGGCCAGCGGCTCCTCGGTGGCCGGGTTGACGACCACGTCGACCGGCCCGAGCCCAGGCCGGTCGCCGCCGGCGACCCACATGGCCGTCCTCATGCCGACGCGCCGGCCAGGGCCCGGTCGAGGATGTCGATCCCGTCCGACAGCAGCTGCTCGTCCATGACCAGGGGGGCGAGGATGCGCACGACGTTGTCGTGGATCCCGGCCTTGAGGGTGAGCAGGCCGTTGCGGGCCGCCTCGGCCACCACCTGGCTGGTCGCCCCCTTGGCCGGCTCCTTGGTCTCCCGGTCGGTGACCAGCTCCATGGCCATCATCGCGCCAAGGCCCCTGACCTCGCCGACGATCCGGTGGCGCTCGCCAAGCTCGCCCAGCCGCCGGCCCAGGATGTCGCCCATCCGCCGGGACCGCTCCAGCAGGTCGCCCCGCTCGAACAGCTCGATGGTGGCCAGCGCGGCCACGCAGGCCAGCGGGTTGCCGCCGTAGGTGCCGCCGAGCCCGCCCGGGCCGGGGGCGTCCATCAGCTCGGCCCGGCCGGTGACCGCGGCCAGGGGCAGGCCGGAGGCGATCGACTTGGCCGAGACGGTGAAGTCGGGGACCACGCCGGGGTGCTGCTCGGTGGCGTACAGGGTGCCGGTGCGGCCGAAGCCCGACTGGACCTCGTCGGCCACGAACGGGATGTCCAGGCGCCGGCACATGTCGGCGATCCGCTCCATCCAGCCGGGCGGCGGGGCGATGAAGCCGCCCTCGCCCTGGACCGGCTCGACGATCACGCAGGCCACGTTCTGGGGGCCGACGTGGACCTTGATCTCCTCCTCGACGTAGTCGGCGCAGGCCAGGCCGCAGTTCGAGGGGGTGAGGTGGAACGGGCAGCGGTAGCAGTAGGGGTAGGGCATCCGGTAGATCTCGCTCGGGAACGGCTGGTAGCCCTGCTTGTAGGGGGTGACCTTGCCGGTCATGGCCAGGGCGAGCAGGGTGCGGCCGTGGAAGGCGTTGTCGAACACGACCACGCCCGGGCGGCCGGTGGCGGCCCGGGCGATCTTGACCACGTTCTCGGTCGCCTCGGCCCCCGAGTTCACCAGCATGGTCCGCTTCTCGTAGTCGCCGGGGGTGATGCGGTTGAGGGCCTCGGCCACGGCCACGTACGGCTCGTTCATCACCGCGTGCTGGCAGGTGTGGAGGTAGCGCTCGACCTGGTCCTTGACCGCCTGGGTGACCGACGGCGGGGTGTGGCCGGCGTTCAGCACCCCCAGGCCGCCGGTGAAGTCGATGAAGCGGTTGCCGTCGACGTCCTCGATCACGGCCCCGTGGGCGGCGGCCGCGTACACCGGGGTCATGGTGGCCACGCCCCTGGCCACGGCCTTCCGTCGCCGCTCCTCGAGCGCCCGGCTCTGTGGCCCGGGAACCTCCCCGGCCAGCTTTCGCTCCTGCGGCA
>OBLS010001223.1_pt1 | contig 10331 bp, 13 predicted proteins | sample 1519901 | NCBI WGS metagenome assembly OBLS01 (sample SAMEA3113585, study PRJEB22503) | soil metagenome
AACCAGTCCGTGCTCACGCCGGTGAAGAAGATCCCCTGCTGCACCATGCCGAAGATGAGCGCCCCGAAGAGCGCGCCGATCACCGAGCCGTAGCCTCCCGTCAGGAGCACCCCGCCGATGACCGCAGCGGCGATGGCCTGCAGCTCCACGAGCTCCCCGCGGAGAACGTCGGCCGACCCGGCATCCAAGACCTGGATGGCTGCGAGCAGCGCAGCGGAGAGGGAGGTGCACATGAAGAGCGCGATCTTCACCCGGTTGACCGGCACGCCCACGTTGCGTGCGGCTATCGCATCTCCACCGACCCCGAAGATCCAGTTTCCGAACACCATCCTCTGCAGCACCCAGGTTCCCAACAACGCCAGCACCAGCCACCAGATAATGGAAGCCGAAAAATTCCCTATGGAACCCGCGAATATCGATGTCAGCAAGCCGCCCGACCCGGCGTCGCCCAGCCCTATCTGCGTACGTGCGGTCAACAGGCGTGCGAAGCCGATGGTGAGACCCCGTAGAGCGAAGAGCATCCCCAAGGTTACGATGAACGAAGGAAGCCCGGTCTTGATCACCACGTATCCGTTGAAGAACCCGACGCCCAGGGCCACCAAGAAGGAGAGCAGCACCGCCGCCCAGAGGGGCCAACCGTACTGGCTCACGGCTATCGCTATAATCATGCCCGCGGCGCCGACCATCGAGCCCACCGACAGATCGAACTCTCCGGCTATCATCAGCATCGCTACCGGCACAGCGACGATGCCGAGCTGCGCCGCCACCTCGAGGTAGCTCGCCGTCCCTCCCCCGGTGAGGAACCCGCTGTCGCCTGCCACGACGGCGAAAAACGCGAACACCAGGATGGCTCCGGCGACGGCGGCGAGCTCCGGGCGAGTCAGCCATCTTCTCAGGACGCCGACATTGCGGGTTCGCGCCTCATCCCCTGTAGTCGATTGTGCCATCTTCTAGTCACACCTCCCTGATGCGCCTTGCCTTAACGTATGCCCTGCTTGGTCAAATCGATGACGTCGTTCGCCTCTTGCCGGGTTACGAACCTCGGGCCCGTGGCCACCTCACTGACGGGCGCCACCCCGTACTGGACATAGGTGGTCAAGAAGGTGATCGGCAGGTACCCCTGCAGAAACTGCTGTTGGTCGATGGCAAACAGCAGGTCGCCATCCCGTACCGCCTGAAGTACCTCCGGTGCCAAGTCGAAGGTGGCGAACTCAAGCTCCTGGCCCTTGCCGGTAGACTTGAGGGCCTGCAACGCTGGTATGGCTCCCTGAGGCCCGAGTGTCAGCATGCCGTCCACATCGGAGTTGTTATTGAGTTCCGTTTTGATCGCGTTCTGCGCAGCCGTCGGGTCAGTGCCCTGTACCGCCAGCTCTTTGACGTCGCCGCCCAGCCCCTCCGCGAAGCCCTCGCACCTCTGCTCCAGGGCGACATTGCCCTGCTCCTGGTTTATGCAGAGAGCGCTCTTAACGCCCGCTTCCGCCATGCGTTTTCCGGCTTCGACACCGGCATCGTACTCCGTTTGGCCTACGTAGGTGATCGCACCGACCTTTTCCCACACCTCCTGCCCGGTGTTCAACACCACGACGGGTATGCCCTGGCCGGTGGCTTCGCGTGCCAAACCTGACAGTGCGTTCGGATCCACAACCGACATAGCAATCCCGTCTGGTTCTGAGGCGATGGCGGCCTCCATATTCCTTTGCAATTCCACTACGTCCAATGATTCCGGGGCCCGGTACTCGACTTCCACTCCCATATCCTTGGAAGCTTGATTAAGGCCGTTTTGCACCACCGACCAAAACGGATCCGAAGCCGCCCCGTGGGTCACCATGACGAGACGGATGTCCTCCCGGCTGGTGAGCCCTTTCGCTCCAGCACCGGTCTGCTCCTCGCTTCCGCAGGCGGCGGCTCCAAACAATGCCGCGCCGGCGAAGCCGAGCCCGCCTGCCCGCAAGAAGCTTTTGCGGCTGATATCTCTTTCGATCATCGATCCTCCCTTTGCTTCCGCTTCCCTGCTCACGCTACCATCTCCTTTCCGCTTCGGTCGACCTCCCGAGTTGCCGTTCGAGGTAAGCTGGCTCGCTGGTGAAGGCGTCGCAGAACCCCTCGAGAGCCCGGACGTCGTCGCCGGAGGCGAATGCCTCGAGCCCTACGGTCCCGGTGTAGCCGATGCGCCTGAGCGCGCGGGCGACGGCCGGGTAATGGACCTCGCCCGATCCGGGCTCGCAGCGGCCGGGCACGTCGGCCACCTGCACCTCTCCGATGGCCCTGTCCGCCCGCTCCACCAGTTCCACCAGGTTCCCCTCGCCGATCTGCGCGTGGTAGAGGTCGAGCATCATCCGGACGTGGGGGCTGTCGACCGCCTCGACGAGCGCCAGCGTATCCTTCGCGCGGGCGAGCGGCACCCCGGGATGGTCTACCGCGGTGTTGAGGTTCTCCAGGCAGTACGTGCGCCCGGCCCGCTCGCCGAGCTCGGCGAGGCGGCCCAGATTGCGCCGGGCGTTGAGCCACATCTCGCCGGTGGCGCGGAACGTCGGCTTGGCGGCCCGACCGTCGACGAGCTGGGCCGGGTGCACGACGAGGCGTGGGCAGCAGAGCTTCTCCGCCGCCTCTACCGCCTGTTTGGCGCTCTCCAGGAGCGCCCCATCCGCGTCGTTGTCGATGAGGCTGCCCCGAGCGTAGCCGGTCATGGACGAGAACGTGGCGCCGGTGGCGACGAGCGCGTCGAGGTCCTTCTCCCGCCAGTCCCAGATCTCGACGGCGAAGCCGAGGTCGTCTATTCTTCGCACCCGTTCCTCGAACGGCAAGCCCAGGAACACCATCTCGGCGCACACAGCGAGGTCGAACCCCAGTCCCCGCGCGGACCCGTGCTCCGGTACGGCGCTCATCTATCCTCCAGCTCGTCGAGGCGCACTGGCCGGCCGGCCTCCACCGACCGGATGGCGGTTAATGCGGTTGCCAGCGCCTTCCTGGCGTCCTCGCCGGTGCACTCCGGGCGTGTCCCGTTGCGGACGCAGTCGACGAAGTGTGCGAGCTCGCCGGTGTAGGCATCGCGAAACAGGTCGATGTTGCGGCGGACGGTGCCGTAGACCTCACCCTTCTCACCGAAGAAGGTCATGCTCGTCCGGCGGGTGTCGCCGGCCGTCACCATTCCGCCGGTTCCGAAGACCTCGCCGCGCACGTCGTAGCCGTAGACGGCCTGGAAGCTGGCCTCGGCCGTCGCCATGGCGCCGTTGTCGAAGCGCACGAGCACCACGGCGGTGTCGAGCAAGCCACGGTCTTTCCAGTCGGGGCGGACCAGAGCATCGGCCATGGCGTAAACCTCGACCACCCGAGCCCCGGGATTGAGCCAGAGCAGGGTGTCGAAGTCGTGGATGAGAGTCTCAAGGAAGATCGTCCACGGCTTGACTACAGAGGGATCCTCAAGCTCCGGGTCGCGAGTGAGCGAGCGCAGGAGATGGGGTTGCCCGACGTCGCCGGAGACGACCAGGTCGTGAGCCGCCCGGAAGTCGGGGGCGAACCGCCGGTTGAACCCGACCTGCAGCGGCACCCTGGCGGCGCTAGCCGCCTCGATGGCCCGATCCGCGTCGGCCAACGTCACCGCCATCGGCTTCTCGCAAAAGACGGCCTTGCCGACGCCCGCGGCGGCCTCGATCAGATCGGCGTGTACGGACGGGGGCGCGGCGATGACGACCGCCTGGATCGAGGGATCCTTCAGCACCTGCGCCGGGTCGGGCGTCGCGTACGGGCAATCCAGCGACGACGCCACTCGTTCGGCGGTCTCTCGCGCCGGGTCTGCTACCGCGGCGAGGGTCGCGCCGGGTATCCGCCAAGCGAGGCTCTCGCCGTGGAACGAGCCGATACCCCCCGCGCCGATCAGGCCGACCCTGATGGGCGCGGAGGCCGGGGGTTCAACGTTCGTGTGTGTCATCGGTGTCTTCTCCCCATCGCAACCACTCACGAGTCTTCACCGAAATGGAACCGGGACGTTTCCCAAAGAGGTGGGTGTTCACCTCAGGTCCCCGAGGCGTGCTTCCAGGTACTTCAGGCTCCTTCCGACATCCCTCATCGGCCCTTCGCCCTCCCGAGGCTCCGCCCCGACCACGGAGTCCTGCTCCAGCACATACCATCCTGCGTAGCCGGACCCTTCGAGCTTGTCCACAACCCCGCCTACATCCACGTCGCCCTCGCCCAAAGGCCTGAACGCGTCCTGCTGCGCCGCATCCTTGAAGCTCAGTTTCCTGGCCGCGAGCCTGCCCGCGACCTCCGTGTCCACGTCCTTGAGGTGGGCGTGGTTCACCCGGTCTCCGGCGATATCGGCGATCTCGACGGGGTCGCTGCCCCCGATGACGAGGTGGCCGGTGTCCAGGCAGAGGCCCATCCCGGAGCCTTCGAGGAAGCGCTTGAGCTGCCCGTCGCTCTCGACCACGGTCCCATAGTGGGAGTGAAGCGAGACCGCGACGCCGTGGCGGGCGCAGATCTCCTCGACCATCTTCAGGGACTCGAAGAGTGTCTCCCAGGCGCCGGCGTCGATCTCGACGAAAGGCCCAAAGTCCTCGGAGGCCGGCATCGCGGCCAGCACCACCACGTCGGCGCCGGCGGCCGAGAAGAACCTCGCCCGCCCCTCGACGCGGGACAGCTCCCCCTCCCTGACGCCCGGCTCGTGCAGCACGGCGGGCACGAAGCCGCCGACGAGCTTGAGGCCGTACCGGGCGAGGAGGTCGGAGACTTCCGCGGGGTCAGCCGGCAGGAGTTCCTCCGGACCGGCCTCGACCGCCCTCAGGCCTAGCGAGGAGGCTTCTTCGAGCACCCGGTCGGCAGGCATCTGGTAGCCCCAGTCGGGGATCTCGATGACCCCCCACGAGACCGGGGCGCCCGCCACGCGACCATCGCTCATCGGGCCACCTCGGTGGCTTCTCTCTCGTGGAGCGGCGGCTTCTCAGGAGTGTTGTTCTCCACCGGTCCTCCTCTTTCTAGCGCGTTTACGGCCCGGTCCCCACCGGGCTTTCCCCCTACGAGCCACGCCCTCATCCGGCCGCGCCCTTCCAGGCGGATCGTTCGTTCCTGTTTTGCCAGAGCTCGTTCATGCGCCCGTACCTCTCGGCGACAGAGGATTGGAGCTCCTCGTCGTCTATCTCGCCGGCCAGCCAGCGGCGTGCCGGCTCGCCGTATATGGACCTGCCGATGGCGAAACCCCGGCACATGGGCTCGGAGGCCGCGGCGGCGAAGCTCTCGGCGAGCTCCTCCTCCTCCGCCGCCCGGCCGAGGACCAGCAGGCCCGCGCAGTACGGGTCGTGCTCGCGGACCACGTCCCCGATCCTGGCCCACACCCCGGGGTCCGGGTTCGGCGGGATCTTCCACCACGCGGGATTGACCTCGAGCTCGTAGAACCGCCGGATCAGGGCCGCCACGCTCTCCCCGTCGTAGGTCGTCTCAGGCGGCGGCTGGACCTCTAGCAACAGTTGCCGGTCGTTTGCCAGGCAGGCGCCGTAAAGTTGCAGGACCCGCTCTTCCTGCACCCCCCGTACCTCGGCGTCGTCCTCCGGGTGCATGTATAGGTTGCACTTGACGACGTGCTCCTCGGGCCAGGTGCGCAGGGTGGCTGCCACGTTCGGGCCGCCGACGAACTCGACGGGCCGGCTCTTCGCGACCTCGACGGCGCGCGAGATCCAGGCCCCGCTACCCGTGAGTTCCTCCAGTGCCTCGTCGCCGTGGACGTCGTCTATTAGCACACCCGAGGATTCGTCCTCCTCCGCAACCCGCCGGAACGCCCTCCCCAGAAGCACTTTGAGCTCCCGCAGACGTCCGCGGTCCACGCCGAGCTCGTCCGCGGCCTCCTCCAGCTGCCAGCGGTGGTCTATCGCGAGGACACGCAACTCCTCGGGCTCCTTGCGGGTGGTCGCGCGATGTATGCGGTCGAGCCACCGGTCGTCCGAGAGGCGCCGCGGTTTCTCCTCTAGGGCCAGGAAGTACTCCAGCTCCTCGCTCGTCGGCATGGCCGGAGAGCAGCCGTGGCGGGAGACGACTATGGCGCCGCAGGCGTTGCCCAGGCACAGGCACTCCTCGGGCTCCTTCTCGCGCAACCAGCCCGAGAGAAAGCCGCTCATGAACGCATCGCCCGCGCCGACGGAGTTGAAGACCTCCACCAGGAACCCCGGGACCCTGACGCCGTCTTCGAGGTCGACCGGGATCTCCCCGGCAAACACGATGGCCCCCATGGCCCCGACCTTGAGCACGATGGTGGCGTCGGAAAGCTCCCGGATGCTCAGTAGCGACTCGCGGGTGTCCTCCGAGCCGCCAGCGATCCTGATCTCCTCCTCCGTCCCGACGACGAGGTCGCAGTCGGGCAACACGGAGCGGTAGACCCCCGTGACCTCCTCGCTAGCGACGAACATCTCCCCGCCCTGCTCGTGCGAGGCCACACCCCAGAAGACGGGCCTGTAGTCCAGGTCGAAGACGACTTTCGTTTCTGCGTCTTTCGCGGCCTTTATCGCCTTCCCGGACGCCGCCCTGGCGCCCGGCCGCGAGAGAGGCGTGCCTGTGACGAGGAGCGCCTTCGCGGAGCCTATAAACCCTTCGTCAATATCCTCCTCCTGTATCGCCAGGTCGGCAGCTTCGCCGTAGGCGAAGATCCTAGGGAACTCCTCTACGGCCCTGACGGCGAGCAGGACGTAGGGAGTCAGCTTCTCCGGATCGGACCGCACCTGGCTCACGTCCACCCCGTTCTCGGCCAGCGTTTTCCTGACGTAGCGCCCCATCTGCTCGTCGCCGACGCGGGTGAGCATGGCGCTCCTGATGCCGAGCCTGGCGGTGCCGACGGCGATGTTGGTGGCGCTCCCGCCGACGTACTTGCGGAAGGACTGGACGTCTTCGAGCTTCGCCCCCTCCTGCTCGGCGTAGAGGTCGACGGAGGTGCGACCGACGCAGACGAGGTCCAGGCCGCGGTCCCTGGCTTGGCTCATGCCTCGGCTCCTTCCGTGGCGGCCTGCCCCACCGCCGCGGTAACTTCTTTGTGCAGGTAGTTCGGCGCCGCGATGCTCACCGCCTCGACCTCGGGACGCCCCACCACTTCCCGCCAGCCGGTGGTCCGGTCCTCGTACCCGAGCCGGTCGGCCGCGTCCCGCACCCTGTCCTCAACGGAGTCGGCCGCGATGTCGAGCCCCGGTTCGAGCTCGCACTCGGGGTAGTGGTCAAGCAGGCGCCGGGATGCGCGCGTGTACAACTGGGCCATCCACTCCAGGCTCACGGTCCCTATGCCGATCTCTGTGGCCATGCTTCCCCCTTCCCCGCTTCCCCGGCCGCCACATCCCCGTTCGGCTGTCTCTCGCATCGCGTTCCGCGCCGGATTCCCCGTCCGGCGTAGGACTCCTCTTACAAGGCTACTAGCATCATCTCGAACCAGTAGGACTCGGCCGGGTATCTGTGCGTGCCGTACTCTATGGGCCGTCCTTCGGTGTCGTAAGTGATCCTGGTCATGGTCAGCACCGGGTCCCCCGGCTCGATCTCCAGGACCTCGGCCTCCTCCGCGCCGGCTTTGCGGGCCCCCACCCGCTGAGTCGCGACATGCGGCGTGATCTCGGCCCCCCTGAAGAGCTCGTAGAGCCCCGTCCGCTCCAGGTCCCCCTCCTCGAACTCCATCAAAGCGGGCGGCACGGCGTTGTGCATGAGCGCGATGGGATCGGACCCCGCCAGCCTGAGCCTGTCGAACCGGACGACGCTCGCGTTGGGCTCCAGCCCGAGGTGCTCCGCCACCTCGGGCGGAGATGGCCCCCTCTCGAACGAAAGCAACCGGGTCTGCGGCTCCCTGCCGGCCTCCTTGAGGTCGTCGTAGAGGCTCGTCAGCGCCACGGCCCTACGCACCGGCCTCGGCGCTACGATGGTCCCGATCCCGCGCCGCCGGAGGAGCAAACCCTTGTCCACGAGCTGCTGCATCGCCGCGCGCATGGTCGGGCGGCTGATCCCCAACCGCGTCGCAAGCTCCACCTCGCCCCCGAGCTTGCTCCCCCGAGGCAACCGCCCATTCTCGATGGCGGCCTCCAACACCTGCGCCGCCTGGTGATACAACGGCACCGGGCTGCTGTGGTCCAGCGTTACGCCCGCCAGTGCGTCAACTCTCCGATTCCCATCCACCTATCGCACCCCTGCGATATGACTTTAGTATGTCCTTACATTAAAATACACACAACATCATTGTCAAGTACCGTTGGTAGCATGATGGGTGAGGCCGTCGCGGGCGGACCGTCGAGCATACGCTGGGTCGCCTGCCGGAACGTCTCGTCGCGCAAGGCTTCCACAAGCTCCCCGTAGGCGGGCTCTCTATACGCCCCTTGCGGAGGTTGGTGACGTAGGAGCGGGTCACTACGCCGCCCGTGGTCTCGTCGAGCTGCTGGCCCGTCTGCCGGCTGCCGTCCGGTCTCCGGTAGGTGCCTAGTAGGCTCTCGAACTTCTGAGCGATGTGCATAGGATTTATGATACCAGGTGCCACACGGTTTAATGAATGCAACTCAGGTCCACTCCAACACCAAGCGTTTGGCGTCGCCCTCGGTAAGCAGGACGCGGAACCTTAGCTCAAGTATTCTGTGAATTAGGGGGATTCGTAACGACGAACCGGTCGTGGAAACCGAGCAGGCACCGGGGAATGCGGTGGTGGATCTCGAAGCGGCAGCCGGCCATCAGGCTGCCCTCCGCTCCGCCTCGGTACGCTACGGGGGTCTCGGAGCTCCCCCTTTTCGCTTCCTCGCAAGCTCGCCCTCCGGGTTGTCGGTACGGCCAAGATAGATCTTCTTCTGCTTACCACCCTCGTGGTAGCGGAAGTACCAGTAAGGGCCTCGCTCCGAGCGGCCCCCGTCTCGTCGCGTGTAGATCCTCACCTCCGCCTGCAACATCCCGTCCTCATACGGCCGGTACTCGACCACCCCGGAGCCCTCCGCCTGGCGCTTCTCGGCCCCGCTCGCGGCCCTCTCCATCGTGCCTCCTCCTGTCGTCGTGTGCGCGTACACGTCACATCATAACCCGGCGAGGGTCGGCCCGGCAACGTGGCCCGAAGGGACGCGCGTCGGGCCGGGCCGTGATGGGAGGTCGGCCGAAGGCCGGGCGACTGCGGAGGAGGCCTCGCAGGCGGGGGCTACGGCCGTTCCGCATGCGTTGGATCGGCGACCAGCTCGAGCGGCCGCTTGCGGGCGAGAAAGAGCTCTGCATAGACGCGCATGGCCAGGTCGGTCTCGCCGCGGGCCTCGGCCTCAGTGCCGTCCAGTAGCCGGCGGTCGATGTCGATGTGCCGCTGGCAGGCGAGGCCTTCGAGGCTGCTGCTGAGCATGCTCATCCGTTGCTCCCTTCGTGGCCAGTGGCTCCGCGGAGGGGTCATCGGACCTGCGGCGCTCCCGCTTTAATCAGCTCTTCCCCTCCGGGTCGTCGTCCGGGTCCTCGCGAACGACGAAGAAGCCGCCGGCGAACTCCTGCAGGTCAGCGGCCCAACGGGCGTGGAAGTCGGTCAGCGCCTGATCGACGGTGACAGCCTCGCCAGAAGCGGCGCCGCAGTCGGGGCAGTGGGCGACGTAGGAGCCTTGCAGCGGGCCGACCTCGACCACCTCAACGGCGGGATGATGGCAGTTGCTCATGTGCACTCACCTCCCCTCGGGGTCGTCGTCGAGCGGCCGTCCGATCAGCAGCTCGACGTCGGCTCTCTCGATGTGCTGCCAGCCCGGCTCTCCGAGCTCCAGAATCCAGCGCCCCAGGAGCAGCCGCGGCTCCGGGTCCTCCCGGTCGAAGGTGACCAGGTCGAAGGTCTCGCGCTCGGTGCCTGGCTTCGCCGGCGCAGCGGGCTCCGCCTCGGGCGGGTAGTGCTCGATGAAGACCACCTGAGAGCTGGGCAACGCGAAGCGCATCACGACCTCGCCGGCGATCTGCTCGATGTTGTTCGTGACGCTGGGGCCGTCGTAGCCGGCCTGGTCGGGCTCGGAGACGACCACCACGGGACCCGAGGAGCGCTCCTCGGGCTCGAAGACGCGCACGCGGGATTTTGCCTCGAAGCCATTTGAGGCGGTGTAACGGTGCTCGTAGTCTGCTATTCGTCGCATGGGTCGCTTGGCAGGCATCATCTCAGAGGTCTCTCGACCAAGACGAGCTCGGCCTTTAGCCGAAGCCGCTGGCGCAAGACCTCGCCGACGGCGGCGGGGGCCGCCATCACGCGACCCCCAGCCTCTCGGCGAGCTTTCCAAGGCGCTCCGGATCGACTACCGGAAGCTCGTCCCGCCCGCGAGAATGCCGAACAGACCTCCGCCGCGGCGCCGCCGCGATCCCCGCCGGCGAGGCCTCCGCGGCGGTGGCGGGCTTCC
>OBLS010001224.1_pt1 | contig 10327 bp, 11 predicted proteins | sample 1519901 | NCBI WGS metagenome assembly OBLS01 (sample SAMEA3113585, study PRJEB22503) | soil metagenome
GGTGCTAAAGCTGGAATGATTATGCCTGGTAGGGTTGAGGTAGGTTTAAAGTACTACCAAGAAATAGCACCAGGAGTAGCCGAGGATAGAGCAGAAATTGTAAGTGTAAATGAAGTGTTAGCTACTTCAGTAGGAAACTTCGAACAAGTATTGAAGACTGAAGAAACTAATCCCCTAAAACCTGATGAGAAAGAATACAAGTTCTATGTACCCAGAATAGGACTGATACAAGAATAAGCACTAAAACTAGTCAAGTATACCAAGCCCTAATCGGCCAAACTAACTAACAATAACGTATCAGCTAACTAGCAACCTGAACTAAAAATCATCCTCTCTCTTTTTATGTGGTAATACTGGATAAGTTATGTCAACAATATCAGGTTTACCAACAGAAGAATATAAAGTCCATAAAATGGTAAGTAGCGAACTGATATATCATTAAGTCTTATGGAGTCTAAAAAATGACTGCTGAAAAGGATAAGAACAGGAAAATCGCTCTCGTGACAGGAGCCAATAGAGGTCAGATCACCCAAACCAATAATGCGACTATTACAAGATATCAATTTTTTCCTCATTTAACTGTTTACTGTGTGTTACAACCTGTTTCACAATCATAAAAGAATAATAACATAGATAACACAGAAATATAGTAAATGTCATCTGCAGAGTCATTTGAACTACTATGTGATAATATCTTTGCACTTAGCCCAAATATTAGATTTGTAGGGGTTATCAATGGAATGGGAGATCTTGTTGCTGGGGGAATGAGGGAAGGAGTACAATCTATGGAGGACAAGGATAGTTCTCCAAAATTATATTTAGAATTTGCTCTCAGAAGTGAAATGCGTAAAGATCAAGATGCAGAGTTTGGAAAAACAATATATAGTTTTTCTGAAAGAGAGAAAATAAAATTTGCAGTTTTCCCTCTATTACAAAGTCATTTGCTCATGGTATCTATAGAGAAAAAAGAAACAAACCACAATGGATTGATTGAAAATATATTGAACCTCACAATGGAGAATGACTTACATGCAACCTACACTTAGATAAAAGACTATGCAATACAGCATTTTATACGTATAAAGAGGTTATAAGAATACTCTCACTATTTTGTTCAAGTTCTTGAAACAGTTCCATATATCTTTTCCTATTGGTGAAATTGCTCCTCTATAAAGCTATGGATTATGGTCAGTTACTACTCTTGGACCAGCAAAAGGACGCCATTCAACGTCCAGTCCGGGTTGATTTTTGTTTGATGTCGATAAGGGTGAAGACTTACTTAATCTCCCGATTCGACTTTCATCCTCTTATTTTTTTAATAACAAATCTAATAGTCTTTGGATTTTCTAGCATTTCCACCACAGGTCTTAAGATAAGTCTGGCAACCTCTGTTCATGATATGTGATCCATCCTAATCTTTGGTCTACCATTCCAAAAATATCCAGTCTACCAAGGCCTATGCATGGTTTACCTCTATGAAATACAACAAATTTGAAGTCTTTAGTGTTCTTTTGCCTACTATATGACAATGAATTTTTTCCTATTTCCACAGGTTTTTTAGGCTCTTATAGTCAAGATATTTGGAATTTTACTGTCTACCACTCATGAACGGTTAAGAAGCCAAGCCCTAAACTTGCCTAGAGGTACTTTATAAACCAGCTCATTACTGACTTGGAACTATTCTATAAACTTGATACTCATTATGTACTAAAGCTGAGGACCTAAAAAGGCACCTCAAGTCCTTCAGAACCAAAGTGTGAAAATACAGTAATACTCCCACTCCACAATTTACTGAATATACATTGCCCTTTAATGCAAAGAAGTTTGAGCAGCTATTCAAGCAAAGACCAGGTCAATCTCCAGCCAAGCCTATCATTATAGCAAATAACACTATATAAGTGCAAGAAAAATAACATTCATGGTTATTATGGGTTATTATATAAGGCCATCATAAGATGTTAATAACATAATGACATTATTATGTAGGTTATTCACCTATAATGTGAAAATTTTTTAGGTTCATTTCTTTTCAATCACTATGGTTTTGTAAATTATTATATGAAGAGTATAGAAAAAAGACCATATAATACAATGAAGATTAAATTTCATCCCTCTTTAATGTCCAAAGCTAAAGGCGCATTCTATAGTAGGAAAATTTACTCTAACTATCTCAAAAAATTGATTCAGGAACAAGGAATAAGTTTTCTAGTAGGTGTTGCTGTTGGTATCAACCTAATTCTACTATTACAAATGTCTGAGGACATTATTAACAAACTATCTGAAACACTAACAGGCTCAATAATTGGAATTGCCGCCATTATGTCCACCATTATTGTTGGTGTTACTATAGTTTATATACAAAAAAAAACAGATCGGAGGATTAAAACATTAGTTGAGCAACAAAATAAAACAATTGAAGATGAAGAAGGCTAAACTAAAAAGAAAAATTGAGTTTAACATGAACGTGAAGAGTCTTTAGTTCTGTTGACATACAAACTGCCATAATAATTATTCTATGAGAATAATTAAAGCCTGTATTAATTCAAATTCTAAATCTTCAAATCTTCTAACCTATGATTTTAAAATCGGTTGAGCTACCTGCTTAGCAGTTGACGAATTTGGATAAGAAAGCCAGGTTCTGGCAATGACACGATATATATTCTGGGCGACCTTCCAATGTTCTATTCATATTATCCGAGGTCATAAAACAGAGAAAATCGCTAATTGATTACCATCCAAATCAGGGACAGTGAAAGCAAACATAATAATTAATGTAGTGGTACCACATCATAATTACTGTTAGGGTCTTTGAAATTGAGCGATCCAGTGCTACAAGAGGAAGATATAGGAAAACTGAGGAGAACACATTATTCATCTGAAATTAACTCAAACCTTCATGATAATGAAGTAATAATTATGGGATGGGTCTCTAGTATCCGCGATCATGGCAATATGCAATTTGTGACGATAACAGATAAAGACGGCGATATACAAGTTGTTGCAAAGAGAAAAGAATGCTCTGAGAAATTGTTTATCCAGATACAACAGTTAAAAGAACACACCTCAGTTGCAATTCGTGGAAAAGTTAAATCACAGGAAAAAGCACCTAGCGGTTCTGAGGTTATCCCCTTGGAGTTGAGAGTATTTTCTATGGCCAATAAAGCGGCTCCATTTATAATTCAGAGCAAGATCTCTGTTGGTATTGATACGAGGCTGGATTTAAGAGCTATAGACCTTCGTAGAAATTTTCTGAGAAGCATTTTCCATATTCGCAATACTACTTTAAATGCTGTCAGAGAATTTTTGACAAAGCAGGGATTCATAGAAGTAAATACACCTAAGATGATTGCAACTGCCACGGAAGGAGGAGCTGCTTTATTTCCAATATTTTATTATGATAGGGAAGCATTCTTGGCGCAAAGTCCTCAGTTATACAAAGAGCAGTTAACTATGGCCTTTGAGAATGTGTTCGAAATAGGACCAATTTTTAGAGCGGAGCCATCACGCACCAACAGACATCTTTCAGAGGCAATTTCTATTGATGTTGAGCAGGCATTTGTTGACTATAATGATATAATGCAATTACTTGAAAAAATGATCCTATCCATAGTTGATTCAATTAAAGAAACGAACAAAAGTGAGCTTGAATATCTTAATTTGCAATTGCCAAAAATTGAATTACCCTTTCCAAAGTACTCTTATTCCGACATAGTTAGCAAGCTACAAAAAGTACAGGAGCACATTAAATGGGGAGATGATCTTCCACCCCAGATGATCAAAAATTTGCAAAACAATAGAACTGATACTTTTTATTTTATCACTAATTGGCCTACTTCTATTAAACCATTTTATGTGAAGACAAAAGGTGAAAAAGATGAGATAATGTCCGAGTCATTTGATCTTATGTACCGATCTTTGGAGATATCATCTGGTAGTACAAGAATAAACAGAAAGGATGATCTCTTAAAAAGGATGAAAAAACAGGGATTAAATGTTGATGCATTTGACTATCATCTTAGAGTATTTGATTATGGAATTCCACCGCATGCTGGGTTTGGATTGGGTTTAGAACGCCTGCTTATGGCTATTACAAAATGTGATAACATACGTGACGTGACATTCTATCCAAGAGATATAGATAGACTGACACCATAAAAATTATATCCATTAAAGTGAACATGCTATGGTTTCTAAAGAAACAATAACATACCTTTGTAGGCTCTCAAAATTGGAAATAACAGAGGAAGAGCTCGTAAAGTATGAGTTACAGATTGAAGAAATAATCAAATATTTGGATAAATTGGATAGTGTAACGTTATCTGATATTGAACCTATATCACTGGAGAGAAATTTTTATCAACTAAGAGAAGATAACGCCAAATCTTTTGAATCTGATCCATTAGGGTGTTCCAAAAATAGAAAGGACAGTTTTGTCAAAGGACCCAGGATAACTTAATAATTTGTCCAAATTATACAATCTTTCTGCGAAGGAGGTTAATACAGGAATTAGGAGGAGAGAGTTTACTGCAGAGGAGTACATTTTCCAAATTCTCGAACGAATAGACAAGGTTAATCCAAAAGTTAACGCTATAATATCTATAGACACCGAAGGGGCATTGGAAAAAGCCCGTTTGGTAGATAGAAAAGTGCGTGAAAATGAAAAGAAGATAGGGCCACTTGCTGGTATTGCAATAGGCATAAAAGATAACATATGTACAAGAGGACTAAAAACTACATGTGCCTCAAAAATGCTCGAAGGGTATATTCCACCATATGATGCAACCGTAGTTAGGCGATTAAAAGATGATGATGCCATAATAATTGGAAAGTTAAATCTCGATGAGTTTGCAATGGGCTCTAGTACAGAGTTTAGCAGCTTTGGACCTACCCGTAATCCATGGAATATTGATTGTGTTGCTGGGGGTTCGTCCGGCGGGAGTGCGGCAAGCGTAGCATCATCAGAATGTCCCGCTTCACTGGGTTCGGATACAGGTGGATCTATTAGATGTCCCGCAAGCTTTTGTTCCGTTGTGGGCTTAAAACCTACTTATGGTCAGGTTAGCAGATTTGGACTGATACCATATGCTAATAGTTTGGAGCAGATCGGACCGATTGGCAAAACAGTTTCTGATGTGGTGATGATTATGAATACTATCGCAGGAGCTGACGACAATGATCAAACTATCCGAGTTACATATAATACACCAGGGTATGCTTTGCCATCTAAAAGAAAAATGCGCATTGGACTGATAAAAGAGCTAACGGAAGGAGCCGACCCAGAAATTTCTAAACGCATATACTCTGCGATGGATCTTTATACCAGTCTAGACTGTTATTGTGAAGAAACATCAATAAACTATGTTGAATATGCTCTAGCATCCTATTACACAATTGCGATGGCTGAAGCTAGTAGCAATCTTGCTCGTTATGATAATATTCGGTATGGATTCAACTTTGCTCCCGATGGATATGAGTGGAATGCATATTTTGCTAAGGCCCGAAGCAATTTTGGTGATGAGGTCAAGAGAAGGATTATTATTGGGACGTACATTCTCTCCTCAGCGTATTACGGTAAATATTATTTGAAAGCTCAAAAGGTTAGAACTATGTTGAAACGGGAACTAGGATTATTATTCAAAAAATATGATATCTTGATAACACCTACAATGCCTGTTTTGCCATTCAAAATTGGTGAAAAGATACGTGATCCTATCAAGATGTTTATGATTGATATTGATACAGTAGTAGCTAATCTCGCAGGCATACCTTCAATATCCGTGCCGGCCGGTTTTAGTAATGGTTTGCCAATTGGCTTACAAATAATGGCGGATGAATTCCAAGAACAAAAGTTATTCGATGCGGCATTATTGTTCGAGAATGAAACTAATATTGATAGGGGCCCTGAGTTGTGATGGTGATGATGGGAGCAAAGGATGAACAAGATTCGAGCACGAAAATTGGTCTCGAAATTCATTGCCAGTTAACCAGTCTGCAGAGTAAATTATTCTGTTCGTGTTTATGCAATTATCGTGATAAGGAACCTAACAAAAATATATGTCCTATATGCTGTGGACTTCCCGGAACGTTACCGCTTTTAAATAAAGCAGCTTTGGAATTGGCTAGCATGGTTTCACTTGCATTAGGCTGCAGAATCCCACAGAATATTATGTTTTATAGAAAGAATTACTTCTATCCAGATCTTCCAAAAAATTTCCAACTGACTCAATATAATACTTATGGAATTACAAGTATCGGAGTAAACGGAAGACTCAACTACGGTAAAAAGAGCTCAAGAATTCGAAGAATTCAGCTGGAAGAAGATCCAGGCAGATTAGTTTATGAGAGTAATGGCATTAATATTGGTAGTTCTTACACATTAATCGATTACAATAGGGCCGGGATTTCACTAGTAGAAATTGTAACTGAACCTGATTTTTCGGATCCGAAGGATGTACGTATCTTTCTAAATAAATTTACTTCAATCATCGAACACTTAGGAGTATGCAATACAAAACTTGAGGGATCGGTCAGATGCGATGCCAATGTTTCAATACAAGGTGGGAAAAGAGTCGAGATAAAAAATGTTGGCTCATTTAAAGATGTTGAAAAGGCTCTCAACTACGAAATTGCCAGACAAAAAACAATGTCAATGCATGACATTAAAATTCAGGCCGAAACCCGACATTGGGATGATACAAGAAAGGTGACCAAGCAAGCCAGAACAAAAGAGGAAGAGCAGGATTATCGATACTTTCCCGAGCCAGATATACCTACAATACTATTGGGCAGAGAACATGAATCTTCAGTCAACGTCAAAATGCCGGAATTACCTGATGAACGAAAAGACCGTTTCATAATCAATTATGGACTGTCTGAACACATATCTCAGGTACTGATTGATAATAAGGAATTAGCTGACTTTTTTGAATTGACAGTCAAAATTTACTCTTCGCCAAAGGAGATTGCAAATTGGATCGTCACTGAACTTTTGAGATTTACAGATGATGATTCTTTAATAGAAGCCAAAATGGACTCTTCTGTTTCATCGCAGACCTTTTTATTTGCAGGCCTAAAAATTGGAGCAAAACATATTGCAGAACTAGCAAAGTTAGTCGACAGTAATACTATAAACAGAAACGCTGCGAAAATGATTCTTACTCAAATATCAAAAACGGGAGAAATGCCATCACAAGTATTAGCGAGAACAAATGTATTAAAGACAGATGATAAGAATATCATCTCTGAAGCAGTAGAGTCAGTATTCAGAACTGAGCAATTTGCTCTTAGAGATGCAAAAAATAACCCAAATGTCGCCAACTTTTTGCTTGGCAAAGTTATGAAATTAACTAAAGGTAGGGCGGACCCTAAAATTACACTGCATTTAATAAAGACAAGGTTGGATGGATTAAGTTAATCCTTCTTTTCTGTTTCTATTTGTCTGATATTGTATATCCTCTTTTTGTTGTCAACTGTTCTAAACATTCTACTATAATGGGTAAAAAAGCTCCCACGTCTGTCACAATCCCTACAGCTTGAGAAGTTCCTCGATCAAGAAGCTTAGTTACAACCGGCTGGCTTATATCCACAGCTATAACCTTGACTTCTGCAGGTAACATATTCCCTACTGCAATAGAATGTAGCATAGTAGATAACATTAAGACCATTTTTGTGTCCTTCGTTATCTTCTTGTATTCTCGTTGTGCTTCAACAACGTCTGTGATAACGTCAGGTATAGGACCATCATCCCTGACAGATCCAGCTAATACAAACGGGATGTCATTTGTAATACATTCGTACATTACCCCTTTTTTTAGAATTCCTTTCTCTACCATTGCTTTCAAGGAGCCAGCCTTAAAGATCTCATTGATTGCCTGCATATGATTCCTATGTCCCCTTATCGCAAGAGTACCGTCTGTCACTTGCATTCCCAAAGACGTTCCCAATAAGGCATTTTCTACATCATGAACTGCGAGGGCATTGCCTGCTAACAACCCATCTACATAACCCATCCGGATAAATTTTGCAAAGGATTCCGCTGCTCCAGAATGAATTAAAACAGGACCAGAGACTACGATTATTCTTCCCCCATTTTTCTTTATAGTGTGGAGATCTTTTGCTACCTTTCTGGCAATTTGTTGCGTGGGACGCTCACTGGAGCTGCTGCTACTCATGAATTGAAAAATATCTACACCCTCCCTAGGACGTTCCTGTGGAATTATCTTGACTCCCTGTTCTCCTACTACAATCATGTCTCCTTTTTTGATGTCGCGAATCATTTTACATGCAGCTTTTTTTTTCTTAGTATCTACAACAATGCATTTGTCCATCATCATATCGTCGACGTCAACCCATGACCTGTCATAATAAATTTGAGTAGCATTATTAGTGGTGCTGTAAAAGTTGTCAGCCATCACCATATCTTTTTCAGCCGGTTCGAGTATAACCTGTTCAACGGATACTGACTGAGCTCCTTCCATGTACACAGACTCCAAAATTTGATGCAAATGATGTCGGTCCTTACCTTGGACTAACAAGCGAGCATAGCTAGACTCTTTCTTTTTCTTTCCCACATTAAATTCAAGGACTTGAAAATCGCCTTTAAGATCCATGATCTTGTCAAAAATCCTAGTAAGGATCATCGAATCTATCAGATGACCATTTACCTCAATTTCCTGCTTGAATATTTTTTGTGTCAAGTTCTAAAGCAATTCATATATCTATTGATTGTCTCTACTTAAGTATTCATATTTTTTATATGGGGAGTGATAGTTTACCGTAGTATTGTCCGATGCCATGTTCCCTGGTAATTCTTTCGACGATTCTATTTTTGATGTCTTCAGTAAACCATTGGGCAATTGATTTAGCAACGCCATTTTTGTCACACAGAGCAATCATAAATCCGCTAGTTTCATCCACTACAGCAATGAAGTTTTCCTCTCCTACGGGCTCCCATTTGTTGCTCCTATCATCCTTTAATGCTAATGCTGGCATGGCATGACCGGTGTATTTGCTTAAAAGTTCTTGAGCAGATTTTACTCTCTTTTCTCCTATTTTGAGAGCCATAAAATATTGCATCCTATTGCTTATAATAACAGCCCCATATACAATATTATCTGTTAGAACAATTATCATCGTGGTACCAACAAATGTGGACCGTAGATAGCTCAAACGAAGAAATTAATGTAAGAGATATATGTTAAGAACGTCATCATTTAATCAGGAGAAGAAACTTCCATTGGATAAACCACGGAAAAATCGTATTAAGGACAAGATATATAACACAATTCCGAACCATATGGAGAATAGGAATCATCTCCAAACAGTCAATGTAATAGTGGATACAGTTCAGGAATCTCAAAAGAAGTATCGAGAGTCTCAGAATATTGGACTTGATCCGGAATACATAATTGAAGAGCAGGAAAAAAGGCAGCCTCTTTCCTTCCAAGAATAATTGTGCCTATATGTATTGTCCTGATACCAGAGAAGCACTTTCTTGGGAATTCTATAGGCGTGTAAGGAGCAGTATCAAGGTCGGTAATACATTGCTGAAGCCAAGTTCTTCGCAGTTATTTGTTTGGCAGCACATAAAAGGAAAAATTTAGTAGGGCAATACGAACCTTGCTAGGCTTGATTAGATTTAAAAATCACCGCTATTTGTAGTAGAAAATGCGGTGAAAGATATTATGGTTCAAATTTGCCCTTTTTGTGAAAATGGTGTAGAAATAACTGAAATAAAATCATATCCAGACTATAGAAGAAGGTTTTTTAGCTGTGGACACATCGACAAACCTGCTGAGGAAGCTATTAATGTTCATACTAATAATAATAAGACTGACCTCACTCGTCGGATATCTGGGGTTCCTCATAGGGAGGATACTATCGATATTTCACCTATCGCAGCAATAGTCTTATCGAGACTGAAGCACTCGAAAAAAGTTAAAATAAAAGAAAAGACTATAGGTGGGAAAAGATGTTTGCAGTTTTCTGCGGAATCAATTAGACTTGCTATTACTAATGAGGATATCAATATTCATCTTCTTGAAACCAAATTCTCCGAAAATATTTTTCCCAAAGATATCTTGGAATCTATTTCAGTGCTCACAAAAGAAGTAAGAACAAACTCCATAATCAAGGATAGAGAAAGGAAGAAAATACTTAGTTTATTTGAGAGGCTGAATAATGTATTGGCGTCTCAGCCTAAACGAACCATTTTTGGAGGAAAATGGACCTTTTCCCTTGCTACCCCTTATATTTTGAAGATTATAGAAATACTAACTGGCAGTAGTACTGACAATTACAATAGCAATGCTAACAACAAAAGGAATAC
>OBLS010001225.1_pt1 | contig 10322 bp, 11 predicted proteins | sample 1519901 | NCBI WGS metagenome assembly OBLS01 (sample SAMEA3113585, study PRJEB22503) | soil metagenome
TCCTCGCTACCGCTGACCCCGGTCGGGAAGATCGACCGCAAAGCGCTGCGCACCCGTGTCCTCGAGGAGGCAACCGCATGACCACCAAGCTGACCCTTGCCCAGCTCGAGTCCTCGACCGAGCGCGAACTCGGCACGAGCGAGTGGGAGACGATCGACCAGCATCAGATCGATCTCTTCGCCGAGGCGACGCACGACCACCAGTGGATCCACGTCGATCCGGAGCTGGCGGCGCAGGGGCCGTTCGGCACCACGGTCGCGCACGGCTACCTCAGCCTCTCGATGCTCCCGTACTTCGTCTCGCAGGTGCTGAACGTCACCGACGTCAAGATGGGCATCAACTACGGCACGGAGAAGATCCGCTTCACGGCGCCGGTGCCCGTCGGCTCCCAGGTGCGGCTGAAGGCGACGTTGCGCGGGAGCGAGCGGCGCGGCGACGGCGTCCTCTACCGGCTGGGCGTCGAGGTCGAGATCCGCGACGCGGAAAAGCCCGCGCTGGTCGGCGAAGTCCTCTACTTGGTCTTCTAGGATCTAGAAGCTCGCCGCTCGCCAGCCCGTCGCGATCACGAGCAGGACGATCGCGGCGACGATCAGCCGGTAGACGACGAACGGTGCGTAGGTATAGCGCCGGACGAAGCTGAGCAGGAAGACGATCGCGACGAAGCCGCTCGCGGCCGCGGCCAGCACGCCGACCACGAACGGCCCCTGCCAGCCGGCGGGCAGGTCTCCGAAGAGCACGTCCGTCGTCCCCTTCCAGAGGATCGCGCCCAGTGTGGTCGGGACGAGCAGCAGGAACGACATTCGCGCGGCGCCGTCCCGGTCGAGGCCGAGGAGCCGGCCGGCAGAGATCGTGATCCCCGAGCGGGACACGCCCGGCGCGAGCGCGGCGGCCTGGGCGGTGCCGATCAGGACCGCGTCGCGGATCGTCAGCGTCTCCATCGGCCGGCGCGCAGGTCGGCGGTCGGCGATCCAGAGGACGATCCCGAAAACGGCGAGCAGGATCGCGATCTGCCAGGGCTCCCCCAACCTGTTCGCGATGAAGTTCTCGCCGACCGCGCCGATCAGCGCGGCGGGAACCGTCGCGACGGCGATGAACCAGGCCAGCCGCTCGTCGCCGGTCGTGATCGAGCGGCGGCCGACGGACCGGAACCAAGCCTCGATCAGGCGAATGAGGTCGCGCCAGAAGTAGGCCACGACGGCGATCAACGTTCCAAGGTGTAGCGCCACATCGAAGGTCTGGTTGAACTCGTCGCTGCGGGCCAGGTAGGTCCAGTCCGCCAGCCACGGGACGAGGATCAGGTGGCCCGACGAGGAGATCGGGAGCAGCTCTGTCGCGCCCTGTACGAGCCCGAGCACGAGCGCCTGCCAGTTGGAGAGCGCGCCACCGACCTCCCCGGCGCGGAGCACGGCAAGGACGAGCGCGACGGCGATCGCCGCGCCGGCTGCCGCAAAGATGCCGACCCGGCCCCGCATCGGCGCAGGTCTTATCAACCGGGAAGGGGACCAGGAGGTGAAGATGCGCCCCGAGGTTTATCCACAAATGTGGATAACTACGATGACCGCTATGGAGGTTCTCCACCCCCTTGCTGGGCTCGAGCAGCGCGAGGAAGACGAGCTCCAGCGCGGTCTCCGCGGCTACGCGCAGGAGCTGGTCGACCGTGAGCCCGGGGTTCGACTCGGCGCCGATCCCGAAGAGCTGCACAAGCAGCGGGTAGCGACGCGCCGCGCTCGCTCGCTCCTTCGTTCGACGCGAGCCCAACTCGCCGATCCAGACCGGGCGGAGCGCATCCGCGACGAACTGCGTTGGCTCGCCGACCTACTCGGCGAGGTCCGCGATCGCGATGTCCTCATCGCCTACCTCGTCGAGGAGCTCGGCGCGATCGAGGAGGCTGCTGCCTTCGGCGCAATCCTGGAGCTGCTCGACGCCGAGCGTGAAGACGCTCGAAAGGAGCTGCTCGCGGCCCTCGATTCCTCTCGTTACCGAGAGCTCTTGGCCGAGCTCGAGCGGCCGCCCGCACTCCGCGACGGAGAACGCTTGGGGACCGCGGCGGCGGAGGAGTACGAGCGTCTCCGCAAAGCGGTGAAGGGCCTGGGGAACGACCCGAAGGACGAGGAGCTGCACCGCGTTCGCATCCGAGCCAAGCGGGCCCGTTACGCGGCGGAGGCGATCGGCGAGTCGCGATTCGTCGCTCGCGCGAAGGACCTCCAGGACATCCTCGGGGAGCACCAGGATGCCGTCGTCGCCGAGGAACGCATCCGCGAACTGGTCGCCAAGGTTCGAGGCACGAGCCGCACGGCCCTCGCCGCCGGCCGCCTGATCGAGCGCCAGCGGCACCGGCGAGCGAGCGCCCGGGCGGCCTGGCCGAAGGCGTGGAAGCGCCTCCGGCGTGCCGGCGACTACGCGTGGCGCTGACCAGCGAACTCGTCCGGGCGGCGGGCGGCGTGCTGAGGCGCGTCGGTCCGAGTGGCATCGAAGTGCTGCTCGTCCACCGGCCACGCTACGACGACTGGACGTTGCCGAAGGGAAAGGCGCACGCGGGTGAGACGGCCGAGGAAACCGCAGTGCGCGAAGTCGCTGAGGAGACGGGCCTCCGTGCGCACCTCGGTATCGAACTTCCAAGCGTTCACTACCGGGATCGACATGGGCGTCCCAAGGTCGTCCGCTACTGGACGATGCGGCCCGACTCGGGCTCGTTCGAGCCCCACGACGAGGTCGACGAGATCAGGTGGGTGCCGGCCGCCGTGGCCGGCTCCCAGCTCTCGTACGAACGCGACGCCGAAGTACTGCGCGCGGTCCCGCCGCCGCTGCTCGTCGTGCGACACGGCTCGGCGGGTGACAGAAACGAGTGGGACGCTGACGACGCAGGCCGCCCGCTCGACGAGCGAGGACGAAGGCAGGCGGACGCGCTGGTCGACCAGTTGTCGGGATTCGAGCTCGATCGGATCGTCTCGAGTCCCTTCGACCGCTGCGTGCAGACCGTCGAGCCGCTGGCACGGGCCCGCAAGCTCGAGCTCGAGATGAGCGAGGACCTCGCCGAAGAAGTGGGACCGGAGCGGGTCCGCGCGTTCCTGCTCAGCCTCGCCCGGGAAGCAGCTGTGGTGTGCGGGCACGGCCCCGAGCTCGTGCCGCTCCTCGGCAAGACGAAGAAAGGTGCAATCGTCGTCGTCGAGGCGGCAGGGGAGGGGCTGAACGAGATCGGCCGGTTGCCTCCGGGTTAGGCTGCGCCGCATGAATCAGACGAATCTGAACGCCCTCGAGGTGGAGTACGACGAGACGGATCCCGAGGGCTACCGGGCGGGCATGGCCCGCTTCGGTCCGTCGATCGGGGCCAACAAGATCGGTGCGTCGCTGTACGTGCTTCCGCCGGGTCAGAGCATCTGTCCGTACCACTACGAGTACCCCGACGAGGAGTGGCTCATCGTCTTGGAGGGCCGCCCCACGCTACGGCGCCCGCGGGGCGAAGAGGAGCTGGAGCCCTGGGACATCGTTTGCTTCCCGTCCGGCGCCGAGGGCGCGCACAAGGTCACGAACCGGACCGACGAGACGATCAAAGTGCTGATGTTCTCGACGAAGATCGAACCTGCAGTCGCCGTCTATCCCGACAGCGACAAGATCGGCGTCTGGCCGGGCGAACGCTCGGACCACGTCCTCGTCAAGCGTTCCAGCCACGTCGACTACTACGAGGGCGAAACCTAGGCGGCTGCGGCGGCGAGCTCGTCGAGCAGGCCGCGAACGGCGCCTTCGCGCATGCCGCCCTTGGCCACCTCGAGCTTGACCCCGAGCCGCCCGTGCGCCTCGCGCAGGACGATCGTGCCCGCGGCGAGGACCCGGGCTCGCTCGAGTGGGATGGTGTAGTCCGCCGCCACCTCCTCCGATGTTCTCGTCGCCATCAGCTCGACCACGCCGGTCAGTTCCTTCTCACCGAGCCGCCGGCCAACCATTCGCCGCAGGGTCCTTGCAGTTCCGCCGGTCGCGAGGGCGCTGATCGGGAGCGGCGGGGTCAGATCTTCGAACGCGTCTGCCACGGCACTCGTGACCGTGTCGAGATCCTTGCGCGTCGGCGGATTCGCGTGGACGAGGCGCTCGGTGAGGCGCAGCGAACCGACGTCGAATGAGCGCAGCCAGGCCGGTCCTTGCTCGGTTCCGACCATCACCTGCGTGGAGCCGCCGCCGACGTCGACGACGGCGACCGTGTCCGACACCGAGCGGCAGGCGGCGACCGCACCGGCATATGCCAGGCGCCCCTCCTCCTCATCTGAGAGTAGACGCACAGATGCGGCGGTTGCATCGCTGAGGGCATCGTGCAGCCGGTCGGCGTTGCCGCTCTGGCGGCCGGGGGCGGTCACGACGACCTCGAGCCGGCGGATGCCGCAGACGCCGGCGAGCGCGGTGTAGCGCGCCGCGAGCTTGCCAACCTGGGCGAGCTTCTCGGCGGAGATCTGTCCGTGGCGCTCGATGTCCGCAGCCAGACCGACGTGGGTGCGCTCGCTCAGAATCGTCTCCACGCCGCGGCGAGCCGATTCGGCCACGAGCAAGCGAATCGTGTTCGACCCGACGTCGATGACCCCCGCACGCACCCGCCGCATTCTGAGCGGGGGCCCGGCCGACACGCCCTACCGCCCTCGGCGAGGAGGTTCGGCCCGGCGCCGGAACCGAGCGCGCACGCTTCGCATCAGTGCCGCGTGGGCCGGCTTCGGCCGCTCGTCTTTCGCCGTCTTGATGCGCTCCCACGTCCCGTCGGACCCCAGTTCCCAGGCCTGGGCGTTGTCCGAGAGCAGGGCGTCGAAGACACTGGCGAGCCGCTGCTGCGCATATGAGTCTTCGACGGGTACGACGATCTCGAGGCGGTGGTCGAGATTGCGGGGCATCAGATCGGCGCTGCCGAGCAGGTACGTGGACTTCTTGTTCGACTCGAGGATGAAGAGCCGGCTGTGCTCGAGGAAGCGCCCGACGATGCTCCGGACCCTGATGTTCTCGCTCATCCCCGGAACTCCAGGTCTGAGCGCACAAACCCCGCGGGCGACGATGTCGATCTCGGCGCCCGCCTGGGACGCCTCGTACAGCTCTTCGATTACGGCCTGGTCGGTCAGGGCGTTGACCTTGATCCGGATCACGGCCTTCTTTCCGGCCTCGGCGGACTGCGCCACGGCGCGGATCTCCTCGATCAGCCTGGCGCGGAGCGCGAACGGCGCGACGAGCAGCTTGCGGAATCGCTGCGGGCGCCCGAACCCGGTCAGGTAGTTGAAGAGGTCGGCGACGTCGGCGCCGATCTCCGGATCGGCGGTGAAGAGCCCGAAGTCTTCGTACGCGCGGGCGTTGATCGCGTGGTAGTTGCCGGTGCCGATGTGGACATAGCGGCGCAAATCGTTCCCCTCGCGCCGCACGATGAGCGTCGCCTTCGCGTGGATCTTGAGGTTGGGAAACCCGTAGACGACGTGAACGCCCGCGCGCTCGAGCGCCCGGGACCACTCGATGTTTCTGTGCTCGTCGAAACGCGCTTTGAGCTCGACGAGACAGACGGTCTGCTTTCCCTCTTCAGCCGCGTCGATCAACGCGGGCACGAGCGGCGTCTCGTCGCTCGTGCGGTACACGGTCGTCTTCAGCCCGAGGACGTTCCGGTCCTTACCGGACCCGCGGACGAACGCCTCGAAGCTGGTTGCGAACGATTCGTACGGATGGTGGACGAGGATGTCGCCGCGCCTGATCTCCTCGAAGAACTCGGCCGCCGAGCTCAGGTCGGCGATGCGCGGCTGGGTGACCGCCAGCCAGGGATCGTCCGTCAGGTCGGGGCGCGCAAGGCGTGCGAGCTGCATGACGTCGGCAAGGTCGAGCAGACCCGCAATCGGGTACAGCTGGTCCTCCTCTGCGTCGAGGCCGTCGAGTAGCCGAGCGCGCATCTCCTCCGACATCGAATCCGAGACCTGGACCCGGACCGCATCGCCGAAGCGCCGCCGTCGGAGTTCAAGCTCGACCGCCTCGAGCAGGTCGTCTGCCTCGTCGGAGACCTCGAAGTCGGCATCGCGCGTGACCCTGAAGGCTGCGCACTCGCTGATCTCCATCTCGGGGAACAGCCAGGGGAGGAAATGGGCGATGACGTCCTCGAGCGGGAGATAGAGGCCGCGGTCGCCAATCGGCAGGAACCGCGGTAAGAGCTCGGGGACCTTGACGCGGGCAAACCGCTGTTCCGCCGTCTCCGGGTCGCGAACGAAGAGCCCGAGCGAGAGGGAGAGACCTGAGATGTAGGGAAACGGCTGACCCGGCCCGACGGCGAGGGGCGTGAGGATTGGGAACAGCTCGTGCTCGAAACGCTCGGTTAGCTCGGCGAGCTCGCGTGGACGAAGGTCGCCGACGTTGCCGACGTCGATGTCCTGGTCGGCCAGCAATGGGAGCAGTTCGCGGCGCCAAAGCTTGGCCTGGCGCGCGGACAGCTCCATGACCCGTCGCCGAATCTCGACGAGCGCTTCCGTCGGCGTTCTCCCGTCCCCCGAGCGGACGCTTACCCCCGACGCGACCTGCCCGAGCAGGCCGGCGACCCGGACCATGAAGAACTCGTCGAGGTTCGCCGAGAAGATCGCGCAGAACTTCACCCGCTCGAGCAGCGGTACGCTGCGATCCTCGGCGAGCTCGAGGACGCGGGAGTTGAAATCGAGCCACGAAAGCTCCCGGTTCAGCAGCCGGTCCGCCTCCCGGGCATGCGTGGCGACCGACGGCACTATTTCGGCTGGGCTTCGAGCTTGTAGCCGACGCCGTAGCGCGTGTGCAGGAAGACGTGCCGCGGCGAGCGGGCATCGATCTTCTCGCGCAGCTTCCTCACGAAGACATCCACCGTTCGATCTCGCCTCGTCAGTCTCCGGCCCCAGATCCGCTGCAGCAGCTCGTCGCGGGTCACAACGCGCGGACTCTGGGCGGCGAGCGCGTGCAGGAGGCGGAACTCCGTCGGGGTCAGCTCCGCGCTCTCACCGTCGAGATAGGCCTGCACGCTGACGGGGTCGATTCGCAGCTCTTCGAGCTCGATCAGCTCGCCGCGGTCGGCCTGCTGGTCGCGGACACCGCGTCGCGCTGCCGCGCGGACCCGCGCGACGAGCTCACGCATCGAGAACGGCTTGACCAGGTAGTCGTCGGCGCCGAGGTCGAGTGTGTGCACCCGGTCTTCCTCGCTTCCGCGTGCGCTGACCACCACCATCGGAGTTCCGATTCCCTCCGCCCGGGCCATCTCGATCAGCTTCCAACCGTCCAGTGCTGGGAGCATGAGGTCGACGACGCAGACATCGGGCCGCTCGAAGCGAAGGCGGGCCAGTCCGGTGTGACCGTTTGCGACCAGGTAGGGCTCGAAGCCGGCCGCCGTGAGGTGGCTCGCCATGCCCTTGGCGATGATCTCGTCGTCCTCGACGATCAGGACTTTCGCCATTGCGCTAGATCTTTGCCCTTGGCTTGTCGCCTGGGGGTGCCCGCCTGGTGAAGGGCTTGTAACGAACCGGTGAACGCTCAGGCAGCGAGCGGCGTCTGCAGGTCGTCGCGGAGACCCCACGGAACGATGTAGGCGCGGCGAGACGACTGGAGGTGCTCGATCACGGCGCGTTCGGTCTTTGCGCACGGCAGCAGCGTCTTCCAGGTCCGCAGGTGCTCGAGCCGATGGAAGTCACCGGTGGCGATCCCTGGCAGCCCGGCCTCCGCGACCCAGCCGAACGTCTGGCGGCGGTTGAACAGCTCGTAGCGGTCGACCAGGCCGTCGAGCCGCTGCCAGTTTCGGGAGAACCAGCGGGTGGTTCGGGCGTAGTTCGGATCGTCTCGTGCGCCGTGTGGGTGAGCCGCGACGATCGCGGCCCCGGCCTCCCGCGCGGCGAACATCGCGGGCTCGAGACCGTCGTCGACCGAGCAGAAGGTGTGGAGGCCGAGGGCGAGCGCATGGCCGGCCTCGTCGGGGTCGTCGTCGAGGTGGGTCAGCTCGGCACCCGGGATCAGCAGCAGGTCGTACTGCTCGCGGGCCCGCCGCGACTCGCGCTCGATCGTCCTCAGGTGGTGGGCATGGGTCTGGGCCCGGAGTCTGAACCGCCCGTCGTCACTTCGCAGCAAGTGGTCGGTGACGCAGAGGACGTCGAAGCCGTGCCTGCCGTAGAGGTCGACGAGCTCAGTGAGCGTGAGCAAGCCGTCACTCCAGGTCGTGTGGGCGTGGAGCTCGCAGAGCAGCAGGTCGTTGTCCATGAGTAGAGCGTGGCTGTGGGCACATGGCTCCGGGGGAAAGAAGCGGTGAACAAGCAGGGAAGAAGTGGAGGGCCCATCGGGCTCTCCACGCAACGTCGGATGCGCGGGCTACGGCTTGGTGAAGAGGAGGTTTCGATCAGGCAACCGCGGCCAGCTGATCGTGCAGCAGCGCCGTCAACACCCGCTCGACGACGTCGCCGCCGTCGAGGGCGTACTGCTGGTTGAACTCGACGGCGCCGTTCAGCTCGATGACGACGTGGCGCCCGGACGGCGTCGGCAGCAGGTCGACGCCGACGAGATCGGCCTCGATCGCGCGCGCGGCCGCCACCGCGAGCTCGCGGGCTTCGGTCGTCGGCAATACCGGATGGCGCGTGGCGCCGAGCGCGACGTTCGTCCGCCACTCGCCGTGTGCCGCGACGCGTCGCACGGCCCCGACGACCGTTCCGGCGGCGACGAGGAGGCGCAGATCTTCCCCTTGCGGCGGGATGAGCTCCTGTACGAGTGCCCCGTGACTCTTGAACCAGCGTCGGTGGGCGATCTCGGCGAGGTGACGCCGGAGCGACGAAGCGTCTTCGCAGAGCGCAACGTCTCGTCCCCAGCTCCCGAAGCGAGGCTTGACGACCACGGGCGGCTCGAATGGGATGACTGACGACGGCGCTGTGACGTGTGCCGTTCGGGGGTGCGGCACGGCGGCCTCGGCGAGAGCGCGGCTCGTTGCCAGCTTGTCGTGCGCCGCGACGAGTGCGCGTGGGCGGTTGAGCACTCGGACGCCCGCTCCCTCGAGACGGGCGAGCTCCCAGAGGCCGACTTCGATTCCGTCGAGATGAGCGGACACATCGAGCCGCCCAATCGCGACATCCCCGCCCTTGAGCGCCCGCAGGGCTTCAGCCGGAGCGAGGATCCGGAGGCCCGGCCGGCGGCGCGTCAGCGCAACGTTGCTCGGTGTCCGGCGATGGGCGACGATCGCGGCGAGCATCTCGCCCTAAGTGTGCGGTCAGATGCGCGGTTCCTGCGGCGCGCTAACCACCTCTTCACCGGCTCGATCCAGCTCCGAGACGAGGCTGCCCACGCGGACGGCGATCTCGTCGCGGATCGCGCGAACCTCCTCGAGCGGGCGTCCGGCTGGATCCGGCAGCTCCCAGTCCTCGTAGCGCTTGCCGGGAACGACCGGGCACTCGTCGCCGCAGCCCATCGTGACGACGTGGTCGGCCCACTCGAGGTCGGCCCGTTCGAGGCGGTGCGGCGTTCGGCCGGCGACGTCGATGTCGAGCTCTCGCATCACCTCGACGACCTCGGGATGGACGTGCTCGGCCGGGCGGCTCCCCACCGAGCGCGCCTCGTGCCTCCCGTCGGCGGTGCGCTCGAAGAGGGCCTCCGCGATCTGCGACCGACCGGCGTTCTGGACGCAGACGAAGAGCACGCGCGTCATTTCGGCTGTGCCTCGAGCTTGTAGCCGACGCCGTAGCGGGTTTGGATGAAGGTGTGGGCGCTCGTGCGCTTGTCGATCTTTTCGCGGAGCTTGCGGACGAAGACGTCGACGGTGCGATCGCGGTGAGTCTCCCGCCGGCCCCAGATGCGCTGCAGCAGCTCGTCGCGCGTGACCACCCGGCCCGCCTCGAGCGCCAGCGCGTACAGCAGCCGGAACTCGGTCGGCGTCAGGCCCGCACTCTTCCCGTCCACGTACGCCTGCACCTCCCGGGGATCGACCCGCAGCTCCTCGATCTCGATCGCCTCGCCGCGACGGGCCTGCTCGGGCCGAGTACCTCTTCGTGCGGTCGCCTGCACCCGAGCGACGAGCTCCTTCATCGAGAACGGCTTGACGAGGAAGTCGTCCGCGCCGATCTCGAGCGCGTGGACGCGGTCGTGCTCGGTGCCGCGGGCGCTGACGACGACGATCGGCGTTCCAATCCCCTCCTCGCGCGCACTCTCGATCAGGCGCCAGCCGTCGGTGCCCGGGAGCATCAGGTCGACGATGCAGACGACGGGCCGCTCGAAGCGCAGGCGCGCGAGCCCTTGAGTGCCGTTCGTGACCCGCACGGGCTCGAAGCCGGCGGACGAGAGGTGTCGCGCCATGCCCTCGGCGATGACCTCGTCGTCCTCGACGATCAGGACCTTCGCCA
>OBLS010001226.1_pt1 | contig 10319 bp, 11 predicted proteins | sample 1519901 | NCBI WGS metagenome assembly OBLS01 (sample SAMEA3113585, study PRJEB22503) | soil metagenome
GCCCTCGACATCGGCCACCAGCAGCAGGTGCTCGCCCTCGTCGACGACCTGCGCCACGAGCGCCGCCTCACGGTCGTCTCGGCGATGCACGACCTGACCCTGGCCGCCCAGCACGCCGACCGGTTCGTGCTGCTGCACGAGGGCCGGGTCGCGGCCCGCGGCAGCGCCCGTGAGGTGTTCACCCCGGACACGGTGCGGCGCGTCTTCGACGCCACGGTGTCGGTCCTCGACGACGACGGCGACCTCGTGATCGTGCCGCGGCGGGGCCGGTAGCTTCCGCCGGGTGACGACGTCGCCGCCCGGTCCCGGAGACGTTCCGGTGGAATCGGGGCCGGGGCACCCGATCCCGCGGCAGGCATCGCAAGCACGGCGCCGCCTCGCGGCGGCTGCCGCGGCCTGCGGACTGGCGTTCGTCGTGCTCACCGCGCTGATGATGGGCACCACGGCCCCCGGTTGGGAGCTCGACGTGGTCGAGGCGGCGACCGACGCCCCGGACGCGATCGGCTACCCGGCCCGCGGCGTCATGGAGCTGGGCACGCTGCCGATGGTGGCCGCGGTGTCGGTCGTCGCCTGGCTCGTGCTCCAGCGGTGGCGACCGGCGGCCGCGCTGGCGGGGACCGCGGTCGTGGCCTGGTTCGTGGCCGGGCGGGCGAAGGACGTCGCCGACCGCGACCGGCCCGTCGGGGTCCGACTGCGCGACGACAGCGACGGCTTCGGCTACCCCTCGGGCCACGCGGCCGTGGCGTTCGCCCTGGCCACGGTGGCGGCGCCCCTCGTGCCGGCCCGCTGGCGGTGGGCGCCCTACGCCGCCGCCACGATCGTGGGACTGGCCCGCATGCACGTGGGCGTGCACTACCCCGTCGACGTGGTGGGCGGCGCGCTGATCGGCATCGGGTTGGGCCTCGCCACGCGGTCGATCGTCCGCTACGGGCGGGCGTGACGCCGACCCGCTGGGGGCCTAGCCATCGGCGTGGTGAGGCGAGGTGAGCGAGCGGGCGAAGGCCGCGCGCTCGTCGTCGGTGCCCTCGGCCTCGATCTCCGCCTGGGCCGCGTCGAGCACGGCTCGCTCGACGCGGTAGGCCACGAGCTGGCCGACGATGGCGGCGAGCGCGCGCAGCGATGCCGCCACCTTGGCGGCCTGCTGGGGGGCCTCGCGCCGGCCGCGCCGCAGACGGGTGCCGACGAGCTGGGACCAGGCGCCGACGACGTCGCGGCCCAGCTCGTCGGACGTCTCGAGCTGGTGGCGGGCGATCCGCATGAGGTCCTCGAGCGACAGTCCGACACCGAGGAGGGTGAGCACGTGGCGGACGAACCGGACGTCGGCGTCGCTGTAGCGGTCGCCGTCGGCGAGGTGGTGGGGCCGCAACAGCCCCGACGCCTCGAGTGCCCGGAGCACCTCGACCGGAACGCCGCTACGTTCGGCCACCTCGCCGAGCCGGAGCACCTCGTGCTCGTCGATGAGGGGCGCCGCGCCGTCGCCACCGTCGTGGAGGGCCTGGGCGACCATGCGCAGCGAGTAGCCCCGCTCCTTGAGGTGGCGGATGTGGAGCAGCCGCTCGCGGTGGTGGGGGCCGTACCAAGCCACCCGGCCCTCATGGCGGGGTGGGGGGAGCAGGCCCTTCGACTGGTAGGACCGAAGCAGCTGCACGCTGATGCCCACCTCGGCGGCCAAGTCGTCGGCGCGATAGCGCGGTGCGCCCGGTCCGTCGCCGTTCATCTCTGCTGGCGTCCTCCTGCCCGCGTGAACTTGTGTGAACTCGTAGAAGATTTCCACGGATCCGTGTAACGATCACGTGGCGAAGCGGTCGAAACCTGGACACCCCCCGTCCGAACCGTCTGCTGGAGGACCCCCACCCGTGCCGTATGCCGTGATCTTCCCTGGCCAGGGCGCCGTAACGCCAGGCGCCGGCCACGACTGGCGCGATCACCCTAGCTGGGGCGTCGTCGGCGAAGCCGAGGCTGTGCTCGATCGCCCCCTTGCCCGCCTGCTGCTCGAGGCCGACGCCGAGGAGCTGTCCTCCACCGAGGCCAGCCAGCTCGCCGTGCTCCTGACCTCGCTCGTCGCCTGGGACGCGCTCGCCCCCCAGCTCGGCGACGCGCCGGTCGCGTTCGCCGGGCACTCGCTCGGCCAGATCACCGCCCTGCTGGCGTCAGGGGCGATCGACCGGGCCGACGGCTTCCGGCTCGCCGCCCGGCGTGCCGAACTGTCCCAGCGCTCGGCCGACGCCCGGCCCGGCCGCATGGCCGCCCTCGTCGGCGCCGAGCTCGAGGTGGCCGAGCGCGCCTGCCAGGGCGCCGACGACGTCTGGCTCGCCAACGACAACGCCCCCGGCCAGGTGGTGGTCGCCGGTACCCCCGAGGGGGTCGCAGCCGCCGGCGAGCGGGCGCGGCAGCTCGGCGTGCGGCGGGTCGTGCCGCTCGACGTGGGCCACGCCTTCCACACCCCGTTGCTCGCCGACGCGGCCGACGGCCTGCGTGCGACGCTCGACACGCTCGCCTTCCGCGAGCCGGCGGCTCCCGTCGTCGCCAACACCGATGCCCTCGGGCACACCGACCCGCTGCGCTGGCCCGACCAGCTCACCCGGCACCTGGTCGAGCCGGTTCGCTGGCGTGAGTCCCAGCGCACGCTCCAAGCCTCGGGCGCCGACACGTTCATCGAGGTCGGTCCCGGCCGGGTGCTGGCAGGCCTGGCCAAGCGCACCGTTCCCGACGTGGCCGTTTACAACGTGGCCACCCCCGCAGACCTGTCCACCGTCGCCACCACGACCACGCTCACCGGAGCCGCACGATGACCGTCACCACGCCACTCGACCGGCCTGCCCCGGTCCTCGTCGCCGAGGATCTCGACATCCCGGAGCGACTGATCGCGGCCCCCGCGGCCGGCGTGTTCCGGTCGCTGCCGCCCGAGGTCGTGACCACCGAAGGCGAGATCGTGAACGCCGGCCAGGTCGTCGGCACCATCGAGGTGACGGGCGACGCCGTGCCGGTCACCAGTCCACACACGGGGTTCCTCATGGGACTGCTGGCGCTGCCGGGTGAGCGGGTACGCGCCGACCAGCCGTTGGCCTGGGTTCGACTGCTTTCGTGACCGACCTCGTGACCGACCTCGTCGACCGGCCCACCGTGGGTGCCACCCACGGTCGCACAACTGCGGCCGCTGCGGTCGGCGGCGGCGTGCTGATCGCCGGTTGGGGGCACGCGGTTCCCGAACGGCGGGTGACCAACCACGACCTGGCGCGGCACCTCGACACCAGCGACGACTGGATCGTCGAACGCACGGGCATCCACGAGCGGCGCCTCGCCGGCCCGGGCGAGTCCACCGGACCGCTCGCGATCGCCGCCGCCCGCATGGCGCTCGACCGGGCTGCGGTCACCCCGACCGAGGTCGACCTGGTGATCGTGGCCACCAGCACGCCCGAACGCCCCCTGCCGGCCACCGCTGCGCTCGTCGCCGCCGAGCTGGGCGCCACCGCCGGCGCCTTCGACCTCAACGCCGCCTGCGCCGGCTTCGTGTACGGCCTGGCGTCGGCGGCAGCGCTCGTCGGGCAGGGTGTGGCGCGCACGGTGCTGTTGGTCGGCGCCGACACCATGTCGAGCATCATCGATCCCGACGACCGCTCGACCGCGGTCCTCTTCGGCGACGGCGCCGCCGCGTGCGTGCTGGTGGGCGCCGGCCCGCCCGAGGGCAACGGATCGACGGAACCGGTGCGGACTACGGGTGCGGGTGCAGGGGCACCGGGGCTCGTGGCCGCCGACCTCGTCGGCGACCCGGCGGGCGTCGACCTCCTGGTGGTGCCGGCGGGCGGCAGCGGCCGGCCGGCGTCGGCGGAGACGGTCGCCGGGCACGAGCACTTCCTCCGCATGGACGGCCGCGAGGTCTTCCGGCGCGCGGTACGGGCGGTCGCCGCCTCCGTCGGACGCACGCTCGCGCAGGCTGGCTGCACCGCCGACGATGTCGCCCTGTTCGTGCCGCACCAGGCCAACGCCCGGATCGTCGACGCCGTGCTGCCCCGCATCGGCATCCCCGCGGAGCGCACGTCGTCGACCGTCCACCGCTTCGGCAACACGTCGGCGGCGTCGATCCCGCTCGCGCTGGCCGAGGCCGCGGACGCCGGCACGCTCGAGCCCGGCGACCTCGTGTTGCTGTGCGGCTTCGGCGCCGGCCTCACGGTCGGCTCCGCCCTGTGGCGGTGGAACACGCCCGGCCCGGCCGGCCCCAATGGCCCCGCCGGCCCCATCGGCCCCGTCGAGGGCGCGTTGTGACCGTCGAGAACGGCCGGGTCGCGCTGGTGACCGGCGCGTCCGGAGGCATCGGATCGGCGTGCGCCCGGGCGCTGGCCGCCGCGGGCCACCGCGTGGCCGTGGGCTACGGCGCGTCGGCCGGGGCCGCCGACAAGGAGCGCGAGGCCATCGAGCAAGCCGGTGGCACGGCGTTGGCCGTGCACATCGACGTGTCCGACCCCGGGGTGGTCGACGCCGCGTTCGCCGCGGTCGAGGAGGCTTGGGGCCCGGTCGAGCTGCTCGTCAACGCCGCCGGCGCGAACCGCGACAAGCTCACCATCCAGCTCAGCGACGACGACTGGCGGCACACGCTCGACACCGATCTCACCGGCCCGTTCCACACCGTGCGGCGCTCCCTGCGGCCGATGATCCGCGCCCGGTTCGGGCGCATCGTCAACGTGTCGTCGATCGTCGCCGCCACCGGCTCGCCCGGGCAGGCCAACTACGCCGCCGCCAAGGCCGGGCTGGTCGGGCTGTCGCGCTCGGTCGCCCGCGAGGTGGCCTCGCGGGGCATCACCGTCAACGTCGTCGAGCCCGGCCCCGTCACCACCGCCATGACCGAGGCCCTACCCGACGCCCGCCGCGATGCGCTCGCCGGCGCCACCGCCGTCGGCCGGTTCGGCACTCCCGAGGAGGTGGCCGCGGTGGTCGCCTTCCTCTGTTCCGACGCCGCGTCCTACGTCACGGGCGCCGTGATACCGGTCGACGGGGGCCTCGGTATGGGACGCTGAAACCTTCGCCGGCCACAGGCGACCGCCCCCTGACCCACACGAAAGGACACCCACAATGGACCGTTCCGCCGCATTCGACGCCCTCCGCAAGGCCGCCGTCGACGTGCTCTCCGTCGAGCCCGACCAGGTCACCGAGCAGGCGTCGTTCGCCGACGACCTCGATGCCGACAGCCTCGACCTCGTCGAGCTGGTCATGCAGCTCGAGGACAGCCTCGACGTGACGATCGAGGAAGACGACCTCGGTGACGTGCGCACCGTGGGCGACGCCCTCGACCTGATCCTGGCCGCAAGCGCCGCGAACGCGTGAGCGCCGGCACCACCGACCACCGCGGCCGCCCGGTCGTCGCCATCACCGGCCTCGGGGTCAAGACCCCGGCTGGGCAGACCGTCGACGACATGTGGGAGACGCTCGTCGCGGCCCGGCCTGCCGCCGGCCCCATCACGCTGTACGACGCGTCCGACCACTCGGTCGGATTCGCCTGCGAGGTGCGCGACTTCGACGCCGTGCCCTACGTCGGGCCCAAGGAGGTGCGGCGCACCGACCGGACCGCCCTGCTGGGCCTGGCTGCGGCGACCGACGCGGTGGCCGACGCGTGCGCCACCAGCGACGCAGCCGACGGCTCCTCGCGGGCCCCCGACGATCCCGCGGGACCCGGCGACCTGGGCGCGGACCCCCTCCGTTGCGCGGTCGTGGGCGGATCCGGCATCGGCGGCATCCGCACGCTCGAGGACCAGGTCATCGGCTACGCGGAGAAGGGCCCGAGCCGGGTGGGCCCGTTCCTGGTGCCGATGATGATGCCCAACGCCACGGCCGCCCTCGTCGGCATCCGCCACGGGTTCACGGGGCCCAACCTCGCGATCGCCACCGCCTGCGCCACCGGCGCCCACGCCATCGGCGAGGGCGCCCGCATGGTGCGCGACGGCACGGCCGACGTGGTGGTCTGCGGCGGCGCCGAGGCCTGTGTGAGCCCCGTCGCGATGGCGGCGTTCGCCCGCATGGGCGCGCTGAGCAAGCACGCCGACCCGGCGGCCGCGTCGCGTCCCTTCGACGACGACCGCGACGGCTTCGTCATGGGCGAGGGCGCCGCCTTCGTCGTGCTCGAGCCCTACGACCGCGCCGTCGCCCGCGGCGCCCGCATCTACGGGGCGGTGCTGGGCTACGGCCTGACCTGCGACGCCTACCACATCACGGCACCGCTGGAAGACGGCGCCGGCGCGGTGGCCGCGATCGAGATGGCGCTCGGCGACGCCGGCCTCGCCCCGGGGGCGATCGGCCACGTCAACGCCCACGGCACCTCGACGCCCCACAACGACGCCGCCGAGGCCGCCGCGATCGCCAAGGTCTTCGGCTCCGGCGCCGTGCCGGTCACGTCGACCAAGGGGGTCACCGGCCACCTCATCGGCGCCGCCGGGGCCGTGGAGGCGGTGGTGGCCCTCCTGTCGACCGCCCGCGGCATCGTGCCCCCCACCGCCAACCACCGCCACACCGACCTGCCGGTCGACGTGGTGGCCGGCGAGCCGCGCTCGATCGAGCCCGGGCCGGCAGTGTCGACGTCGTTCGCGTTCGGCGGCCACAACGCCGCCCTCGTGCTCGGCCCGGCCTGATGGCCCGGGCGTCCGCCCCCCACCCGATGGTTCGAGCGACCGTCACCGGCAAGGGTTCATGGCCACGGTCGCCGCGGCTCTAGCGCCCCGGCTCCCCGTCGCGGGGGGACGGCCGGGCACCGTCGACGCCGGCATCGGCCGGCCGCCGTGGCTGCCGTCCGACCTGTCGGTCGCCTGGTTCCGCGGGGCGCCGGTGCAGGTGGACACCGAGGTCATCGCCCGCACGGTCACGGCCGGCATCGGCGCCGGCGTGCCCGTCGTCGGCGTGCTCGACGGGGTGGGCGTCGATGCCGAGGCCGGGGTGGCGTCGCTCCACGGCTGGGGCGCCCTCGCCCGCACGCTGGCCGACGCATCGGGGCTCGTCCCGGTCGTGCTCGTCGTGGACGGGCCGTGCCTCGGCGGCGCCGCGCTCGTGCTGGGCCTCGCCGATGTCGTGGTGATGACCGCCCGCGCCACGGCGTTCGTCAATGGGCCCGAAACCTCGGCCCGCATCACGGGATCGGACGCGCTCGACGCCGACCTGCTCGGCGGCTCGTGGGTGCACGGCGCCCGCAGCGGCATCGCCGACCTCGTGGCCGACGGGATCGACGAGGCCTTCGACATCGTCGCCGACCTGCTCGACCACCTGCCCCCGAACAACCACGAGGCCCCGCCGGCCTCGGCGCCCGCCGACCCACCCGACCGTCCGGCCAGGGCGGCGGCGGCCGCCGTCCCGACCGACGGCCGGGCGTCGTACGACGTGCGCGCCGTGATCGCCGACCTCGCCGACGACGGCGAATTCCTCGAGCTGCGTGACCGCTTCGGCACCAGCGTCGTCACCGGATTGGCCCGGGTGGCCGGACTCCCCGTCGGCGTGCTCGCCAACCAGCCGAGCCAGCTCGCCGGCGCCCTCGACATCGACGGATCGCAGAAGGGAGCCCGCTTCATCCGCTTCTGCGACGCCTTCAACCTGCCCATCGTCACGCTCGTCGACACGCCCGGGTTTCGTCCGGGGCGCGACCAGGAGTGGCGCGGCATGATCCGCCACGGCGCCAAGCTCGCCTTCGCGTACGCCGAGGCGACGGTCCCCCGGGTGAGCGTGGTGCTGCGCAAGGCCTACGGCGGGGCGTACATCGTGATGGACTGCAAGTCGATGGGCAACGACTGCGCCCTGGCCTGGCCGACCGCCGAGATCGCGGTGATGGGCGCCAAGGGCGCGGTCGAGATCCTGCACCGGCGCGAGCTGGCGGCCGCGGCCACCGACGAGGAGCGCGACGCACGGCGCGCCAAGCTCGAGGCCGAGTACGAGGCCGTCCACCTCGCACCCACGACGGCCGCCGAACGCGGCTACGTCGACGAGGTCATCGAACCGGCCGACACCCGCCGCGCCGTCGCCGCCGCGCTGCTGGCGCTGGCCACCAAGCGCGAGCGGCTGCCGGCGCGGCGCCACGACAACATCCCGCTGTGATCGCCGTGATCCGCACCGTGGGACCCGTGATCCCGACCGACTCACCAAGGACCGGAAGCTGATGCTCCTCGACGGCAAGAAGCTCGTCGTCACCGGCGTGCTCACCAAGGACTCGATCGCCGCCGCGGTCGCCCGCCTGGCCCAAGAGGAGGGCGCTGAGCTGGTGCTGACGTCGTTCGGCCGCGGCATGCGCCTCACCCGGCGCGTGGCCGGCACCCTGCCTCAGCCCCCCGACGTGGTCGAGCTCGACGTGACCGACCCGGCGCACCACGCCGCGCTCGCCGACGAGCTGGGCCGGCGGTGGGGCAAGGTCGACGGTGCGCTCCACGCCGTCGGGTTTGCCCCCGAAGCCTGCCTCGGGCAGGACGACGGCGTGTTGGCTGCCGGCTGGGACGACGTCGCGACCGCCTTCCACGTGTCGGCGTACTCGCTCAAGTCGCTCACCGAGACGCTCCTGCCCCTCATGCCCCAGGGCGGATCGGTCGTCGGGCTCGACTTCGACGCTGCCCAGGCGTGGCCCGCGTACGACTGGATGGGCGTCTGCAAGGCTGCGCTGGAGGCGACGTGCCGCTACCTGGCCCGCGACGTGGGCGGCCGCCAGGTCCGGGTCAACCTGGTCGCCGCCGGCCCGCTGCGCACGCTGGCGGCGCGGTCGATCCCCGGGTTCGCCGCCATGGAGCAGGCCTGGGGCAGCCGGGCGCCGCTGGGCTGGGACGTGCGCGACCCCGAGCCCGTCGCCCGCGCCTGCGTCGCCCTGCTGTCCGACTGGTTCCCCGCCACCACCGGCGAGATCGTCCACGTCGACGGTGGCGCCCACGCCGTGGCGCTCGCGGCCGGCGAGATCGCTCCCGAGATCGCCGCCGAGGTCGATCCCGAGACCGCTCCCCCGTCCTCCCCCGGGGTCCCGACCCGGTGACGATCGCCCCCGTCCCGTCGGTCCCACCGGCGGCACCGGTTCGCCGTTGCCTCCGCAGCGAGGCCGAGGCAATGACCGACCCAAGCGGTCCGTTGACGCCTCGACCTCCGGCGCCGAGCCGGCGCTCGTGCACCGGGAAGGGAACGAGGTCGTGCTAGCCGGCGGCGATCCCGTCGCCCTGCTCCCCCACCGGCCGCCGTTCCGGTTCGTCGACGCCGTCGACGAGCTGGTCGCGGGCGAGCGCGTGAAGGCGCGCTACCGCGTGACCGGTGAGGAGGCGTTCCTGGCCGGCCACTTCCCGGGTAACCCCGTGCTCCCCGGCGTCATCCAGCTGGAGGCGCTGGCCCAGGCCGGCGCGATCGCGCTGCTGTCCGACCCGCGCTACACCGGCACGCTGCCGCTGTTCGGCGGCGTCGAGGAGGTGCGCTGGCGGCGGCAGGTGCGGCCCGGCGACGAGCTGGTGCTCGAGGTCACGATGGACCAGCTGTCCGCCCGCGGTGGCTGGGGACAGGCCACCGCCAGCGTCGACGGCAAGCCGGCCTGCCGGGCCCGCATCTTCTTCGTGCTCGCCGCGGCCGCCTCGGGCAACGGCACTGCGGCCGGCTGACGGGCCCGCCCACCAGACGGGGGTCAAGTCGCCCCGTCTGCCACGATGAGCGACGTGCCGCCGTCCCGGTCCCCCGCCGCGCCCGCCGTCCCGCCGCCTGTCGACCCGGCGCTCCTGCAGACCGCAGTCGACATCGCCCGCGAGGCCGGAGAGGTCACGCGGCGGTGGTTCCGGGCCGCCGATCTCGTCGTCGACAGCAAGGCCGACGGCACACCGGTCACGGCCGCCGACCGGGCGGCCGAGCGCCTCGTGCGCGAGCGCATCGCCGAGCGGTTCCCCGGTGACGGGGTGGTCGGCGAGGAGGAAGCGGAGACGTGCGGCGACTCGGGCCGCCGCTGGATCGTCGACCCCATCGACGGCACGAAGGCCTTCACCCGCGGCGTGCCGTTGTATTCGACCCTGCTCGCACTCGACGACGAGCACGGTCCGGCGGTCGGGGTGATCGTGCTCCCCGCCACCGAGCAAGCCGTGTACGCGGGCCGGGGACTGGGCTGCTGGTGCGATGGCGAGCCGGCGCGGGTGAGCGAGACCGCCGGGCTCGACGGTGCGTACCTGATGAGCAGCAGCTACAGCCACTGGCCCGACGAGGCGCTGCTCGCGGTGAAGCATGCCGGGTGCCACCTGCGCACCTGGGGCGACGGGTATGGCTACGCGCTGGTGGCCACCGGCCGGGCCGACGCCATGGTCGACCCCACGGTCGAGCTCTACGACGTGGCGGCGATGCCCGTGATC
>OBLS010001227.1_pt1 | contig 10314 bp, 8 predicted proteins | sample 1519901 | NCBI WGS metagenome assembly OBLS01 (sample SAMEA3113585, study PRJEB22503) | soil metagenome
CGGCCAGGCTGGAGCTGTCGGGCAGCAGCAGTCCCAGCAGCAGCACGGCGGCGGCATAGCCCAGGCCGAGCAGGATGGTGAGGGCCGTCCAGGCCAGGGTGCGGCTGATGATCCGGTCAAGGTCGTACAGCCGGTAGCGCAGGATCGACGCCCCGGTGGCCAGCGGCAGGGCGGCCATGAAGGCCACCGTGGCCAGCTCCCAGATCGGCTGGGCGGCGGACCCGATGGTCGCCCAGGTGACCAGGATGACCGCCGCGGCCAGGGCGGCCAGGGCGGCGGCGGCGGTCACCCAGCGGAGCTGGAGGCGCTCGCGCAGCTGGGCCCGGCGGAACCGCAGCACCAGCGACCCGGCCGCGACCAGCACCCCGACGAGGACGATGACGTCGCCCAGCCGGGCCACGGCGGCCAGCGGCCCGCTCTCGAACAGGAGGGGGACGGCCACCGCCTCGTACGGCGGGTCCAGCGGGTTCGCGTGGAGGGTCACCGACAGCACCGACGCGACCGCCACCAGCCAGGCCCACCAGCGCCAGCGGGGCGACGGCGGCGACCCGGTCGGCGTGAGCAGCAGGACGAACCCGAGCAGGGCCGACAGCACGGCCCAGCTCACGTCCACGTAGATCGCCGCCCAGCGGGCGCCCGGCAACGACCCGGGTCGCGCCAGCAGCCCGTAGGCCGCGTAGGCGTCGCAGAACCCCAGCATGATCACCGCCACCGCGATCCCCAGCAGCAGCCACCCCACCGGATGACGGGGCCGGCGGCCGGCCAGCACCGCCCCCACGGTGGCCGCGCTGGCCATCGCCAGCAGGTAGGGGACCGCGTCGCCGCTGATCGACACCAGGTCGGGTCGCCCGATGGCGCGCAGCCGCGCGTCGAACCAGACGACCACCAGAACCCCAACCCCGACCAGCCCCCACACCGCCCAGGCCACCACCCCCCAGAACCTCCCGGGGCCCGGTTCCGAACCAGCGGGCCGGTCAACCCGGTGGGTCGGCGTTCTGGTCGGCACGCGGGCATCTCCCTTGGGTCGTGCTGGTCCGGGGCAGTCCTGGTCGGGGGCAGTGTCGCCGCCGGCCGTGACGGGTCCGTTACGGCCGGCGGCCGGCGTGCCCGACGTGGCCTGGCTCGCGCCGCCCGTCAGGCCGAGTGACCCGTCAGGCGTCGACCCGCTCGAGGGCGACGGCCATGCCCTGGCCGCCGGAGATGCAGAGGGTGGCCAGCCCGCGGCGGGCGCCCTGGCGCTGGAGCTGGTGGACGACGGTCCCGATGATGCGGGCGCCGGTCATGCCGATCGGGTGGCCGAGGGCGATGGCGCCGCCGTTGACGTTGGTCCGCTCCCAGTCGAACTTGAGCTCGCGGTCACAGGCCAGGACCTGGGCCGCGAACGCCTCGTTGACCTCGACCACGTCGATCTCGGGGAGGGCCCAGCCCAGCTTGGCCAGCAGCTTCTGGGTGGCCGGGACCACGCCCCAGCCCATGATGTGCGGGTCGACCCCGGCGCTGGCCCAGCCGACGACCCTGGCCAGCGGGCGGAGCCCCTGGGCCCTGGCCGTCTCCTCGGCCATCACGACCAGGGCGGCGGCCCCGTCGCAGATCCCCGAGGAGTTCCCGGCGGTGACCGTGCCCGGGTCGCGGAACACCGGCTTGAGCTTGGCCAGCGCCTCCGGCGTGGTGTCCGGCCGAGGATGCTCGTCGCGCTCGACCGTGACCGTCCGCCGCCTGGCGTCGAAGGTGTCGACGGGAACGACCTCGTCGGCGAAGCGGCCGGCCTCCCACGCCTCGCCCGCCCGGCGCTGGGACTGGAGCGCGAACGCGTCCTGCTCCTCCCGGCTCACGGCGTACCGCTCGGCCAGGTTCTCGGCCGTCTCGCCCATGGCCTCGGAGGCCAGCGGGTCCATGAACCCGTCCGAGGACATGCCGTCCTCGATCACCGCCGGCCCCATCCGGTAGCCGGCGCGCATCCCCCGCAGCAGGTACGGGGTGCGGGTCATGTTCTCCATGCCGACGACCAGCGCGACGTCGATCTCCCCGAGGATGATCGACCCCGCCGCCAGCGTCAGCGCCTTGGCGCTCGACCCGCACGCCTTGTTCACCGTGTACGCGGGCACCGTCTCCGGCACCCCGGCCCGGACCGACACCTGGCGCCCCGGGTTGGGCCCGTTGCCCGCCTGCCGGCCATGCCCGGCCACCGTCTCGTCCACCTGGCCCGGGTCGATCCCGGCGGCATCGAGCGCCGCCCGGGCGGCGGCGATCCCCAGGTCGACCGCTGGCACGTCGGCGAACGCCCCCATGAACCGCCCCATCGGGGTCCGCTTGGCGCCCACGACCACCACCGAACGCTGCTCCATGACCCCTCCCAGGCCCGGTCAGAACTTCCCGGCCATTGTAGGTGGGTCCCGGAGCGGGCCCCGCGGGCTAGGGGCGGGTCTTGCCTTCCTTGGCGGCCGGCTTGGAGGAGCGGGACTTGGCGCCGCCGTTGCCGGCCGGCTCGAGGCGCTGGGTGGCGTCCTGGTCGCCCGGCCCGCCTTCGCCGTTGGCCGCCCCTGCCGCGGACTGGGCGGCGGGCGGGGTCGGCTGGGTGGTGGCGGCCGGATCGTCGGCCGGGGTCGGCTGGGTGGTCTCGGCGGTGGTGGAGGTCAGGACCGGCTGGGTGGCCTCGGGGTTCCCGTCCGCCGACTCGGCGTTCCCGTCCGCCGACCCGTCGGCGCTGTCGTCGACCGTCTCGGGCAGGGACGGCTGCTCCGGCTGGTCGGCCGCCTCGGGCGGGGAGAGGTCGGCGTCGCCCGGGCGGGTGGCCGACAGCATCCCGTCGCCACCGTCGGCGGGCTCCTGGGGCCGGAGGTCGGGGAACCGGGGGCTCTCCTCGGGCGAGCTGGCGGGCGGCTCGACCCCGAGCCGGGCCGCCGCGGCCGCGGTCGCCTCGTCCAGGTCCTCCTGCTCCTCCTCGACCCGGCCGATGCCGGCGCGGACCTCGTCCAGCACCGACTCCAGGTGGCCGTAGACCCGGCCCAGCTGCTCCAGCGAGCGGTGCCGCAGGGTCTCCAGCCGGATCGTCTCGGCCTCGACCCCGATGCGCTCGCGCTCGGCCTCCTGCCAGATCATGTCGGTCGCGTCGCGGGCCTCCTCCAGCACCGTGCGCGCGTCCTGCTCGGCCTGGGCCCGCATCTCCTCGGCCGCCTGGAGGGCGTCCTCCTCGACCCGCGCCCCCTCGCTCCTGGCCTCTTCGAGGATCCGGCGGGCGTCGCCCTCGATCTCGCCGGCCCGGTGCTCGGCCGCCTTGATGATCTCGGCGGCCTCCTCCTCGGCGGCCTCGACCGTCTCCTGGGCCCGGTCGGCCGCGTCGGCCAGCATGTTCTCGGAGGACCGGCCGGCCTCCTCGAGGATGCTGGCCACGTGCGTGCCGAGGTGGCTGAAGGACGGGGCGCCCTTGTTCTCGATCTGCACCCGGTAGGCACGCTTCTCGGCCTCGTCGGCCCGAAGCCGTTCCTGCTCGATCTGGCTGGCCACCTCGGCGGCCCAGATCTCCACCTGGCGGCGGTCGAAGCCCCGAAGGACGACCATGAAGTCAGGCATGTCGACCTTCGGCTCACTAGGCATCTGTGGCTCGAACGCGCTCACGGGGGAGACCTCCCTCTCTGCGGATTGAGGACCGGATACGAAACACTATCTCGCCGGACGACCCGCCCGTACGCGCGATAGCCTACCGCCCATGTCACAGACAACCGAAACCAGCAATATTCCGCCAACTGTCGAGCCCGAACATTTCTTCGCCGTCGACATCCGGTCCGCCCTGGTCATCGCGGTCGAGGAGTTCCCGGAGGCCCGCCGTCCGGCCTACAAAGTCCGCCTCGACCTGGGCCCCCTCGGCGAACGGGTCGCAAGCGCCCAGATCACCACCTACCGCCCCGAGGAACTCGTCGGCTCGACCGTCGTCTGCGTGGTCAATTTCCCCCCCAGGCGAATCGCCGGCTTCAAGTCCGAAGTCCTAATCCTCGGCGTCTACGACCCCGACGGCACCGTCATCCTGCTCCGCCCCGACCGCCCCGTCCCCCCCGGCCACCGGGTCGGCTGACCCGGGAGACGCGGAAGCCAACGGCAGGAGGGGGCGAGGCAGTCAGCGGAGGCAGGAGGGAGGCGAGGGCCCTCAGCGGGGACGACAGCAGGGGGCGAGGCCGGTCAGCGGGGGGCGGCGCTGGCGAACGAACCGGTGTGGCGGCTGGGGCGCCGGGGTCGGGAGGGGCGGGCTTCGGGGCGGCCGCGGGCTTCGCCGGGAGGCCAGGCGTGGCGGTGGCGACCGGGGTCGTAGCGGAGCTGGAGGAGGGCACCGCCGATCGCGGGGCTGGCCAGGCGGCCCCGGACGCCGAGGAGCTCGGCCTTGCCGGCGGCCCCCTCCAGCCAGCGGGTGACCAGGTTGACCTCGTCGGCCAGGTGGCGGGGCGGGGGACCCTCGAACAGCTCCGGCGGCGCGGCCTGCGCCAGCAGGCGCTCGACCCCCGGCTGGTCGCCGGCGGCGACCAGGCCGACGGCGGCCAGCTGACCGCGCCGGACCACGGTCACCTCCCGCCCGTCGCGATGGGGGCGGGCGAGGATGATCTCCTCGGCCCCGGCCAGGGCGGCCGCCCGCCGCGCCTCGGCCAGGGCGCGGGTCAGCGCCTCCAGCCGGTCCCGGGCCCCCGCCGCCTGCTCGTAGCGCTGCTCGGCCGCGTAGGCGGCCATGCGCCGGCGCAGCGGGCCCAGCACCGGCTCGGGGTCGCCGTCGAGCGCCGCCACCAGGGTGGCCACCAGGGCGGCGTAGCCCTCCTGGCCGACGGCCCCGGTGCAGGGGCCGAGGCAGCGGCCCAGCTCCAGCAGGGCGCAGGCCGACCCACCGCCGCGGGCCCCGATCCGCATGGTGCAGCGGCGTAGCGGCAGGGCGTCCTCGATCGCCGCCTTGACCAGCTCGGCCTGCCCGGCCGAGCCGAACGGCCCCAGGTAGCGGGCGCCGTCGGGCTGGACCCGGCGGACCAGCGACAGGCGCGGGAACCGCTCGCGGGTCAGCTTGAGGTAGCAGTAGCGCTCGGGGTTGCGGCTGCGCCGGTTGTAGCGAGGGCGGTGGTGCTGGATCAGCCGGACCTCACGGACGCTGGCCTCCAGCTCGGTCGCGCACGGCTGGTGGTCGATGGCCGCCAGCTCCCGCAGCAGGTCGGCGATCTTGACCCGCCCGTCACCCGAGAAGTAGCTGCGGACCCGCGTCCGGAGGTCCTTGGCCTTGCCGACGTACAGGACCCGACCGGCGGCGTCGCGGAACAGGTACACCCCGGGGCAGCGCGGCAGCCGGTCGGCCAGATGCACCTTCTTGAAGCTGGCCCCGGCCCTGGCCGAGGGGAACTCGATCAGGTCCTCGAGGGCGAGCACCCCGAAGGAGCCGGCCCGCTCCAGCAGGCTGTGGAACACGTCGACGGTCGCCTTGGCGTCGGTCAGGGCCCGGTGGCAGGGGGCGACCGTGGCCCCGAGGTAGGCGGCCAGGGTGGCCAGGCGGACGTTGGGCACCTCGTCCCGGGGGAGCAGCTTGCGGGCCAGCCGGGCGGTGCACACGACCCGGTTGGCCATGCGCTGGTAGCCGTGCCGCTCCAGGTTGGCCTGGACGAAGCGCCGGTCGAAGGAGGCGTTGTGGGCGACCAGCACGGCGCCGCCGAGGAACTCGAGCAGGCAGGGGAGCACGACCTCGATCGGCTCGGCCTCGGCCACCATCCCGTTCGTGATGCCGGTCAGGGCGCTGATCAGCGGCGGGATCGAGACCTCGGGGTTGACCAGGGTGTGGAAGGTGCCGAGGACCTCGCCGCCGCGGATCTTGACCGCGCCGACCTCGGTGATCCGGTCGTTGGCGGGCGACCCGCCGGTGGTCTCGAGGTCGAGCACGACGAACTCGACATCGAGCAGCGGGGTCCCGAGGTCGTCGAGGCGACCCTGGATGGCGACGGATGCGGCGGGCATCCCGGCGGTTCCTTTCGTCCGCTCTGGGCTGGTGGCCAGACGCTAGACGAACACGTGTTCGAGGTCAAGCACCAAGCGCCCACTGGGGACAACCGCGCGAGAACGGGGGTGCGGGGCTCAGGCGCGCCGGGCGACCACGGCCATGCCGAGGCCGAGGGCCAGGAACCCGAGGGCGAGCACCGCGGCCAGCCGTTCCGGGGCGACGGCGGCCAGCACGGTCGCCGCGGCCAGGCAGGCGAAGAACAGCGGCCCGGCCGCGGCCCGGACCACGACGTCGGGCAGGGCCGGGGCCGGGAGCCCGCCGCGGCGCATGGCCCGGCGGACGGCGAGGGCGACGTCCATCCGGCCGGCCGCCGACGCCTCGACCACCAGGCGGCGCCAGAACACCGCCGGGCCCGACGCCCGCTCCAGCCCGGCCAGCAGGGCCCGCACCCCGGCCAGGTCGCCCAGGCGCAGCAGCGCGGTGGCCCGGATGGCCTGGGCCTCGCCGCCACCGGCCCGGCCGGCCCGCCCGGCCAGCTCCTCGGCCAGGGTCGGGTCGCCGGCGGTCAGGGCCACGGCGGCGCAGCGGGCCAGGTGCTCGCCGCCGACGGCCGGATGGCTGGCCGCCCGGTGGGCGTGGGCCAGGGCCAGCTCAGGGGCCAGCGACCCGGGCAGCAGGTAGGCGGCCGCGAGCAGGCTGAGCGCCTCGGCGCCTCGCTCGGGGTCGTCCGCGGCGCGCGTGAAGCAGGCCATCGCCTCGCGGATCCTGCCGGTGGCCACGTGCTGGCGACCGGCTTCGACCAGCTCGTGCGCTCCCACCGCGCACCTCCTACCTGTCGGCCCACCGCGAGGGCCGCGGTGATCGCAATCGTAAGCGAAAGGGGGGCCGCCGCGGCAGGGGGACAAAGCGGACTCAAGAGCGGTTCGGCTCGACTTCAGGGTGGGAGAGGGGCTGTGTATGACCCAGGGAGGGCGAATGCCCCTTCGGTGCAGATGGGCTGAGGAACCCGGGGACGCGAATGGCCCTTCGTGGGGGGTGTGGACAACCCGGGGACGCGAATGCCGCGCTGGGCTACCCTCCCAGTCGGGGCTCCCGGTAGCGGAACCGGGGGGTCGAGCGCGGGCACAACCGGGGGTCGAGCGCGGACTCAGCCCGGCGTCAGCCCAGGGTCAGGCGCGGGCGGATTCGGCGAGGGCGCGGACCTCGTCGGGGGTGGCGGCGATGGCGACCACGGCGCGGGGGTCGATGCGGCGGATCAGGCCTTCGAGGACCTTGCCGGGGCCGAGCTCGACGTAGCTGGTGGTGCCGAGCTCGCGGAGGCGCTCGACGCAGCTGGTCCAGTGGACCGGGTTGGTGAGCTGGCGGGCCAGGAGGCGGCCGGCCTGGCGGCCGCTGCGGACCACCCGGGCCTTGGCGTTGGAGACCAGGGGCACCTCGAGGCGGGTCAGGTCGATCCGGTCGAGGGCCTCCTTGAAGGGGCGCTTGGCCGCGTTCATCAGCGGGGTGTGGAAACCGCCGCCGATCGGCAGGGCCAGGACCCGCTTGGCCCCGGCGGCCAGGGCCAGCCGGGCCGTCTCCTCGACCGCCTCCGACTCGCCCGAGATGACCACCTGGCCGGGGGCGTTGGAGTTGGCCAGGAACACCTTGCCGACCTGGCGGCGCACGGTGCGGCAGAGCTGGCCGACGGTCTTGTCGGGCAGCCCGAGCACGACCCGCATCACCCCGGTGCCGCCGGCCTGGTGGGCCAGCTCGGCCCGGCGCACGACCAGCTCGAGGCCCTGCTCGAAGCTGACCCCGCCGGCCGCGAACAGGGCGGCGTACTCGCCGAGGGAGTGCCCGGCGACCAGGTCGGGCCGCAGGCCCTCCTCGCGGGCCAGCATGTTGCAGGCGGCCGAGTGGACGTAGATGGACGGCTGGGCCTTGCGGGTGTCGGAGAGGGCGGCGTCGCCGGACTCCAGGACCTCGATCACGTCCCAGCCGAGGATCTCGGACGCCCGGACGAACGGCCAGCCGGCCGGGTCGTCGGCCCACGGGGCACCGCTGTTCTTCGCGATACGACCCTGGCCAGGGAAGGTGAAGGCGATCTTTTCCACAGGACAAGCATCCTACCTAAGAGGGGTTGCAAACAAATAGCCGTTCAGTACGACCCTTGGACCGCCGCCGCGGTTACCCTTGACGGCAACCTCGTCCAGGCTCGCCCAGGAGGACGCGTGCTCGACCACCTTCCCGGACCAGGCGAACGCCTGCGCTGTGCCGCCTGCGGCAACCTGACCCGCTTCGACGTGGTCACCAGCCGGCGCACGTCCGGCTTCTGGCACTACACCGTGGCCGGTGAGCTCACCGTGGAAGAGGAGCGCGACATGGCCGTCCGGGCCGAGGAGGTCCGCTGCCGCTGGTGCGGGTCGGTCGGCGACGTCGAGGTCGTCCCCGTGATCGGCGAGCCGACCTCGGCCGAGCGGTGAGCGGGCCGGTGGACCCGGAAGGGCGGCGCCCCCGCCCGCTGCCGGCGGCGCAGCCCGAGCCAGCGGTACAAGCCGAGCCGGCCGGCAGGGCTGACCCGCCGGGTGCGAAGGCCGAGCCGCCGGGCGCGAACGGTGGGTCGGGGGGTCCGGGGCCGCTGCCGGAGGTGCCCGAGGGGCTCCTGAGCGGGTACCTGGACGCGGCCCTGGCCACCTTGCGGGCCGCCGACCAGGGAGAGCTGCCCGGGCCGTTGCGGCAGTACCAGACCTGGACCCCCAAGCGGCTGCGGCACCAGCGGGTGCTCGGGCTCGTCCGCCGGACTCTCGACCTCGACCAGAGCTTTAGGAAGGCTGTGGACGAGCGGGTCCTGCAGGAGGAGGAGGCGCTGGCCCGGCTGCTCCGGGCGGGCCGGCACGCCGAGGCGCTGGCCAGCGGCGAGACCCCTGAGGCGGTGGCCAGGGTCGGGCTGGCCCTCGGGGCCGACGGCGAGGCCGCCGTCCAGGCGGCGGTGGCCGCCGCCGCGACCAGCCAGGCCAGGGCCGAGGCGGCGGCCGTGCGGTCGGCCCTGGCCGGGGCCGAGAACGAGCTGGACGCGGCCAGGGAGCGGGCCGAGACCGAGGCCGCCGCGGCCAGGGCGGCCCGCGACGAGCTGCGGGCGGCCAAGGAGGAGCAGCGGCGGGTCGAGCGGGAGCGGCGATCCCTGGCCGATCGGGTCGAGGGACTGGAGCGTGAGCTCGCCCAGGCGGCGGCGGCGGCGCGGGCCACCCGGGACGAGGCCGCGGCCGAGCAGCGCCGCCTCAGCGGTCGCGTGGCCGAGCTGCAGGCCCGGCTGGCCGAGTCGCAGCGGAATTACCGGGCCCTGCGCCGCTCCTCGGGGCAGGTCGACCCGGCGGTGGCCGAGGCGGTCGGGGCCCTGGAGCGCGACCTCGACACCCTGCGCCGGGCGGCCGGGCTCACCGAGGAGGGCACCGGGAGCCGTGCGGGCGGGGGCCGTGGGGGCGGGAACGCCGGGGTCGCCCCGGCCCGCCGGCCCGACCGGCGCAGCCCGCTGCCGGTTCCGGGGGGACGGGGCGCCGACGACCCGGAGACGCTGGCCGCCTGGATGGGCACGGACGGGGTGCTGGTGCTGGTCGACGGCTACAACGTGACCAAGCACCCGCTCGGGTTCGCCGACCGGGGCCTGGAGGACCAGCGGACCCTGCTCATCGACCTCTGCCGCCGGCTCGCCCGGCGCTTCGGCGCCGAGCTCACGGTGGTCTTCGACGGCGGGACCGTCGGCCCCATCCCGACCCGCCTCCCCCTCGGCCCGGTCGAGGTCGTCTTCACCGACGCCGGCCGCACCGCCGACGACGAGATCGTCGTCCGGACCAACGCCGCCCCACCCGACCGCCCGGTCGTCGTCGTCACCTCCGACAACGAGCTCCGCGCCCGGGTCACCGCCCTCGGCGCCACCGTCACCCGTTCCCCCTCCCTCCTCGGCCTGGCCACCGCCCGCTGACCCGGGCGGGAAGGGGAGGAGACCCGTGGGCGGGATCGAGGAGAAGACCCCGGCGGATCGGGGAGCGACCTGAGCGAGATGGGGGAGCCGCCCGGGCGGGGCGAGGGAGCGGCCCGAGCGGGATGGAGAGAAGTCCCGGCAGCAGGATGGAGGAGACGTGAGCCGGCCCGGGAGAGTCCCAGGCGGGAAGGGGAGAGGGGAGTCCCGGGCGGGCCAGCCGGAGATCCCGCGGGACCAGGGATAGAGACCCAGGCGGTACCGGAGAGCGACCCGACCTGCGACCACCCGACCTGCGACCGCCCGACCTGCGACCGCCCGACCTGCGACCGCCCGACCTGCGACCGCCCGACCCGCGACCGCCCGACCCGCGACCCCCCGACCCGCGACCCCTCCTTAGGAGGCG
>OBLS010001228.1_pt1 | contig 10312 bp, 11 predicted proteins | sample 1519901 | NCBI WGS metagenome assembly OBLS01 (sample SAMEA3113585, study PRJEB22503) | soil metagenome
TCCGGCGCTCGACCACCCGCGCGTGGTTCTTCGTCTCACCCAGGTGCTGCTGCAGGCGCTTCCGATACGCGGCGCGGTCGGTCATCTGGATATGGGACTGCAGCGCCGCCTCCAGCTCCTTCTCCTTGCCGTACGCCTCGCCCAGATACTGGACGAGCTTCTGATCTCGCGTGCTCTCGGTCATCGCATAGTCCTTTCCTAGCTTGGAGTCGTTCGGGTACCCGCGTTGTCGGGACCGAAACGAAGCGCTACGCAGACGGCGCGCGGCCGAAGGGACGGATGCCGGAGGCCCAGGGAAGCCTAAGCCTTGGTCAACTCACAGACAGGCAAACCATCGTCGCGTCGTCATCCAGATCGCCACCGCTGGCTTCGAGAACCGCCACCTGCAGCTCTCGAACAGTGTCCGCCGCGGTCGCACGCTCGGATCGCAACGCTGCCTCGATCCAGCCGTCGATGCCCAGTCCGGCGTTGCCCACGCCATCGCTGACCATGAGGAGGCGATCGCCCGACTCGAGGGAGATCGTTTGCTCGGCAAGGTCCGGACTGGAGCGTCCACCGAGTCGGCGTCCCTTGGGTACGCGCAGGCGCTGCGGCTCCTGATCCGCGCGGATAACGACCGGTGGGACGTGCCCGCAATTGGTCACGCTGAGGCGACGCGAGGCGTGATCCCAGTGTGCAACCGCGGCGCTCATCTCCGCGTGTGGACCGGGCATCTGTCGCAGCGTCCTGTGCATCAGCATCAGGGCCTCACGAGTCGTCCCCCCGCCGCGCCGGCTGGCCCGCAACGCACCGAGCGCCACTGCGCTGCTGGCGGTTGCGCGCGTCCCTCCACCCAAACCGTCCGCGACGGAGACCCAGACCCCGTCCGAGTTCTCCACCACGTCGAACCAGTCACCGGCGACCTCGTAGCTCGGCAGCACGTTGCCGGCGACCTCTCCTCCCGTGATTCTGCTGATTCGGGGTGGGAGGAGGCTCTGCTGAAGCTCCGCAGCAGGCGTCGGCTGCTTGCGACGCGTGGCGCGTGCGAATGCGTCCGTGTAGCGATCCGCCAAGGTGGTGGCCGCGGCAGCCTGGCGAGCGAGCTCGGCCAGGCTGTGCTGAGGTCGACCGAGAGTGAGCAGCACGCCGGTCGCCCTTCCGCGTAACCACAGCGGCACGACCTCGATCCCGGGGTAGTCGGTCAGACGCTTGCGGAGCTCCGAGAGACCGTCCGAGTCGAGCTCCGGGCCGATGGCCAGAGGCGCCTCGAGGCGCTCCGGGAGCCGCTCTGATCCCGCGACCCGGAGCAGATGCGAGCCGTCTATGTCCAGCACATACAGGCCCAGCGCCACGTTCGCGACCCTTTGCGCTTCGGCTACGAGCTGCTCCGGAAGGAGGGGAGGTGCGACGGCGTCGAAGACGTGGATTGCCTCCAGGGGCACGGGCCGGTCGCGTCCGAGCTGCCCGGGCGGGAACGGATCTTCACTTCCCTGCGAGGCCTCCTCGCGCGGACGCTCACCAACGGCGGCGATGAGCTCCTCCCGCCCGGCGAAGTGCCGATACAGCGTCGAGCGTGAGACCCCCGCGGCAGCGGCTACGTCGGCAAGCGTCGCCGTCGGCGATTGCGCGAGGAGCCGCCCGGCGGCTATCAGGAGCCGCTCACGATTCTCCTGCGCGTCGGAGCGTGCTGCGGACTCCCCCGCCTTGGCGGCGCGTTTCCCGTTATGGCGACGAAGTGACACAGCTTGTTCCGAGAGATTGTCTCAGTTCATGCCCTTTCTCGGCAATTCGGGCTTGAACTGTAGCCAAATTGTGCAACATGCGGGACAGAGGTGGATGCAGACGAGACAAGTCCGAGACGAGCTGGCGCGGTTCGGTCGCAAATCGAACCGCAGCGTTCAGGAGGTGGAGGATGAACCAGGTACCCAGCGCGCCCCGGGGCGCTGCCCGCGACTCGGCGGGTGAGGAGCGCTCGCTTGCCGAGTTGACGAAGCAGCTCACCGAGCAAACCACCACGCTTGCACGCAAGGAAGTGGAGCTGGCAAAGGCCGAGATGGCCTTCAAGGCCAAGCGTCTCGGCGTGGGGGCGGGGGCGTTTGGCGCAGCAGGCCTCATCGGGGTGCTTGCGCTGGGCGCCTTGACCGCGGCGGCGATCCTGGCCCTGGCGGATGCCGTCGACGCGTGGCTTGCAGCGTTGATCGTCGCGGTGGCCTACGCCGGGCTCGCGGGTCTCCTGGGCCTGGTCGGACGAAGCCGAGTTCGGACCGGAACCCCGCCGGTGCCCGAGGCAACTGTCGAAAGCGTGAAGGAGGACGTCGAATGGGTCAAGACGAAGGCCAAGCACGACCGGCCGTAGAAAATCGCGATCCCGATCAAATCCAGGAAGAGATCGAACAGACTCGCGACCAGCTCGGTAACACGGTGGCGGCGACTGCCGAGAAGGTTGACGTCAAGAAACAGGCGAAGGCGAAAGTCTCCGGCGCCAAGCAGACGGCGGCTGGCAAGGCGGATGCCGCGAGGCATAAGGCAACTGCGAAGAAGGACGAGTTCGTCGCGAAGGCCAAGGAGCTGACGCCGGAGTCGGCGGAGGCGGGGGCCGACCAGGCGCGGGAGTTCGCGCAGCAGAACCCGGTTCCCCTGGGACTGGGCGCCGCCTTTGCGATGGGGCTCCTCGTCGGGTCGCTCCTGCGGCGGCGGTGACCATGGCGGGGACGACGACCGGGAAAGAGCAAAGAAATACGCGGCGCCACAAGCAGGATGATGGCGCGCGACGCGACTACCGCCCCACGGGCGCCGGCGACAGCTCGTCGGGCTTCGCAACCCTGAAACGGACCGCGACCGAGTTCATCGAGGACAACCTCATGGACTGGGCCGCGGCGCTCACCTACTACGGGCTGCTGTCGCTGTTCCCGGCGCTCATCGCGCTCGTTTCCATCGTCGGCCTGTTCGGGGATCCCGAGTCCACGACCCAGAAGGTGACCGACGTCGTCACCCAGATCGGGCCGGAATCCGCCGCGCAGACCTTCTCGGGGCCGATCGAATCGATCACCTCCAACCGCGGCGCCGCCGGCATTCTGTTCGTCGTCGGCTTGCTCACCGCACTGTGGTCGGCGTCCGGCTACATCGGCGCCTTCATGCGGGCATCCAACGTGATCTATGAAACGCCTGAGGGCCGGCCGTTTTGGAGGCTGCGTCCGCTCCAGATCCTGGTGGCGCTGATCATGGTGATCCTGCTCGCGCTGCTGGCGCTCGCGCTGGTCCTGACAGGGCCGCTCGCGGAAGCGGTCGCGGAGCCGCTGGGGATCGGCGACGCGGCCGTGACCGCCTGGGACATCGCCAAGTGGCCGGTGATGCTGGCGGTCGTGGTCGCGATGATCGCCGTCCTGTACTACGCGTCGCCGAACGTGAAGCTGCGCGGCTTCAGGTGGGTCACGCCCGGCAGCATCGTGGCCGTGATCGTGTGGCTGATCGCGTCGGCCGCGTTCGCATTCTACGTCGCGAACTTCGGCTCCTACGACAAGACCTACGGCGCGCTCGGCGGCGTCGTCGTGATGCTGGTGTGGTTGTGGATCACGAACCTCGCGCTGCTGTTCGGCCACGAGCTGAACGCGGAACGGGAGCGCAGTCAGGAGCTCGCCGAGGGCAAGTCGCGCGCCGAGAAGGAGATTCAGCTCGAGCCGCGCTCAGAGCCCAAGGAGCAGCGAACCACCTAGACATGGAGGAGGCCTGATGACTGCATCGGATACGGCTGCGCGCGTCACGCCGTACATCGAGGAACTGCTGGAGAACGATTACGCGCGCGAGAACCTGCGAGACGCAGCGCAGAACCTTCGCGGCGCTTACGTGCGCGCCCAGAAACGGCGCGCGAAGGCCGCCAGCGACGAAAGGCTTCGCCGCCAGGTGCAGGCCGCCGCGCGCTCGATCACCGAAGCCGGCAGGGCGCTGCGCAGCGGTCGCCGCAAGCCCGAGGCGCGATGGGGCAGGCGCCTCGTGTTCCTGCTCGGCCTCGCCGGCGTCGCCGCGGTGGGAATCGCGCTGGCAGCGGACGAGGAGCTGCGCGCCGCGGTGCTCGGTTCCGATGGCGGCGGCCAACAAGAGGCTGAGCCCACACCGGCCGCTGAGGGCGCCCCGGCGGGGGTTTGACTTGCCAGGGTGGACGCTGCCGCGATGAGCTCGAAGCTGGTCAAGCTGATCGTCATCGCGGTCGTGATCGCGGGAGGCCTGCGCATCCAGGTGACGAGGCACAGGCTCGCCGAGCAGGCGGGGCCTTCCCGCGATCACGCCGGGCCACCACCGGAGGCCGCCGCCGCACAGGTGAGCCGACCGGAGCCGAAGGCCATTACCCGTGCGCCGCTCTATCAGGAGGCCCGACGCCTCGGCGTCCGAGGCCGATCGAAGATGCCGAAAGCCGAGCTGAAAGTCGCGCTATCCGAAGGAGGTCGGGCATGAAGCTTGTGTTCTTGCCAATCAGCGCAGTACGACTCGATCGAGGTGACGACGTGCCGCACTTGAGCTACTCCCCGTGCTTCCTCGGGATCCGAACAGATCCCTCCGGCCTCCGAAGCGGAGGCTGAGATGCCCGCTCCCGCCACAGCGCTCTCGGAACGCAGAGCCCCGACCGCTCATATGCCCAGAAGATCACCGCATAGTGTCGCGCCTCCAGACAAGCGGCGCGCCGAGGAGCGCAGGCTCCTCGCCCGTTACGCCCGGACCCGCGACCCGATCCTGCTCGAGGACCTCGTAAAGCGGTTCATGCCGCTGGCCAGGGCACTGGCCTCGCGGTATCGCGGTGGGCGCGAGCCGTTCGAGGATCTCGTCCAGGTCGCGAGCCTGGGTCTTGTAAAGGCGATCGGTCGCTTCGATCCTGACCGTGGGTTCGAGTTTGCGAGCTTTGCCGTCCCGACGATTCTCGGCGAGTTGCGGCGCCACTTTCGCGATCACGCATGGTCGGTGCACCTCGACCGTGGCCTTCAGGAACGGAACGCTCGGGTCGAAAAGGCGATCGCGGAGCTACCGCAGAGACTCGGCCGTTCGCCGTGGATCGGCGAGATCTCGAATCGCCTCGGATTGTCGGCCGAGGAGGTGTTGGAGGCAATCGACGCGGGAAACGCACATCACGCCCTATCGATGGACGGCCCGTGGCACGACAGCGACAACGAGGATCACCCCCCCGTGGCTGAGTCCTTGGGCGAGGACGACCACAGCTACGACGCCGTCGAGTACGGCGCCTCGATCGCGCCCGTTCTCTCAGAGCTCTCACGGCGCGATCGAACGGTTCTTCATCTGCGCTTCGTCGAGGACCTGACGCAGTCCGAGATCGCGGCGGAGATCGGAGTCTCGCAGATGCAAGTCTCACGCATCCTGCGCGCGACGCTGCAAAGGCTTCGCGAGCAAGTGCCTGAGGCCGATCAGGGCTGAGCGCCTCCCTGCCCGGCCAGGGACTCAGGAACCGCCCTCGCCCGATACCGGCGCTCCGCCCCGCTTTGTCTCGGGGCCTGGACGATCAGTGGTGGCCTGCCTGGTCGCATTCTCGCCAGCTCGTTTGAACCCGCTGAACGTGAGGAACACGAGCACCCCCACGGCCGCAATCGCGAACGCGAACAACGGCGACGCAAGCACGGCGGCCGCCACCAGCAGCGCCACAACTCCGATCCAGAAGAAGGTGATCAGAAACCAGCGTCCGTACATGTGATCCTGCTTACCCGCGCCGGTGCAGGCCAAACCCCTGCTACACGTGGCGGGTTTGCCGCCATCGGCGGCGGGTATCCGGGACGATGATGGCGCACCACGTTTACGCATCCGCGCAGGGCGGAGAGCGGGTCGCCGTCTAACGCTTGCCACGTGGCGGAGATCGGCTACACGCTGTCCAGCGAGGAGCACGGACCTCGGGATCTGGTCCGGTACGCCTCGCGGGCGGAGGAGGCCGGATTCTCCTTTGCGATGGTCTCCGACCATTTCCACCCCTGGATCGACCGCCAGGGCCACAGCCCCTTCGTTTGGGCCACCCTCGGCGGCATCGCGAAGGCCACGGAGCGTCTGGAGCTCGGAACCGGTGTCACGTGCCCGACGGTGCGGATCCACCCGGCGATCATCGCCCACGCCGCCGCTACCACGGCGGCGATGATGCCGGGACGGTTCTCGCTCGGGCTGGGCACCGGCGAGAAGCTCAACGAGCACATCCTCGGTGACGCCTGGCCACCGGTGGGCCGGCGCCAGGAGATGCTCGAGGAAGCGATCGAGGTGATCCGCGGCCTGTGGCGGGGCGAGCTGTACACGCACCATGGCGACCACTACACGGTCGAGAACGCTCGCCTGTACACGCTCCCCGATCAGCCGCCGCCGATCCTCGTCGCCGCCGCCGGCCGGAGCGCGACCGAGATGGCGGGGCGAATCGGGGACGGCTTCATCGGGCTGGTACCGGATCCGGACGTCATCGAGCAGTTCGAGGCTGCCGGCGGGAGGGGGAAGCCACGCTACGGCCAGCTTCACGTGTGCTGGGCGGAGAGCGAGGAGGAGGCCCGCGCCACGGCGCACGAGTGGTGGCCCAACGGGGCGTTTCCGGGAAACCTGTTCATCGAGCTCCCGCTCCCGTCCCACTTCGAGGAGGCCGCCTCCCTGGCGGGTGAGGATGACGTCGCGGAAGGCGTGGTGTGCGGTCCGGATCCCGAGCGACACCAGGAGGCGATCCGGGAGTTCGTCGACGCCGGGTACACGCACGTGTACGTGCACCAGGTCGGCCCCGACCAGGAGGGGTTCTTCCGCTTCTACGAGCACCAGGTGCTACCCGCAATGGGCGCGGTGGGGGTGGCCCACGCGTAGGGCTCCAGCACTACCGGTCTCGCCCCCGGTGAGCCCGATGCTGGCCCGGCTGGCGCGCGAGCTTCCCGCGGATGGGTACCTGTACGAGCCGAAGTGGGATGGATTCCGCGCCCTTGCCTTTTGCTCTCCGGGTGAGGTCGATCTGCGCAGCCGAAACGACCGTCCGCTGGCTCGCTACTTTCCGGAGCTCGTCAAGGCGCTGGGGGCATTTCCCGCGGAGTTCGTGCTCGACGGTGAGATCGTGGTCGCCGGCCCGGGCGGCTTCGACTTCGCGGCCCTGATGTCGCGGCTTCACCCCGCGCGCTCCCGTGTGGAGCGGCTGCGGCGAGAGGCCCCCGCGACGCTGATCGGCTTCGACCTCCCTGCCTTGGCGGGCGAGGATCTGCGCGAGCATCCCTTCTCCGAACGCCGTGCGGCGCTTTCCGGGCTGCTTCGCGATGCGGTCCCACCGGTCGTTCCAACGCCGTTGACCGATGACGTCCGCATCGCCGCCGAGTGGCTGGATCGCTTCCAGGGCGGCGGTCCGGACGGAGTCGTGGCGAAGCATCGCGACCTCCGTTACCGCGAGGGCGCGCGCGAGATGGTGAAGGTGAAGCACGAGCTGACCGCCGACTGCGTCGTCGGCGGCGTTCGCCTCCTCGCCGACCGTCCCGTCCTCAGCTCGCTGCTGCTCGGCCTCTACGACGATGAGTCGGAGCTACAGCACATAGGCGTTGCCACGCAGTTCCCGGAGGCGCGGCGGCGCGAGCTTCTCGTCGAGCTGGAACCGCACGTCTCCGGGCTGGCCGGCCATCCGTGGGAGCGCGGCTTCCTGGTCGGTGGCAGCCCGATCGGCCGGCTCAAGGGCGCCGCCGCGCGTTGGTCTCCAGACGAGATGGAGCTCGACTGGGTCCCGCTCGAACCGGTACGAGTCTGCGAGGTCGCATACGACCACTTCGACCGAGACCGGCTTCGCCATCCTGCCCGCTTTCGGCGCTGGCGGCCGGATCGCGAACCCAGGTCCTGCACCTTCGAGCAGTTCCCGCAGCCGAGCCTCGATCCTGCCGAGCTGATCGGGCCCCCCTAGGCGCGTGTCCGGCACCTCCGCGGCGAACGGGGAATCGCGCCAGGTGGAGATCGAGGGGCGCACCCTCACGCTGACCAACCTCGACAGGGTGCTGTGGCCGGAGACCGGGTTCACGAAGGGTGAGCTGATCGAGTACTACCGTCGCGTGGCGGTGGCGCTGCTGCCGCACCTCCGTGGCCGCCCGTTGACCTTGGGACGGTTCCCGCACGGGATCCAGCGCCCGGGGTTCGCCCAGACCGAGTGTCGAGGACGCCCCGAGTGGCTCCCAGTTCGCGGCGTGCGCACGCGTGGCGGCGAGCTCCGTCGCTACTGCGTGGTCGACGACCTTGCGTCGCTTCTGTGGGTCGCCAACCAGAATGCGATCGAGCTCCACACCTTCCTGGGGCGCGGCGGCGACCTCGACTCCCCGTCGGCGGTGGCCTTCGACCTGGACCCGGGCGTGGGAACCGGGCTGCTCGAGTGCTGCCGCGTCGCGATCCTGTTGCGGGAGCTGCTCGCCCAGCTGGAGCTGGGGTGCTTCGCCAAGGCCTCGGGGGGCGCCGGGCTTCACGTCTTCGTCCCACTCGCTGGCCACCGCCGCTACGCTGCGACCAAGGCCTTCGCGCGCTCGGTCGCCGAGCATCTTGCCGGATCGCACGGTCGCCGGGTCACAGCGAGGGCGCAGGGGGAGGGACGGGTGGGGCGGGTGCTGATCGATTGGCTCCAGAACAGCCGCATGCGGACCACGGTGTCCGCATACTCGCTGCGCGCTGCGGATCGCCCGGTCGTGTCCGCGCCGGTCACCTGGGAGGAGGTAGAACGTGCCGTTGCCGACGCCAGGCCGGAGCTGCTGGTGTTCGGCCCGAATGAGGTCCCGGCACGCCTGGAGCGCCTCGGCGATCCGTTCGAGCCCGTGCTGTCGCTGCGACAGCGCCTCCCGGGATAGCGGCGATCAGCTCCACCGGACCGACAGCGTCTTTCCCCACTTTGGGCTGCCCGAACGCTGCGCGGGTCTAGGCCCTAGACACGTCGGGGGCTAGAGGCTCCTCCCGGACCACCTCCTCGGGATCCTTGTCCTCGCGCAGGCCCTTGAACGAGGGATGGCGAAGCGTCCCCGCGCTCGTCCACTCGCTGAACTCCACCTCCGCGACGAGACGGGGCTCGGCGAAGATCGCGTTTCGCGGGGGCTGACGGCCGGTGAACGGGCTGTCGGAGCGCCGCAACGGCTCCAGGCGCTCCGCCAGACGCCGCAGGTCCTCGTCCGAGAAGCCCGTCCCCACCTTTCCCGCGTACCGAAGGACGGGGCCACCGTCCTGCCGGTCGAAATAACCGACGAGTAGGGCGCCGATCGCATCCTTACGCCGGCCCTCGCCCGGAACCCACCCTCCGATGACGATCTCCTGGGCGCGCACGTTCTTGATCTTCAGCCACGCCGCGGAGCGCCGCCCGGGAATGTATTGACTGTCCAGGCGCTTGGCGACGATCCCCTCGAGCCGGCGCTCGCGGCTGGCCGCCAACACCGCCCGACCCTCGCCCCGGTGGTACGAGGGGGTCTGCCAGTGGGGGCCGGCGATCTCGAGCTCCTCAAGCAGTGCCCGCCGCTCCTCGTAGGGGAGCACCATCGTCGAGCGACCCTCCAGGTAGAGCAGGTCGAACGCCATGTAGGTGACCGGGATCTCCCCGGCGCGACGGCGGATGGCGCTCTCGGCGGTCAGGTGCATCCGGCGCTGCAGCCGCTGAAAGCTGGGCCGACCGTCGTCGTCGATCGCCACCAGCTCCCCGTCCAGGATCAGCTCGCGAGAGCCGAGCTGCCGTCCCAGCCGCCGCACCTCCGGGTACTGATCGGTGATCTCGCGCAGGTTGCGGCTTTCGAGTCGAACCCGGCCCGCCGAGCAGTAGGCGATCGCCCGCACCCCGTCCCACTTGATCTCGTACCCGTACGCCTCCTCATCGGCCGGAAGCGTGGCCAGGGTCGCCTTCATCGGCTCGACGTGCTCGGGCATCGGCTCTCGCCCCGGCTCGGCCGGGTCCATGCGGTGGATCATCCAGTTGTCGTCCTTGGTCCGAAACAGGGCGTAGCGCCCGCGCACCCGCTCACCGTGGAACGTGAGGACGACCTTGGCGGGCTCGAACTTCTCGGCCTGGTAGGTGCCGCGATCCCACACCCGCATCTCGCCGGCGCCGTACTCGCCCTTGGGAATCGTTCCCTCGAAGTCGAGGTACTCGAGCGGATGGTCCTCGGTGTGAACGGCCAGCCGATTGTCGCCCGGGTCGAAAGGGATTCCCCTCGGCAGCGCCCAGGAGACCAGCACGCCGTCTCGCTCCAGCCTCAGGTCCCAGTGCAGCCGGCGCGCATGGTGCTCCTGGACGACGAACCGCCCGCCCGCCCCCTCGTCGTCCTCACCGGCGGGCTCGGTGGTGCGCTCGAAGTTGCGCTTGCGACGGTATCCACCGAGCCGCTCGTTGCCC
>OBLS010001229.1_pt1 | contig 10297 bp, 10 predicted proteins | sample 1519901 | NCBI WGS metagenome assembly OBLS01 (sample SAMEA3113585, study PRJEB22503) | soil metagenome
CCCGGCACGCCTCGCCCATGCCGTCGACGGCCTCGGAGAGCTGCCACATCGTCTCCGGGTGCTCGGGATTGCCGAAGTTGAGGCAGTTGACGAGGGCCAGCGGTCGGGCGCCGACGCACGCCAGGTTGGCGACCGCCTCGGCCACAACGAGCGCGGCGCCGCGCCGCGGGTCGAGCGCGCACCACCGATGGTTGCCGTCGCAGGTGACGGCGAGGCCTCGGCCCGTGTCGTCGCCGGTGACCGGATGCTTGAGACGCAGCACGCTGGCCTCGCCGCCGGGGCCCACGACCGTGTTGAGGAAGAGCTGGTGGTCGTACTGCGACCACACCCACGACGTGTCGCAGAGCAGCTCGAGCAGGTCGGCGCCGGGGTCGGCCGGCGCGTCGAGCGCGACGTCGGCGCTGTCGACCAGGCGGGCCGCGCGGTCGGGGGGCTCGGCGCGGGGCCGGTCGAGCAGCGGCGCGTCCTCGTGCAGCGACGCCGCCGGCACGGCGGCGAGTACCTCGCCGTCGGGCCGGTCGAGGATGCGCAGGGCCCCGCCCGCCGTGACCGTGCCGACGACGGTGGCCGTGATCTCCCATCGCTCGCATATGGCGAGGACGGCGTCGAGGTGCCCGGGCTCGACGATCGCGAGCATGCGTTCCTGGCTCTCGCTGGTCATCACCTCGAACGGCTCCATGCCGGTCTGGCGCTTGGCGACCTCGGACACGTAGACGTCCATGCCCACGCCGCCGCGGCTGGCGGTCTCGCTGGTGGCGCACGTGAGCCCCGCCCCGCCCAGGTCTTGGATGCCCACGACCAGGTTGGCGTCGAGCATGGCCAGGCATGCCTCGATGAGCCGTTTCTCCTCGAACGGGTCGCCCACTTGCACGCTCGGGCGCTTCGCGGCATCGGTCTCGTCGTCGCTGAAACCCGCCGACGCCAGCACCGATACGCCGCCGATGCCGTCGCGGCCCGTGGTAGATCCGAAGAGCACGGCGAGGTTGCCGACGCCTGATGCCCGGCCCAGAACCAAACGGTCGACGGGCAGGATGCCGAGGCAGAAGACGTTGACGAGGGGGTTGTCCTGAAAGGTCTCGTCGAAGACCATTTCGCCCCCCACAGTGGGGACACCCACGGAGTTGCCGTACCCACTGATGCCGGAGACGACGCCCTCGGCGATCCACCGGCTGCGCGCATCCGATAGCGGACCGAAGCGCAATGGGTCCATCAACGCGATGGGTCGCGCCCCCATGGTGAACACGTCGCGGAGGATCCCACCGATGCCGGTCGCCGCCCCCTGATACGGCTCGATCGCCGACGGGTGGTTGTGGCTTTCGATGCGGAAGGCGGCGGCGACACCGTCGCCGACGTCGACCACGCCGGCGTTCTCACCGGGGCCGACCAGCACACCCGCGCCCTCGGTCGGCAGCCGCCGCAGGTGGAGGCGGCTCGACTTGTAGGAGCAGTGCTCCGACCACATCACGGCGTACATGGCCAGCTCGAGGTGGTTGGGGGCGCGGCCGAGGATGCGCTCGATCGTGGCGGCCTCGTCGTCGGTGAGCCCGAGAGCACGGTGGATCGGCTGGTCGTCGTTCACGAACGAAGCGTAGGCGATGGTCGAATGGCGCCAGAGCCACTGCGGAGAACCACCAATGGCACGCCGACGCAATGCGAAATATGCTTCTGGGTATGGCACCGTCAGCGCGCAAGCGCACCCCGATGAGCACTGAGCACAAAGCGGCGTTGGCGGAGGGCCGCGACCAGGGTCGCGCCGTGCGCCGCTACCTCGAAGCCCTCGAAGCCCACAAACCCCGTCGGGGCCGCAAGCGCACACCGGATTCGATGAAGAAGCGCCTGTCGGCCGTCGAGTCCGAGATCGCTACGGCCGACCCGCTCAAGCGACTGCACCTCGTGCAGGAACGTCTCGATCTACAGGCCGCGCTGGGCGCGAGCGAGTCGAAAGTCGACCTCGGCCAGCTCGAAAAGGATTTCGCCAAGGCCGCTCGGCCCTACAGCGACCGCAAGGGCATCTCCTACTCGGCCTGGCGCGAACTGGGCGTACCCGCAGCCGTGCTCGACAAGGCCGGTATAGGCCGATCAGCCTGATCGCACCCGCCCGCTCGCGGGCAATGGCCGTCGTCAGCGGGCTCAAACCGACAGGGGGTCAGACCGACAGGGCGCCGGCCGTCACCAGGAGCGAGCGCAGCAACGTCGCACCGTCGGTCGACCCGAGCAACGGATGGCACGCCCGCTCGGGGTGCGGCATGAGGCCCACGACGTTGCGGCCGCCCGAGCAGATGCCGGCGATGTCGTCGATCGACCCGTTGGGGTTGTCGACATAGCGCAGGACCACCCGGTCGTCGCCCCGCAGCTCGGCGAGCGTCTCGGGCTCGCACGTGTAGTTGCCCTCGAAGTGGTTGATCGGGATGCGCAGCTCGCGGCCGACGGCGACGTCGGTGGTGAGTGCCGTGGCCCCGGCCTCGACCCGCAGCACGACCGGGCCGCACAGGAACTTGAGCCCGGCGTTCTTCTGCAGCGCTCCCGGCAGCAACCCTGCCTCGCAGAGCACCTGGAAGCCGTTGCAGATGCCCACCACCGGCCCGCCCTCGGCGGCGAAGGCGCCCACCGCCTGCATCACCGGCGAGAACCGGGCAATGGCGCCGGGACGCAGGTAGTCGCCATGGGCGAACCCACCGGGCAGCACCACCGCGTCGACATCGCCGAGCGCGCTGTCGCCGTGCCACAACAGCTCGGCCTCGCCGCCCAGCACGCGCACGGCCTCGACGACGTCGAGCTCGCAGTTGGACCCCGGGAACACGACGACCCCGACTCGTGCGGCCATCAGCGCGAGGCCTCCGACCCGGTCTGCGGTACACCCACCATGCGCCCGAGGTTACCCATGGCCTCGACGCGCTCAGGGACAGCAACCACGCCCGCCGGCGGCGCCGTCGCCACACCGGGCACACGCCGGGACAACCACGCGCCGGCGAACACCAGGAGCAGCAGCTCGATGGGCAGGCGATAGCGGAGTCGGCCCTGTTGCTGCGGCTGGTCGGACACGCGTGTCCCCTTTACGCTCTGGATGGCGCCACCCCAGCGCTCACGACGACGTGACGGTAGCCGTGCGCCGGGAGCGGCGTCGGATCGCCGTCGCGTTAACCGCCGGCGGCGAAGACCGAGACGGTGGCGTCCTCGATGACCGGATTGGTGAGGAACCGCTTGCACATGTCCTCGACCTCGGCGCGGGCCGTGGCCTCGTCGTCGGCGTCGACCATGAAGCGGAACGCCTTGCCCACGCGCACGCCCGACACACCGTCGAACCCGAGCGCGGGGAGCGACCGCTCGATCGTCGCACCCTGGGGGTCGGCGACACCCTCACGCAGACGGGTCTCGACCAGCACCGAGAAGCGCATGCGGTTCAGCGTAGATGCCGGATCGGACCGGGCGTGACACCCACGAACGCGGCACCGTCGAGCACCGGCGCCACCGCCTCAGCGTCGACGACGGCCGCCGCCTCGACGTCGTCGCGCCAGCCGCGGCCGACCAGCTCGCGTCCCGATTCGCACGCGAGCAGCCAGCCCCGCAGGTCGTCCCGGGCATCGTCGAAGGCGGCCATGGCGGCCCGGGCCTCGGGCGAGACCCGCTCGACCGCGACGCCGGCCACGACCCGCAGGGCCCGGAGGATGGCCCCGGCGCCGAGCAGGTCCTCGACCGCGGCGCGGAGATGACCCGGCTGCCCGGTCCACCGCTCGCCGGCGCCGATCACGACCACGGAGCCGCCCCCCGGCAGCACCGCCGACGCCGTTGACGCCACGGCCGAGGCGTTGCGCAGGCAGCCGGCAAGCACCCGCGCCGCCGGCGCGCGCTCCCGGGCGCCGAAGGCGAGCGCCGATCCGTTGGGCGACGGCAGCACGAGCCGGGAACCCGCCGGTAGCCGGGCCAGTCCCGTCGGTGAGAGCGACCACTCCCCGTTCTCCCGCCGGCCGGCGAGCCACGCGTTGTGCTGGGCGGCGTACGTCTCGGCGTCCCCACCCGCCCACGGGTAGGGCAGCACCCGGGCGCCCCGCCCCACGGCCACCGAGACGGCCGTCGTGAACCGCAGCACGTCGACGATGACAACCGCCCCGGCCGCGGGGCCCAGCTGCCGCAGCCCGTCGGAGCCCCACTCGAACCGGAGGTCGAACCCGTTCTGCCGGCGGACCGGCACGGCGAGGTCGCCGCCGTCAGGCACCCACACCCGGCCAGTCGGCGAACGACCGGCCGGTGATGCGCTCGTACGCCTCGACATACCGGGCGCTGGTGGTCGTCACGACCTCGGCAGGCAGCGGCGGGGGCGGCGGCGTCTTGTCCCAGTCGAGCCCGTCGAGGTAGTCGCGGACCGGCTGCTTGTCGAACGACGGGGGCGTGGTGCCCGGCTCCCACACATCGGTCGGCCAGAACCGCGACGAGTCGGGCGTGAGCACCTCGTCGCACAGCACGAGCTCGCCGTCGACCAGCCCGAGCTCGAACTTCGTGTCGGCGATGATGATGCCCCGCTCCCGGGCCCACTCGGCGCCTCGGCGATAGAGCTCGAGCGACACGTCGCGCACCTTGGCGGCCAGCGCCTCGCCGATGAGACCGGCGGCGGCCGCGAAGGAGATGTTCTCGTCGTGGCCCGTGTCGGCCTTGGTCGAGGGGGTGAAGACGGGCTGGGGCAGGCGGTCGGACTCGCGCAGGTCGTCGGGCAGCCGGGTGCCGTGCATGGTCCCGCTGGCGCAGTACTCCTTCCACGCCGATCCGGTGATGTAGCCCCGCACGATGCACTCCACGGGAAGCATCTCGGCCTTGGTGGTGAGCATCACCCGCCCGGCCAGGTCGACATCGGCCGCAGCCGAGCGGGCGCCATCCGGCAGGTCGGCCACATCGGTCGAGATGAGGTGCCCGGTCACGACGTCGGCGAGCTCGTCGAACCAGAACGCCGACATCGCGGTGAGCACCCGTCCCTTGTGGGGGATCGGCTCCGCCATCACCACGTCGAACGCCGAGATCCGATCGCTGGTGACCATGAGCAGTCGGTCGTCGCCGACGGCGTAGATGTCCCGCACCTTGCCGGAGTGGAGGTGGGGCAGTCCGAGTTCCGCGGAAGGATCGGTCATGGTGGTCCTCCAATGGCTCGGGCAACGAGAGGTGGCGCGGCGAACCGGTCGGCCTCACCGCCCAGGGCTGCCGCTACCGGCGCCTCGACGGGGGGCCGAAGCGTAGCGACACGAGGGCCCGCGAGCGACAGGGCGTCCTGCTCGCCGACTACAGGATCGGTTCCGGACGGTAGCGGGCCGCCTCGGGGTGGTCGGCGACGATCGCCTCGACCTGGCGGCAGAAGGCGTCGACCTGTCGGGACGCCGTGCCGACGAACCCGGCCCGGTCGGCCAGCATCTCGTCGATCGCGGCGCGGTCGAGCCCGAGGCGTTCGTCGGCCGCGAGCCGTTCGGCGAGGTCGTTCTGGCGAGCGCCCTCCCGCAGAGCCAGCGCCACGGCGACGGCGTTCTCCTTGATCGCCTCGTGGGCCTGCTCGCGTCCGACGCCCCGGCGCACGGCCGCCATCAACACCCGGGTGGTGGCGAGGAACGGCAGGTAGCGCTCGAGCTCGCGCTCGATCACCGCCGGGAAGGCGCCGAAGCCGTCGAGCACGGCCAGGAACGTCTCGAACAACCCGTCGGTGGCGAGGAACGCCCCGGGGAGCGCCACCCGGCGCACGACCGAGTCGGACACGTCGCCCTCGTTCCACTGGTCGCCCGCCAGCTCCGCCACCATCGACAGGTGCCCCCGGATCACCACTGCGAGGCCGTTGACCCGCTCACACGAGCGGGTGTTCATCTTGTGCGGCATCGCCGAGCTACCCACCTGCCCGGGGGCGAACCCCTCGGTCACGAGCTCGTGCCCGGCCATGAGCCGGAGCGTCGTCGCCAGGCTCGACGGCCCCGCCACCGCCTGCGCCAGGGCGGACACCACGTCGAGGTCGAGCGACCGCGGATAGACCTGGCCGACACTGGTGAGCGCGCCGCCGAACCCGAGGTGCTCGAGCACCGCCGCCTCGAGCCGGTCGACGTCGCCGGCGTCGCCCAGGAGGTCGAGCATGTCCTGCTGCGTTCCGACCGGGCCCTTGATGCCCCGCAGCGGGTAGCGGGCGATCAGCTCGTCGACGCGGCGGTAGGCCTGCAGGAGCTCCTCGCCGGCGGTCGCGAAGCGCTTGCCCAGCGTGGTCGCCTGCGCCGCGACGTTGTGCGAACGTCCGGCCATCACCAGCTCCGCGTGCTCCGCGGCCCGCTCGGCCAGCCGCGCCAGGGCGGTGACCATGCGATCGCGGACCAGCTCGAGGGCGATGCGAACCTGCAGCTGCTCGACGTTCTCGGTGAGGTCGCGCGAGGTCATGCCCTTGTGGGCGTGCTCGTGGCCGGCGAGGGCCGAGAACTCCTCGATCCGCGCCTTGACGTCGTGGCGGGTGACGCGCTCCCGGGCCTCGATCGACGCCAGGTCGACGGTGTCGACCACCGCCCGGTAGTCGTCGATCGCGTCGGCCGGGATGTCGACGCCCAGCGCCCGCTGTGCCTGCATGACGGCGATCCACAGCTCGCGCTCGAGGCGCACCTTGCGCTCGGCCGACCACAGGTCGACCATCGGCTGGCTGGCGTACCGAGACGCCAGCACGTCGGGCAGGAGCGGTTTCACCGCTCCAGTGTGGCGGCTGGGGCCGGCCGGCGGCGAGGACGCTCGGCGGCCTTCTCGGTCGGCGTGCGCCGACTCAGGTCTTCGGCGCCATCTCGTCGCGGTGCTTCGCCAGCGCGCCCGTGAGCTCGTCGTCGTCGACGGCCAGGATCTGCACGGCGAGCAGCGCGGCGTTCATGGCGCCGTCGACGGCGACCGTCGCCACGGGGATGCCCTTGGGCATCTGGACCGTGGCGTAGAGCGCGTCCACTCCGTTGAGCGCGCCGCCGGACAGGGGCACGCCGATCACCGGCAGGGTCGTCTGCCCGGCCACCGCGCCCGCGAGGTGGGCGGCCATGCCGGCACCGCAGATGATGGCGGCGTAGCCGTTGTCGCGGGCCGATGAGGCGAAGTCGGCGACGAGGGTCGGCGTGCGGTGCGCGGACATGACGCGCACGTCGGCCTCGACCCCGTAGCGGTCGAGCGTGTCGGCCGCCGGCGCCATCTTGTCCCTGTCGCTGGCCGACCCCATGAGGACGGCGACCTTCCTCCTGCTCATGTGCTCGGCGCCTCCGATTGCCGTGATGCCTGCAGCGCGATGTCGGACCGGTGGAACATGCCGTCCCACGAGATGTGCGACGCCGCGGCGTACGCGCGCGTGCGTGCCTCCGACACGGTAGATCCGCGGGCGGTCACGTCGAGGACACGCCCGCCGGCGGTCACGAGTCGGCCGCCCTCGCCCCGCCCGACGCCGGCGCAGAAGACCGTGGCACCCGCCGACTCGGCGGCGGCGATCCCGGCGATCACGTCGCCCCTCCGGGGCGCCGCCGGGTAACCCTCGGCTGCGAGCACGACGGTGACGCAGGCGTCGTCGTCGAACGCCGGGGCCGCCGCCGCGCCGAGGTCGCCGCCGGCCGCGGCTGCCAGCAGTTCGGCGAGATCGGTCGTGAGGCGCGGCAACACCACCTGAGCCTCGGGGTCGCCGAACCGCACGTTGTACTCGAGCAGCTTGGGCCCCTCGGCGGTGAGCATGAGCCCGGCGTAGAGCACACCGCGGTAGTCGATGCCGCGGCGGCGGAGCTCGGCCAACGTGGGCTCGACGAACCGGTCCATCACGGTGTCGACGACGGCGGCACCGGCGGCGGGCACCGGCGAGTAGGCGCCCATGCCCCCCGTGTTGGGCCCGGTGTCGCCGTCGCCCACCCGCTTGAAGTCCTGCGCCGGGGCCAGCGCAACCGCTCGGGTGCCGTCACACACCGCCAGCACCGACAGCTCGGGGCCGGCCATCGCCTCCTCGACGACGACCGTGCGCCCGGCGTCGCCGAAGGCGTCGCCGCGGAGCTTGGCCCCTACGTCGTCGACCGCCTCGTCGAGCGACGTGGTCACGAGCACGCCCTTGCCGGCCGCGAGCCCGTCGGTCTTCACCACCCACGGCCCGGGCAGGCTGCGGAGGAAGTCGAGCGCCGAGGCCTCGTCGGCGAAGCTCCCGTAGCGGGCGGTGGGCACGCCCGCGACGTCGAGCAGGCCCTTCATCCATGCCTTCGAGCCCTCGAGCCACGCCCCGTCGGCCCCCGGGCCGAACACCAGGCGCCCCGAGGCCCGCAGGCGGTCGGCGAGCCCGTCGACCAGGGGCGCCTCGGGCCCGACGACGTAGAGGTCCGCGGGGACCTCCTCGGGTGGTGTCGGCACCGATCCGGGTATGCCCGGGTTGCCCGGCGTGACGACCACGTCGGCCGAGCGGCCCAGCACGTGGGCGAGGGCGTGCTCTCGTCCTCCCGATCCGATCACGCAGACTCGCACGGCCCTCCTACGGCTGGAGCTGGACGTACTGGTCGCGGCCGGGCCCGACGCCGAGCAGCCTGATCGGCACGCCCACCTGCTCCTCGAGGAACGCCACGTAATCGTGGGCGGCGGCGGGCAGGTGACCGGGCTCGGTGGACCCGGTGATCTCGGTCGACCAGCCGGGCAGCTCCTCGTAGACCGGCCGGGCCTTGTGGACCAACGACTGGTCGTCGGGCAACCGGTCGATCCGCCGGCCGTCGGCCTGGTACGCGACGCACACCTTGACGGTGCCGAAGGCGTCGAGCACGTCGAGCTTGGTGATGGCCACCTCGGACAGCGAGTTGAGCCGCACGGCATGGCGCAGCATCACGGCGTCGAACCACCCGGCGCGGCGGCGGCGCCCGGTGTTGGTGCCGTACTCGTGCCCCCGGTCGACGAGGGCGTCGCCGACGTCGTCGAACAGCTCGGTCGGGAACGGACCGGCGCCCACCCGGGTGACGTAGGCCTTGGCCACGCCGACGACCCGGTCGATGTACCGGGGACCGACCCCGGCGCCGGTGCAGGCGCCGCCCGCGACCGGGTTGGACGACGTGACGTAGGGATAGGTGCCGTGGTCGAGGTCGAGGAAGGTGGCCTGCGCGCCCTCGAACAGCACGTTCTGCCCCGCCTCCAGCGCCTCGTGCACCAGGTTGACGGTGTCGGCCACGTAGGGCCCGACGCGCGGGGCGAGGTCGTCGAGGTAGACCTCGGCGATCTCGTCGACGGTCGGCGGGAGCTGGTTGTAGACCTTGGCGAGGACCTGGCCCTTCTCCTTGAGCACCAGCTCGAGCTTCTCGCGGAAGATCTTGGGGTCGTACAGGTCGGACACCCGCAGCCCCACCCGGGCGGCCTTGTCGGCATAGGCGGGCCCGATGCCACGCTTGGTGGTGCCGAGCTTGTTCTTGCCGAGGTGCCGCTCGGTCACCCGGTCGAGCAGCTGGTGGTAGGGCAGGATCAGGTGCGCGCTCGACGACACCTTGAGGCGGCTGCAGTCGACGCCGCGACTGGTGAGCATGTCGACCTCGTCGAGCAGCACCGCCGGATCGACCACGACGCCGTTGCCGATGACCGGCGTGATGTGGTCGTAGAGCACGCCCGAGGGGATGAGCTGCAGCGCGAACGTCTCGCCGTCGACCACGAGCGTGTGGCCCGCGTTGTGCCCGCCCTGGTAGCGGACGACGAGGTGCATCTCCTTGGCGAAGAGGTCGGTGAACTTGCCCTTGCCCTCGTCGCCCCACTGGGTTCCGACCACGATGGTCGCCGGCACGTCGCGCTCCCTGTTCGACTCTGGGGCCGGCAACGATAGCGAGCGGGCGCGGGCGTTTCGATCGGGCGATCGGGGGCTCACCGCCTGTGTTCGGGCCGATCCTCGGGCTCGAGCCGGGCGGGCCTCACGCCGGACGGGACCAGCCCAAAAAGACAAGGTGGCCGGGGGATCGATCCCCCGGCCACCCGTCGTTCTGGCTCGATCAGGCCTCGGCCAGCGGCTTCTGCCCGAGCTTGGCGCTTGCGGCCAGTGCCGCCCCACCGAGCAGCAGGGTGATGCCGGCCACGAGGAGAAGCGTCTGGCTGCCGCTACCGGTCCTCGGCAGCTGCCCGACGGGCACCAGCGCTAGGGACGTCGACGTGGTCGACGGCACAGCGCCAGCGACAGTGGTGCTCGTCGGCGCCACCGAGGTCGACGTGGTCGGCGCCACCGAGGTCGACGTGGTCGGCGCCACCGAGGTCGACGTGGTCGGCGCCACCGAGGTCGACGTCGTCGGCGCCACCGAGGTCGACGTGGTCGGCGCCACCGAGGTCGACGTCGTCGGCG
>OBLS010001230.1_pt1 | contig 10293 bp, 7 predicted proteins | sample 1519901 | NCBI WGS metagenome assembly OBLS01 (sample SAMEA3113585, study PRJEB22503) | soil metagenome
ACTTCACCGGCTTCGGCAAGCACGAGGACCTGGCCGTGATCGGCAAGGGCCACAACGACGCCTTCCTGGTGCACGATTTCGAGCTGCTCAAGTGGATCGGCGCCAATTCCTTCCGGACCTCCCACTATCCGTACGCCGAAGCGGTCCTGGACTACGCCGACCGCCAGGGCATCGTGGTCATCGACGAGACAGCCGCCGTGGGCATGAACATGGGCCTCGGCGGCGGGATCCTCGGTCAGCAGGGCTACACCACCTTCTCGCCCGAGACGATCAACGAGCGGACCCGCGAGGTGCACGCCCAGGCCATCCGCGAGCTGGTGGCCCGCGACAAGAACCACCCCAGCGTGGTGCTGTGGTCGATCGCCAACGAGCCGGAGTCCCATACCGAGGGCGCCGAGCGGTATTTCAAGCCGCTGTTCGAGCTGACCAGGCAGCTCGATCCCACCCGGCCCGTCGGCTTCGTCAACGAGGTGCTGGCCTCCCACGGCAAGTGCCGGGTGTCGCAGTTCGGCGACGTGGTCATGCTCAACCGCTACTACGGCTGGTATCTCCACACCGGCGATCTGGAGACCGCCGAGCTGGCCTGGGAGCAGGAGCTCAAGGGCTGGGCCGGCGAAGGCAAGCCGATCATCATCACCGAGTACGGCGCCGACACCTACTCTGGGCTCCACTCGCTCATCCCCCAGCCGTGGTCCGAGGAGTACCAGGTGGAGCTCCTGGACATGAACCACCGGGTGTTCGACCGCGTCGACGCCGTCGCCGGCGAGCAGGTCTGGGCGTTCGCGGACTTCGCCACGGCCTCGGGCATCGTGCGGGTCGGCGGCAACAAGAAGGGCGTCTTCACCCGCGACCGCCAGCCCAAGTCCGCCGCCCACGCACTGCGCCGCCGCTGGAGGAAGGCGACATGAGCACCCCGTCGAACGCCTCGTCGCTGATCGGTCAGCTGACGCTGGAGGAGAAGGCGTCGCTGTGCCTGGGTTCCGACTTCTGGCACACGGCGCCGGTGGAGCGCCTCGGCATCGCGGCGATCATGGTGTCCGACGGCCCCCACGGGCTGCGCACCCAACCCGAGGACGCCGACCACGTCGGCATCTCCGGCAGCGTGCCGGCGACCTGCTTTCCGACCGCCTCCGCCCTGGCCTCGTCCTGGGATCCGGAGCTGGTGCAACGCGTGGGTGCGGCGCTGGGCCGCGAAGCCCGGGCCCAGGGGGTGGCGGTCGTGCTCGGCCCGGGCATCAACATCAAGCGCTCCCCGCTGTGTGGGCGCAACTTCGAGTACTTCTCCGAGGACCCGGCGCTCTCCGGGGTGCTGGGTGCGGCGATGATCGACGGCGTCCAGAGCCAGGGCGTCGGCACCTCGCTCAAGCACTACGCCGCCAACAACCAGGAGACTGACCGGTTGCGGGTGAGCGCGGAGGTCGATGAGCGGACGCTCCGGGAGATCTACCTGGCCGGCTTCGAGCGCGCTGTCACCGAGGCGGGGCCGTGGACGGTGATGTGCGCCTACAACAAGGTCAACGGGGTGTACGCCTCCGAGCACGCCTGGCTGCTCACCACTGTGCTCCGCGGCGAGTGGGGGTTCGACGGCCTGGTCGTCTCCGACTGGGGCGCGGTGCACGACCGGGTGGCCGCCCTTGCCGCCGGCTTGGACCTGGAGATGCCACCCAACCTTGGCGTCAGCGACGCCGCGATCCTCACCGCCGTCCGCTCGGGCCAACTTGATGAGCACGTCCTCGATACCGCCGTGGCCAGGGTCCTCCAGCTGGTCGACCGCGCCGCCGCCAACACCGAGCCGCCTCCGGTGCTGGACCCCGACGCCCACCACATGCTCGCCCGGGCCGCGGCGACCGAGTGCGCGGTCCTGCTGAAGAACCAGGATCGTCTGCTGCCGCTGCGTCCAGCTGCCGGGGACATCATCGCGGTGATCGGCGAGTTCGCCCGTACCCCGCGCTACCAGGGGGCCGGCAGCTCCCAGGTCAACCCCACCCGGGTCGACGTCGCCTTAGACGAGCTCCGGTCCGCCGTCCCGGACCAGGTGGAGATTGCCTTCGCCGCCGGGTACGGCATCGGCACCACCGACCGTGACGAGCAGCTGGGCGACGAGGCTGTCGCCCTCGCCAGCCGGGCCGAGGTGGTCGTGGCCTTCCTCGGCCTGCCCGCCGCCGACGAGTCCGAGGGGTTCGACCGCACCCACATGGACCTTCCGGCCAGCCAGACGGCGCTGCTGTCGCGGCTCGCCGACGCCAACCCGAACCTCGCCGTGGTGCTGGCCAACGGCTCGGCGGTGCGGCTCTCAGAGTGGGAACAGCACGCCAAGGCGGTGCTGGAGTGCTGGCTGTCCGGCCAGGGCGCCGGCGGCGCGGCCGCCAACCTGCTGCTCGGCACGGCCAACCCCTCGGGACGGCTGGCCGAGACGCTCCCGCTGCGGCTGGAGGACACCCCCTCCTACCTCAACTTCCCCGGTGAGGCCGGCCAGGTCCGCTACGGGGAAGGCATCTTCGTCGGCTACCGCGGCTACGACGCCCTCGACCGCCAGGTGCACTACCCGTTCGGGCATGGCCTGTCCTACACCAGCTTCGACTACGCCGATCTCAGCGCCAACGTCACCGGGCGCCCCCAGGACGGCGACCTCGTCGTGAACATCACCTGCCGGGTGACCAACACCGGCGACCACCGCGGAAAAGAGGTCGTCCAGCTGTATGTCGGTGACCCGGAGGCCTCGGTGGCCCGCCCGGTCCGCGAGCTCAAGGCCTTCGCCAAGGTCGACCTGGACCCCGGCGAGACCACGGCGGTGGCGTTCACCCTCACCGCTCGTGACCTCTCCTACTGGTCGACACGCCTGCACGACTGGGCTCTGGAGGGCGGCGAGTTCGAGCTCGCGGTGGGGGCCTCCTCCCGCGACCTGCGGCTCACCACCACCCTCGACATCGCCGCGCCTCCGCCGCCGGCCAGGCTGGATGGCATGTCCACCCTCCAGGAGTGGCTCGCCGATCCCACCGGCTCCACCCTGCTCCACACGGCGGTCGGGACCGATGAGACAGGCAGGCCAAAGGGCATCCTCGGCAGCGAGGAGCTCATGGTCGTCATCGGCAACTTCCCGATCAGCACCCTCGCCGGCTTCGCTGGCTTCGGTCTCACCCACTCGATCGTCCACACCCTCGTCGACCAGATCTCCGCGAGAGACGGATAGCGATCAGACCGAACCAGACACCGATTCAGCGGATGGGCCGGACCTGGTAGCCGAGGCTCTCCAGCTCGGCGACGATCTCGCCGGAGTGGATGGCGTTGCGGGTCTCCAGGGTGAGGCGGACCTCGACCTGGTCCAGGTCGAGGTCAAGGCCGGAGCGGTGGTGCTCGACCGAGAGCACGTTGAGGCCCAGGCGGGCCACCACGGCGGTCAGGGCGGCCAGGTTGCCCGGGGTGTCGTCGATCACCAGCCGCAGGGCCACATACCGGCCGGCCGCGGACAGGCCGTGGTCGATCACCTTGGTCAGCAGCAGCGGGTCGACGTTGCCGCCCGACAGCAGCGCCACCACCGGGCCCTCGCCCCCGACCCGGTCGGCCAGCACCGCCGCCAGGGCGGCCGCCCCCGACGGCTCGACCACCGCCTTGGCCCGCTCCAGCAGCAGCAGCAGGGCCTGGCTGATCTCCTCCTCGCTGACCAGCACGACGTCGTCGACGTGGGCCCGGACGTGGGCCAGGGTCAAGGGCGACGGCGACTTGAGGGCGATCCCGTCGGCCATGGTCTGGAGCCGCTCCAGGCGCACGCAGTGCCCCGCCTTCAGCGAGCTCATCATGGTCGGGGCCCCGGAGGCCTCGACCCCGACCACCCGCACGTCGGGCCGGACCGCGGCCAGGGCGGCGGCGATCCCGGAGATCAGCCCGCCGCCCCCGATGGGCACGACCACCGTGGTCGCCTCGGGTGCCTCGGAGGCCAGCTCCAGCCCGATGGTGCCCTGGCCGGCGATGATCAGCGGGTCGTCGAATGGCGGCACCAGCACCGCCCCCTCGGCGTCGCCGAGGGCCCGGGCGCTGGCGATGCAGTCGTCGACGGCCTGACCGCCCATGCGCACCGTCGCCCCGTAGTTCCGGGTCGCCTCGACCTTGGGCAGGGGCGCGTTCACGGGCATGAAGATGGTCGCCGGGTGCCCGGTGAGCTTGGCCGCCAGGGCCACCCCCTGGGCGTGGTTGCCGGCCGACCCGGCCACCACCGGCGTGCCCGGGGGCAGCCGCGAGATCCGGTTGTAGGCCCCGCGGATCTTGAACGAGCCGGTGCGCTGGCGGTTCTCCGGCTTGAGGATGACCGGCCGGCCGGCCAGCGCGCTCAGGGTCTCGGAGCGGTCGACCGGGGTCTCGCGGATCACCCCGGTGACCCGCTCCCGGGCCGCGCGGATGTCGTCGATGGTGACCAGGCGCTGGTCACCACCCAACGGCGGGTGCTCCACGAGAGGCGTGCCCATTGCCAGAGAAGATACCCTTCCCCTAGGGCCGGGCGAAGGAGGACCGCATGGCGAAGACCAAGGCAGCCAGCCCGCGCGAGGCGCTCGAGGCGGACGAGGCGGCGAGCGCCAAGCTCGGCAAGAAGCGCTACGAGGAGGAGCTGGCCCGCCTCCAGCTGGAGCTGATCAAGCTCCAGGAGTGGATCAAGCACGCCGGGCTCAGGGTGGTGGTGATCTTCGAGGGCCGGGACGCCGCCGGCAAGGGTGGAACGATCAAGCGGATCACCGAGAGCCTGAACCCCAGGATCTGCCGGGTGGTGGCCCTGGCCGCCCCGACCGAGCGCGAGCGCACCCAGTGGTACTTCCAGCGGTACGTGGCCCACCTGCCGGCGGCCGGGGAGATGGTCCTGTTCGACCGCAGCTGGTACAACCGGGCCGGGGTCGAGCGGGTGATGGGCTTCTGCACCGAGGACGAGTACCAGGAGTTCCTCCGGGCCTGCCCGGAGTTCGAGCGGATGCTCCTGCGCTCGGGGATCATCCTGGTCAAGTACTGGTTCTCGGTCTCCGACGCCGAGCAGGAGCGCCGCTTCCAGCGCCGCCTCTCCGACCCCACCCGCCGCTGGAAGCTGAGCCCGATGGACCTGAAGTCCCGCGAGATGTGGGTCGAGTACTCCCGGGCCAAGGACGACATGTTCCACTACACCGACACCAAGCAGTCGCCCTGGTGGGTGGTGGAGGCCGACGACAAGCGCCGGGCCCGGCTCAACTGCATCAGCCACCTGCTGGAGCAGATCCCCTACGGCGACCTGACCCCCGAGCCGATCAAGCTGCCGCCGCGCCGCGACGACAGCGGCTATGTCCGGCCGCCCATGACCGACCAGACCTTCGTGCCCGACCGCTTCGAGTGAAAGGCCGCCCGTGGCATCCATCGCGATCGGCGCCGACGACGCCGGGGCCCCGCTGAAGGAGCGCCTGGCCGCCTACCTCCGGCAGCGGGGCTTCCAGGTCGAGGACTACGGCAACGGCGACGGCCTCGACTACCCCGACGTGGCCGCCGAGGTCGCCGAGGCCGTGGCCCGGGGCGAGCACGACCGGGCCCTGCTCGTCTGCGGCACCGGCCTCGGCATGGCCATCGCCGCCAACAAGGTCCCGGGCGTCCGCGCCGCCACCGCCCACGACCCCTACTCCGCCGAGCGGGCCCGCAAGTCCAACAACGCCCAGGTCCTCACCATGGGCGCCCGCGTGATCGCCCCCGAAGCCGCCGAGAAGGTCCTCGACCACTGGCTCACCGCCGAGTTCGAGCCCGGCCCCTCCTCCCCCAAGGTCGCCAAGCTGGAGGCCCTGGACGACCGTTACCGGCCCACCGGGGCCTGAGCCCGGAGGAGGCCGTAGGCGATGCCGTCGGCCAGGGCTTCCCAGGAGGCGGTGACGATGTCGTCGGAGACGCCCACGGTGGTCCATTCGGCGTCGGGGTCGGCGGAGGTGACCAGGACCCGGGTGACGGCGCGGGTGCCGGCGCGGCCGTCGAGGATGCGGACCTTGAAGTCGACCAGGCTGACGTCCTTGAGCTCGGGGTGGCGGGGGGCCAGGGCGCGGCGGAGGGCCTGGTCGAGGGCGTGGACGGGGCCGACGCCCTCGCCGACGGCCAGGACCCGCTCGCCGTCGACGACCAGGCGGACGGTGGCCTCGGAGACGTCGCTGCCGTCCTCCTTGCGCTCGACCATGACCCGGTAGCCCTCGAGGGTGAAGGGCGGGTCGAAGGTGCCGCTCTCGCGGCGGACCAGCAGCTCGAAGGAGGCGTCGGCGACCTCGAAGGCGTAGCCGCGGTGCTCCAGCTCCTTGACCCGGTCGAGCACCCTGGCCCCGAGGGCGGGGTCGGCGTCCAGGTCGAGGCCGAGCTCGCCCGCCTTGGCGAGCACGTTGGAGCGGCCGGCGAGCTCCGAGACCAGCACCCGGGGTTTGTTGCCGACCCGGCCGGGGTCGACGTGGCTGTAGGCGTCGGCCCGGCGGGCGATGGCCGAGGCGTGCAGGCCGGCCTTGGTGGCGAAGGCGGCCGCGCCGACGTACGGCTGGCGGTGGTCGGGCGGGAGGTTGGCCAGCTCGGCGATGGCGTGGGCGGTGGTGGTGAGGGCGGCCAGCCGGTCCTGGGGCAGCAGCTGCAGCCCCTGCTTGAGCTCGAGCCCGGCGACGATGGCGAACAGGTCGGCGTTGCCGCAGCGCTCGCCGTAGCCGTTGGCCGCACCCTGGACGTGGCGGGCCCCGGCCTCGACCGCGACCAGCGAGTTGGCGACCGCGCAGGCCGAGTCGTCGTGGAAGTGGACCCCGACCCGGACCCCGTCCGGGAGGACGGCGCGGACCTCGCGGACGACCCGGGCCACGGTGGTCGGCAGGCTGCCGCCGTTGGTGTCGCAGAGGACCACGGTGTCGGCCCCTGCGTGGACGGCCGCTCCCAGCACGGCGACCGCGTAGGCCGGGTCGGCGGCGTAGCCGTCGAAGAAGTGCTCGGCGTCGAAGGTGGCCCGGCGGCCGGCCGCGACCAGGTGGGCGATCGACTCGCCGACCATGGCCAGGTTCTCGTCGAGGGTGGTCCGCAGGGCCTCGTGCACGTGCAGGTCCCAGGACTTGCCGACCAGGGTGACGATCGGGGCCTTGGAGTCCAGGAGCGCGTTCAGGCTGGGGTCGTCGTCGACCCCGCGGCCGGGCCGGCGGGTGGCCCCGAAGGCGGCCAGGGTGGCGTGGCGCCAGGGCAGCTCGGCGGCGCGGGCGAAGTACTCGGCGTCCTTGGGGTTGGACCCGGGCCAGCCGCCCTCGATGACGTCGACGCCGAGGTCGTCGAGCAGGCGGGTCACCCGCAGCTTGTCGGCCACGGTGAACTGGAGGCCGACCTGCTGGGAGCCGTCGCGCAGGGTGGTGTCGTAGGTCTCTACGTGGTCTTGGCTGGGCATGCTGGACAAAGGGGGAACTCCTGGCTGGGAGCTAGGCGACCGGTTCGATCCAGTCGCGGTAGCGCTCGTCGCGGCCCTTGGTGGCCGCCGTGAAGACCTCCTGCAGCCGCCGGGTAATCGGGCCCGGGTCGCCGAGGACCCGGTCGTCCACCTCCCGGATGGGCACGACCTCGGCGGCCGTGCCGGTGAAGAAGGCCTCGTCGGCCAGGTACAGGTCGGTGCGGACCAGGTCGGTCTCGCGCACCGGGATGCCCTCGCCCTCGGCGATGGTGATGATGCTGTCGCGGGTCAGCCCGGCCAGGCAGCCGGCGGCCAGCGGCGGGGTGTGGAGCACGCCGTCGCGGACGGCGAACACGTTCTCGCCCGACCCGTCGGTCACGTACCCGTTGGGGTTGAGCAGGATGCCCTCGTCGTAGCCGGCCTTGACCGCCTCGGCCTTGGCCAGCGAGGAGTTGATGTACTGGCCGGTGGCCTTGGCCGCGGGCGGGATGATGTTGGGGTCGAGGCGCCGCCAGGAGCTGACCTTGGCCCTGACGCCCGTCTCGAACGCCTCCTCGCCCAGGTAGGCGCCCCACGGCCAGCAGGCGATGACCATGCTGACCGGGGAGGTGAGCGGGTTGAGGCCGATCTCGCCGTAGCCCAGGAACACCAGCGGCCGGATGTAGCAGGCGGGAAGGTTGTTCATGGCGACCAGGTCCTTGGTCACCTTGACGGCCCCTTCGAGCGAGACCGGCGGCTCCATGTGGTAGATCTTGGCGCTGCGGTAGAGCCGCTTCATGTGGTCGGTGAGCCGGAACACGGCCGGGCCGGCGTCGGTCGCATAGGCGCGGATGCCCTCGAACACGCCCCAGCCGTAGTGCAGCGACGGGGTCAGCACGTGGACCCGGGCCTCGTCCCAGTCGACGTACTCCCCGTCCATCCAGATCTTGCCGCTTGGTGTGATTGGCATCGTCGCCCTCCTCTAGTCTGGGGACCCGCCGCCCGCGACGGCGGTGGCGATCCGGTCCCCGAGCGCCTGGGTCGAGTATCCCGCAGCCCCTGGCAGGGCCGCTACGGCCCCGGCCTCGACGGCGGCCGCGGCCTCCCGCTCCCCCAGGTGGTCGAGCAGCAGGGAGGCCGAGAGCACGGCCGCGACCGGGTTGGCCCGGCCGCTGCCGGCGATGTCGGGGGCCGACCCGTGCACCGGTTCGAACAGTGAGGGGGACGAGTCGGGGTTGAGGTTGGCGCTGGCGGCGGTGCCGAGGCCGCCGGCGATGGCCGCGCCCAGGTCGGTGAGGATGTCGCCGAACAGGTTGTCGGTGACGATCACGTCGAACCGCGCCGGATCGGTGGCCAGGAAGATAGTCGCCGCGTCCACATGCAGGTAGTCGGTGGTCACGCCCGGGTACTCGGCGGCCACGGCTTGGAACTGCCGGTTCCACAGCCCGCCGGCGTTCACCAGCACGTTGTGCTTGTGCACCAGGGTCAGCTGGTTACGACGCCGCGTGGCCCGCTCGAACGCGTCCCGGACGACCCGCTCCACCCCGTACGCGGTGTTGATGCTGACCTCGGTGGCGATCTCGGCGGGGGTCCCGATGCGAACCACGCCGCCGTTGCCGCAGTAGAGGCCCTCAGTGCCTTCCCGGACCACCACGAAGTCGATCTCGCGACCGTCGGTCACCGACGCCGCGAGCGGGGTGGACACGCCCGGGAAGAGCCGGCTGGGCCGCAGGTTGACGTAGTGGTCGAACGCGAACCGCAGCTTGAGCAACAGGCCCCGCTCGAGCAGGCCGCTGGGCACGGTCGTGTCGCCCGGAGCGGCGCCGACCGCGCCGAACAGGATCGCGTCGCACGCGTCCAGCTCGGCCAGCACGGAGTCGGGCAGTACCTCGCCGGTGCGGAGCCAGCGCTCGGCGCCGAGGTCGTAGTGGGTCAGCGCGAAGACACCCGGACCGGCGACCGCGTCGAGCACTTTGAGCCCCTCGGCGATCACCTCCGGGCCGATCCCGTCGCCGCCAATGACCGCAAGGTCGAAACTCGGGGAGTCGGTGCCAGGATGGGTCGGAGCAGGACGGGTCACCTCGGTCACCGGCGCATCGTATCCGTCGCGGTTCTCCCGCCCCGCTCGGTCTCAACCCATCCGTCGTCCCTAGTGAAGGCCGCATCGTGAGTCTGTCGTTCGAGGTCCGTCCCCATCCCAGCCCGCGCACCGAGGCCGAGCGGCAGGCCATCCTGGCCGCCCCGGGCTTCGGCGTGCACTTCACCGACCACATGGCTGTCGCGACCTGGACCGCCGCCGACGGCTGGCACGACTCGGCGATCGTCCCGTACGGCCCGTTCTCCCTCGACCCGGCGACGGCCGTCCTGCACTACGCGCAGGAGGTCTTCGAGGGGCTCAAGGCCTACCGGCACGCCGACGGCAGCGTCTGGCTGTTCCGGCCGGACCAGAACGCGGCCCGGATGGCCCGCTCGGCCGCCCGGCTCGCCCTACCCGAGCTGCCGGCCGCGGACTTCCTGGCCAGCCTGGACGCCCTGGTCGCGGCCGACGCCGCGTGGGTCCCGAGTGCCGCCGAGCAGAGCCTCTACCTGCGGCCGTTCATGTTCGCCTCGGAGGCCTTCCTCGGCGTCCGCGCCGCGCAACGGGTCACCTACTGCTGCATCGCCAGCCCGGCCGGGCCGTACTTCGCCTCCGGCCTGCGCCCGGTGAGCATCTGGATCACCACCCGCTACACCCGCGCCGCCCCGGGCGGGACCGGGGCCGCCAAATGCGGTGGGAACTACGCGGCCAGCCTGGTCGCTCAGCAGGAGGCCGCGGCAAACGGCTGTGACCAGGTGATGTTCGCCGACGCGGCCGAGCACGCCTGGTTGGAGGAGCTGGGTGGGATGAACGTGTACGTGGTGACGGCCGACCGCGAGCTGCTCACCCCGGA
>OBLS010001231.1_pt1 | contig 10291 bp, 8 predicted proteins | sample 1519901 | NCBI WGS metagenome assembly OBLS01 (sample SAMEA3113585, study PRJEB22503) | soil metagenome
TCCGATTCGGGTCCGAGCGGGCGCTGCGCGACGCGATCGAGCGCATCCTCACACCGCTGGGGCGCCGCATCGACGAGCTGAGCCCGATGGTGGACGCCCGTCTCGACGACGGCTCGCGGGTCAACGTCGTGATTCCTCCACTCGCCGTCGGCGGGCCGTCGGTCTCGATCCGCCGCTTCGCGGCCGCCCGCCCGGGCCCCCAAGAGCTGGTTGCCTGCGGAAGCCTCGTCCCCGAGGCGCGCGACCTGCTCGAGGCCGCGGTGCGGGCGCGGCGCAGCATCCTGATCACCGGTGGGACGGGATCCGGCAAGACCACGCTGCTCAACGCGCTCTCGAGCTACATCGGGCATGAGGAGCGGGTGATCACGATCGAGGACGCGGCCGAGCTGTCCCTGTGTCAGCCGCACGTGGTCCGGCTCGAGACTCGCCCGGCGAGCGTGGAGGGGCGCGGCGAGGTCACGATCCGCGATCTGCTGCGAAACGCGCTCCGCATGCGACCCGACCGGATCGTGATCGGGGAGGTGCGGGGGGCGGAGGCGCTCGACCTGCTGACGGCGCTCAACACCGGACACGACGGCGCGCTCTCGACCCTACACGCGAACTCGCCCGAGGATTCGCTGCGACGGCTCGAGACCCTGTCGCTGATGGCCGGGGTGGGGCTTCCGCACGACGCGATCCGGGAGCAGGTGGCTCGGGGAATCGAGATCGTCGTCCATCTCGCTCGCGCCGGCGATGGGTCCCGCAAGGTGGTGGAGATCGCGGAGGTGGTGCGCCCTGCCGGCTTCGCCGGCAGCGGGGGCGTCGGCGTGCGCGAGGTATGGCGGCGAGGCCCAGGCGCGGTGGAGGGCGCCGATCGGACGAGCCCGCTACAGGGCTGACGGTGGACGCCGGCCCGGGAATCGCCCCGGTCGTGCTCGCGGCGCTCGCCGGTGGGATGGTCGCGGTGGCGGCGCGCGAGGCGGTGCTGGCCACGCCGTCGCTCGCTCGCTGGCTCGCCGCCGCGGTCGATCCACTGCTTCGGGCGGGTAGGGAGGGCTACGTCCCGACCGAGGCCGAGCGTCGCCGCCTCGGCGTGGTCGGCGCCGTCGCCCTGCTCTCGCTTGCGCTGTTCGTCGCCGGACCAGGTCCCGCGCCGGTGCTCGCGCTCGCCGGGCCGGCGGCGGCCGCGTGGGCGCTCGGCGCCCGGCGCGCCCGTTACCGCCGCGGGGTCGAGCGCGGCCTCCCCGAGATCGCCACGGCGGTCGCCGACGCGCTGTCCGGTGGTCGTTCGGTGCGCGGCGCCCTGGCCGCCGCGGCAGCGTCGCTCGACGGCCCACCCGCTGTCGAGATGGCGCGGACGCGCGCCGACCTCGACCTGGGAAGCTCGACCGCCGAGGCGCTGACGGCGCTGCAGCGGCGGCTCCGCTCGCCCCGCGTCGATTCGTTCGCCGCGGCGCTCCTCACCCAGCAGCTCGGCGGCGGCGACCTGACCGGGCTCCTGCGCCGGTACGCGGCGGCTGCCGCGGAGCGGGACAGGGTGGCTGCGGACGCCCGCACCGCGACCGCACAGGCGCGCTTTACCGGCCTGCTCGTGGTCGCGATGCCAACCGGAGCGGCCCTGTTCGCGGAGCTGGTCGAGCCGGGCTTCGTGGGCCAGCTGCTCTCCGACACCGCCGCCACGGTTCTGCTCATGCTCGCGGCGGGGCTCCAGGTCGCGGGGTTCGCGGCGATCAGGCGCCTCAGCCGGATCGGCCCCGGCGCGGGCGAGTGAGCCCCGCGGCGGGACTCGCCGGGCTGGCGGTGCTGCTCGCCTTCGCGGGCGCGTGGGAGCTCGCCGGGACGAGGGGGGAGGAGGTGGGCGCGACCACGCGCCGTGCCCTGGCGGGCCTGGGTGGTGGACGGACCCGCTCCCTCGCGGAGGCCGCGCTGCGGCTCGGGATTCCGCCGCGGCTCTCCCGGGCCGGCCTCGCGGACCGCATCTCCGTGCCCGCGGTCCTCGGCGCGAAGGCGACGGGCGCCGTCATCGGTGCCGGGCTCGCGACGCTTGCCGCCCCCGCGGCACCGGGTCGCCTCTCGCTCCTCGTCGCGGTCGCGCTGCCGGCGGCGGGATTCCTGGTCCCGGATGCGCTGCTCGAGCGCGAGGCGCGCCGCCGCCGCGATCGGCTCGTGCTCGCCCTACCCGACGCCCTCGATCTGCTCGCCGTGGGGACGGAGGCGGGTCGCGGTCCGGGCTCCGTGCTGGGCGAGATCGCGGAGGGGACCACGGGACCGCTTGCCCGCGAGCTCGCGGTCGCGACCGCGGAGATCGACTGCGGCTCGTCGCAGCGCACGGCGCTCGACGGCCTGCGTGACCGCATCCCGGGCGGGGAGATGGCGTCGCTCGCTGCGGCGCTGGATCGCTCCAGCCGCTACGGATCACCGCTCGCCGACCAGCTCCGCGGTCAGGCCACGGCGCTGCGGCGCGATCACCGCCGCCGGATCGAGGAGCAGGCCGCCCGCGCGGCCCCGAAGATCCAGCTCGTGGTGGCGTTGGTGCTGGTGCCGTCGGTGCTGCTCATGATCGCGGCTGCGCTGATCGCGAACGCCGACGCACTCCTGGGAGGGTTCTAGGGTCCTAAAAAACGGCGGGGCAGGGGGCCAGGAGCGGCGCGCCGCAAGCTCCTCTCGACCGAGTGATGTCTTTGGTAGCCAATGGACTACCAAAGCCACCAGTCGCTCGGCCTTGCAACTCGGATTGCAGGCACGCCCCTCTACCCAGCCCACCTGCGATTCGCCCAAGACGACGGAATCCGCTCTACAAAGCCGGATTCGGCGAACTAGACCCCGGCTAGCAGTTCCGTCCGACGGATCGTCTGGAATCCCGCGGGCGAGAATGTGTTGAAAAGTGGGAGATTGTGGGTTAGCGTGGCGCGCGGTTTCCATCACCAAGGGCCGGGGTGGTGAGGTTCCTCCCACCTCATCACCCCGGCCCACTCTCATCACCCGGGTTCGCTTTTGGCACTTCACGGTCAGCATGAGCACAGTCTCGACTCCAAGGACCGGGTGACGATTCCGGCCCGCTTCCGGGAGGCCCTCGCCGATGGGGTGATTCTCTTGAAGGGCCTCGACCCCTGCGTCGAGGTCTATCCCGTGCAGGAGTTCGCTCACTTCGAGGAGCGCGATCTCGCCGGGCTCAGCGCCTTCAGCCGCGATCAGCGGCGGATGCGGCGGCGCATCTACGCCCACTCGGCGGACGAGAAGCTGGATTCGTCGGGCCGCATCCGGCTTCCGAGGCACCTGATCGACCACGCGGGCCTCGACGACCAGTGCGTGATCGTCGGGGTCGGCAACTGCCTGGAGATCTGGAGTCCCGGAGCATGGGGCTCCGAGGACGCGGAGGTCGACGCCCAGGCCAACCAGATCGCCGAGGGTCTGGGCGAGAGGGAGCAATCATGAGATCGCCAAACCCGCTCGAACCGCACGCGGACTCGATCGTGCAGCTCCATCCGTCGCTGCACGATCTCGTCCGCGTCACCGTTCGCCATCCGTGGCTCACTGAAGCGAGCGAGCAAGGCTGCCGGTGATGCGAGTGCGAGCGAGCGAGAGCCGAGGATTCGAGCGGAATTGATAATGGCGACACTCACCTACATGCCCACCCAGCACGTCCCCGTCCTCGCCAACGAGCTGATCGCCTTTCTCGATCCGCAGAGCGGCGAGGTGGCAGTCGATTGCACCTTCGGCGGCGGCGGCCATGCGGAGCTGGTCGCCCAGCGGCTGGGCTCCGAGGGAACGCTGATCTGTGTGGACCGCGATCCGGCCGCGGCGGAGCGGTTCGAGGCCTTCGCCCTGGAGGCGCCGTGCGAGACCCTCCTGATTCGCGCCGACTACGCGGACGCCCTCGACTCACTCCGCGCCGCGGGCCGGCGGGTCGATCTCGTCTACCTGGACCTCGGCATCTCCTCGCTCCAACTCGACGCCTGGGAGCGGGGTTTCTCTTACGCCTACGACGCGCCGCTCGACATGCGGATGGACCCCGACCAGGAGCTCTCGGCGCTCGAGGTCGTGAACGAGTGGCCGGAGCGCCGCCTCGCGGAGATCATCCGCCGCTTCGGGGAGGAGCGGCACTCAGGACGGATCGCGCGCGAGGTCGTGCGCCGCCGCCCCCTCTCGACGACCTCGGAGCTGGCCGAGGCGATCAGGGCGTCGCTACCGCCCGCGGCGCGCTTCGGGCGCGGTCACCCGGCGAAGCGGACCTTCCAGGCGATCCGGATCGCCGTCAACTCGGAGTTGGAGTCGCTCGACCGGGCGCTGCCCGGGGGGTGGGAGCTGCTGCGCGACGGGGGGCGGTTCGCCGCGATCTCGTTCCACTCGCTCGAGGACAGGCGCGTGAAGCGGTTCCTCGCCGACCGAGCGCGAGGCTGCGTATGCCCACCGGAGCTCCCGGTCTGTCGCTGCGGTCGCACCCCCGAGGCGGAGCTGCTCACCCGCCGCGCGGTCGCCCCGAGCCCCGAGGAGGTGGAGCGAAACCCGCGCTCCGGCTCCGCCCACCTGCGAGCGGCGCTCAAGCTGCGCACTGAGCGAGGGGAAGGCTGATGCCGGCCGCGGCGACAGCCCGCCGAGCAACGGCCCGGCCCGCCCCAGCGCCCACCAGGCGCCGGGCGACCCCGCGCCGCGCTGCACGCTCGCCACGACCGGCCGCACGCGCGGCGACGAGGGGCGGGGCCGCACAGCTGATTCCGGTGGCCGCGGCCAGGACCGCCGGCGCGGTGGGTGACATCGCCGATTCCGGGCTGATGGTGAGACTGACCCGGGGGCGGCTATGGATCGCGGTCCTCGCGGCGCTGCTCGCCGGGATCGTGGCGTTGAACGTCTTCAGCCTCAGCTTCTCGAGCTCGGCCAGCCGGGTGGCGGAGCGAAGCGAGTCGCTGCAGCGCGAGAACTCCGTGCTCCGTGCCCGCCTCGCGCAGCAGCTGTCGAGCCAGCGCGTCGAGGAGATCGCGGCCAGCCTGGGGCTCGAGGTCCCGGAGCCGCGCGAGATCGTCTACCTGAGGCCCCACGAGCGCGACGCCGAGGTCGCCGCGCGCCGACTTCAGGCGGGCGAGGTGGGCGGCGCGCCGGATCTCGCGGCGGCCCCGCCCGCCACCACCGACGCGGCGATCGCGCCGTAGCCGGCGCACCGGGGGGCATCCGGCGATGAGGATGATCGAGAGGCGGGTCGGGCTCCTGTTCGCGGCGTTCCTGCTGCTCTTCGCGCTGATCCTCGCGCGCGCGGTGTGGCTTCAGGGAGTGCGTGGAGCCGAGCTCAGGGCCGACGCCGTCAGCCAGCAGACGGACACCGTCACGGTGCCGGGGTTCCGCGGCCGGATCCTGGATCGCAACGGTGATCCGCTCGCCGTGTCCGAGGACGCGGCCACCGTGTTCGCGACCCCGTACCAGGTGAGTGACCCGGCCGACGCGGCGCGGCGCCTGTCGCCAGTCCTCGACGTGCCTCAGGACGCGCTCCTCGACGGCCTCTCGGACCGCGAGTCGGGGTTCGCCTATCTGCGCCGGGAGGTCGACCTGACGACGGCGGAGCGGGTGCGGAAGCTGCACATCGACGGGATCGGGATCCTGCCCGACGCTCGCCGCGTCTATCCCCAGGGCGAGCTCGCCTCCCAGGTGATCGGGGTGGTGGGGACGGAGAACCAGGGTCTCACTGGGTTGGAGAGCCAGTACGAGGATCTCGTGCGGGGGAGCGACGGTGAGGCGAAGATCACAAGGGACGCGCTCGGCGACACGATCGAGCGGGAGACCGTCCAGGGGGAGACCACTGGGGAGGACCTGAAGCTGACCATCGACGCCGAGCTGCAGTCCCGCACCGAGGACGTGCTGGCCGAGCTGGGCCAAACCTACGACCCGGCGGGCGCCACGGCAGTGATCATGGACCCCCGCTCCGCCGAGGTGCTGGCGCTTGCCAACTGGCCGCCGGCCGACCCCGCGGACGTCGGGGAGGCCTCGCAGGAGGAGCTCGCCAACCACGCCACCGGGTTCACCTACGAGCCCGGCTCCACCTTCAAGGCGTTCACCGTCGCCGCCGCGCTCGAGGAGGACGTCGTGGAGCCGGACACCGTCTTCGAACTGCCTCCCTCGATCCAGGTTGCCGACCGGGTGATCGAGGAGTCCCACCCCCGCGGGACGGTCAGCCTCACGGTCGCCGACATCCTCGCCCAGTCGTCGAACGTCGGCGCGGTCAAGGTGGGCCTCGCCACGGGGCCGAAGAAGTTCGACAAGTGGGTGCGGCGGTTCGGCTTCGCCGAGCCGACCGGGATCGACTTCCCCGGCGAGGAGCGGGGGATCGTGCCGGCCGTCGACGACTACTCGGGCTCCACGCTCGGCAACCTCCCGATCGGGCAGGGGCTCTCGGTGACGCCGATCCAGATGGCCGCGGCGTATTCGGCGATCGCGAACGGTGGCACCCTTCGCGCACCCAGGCTCGTGATCGAGGAGGGCGGTGAGCGCGTCGACCCCCCGCGCGGGCGCAGGGTGCTGGATCAACGTACGGCGGCGCGGGTGCGCGAGATGCTCGAGGGGGTGCTGGCGCCGGGAGGCACCGCCGCGGAGGTCAAGGTCCCCGGCTACACCCTCGCCGGCAAGACGGGAACGGCCCAGAAGGCGGAGGACGGCGGCTACTCCGAGACGGACTTCGTCGCCTCGTTCGTCGGCTTCGCGCCCGCCAGGTATCCGCAGTTCCTGGTCGCGATCGTCGTCGACGAGCCGCAGGGGAGCTACTACGGCGGCGACGTGGCGGCGCCCGCGTTCGGCGAAATCGCCGAGTTCGCCCTGCCGCACCTCGGAATCCCGCCCAGCTAGCAACTTAGAATCGGCCCATGAGACTCTCCGAGCTGATCGAGGGCGTCGAGGTCGAGGCCGTGCGCGGTGACGTGGAGGTCGAGATCGCCGATCTCGCGTACGACAGCGGGCGCGTCGGCCCGGGCACGCTGTTCTTCTGCGTGCGCGGGATGAGCTCGGACGGGCACGAGTTCGCGTCCGACGCGGTCGCGCGCGGCGCCGCGGCGTTGGTCGTCGAACGGGAGCTCGAACTGCCCGTGCCCCAGGTGAGGGTCTCCGACGCGCGTGCCGCGATGGGCCCGCTCGCGGTCCGCTTCTGGGGCGATCCGACCGCGGAGCTGAGCGTGGCGGGAATCACGGGCACGAACGGGAAGACGACGACGGCGTTCCTCTTGCGCGCCATCCTGGAGGGGGACGGAAGGGCGACCGGCCTGCTCGGGACCGTGAAACGGATCGTCGGCGGGTGCGAGGAGGAGGTCGTGCGCACGACGCCCGAGGCGATCGACCTGCAGGCAACGTTCCGGAGGATGCTGGACGGCGGCGACGAGGCGTGCGTGATGGAGGTGTCATCGCACGCGCTCGCGCTGGGCCGCAGCGCCGGGATCTCGTTCGACGCCAAGGCCTTCACCAACCTGACCCAGGATCACCTCGACTTCCACTCCGACATGGAGGACTACTTCGGCGCCAAGCGGACCCTCTTTTTGGGCGGCGAGGAAGCTGGCGCTTCCTCGCCGGGAATGTCGGCGGCGCCCGGAACCGCTGTGATCAATATCGACGACGGGTACGGGCAGCGCCTGGCTGCAGAGGTCGCCGAATCGGGCCGGAGGCTGCTCACGTTCTCCGCCAGTGGGGCCGAAGCCGACTTCCGTGCCGAGGACGTCGAGTTCGACACCGCCGGCACGCGCTTCCGCTGCATCGTCCCCGAGGGCGATGCCATCCCGGTCGAGCTGCCCTTGCCGGGTCACTTCAACGTCGAGAACGCGCTCGCGGCGCTGGCCGGCGCGAGCGCGCTCGGGATCGGGATCGAGCGAGCCGCCTCGGCGCTGTCCGGAGCGGACCGCGTACCGGGCCGCTTCGAGCCCGTGGACGAGGGACAGCCGTTCACCGTGCTCGTCGACTACGCCCACACCCCGGACTCGCTCGACAACGTGCTTCGCGCCGCGCGCCTGCTCACCGACGGACGGGTGATCTGCGTGTTCGGGTGTGGAGGCGATCGCGATCGTGAGAAGCGTCCCCTGATGGGTCGGATCGGCGCCGAGCTCTCTGACGTCTGCGTCGTCACCTCGGACAACCCGCGCTCGGAGGACCCCGAGGCGATCATCGCTCAGATCCTCGAGGGGGTCCCGAAGCGGGACGGCGTTCACGTGAAGCCCGACCGCCGCGCCGCGATCGAGCTCGCGCTCGAGGCGGCCCGGCCGGGGGACACGGTCGTGATCGCCGGGAAGGGCCACGAGCAGGGGCAGGAGTTCAAGGGGGGACGGAAGATCCCCTTCGACGATCGCGAGGTCGCCGGCGAGGCGCTGCGACGGCGGCCGCAGGCGACGCGCCACGCGAGAGCAACGAGCGCGTGATCAGGCTGAGCGCCGAGAGGCTCGCGACCGCCGCGGGCGCCGAGGTCGTGCGAAAGGGAGGGCCGGGACACCCGGCGCGGGCCGTCACTGACTCCCGCGAGACGGAGCCAGGCGACCTCTTCTTCGGCCTCCGGGGGGAGAACGCCGACGGCGGGGAGTTCGCCGGGCGGACCCTCGGCGCCGGGGCATGGGGCGTCGTCGTGACCCCCGACAGGGCGCGCGCGATCTACGGCGAGGGTGAAGGCTGGATCCTGTCGGCGCCCGATCCGCAACATTCGCTACAGCGGCTCGCGACCGCATGGCGCCGCGAGATCGGCTGCCCCGTGGTCGGCATAACCGGCTCCACGGGCAAGACCTCCGTAAAGGACATCTGCAGGGCGATCCTGCCCTTCCGGGCCCACGCCAGCCCCGAGAACTACAACACGGAGATCGGGCTGCCGTTGGCCATCCTCTCCGCACCGGAAGAGACCGAGGTGATCGTGCTCGAGATGGCGATGCGCGGCCTGGGGCAAATCGCCGAGCTGTGCGAGGTGGCCGAGCCGGACGTGGGCGCGATCACCAACATCGGGCCGGTCCACCTCGAGCTCCTGGGAACGCTCGAGGCGATCGTCGAGGCGAAGTCAGAGATCCTTGAGGGGCTCCGCGAGCGTGGCAGGGCCGTCGTTCCCGCCGATGCCGAGGCGCTCGAGCCGCACCTGCACGATCGGCTGGTCACGATTACGTTCGGGGCCGGCGGCGACGTGTTCGCGCTGCGCTCCCGCGTCCGGGACGGATCGACCCTGGCCCTGGTCGGCACGCCGGCGGGCGAGCAGGAGTTCCGCTTCCCGTTCACCGAGGCTCACAACCTGACCAACGCGCTGGCGGCGATCGCGATCGGCGTGGCGCTCGATGCATCGCTCGCCGAGATGGCCCGGCGGGCGCCGGAGATAGGCTTCTCGCGCCTGCGAGGCGAGCTGCTCGAGCTGCGCGATGGCGTGGTGATCGTGAACGACTGCTACAACGCGAACCCGATCTCGATGCGGGCCGCGCTCGACCACCTGGCATCGCTCGAGGTGCGGGGACGGCGGGTCGCGGTCCTGGGCGAGATGGCCGAGCTGGGGCCGCAGGGTCCCGTCTACCACCGCGATGCCGGGGCGCACGCGCGAGAGCGGAGGGTCGGTCCGATCGTGGGGGTAGGGGAGCTGGCCCGCCACTACGCTCCGGACGAGTGGGTACCGGATGCCCGCTCGGCGGTCCCGGTCGTCAACGGCCTGCTCGAGAGCGGCGACGCGGTGCTGGTCAAAGGCTCGCGGGCGGTCGGGCTCGAGCTGGTGAGCGACGAGCTAGCCGCCATGCGCGGGCCCCGGCCTCCCGGAGGGCGCGCCTGATGGACGTGCCGGCGCCCCCGGTGGCCCAGATCGCCGAGGCCGCGATCGACCGCGGCGAGGTCCTGATCGCGGGCATGGCGGCGATGCTGATCTGCATCTTCCTCGGCCCCAAGTTCATCGAGTGGATCCGGGTGAGGGAGTTCGGCCAGCAGATCCGCGAGGAGGGCCCGGAGGAGCACCACTCGAAGGCGGGCACCCCGACGATGGGCGGGCTGATCGTGTTCGCCGCGATCGCGGTCCCGTACCTGGTGCTCTCCGATCGCGACACCCAGAGCCTCGCCGTGTTCGGCGTCGCGATCGCGAGTGCCGCGGTGGGCTTCGCGGACGACTGGATCAAGATCTCCAAGCGCCGCTCGCTGGGACTGCCGGCGCGCTGGAAGCTGCTGATCCAGATCGCGCTTGCGCTCGCCCTGTGGTGGATCGCGACCCAGGAGGTCGGCCTCGACCCGCGGATCCAGGTGCGGATCTTCGACGCCGAAGTCCACATCGGGCCGGTGCTGTACGTGCTTCTGATCTTCCTCGTGATCGCCGGTGCGAGCAACGGGGTCAACCTCTCCGACGGGCTGG
>OBLS010001232.1_pt1 | contig 10287 bp, 11 predicted proteins | sample 1519901 | NCBI WGS metagenome assembly OBLS01 (sample SAMEA3113585, study PRJEB22503) | soil metagenome
GACGTCCTCCCGCCATGTGAGCTTCCCCTCCGCCACCCAGGTGGCGAGTCGCACCACCGCCTCGTCGTAGCGGTGCGCATAGTCGGTAACGAGAAAGCCCTCCATCCGTGCCCGGAAGACGATCAGCAGGCCGGGAGCGAAGGTCGGCTCCGGACGCTCGAGGTTGTACTGGGAGATCTGCCCGCAGATGACAATCCGCGCGCCGACGTTCAACCTGCGATGCACGGCCGCAGACAGCTCGCCGCCGACGTTGTCGAAGTAGACGTCGACGCCGTTCGGACAGGCCGCCTTCAACGCCGCACCCAGATCGTCGTCCTTGTAGTCGATCGCTACGTCGTAGCCGTAGAGCTTGCAATCCGTGCATTTGTCCGGCCCACCGGCGATCCCGACGGTGCGGCAGCCCATCAGGTTCGCGATCTGCCCGACCACCTGGCCGACCGCGCCCGCCGCACCCGAGACGACGACCGTATCGCCCGGCTTCGGCCGGCCTACGTCCAGGAGGCCGAAGTACGCGGTCATGCCGGTCATACCGACGACGTGGAGTGCAAGCGTGGGTGGATCGAGGATCTCGGGGACACGACGAACGGAACCGCCTCTCGCTACCGCGTACTCCTGCCAGCCGAGCTGACCGATGACGAGGTCGCCGGGCGAGAACCGCCCGTCCTGGCTCGCGACCACCTCTCCGAGCGACTGCGAGGTGATGACATCACCGAGCTCGAGGCCCTTGGCGTAGGAGCGCGCCTCGCTCATGCGCCCACGCTGGTACGGGTCGACCGACACCCACAGCACGCGAACGAGCACCTCTCCAGGTTCAGGCTCGCGGACCTCCACCTCGTCGAGCACGAAGTCGGAGTCCTTCGGGAACCCTTCCGGTCGGGCTAACAGCGTCACCCGCCGGTTCGTCTTCACGAGAACCGCCATGTTCCGCCTTTCTCGAACTCCTTCAGGATCCGCCGGCTGACGACCATCCGGTGGACCTCGTCGGGGCCGTCGTAGATCCGCGCCGCCCGAGCATTCGCGTACATCTCCGCGAGCGGCGTCTCGTCCGTCAGCCCACGCGCGCCGTGCACCTGGATCGCGCGGTCGATCACGTCGTGGAGGGCCTGCGCCGCGTAGTACTTGATCACCGACACCTCGACGCGCGCCTCGTCGCCGTCGTCGATCTTGTGGGCGGCATCGAGCGTCATCAGCCGGCACGCGTGAATCTCGGCGGCCGAGTCGGCGATCCAGTTCTGCACCGTCTGCTTGTCGGCGAGCCGCGAGCCGAAGGCCTCGCGTTCCAGCGCGTAGGAGCAGAGCAGCTCGAAGGCGCGCTGCATCTGCCCGAGCCAGCGCATCACGTGGTGGATCCGACCCGGCCCGAGCCGCTTCTGCGCGATCCGGAAGCCGTCGCCCGGCTCGCCGAGCGTGTTCTCGACCGGAACCCGGACGCCGCGATACCAGACCTCGCAGTGGGTCGACCAACCGCTGCCCGCATGGCCCAGGACGGGCACGGCACGCGCGATCTCTACCCCGGGCGTCTCCGCGGGAACGAGGATCTGGGAGGCGCGGCGATGCGGCTCCGCCTCGGCGTCGGTCACCGCCATCACGATCCCGAACGCGGCGCCGTCGGCGCCCGAGGAGAACCACTTGTGCCCGTCGATCACCCACTCGTCGCCTTCGCGCACCGCCGTCGTCCGCAGCGTCGTGGGGTCTGACCCCGGAACCTCAGGCTCGGTCATCGAGAAGAACGAGCGAATCTCACCCGCGACCAAGGGCTTGAGCCAGCGCTCCTTCTGCTCGTCCGTCCCGAAGAGGTGCAGGATCTCTGCGTTGCCGGCGTCCGGCGCCTGGCAGCCGAAGACGAGCTGAGCGTAGGTCGAGCGGCCGATCTCCTCGTTCAGGTGCGCGTACGCCAGGAACCCTTGGCCGGTCCCGCCGGCCTCGGGCGGCACGTGCGGCGCCCAGAGCCCCTGGTCCTTCGCCCTCGCCCGCAGCGAGCCGATCAGTTCGGCGTCGTCTGCCTGAAGCGCTCGCTCGTTCGGGTAGACATGCTCCTCCATGAACGCGCGGTAACGCCCGCGCAGCTCCTGGATCTCGTCCGTCGGAGCGAGTTCGGTCACTGCCACCGGTTTAGCATCGCAGTTCGTGCGACTCGGGTTCTACATGGGGTACGCGCCGCCCGGGACAAACCCGACGGAGCTGGTCGAGCTCGCGCAGGAGGCGGAGCGGCTGGGCTACGACTCGGCCTGGGCGGCCGAAGCCTGGGGCACCGACGCGGCCACGGTGCTCTCGTGGTTGGCGGCGACCACGACCACGTTGAAGGTCGGCTCGGCGATCTTCCAGATCCCGGCACGGACGCCGGCGGCGACGGCGATGACCGCGGCAACGCTCGACCTGATGTCGGGCGGCCGGTTCCTGCTCGGGCTCGGCCTCTCCGGTCCGCAGGTCGTCGAGGGCTGGCACGGACAGCCGTGGGGAAAGCCGCTCGGGAAGACGCGCGAGTACGTCGAGCTCGTGCGGACCGTGCTCCGGCGCGAGACCGTTGAGCACGAAGGCGAGCACTACCAGGTGCCGTACACCGGCCCCAACTCGACCGGGCTCGGCAAGCCCCTGAAGCTGATGGCGCGGCCGCTCCGCGCTGACATTCCGATCTACCTCGCCGTCTTCAAGCATCGCGCCGTCGAGCTCGCAGCCGAGATCGCCGACGGCTGGCTGCCGATCTTCTTCTCACCTGAGCGAGCGCGCGAGACCTTCCCGGCGCCGTTCGCGCGCAGTGACGGTTTCGACATCGCCCCCGCGGTCCCGGCACTCGTCTCCGACGACCTCGAGACCGCCCGTGACGCGCTGCGCCCCTACTACGCACTCTACGTCGGCGGCATGGGCGCCCGCGGCAAGAACTTCTACAACGACCTGGTCTCGAGCTACGGGTTCGAAGCGGAGGCGAAACAGATCCAGGACCTGTTCCTCGACGGCAGGCAGCGCGACGCCGCGGCGGCCGTACCGGATGCGCTGATCGACGAGATGACGTTGATCGGGCCGCCGGAGCGCATCGCCGACCGGCTCGCCGCCTGGAAGGAGTCGGGTGCGACCACGCTGCTCATCTCGACGAGAGACGAGAAGACACTTCGAGCCGTTGCGGAGGCGAATGGATGAAACTCTTCGATCTCTCCGGCAAGACCGCGATCGTCACCGGCGGCGGGAAAGGCATCGGGCGCCAGATGGCGCAGGGGCTCGCCGAAGCCGGCGCGAATCTCGTCCTTTGCGCGCGCCAGGCCGAGCGCTGCGAGCAGGCGGCCGCCGAGCTCGGAGAGCTCGGGGTGCGCGCTCGGGGCCTGGGCTGCGACGTTCGCGACCCCGACCAGGTCCAGGCCGTGGTCGCTCGGACCGTCGGCGATTTCGGCGGCGTCGACATCCTCGTGAACAACGCGGGCACCGTGTGGGGCGGGCCCGTGGAGGACGTACCGCTGGAGGGCTGGCAGAAGGTCGTCGACGTGAACCTCACCGGCGTCTTCCTCTTCTCGCAGGCCGCCGGGCGGGTGATGATCGACGGGGAAGGCGGCTCGATCATCAACATCGCGTCGGTCGCCGGGCTCCAGGGAGGACCGCCGGAGATCATGAACGCGATCCCCTACAACACGACCAAGGGCGGCGTGATCGCCTTCACGCGCGACCTCGCCACGAAGTGGGCCCGGCACGGGATCCGCGTCAACGCGATCGCACCCGGCTGGTTCCCGTCGGACATGGCCAACTTCGTTCTCGACCAGCACGGCGAGGAACTCGTCAAGCACGTTCCGCTCGGGCGGTTCGGCGGCCCGGAAGACCTCAAGGGCGTGGTGGTCTTCCTTGCGTCGGACGCGTCGGCGTACGTCACCGCCCATACGCTCGTCGTGGACGGAGGCCAATCGGCTTGGTAGCGGCCGTCCCGTGGGCCGAGGAGCTCGCGGCAAAGCTCGGGCGGCCCGTCGACTCGATGCACCTGCTCCCCGGCGGCGCCTCGAAGGAGGCGTGGGCGGTCGAGGCGGGCGGCGAGCGCCTGCTCGTCCGGCGCGCGCTCGAGGGCGTGATCCACGAGGCCACGCTGCCGCTGGCGCATGAGTTCGAAGTGCTCGAGGCCGCCGTGGAAGCAGGCGTGAAGGTGCCGCGACCCGTCGCCTACCTAGGCGAGCTCGGAGGACGGGAAGCGTTTGCGATGGAGTTCGTCGAAGGCGAGACGATCGGGCGGCGGATCGTGCGCAACCCGCCCGATCGACTCGGCATCCAGCTCGCCGAGGAGCTCGCCAAGATCCACGCCATCCGGCCCGACCGGCTGCCGTTCCTCTACTCCGGGGACATCCTCGGCCGGTTCGAGCACGAGCTCGACTCCGTCGGCGAACCGCACCCCGCGATCGAATACGGGCTCTGGTGGCTACGAGAGAATCGGCCCGAGCCTCTGCCTGATGTCGTCAGCCACGGAGACTTCCGGATCGGCAACGTCGTCGTCTCGGAACGAGGGCTCGAGTACCTGCTCGACTGGGAGTTCGCGCATCTCTCCGACCCGCGGGAAGACGTTTCATGGCCGTTCGTGCGCGCGTGGCGCTTCGGCGCCGACGAGCGGCGACTAGGCGGTGTCGGCGAGCCAGGGCCCTACCTCGAACGCTACGAGGAGCTCACAGGACGCACGATCGCGGAGGGCGACCTGGACTGGTGGGAGGTGCTGGGAAACGTCAAGTGGGCGGTCGGCTGCCTGACCCAGTGCCGCCGGCACCTCACCGGCCTCGACCGGAGCGTCGAGTACGCCGTCCTCGGCAGGATGGCGGCCGAGATGGAGTACGAGCTCCTACACCTCATCGAACATGCCTGATCGGCCAACGGCACCCGAGCTGCTCGAGGCCGTATTCGAGTTCCTCTCCGGCGAGCTGCTCCCGACGCTCGACGATCACCGCCTGAAATTCCGGACCCTCGTTGCGATGAATGCGCTCGCCATCGCGCGTCGCGAGCTCGATGCAGACGATGAGTGGCCGAGCGAAGATGAGTTGCGGAAACTCGCCGGACGGATCCGCGCCGGCGACGTCGACGAGGACCTGCACGGGTGGCTGAAGGAGCACGTCGCCGCCAAGCTCCGAATCTCGAACCCGGCCTACCTCGAGCGCTACGAGTGAGCCGGCGGCGGATCTACCTCATGCGCCACGCGCGCGTGGCGTACTTCGAAGACGGCCTGCCGCTCCGCCCGGAGGACGTTCCACTGACCGAGGAGGGCCGCGAGCAGGCGCATGCCGCCGCCGCCCTCCTCGACGGCATTCCGTTCGACCGCGTGATCACGAGCGGGCTTCCACGGACACTCGAAACGGCGCGCATCGTCGCGTCCGACGCGGAGCCGGAGTCATGGCCGGAGCTGCGCGAGATCGAGTCGGGCCGACTGGGCGACATTCCCGAGGACGAGCTCGAGCAGGCATTCGTCTCGGCATTCAGGGACGTGCTGCCCGAAGAGGCGCGGTTTCTCGGCGGCGAGACGATCGGCTCGCTGCTCGACCGCGTCCTCCCGGCGCTCGAGCGCCTGATCGCGGACCCCGACTGGGACGTCGTCCTCGCCGTCCTCCACGGCGGGGTGAACCGGGCGATCCTCTCCTACGCGCTGACGGGCGGCCGCGCCTTCCTCGGAAACTTCGAGCAGTCGCCGGGCTGCATCAACGTCCTCGACGTCGGCGAGGACTGGGTCGTGCGTGCCGTCAACACCACGCCGACCGACCTTGCGCACCGCAGTGGCCGGCTGCGGACGATGGAGGAGCTCTGGGCGGAGTTCAGGCCGTCTGAGCGACCCTGAGGCTCTCGAGCCGATCGCGGCTCGCGCGGCGGGCCTTCTCGAAGACGGTCGTGTCGTCGAACATGTGGTACTGCCAGTTCGCAGCCATCGCGAACGAGTCGAGCTCGAACGTGATCTCCCGCGCGCTGAGCGAGTCGTCGAGCTCGCCTGCCTGCTGTGCTTGCTCGACGGCGTGCTCGAGGTAGGAGAGCCAGGAGCGGAGCATGTCCTCGATCCGGTCGCGCACCGGGCCGGGCCGGTGACTGAACTCCACAGACGTGCTGGCGAAGAAGCAGCCGCCGGGAAAGACCTGTCGCTCGAGGTATCCGATCTTGTGGTCGCAAAGTGCCCAGACACGAGGCAACCCCTTCGGCGCCGAGCGAGCCGGGGCGATCACCTCGTCGACGAAGAGCGAGGCGGCGTGCTCGACGGCGGCGATCTGAAGCTCCTCCTTCGAGCCGAAGTGAGCGAAGAGCCCGCTCTTGCTCATTCCCGTTGCCTCCGCGAGCCTGCCGATCGAGAGCGTCTCGAGCCCTTCCTCCGTGGCCAGGTTTGCAGCCGTCGTGAGGATCGCGTGGCGGGTACGCTCTCCCTTCGTCTTCAGCACGGTCGTTTTCTTTCTTTGTCCGTCATGCACCGGATTGTAACGCATCGCTTGACAAAATAGTACGATCGTTCTATTCTCGGGCCTATGGAGATCGACCACCTCACAGTCTTCGTACAGGACTACGACGCGAGCAAGCCGTTCTACGAGGATGCGCTCGCCCCGCTCGGGCTCGTCCCCCTTCTCGACTGGCGGGACAGGCGGCGAACGTACTTCGGCCGGCCGGGAGAGCCGAGCTCGCTCTGGCTGATCGAGTCGGACCTGGGCGGAAGGCTCGAGATCGCGCTTCCGGCTCGTGACGCCGGCGCCGTCCACTCCTTCTACGGCACCGCGATCGCCGCCGGGGCGCGGAGCGACTGGGAGCCGGGCATCCGCCCGGAGTACAGCACCGAGTACTACTCGGCCCGTGTCCACGACTTCGACGGGAATTCGATCGAGGCCGTGTTCCGGGGCGCCGCCGCCCAAGCCGCCGCCTAACTAAGCTCCTCCGCCGTGGACAACCTGGCGGAGATCGCCCCGCTCGCGGGAACTCTCGGCATCGAGGTCACGCACGCCGATCCGCAGGAGGTACGAGGTGGCATGGACTGGGCGCCGGAGAAGTGCACCGCGGCCGGCGTCCTGCACGGCGGCGCGCTGATGGCGTTCGCCGACACGCTCGGCGGCGTCTGCGCGTTCCTGAACCTGCCGGACGGCGCGACGACGACCGCCACCGTCGAATCGAAGACCAACTTCTTCCGCGCAGTCCGCGACGGTCGCGTCGAGGCCGTCACTCGCCCGCTCCACGTCGGCCGGAGCTTCATCGTCGTCCAGACCGACCTGGTCGACGCCGAACAGCGCCGGGTCGCGCAAGTGACGCAGACTCAGGCTGTCTTGAACTAGGACGCCGCCGCCCGTAAAAACTCGTACTGCGCCTCGAGCGAAGCCTCCGCGAGCATGAGCTCGAAGGCATTGAATCCGTGCACGCACTCCGGCCAGACGCGCAGCTCCGCGTCGTTACCGGCCGCCCACCAACGCGCCGCCATGAACAGCGAATCGTCGAGCAGCGGGTCGAGCTCGCCGACGGAGAAGAGCGCCGGTGGCAAGTCCCGCAGGTCGGCGTAGAGCGGCGAGAGGTCGGGATCTCTGAGCTCTTCGGGATCGCGATCGCCGGTGAAGCAGTTCCCGAACCAGTGCATGATCGGCGTCGACAGCACGAGGTAGCGGTCGCCCCAGTTGCGCTGACTCGGCGTCATCGAGAGGTCGTAGACGCCGTAGACGAGGTTCGCGGCGTGGAAGGCACCGGTCACCCCGTGCCGATCGCGTAGGCGCAGGAGGGTCGTCACGGCGAGGTGCGCCCCGGCCGATTCGCCTCCGATCGCGACGCGGTCTGGCGCTCCCAGCTCGGCACGTCCCCGCTCGAGCAGCCAGAGGGCCGCGTCCTCGCAGTCATCCGGCGCGGCCGGGTAGGGATGCTCGGGTGCGAGGCGATAGCCGACGCTGACCGCGCACAGGCCGGTCGACTCCACGAGTGACCAGAGCCGCGTGTCCTGCTCGTCGCACTCGCCCAGCACCCAGCCGCCACCGTGGATGTGGAGGTAGACACCGGTCGACTCGCCTTCCGGCGCGAGCACACGCATGCGAACTGACCCCGAGCGCGCCGCGACCATGAGCTCGCGGGCCTGCGGCAGGAACTCTGGCTGCGGAAAGACGCTTCTCCCGTCGCGTCGCGCGTGCCGCGAGACCGCCGGTGGGATCGTGTGTACGGGCGGTTGCTGCTCCAGTTGCCGCGCGAGCTCCTCGTTGAAGGCTCGCGCTTCGGCGAGTGCGGCTTCTTCGTCGATCAACCGACGCGCTCGACGACCATCGCCATGCCCTGGCCGCCGCCGACGCACATCGTCTCGAGCCCGATCGTCCCGTCGAGCGTCTCGAGGTCGTTCAGGAGGGTGCACATGATCCGAGCGCCCGTCATTCCATACGGATGACCGAGCGCGATCGCACCGCCGTGCGGGTTGAACCTCTCGCCGAATGGATCGATCCCGAGCTCGCGACAGACCGGCAACACCTGCGCCGCGAAGGCCTCGTTGAGCTCGACGACGTCGATGTCGTCGATCGACATCCCCGCCGTCTCGAGGACCTTCCGCACCGCGCCGATCGGGCCGACGCCCATGATCTCCGGCTCGACGCCCGAGACCGCGGAGGCAATGATCCGCGCCCGGGGTCTGACCCCAAGCTCGGACGCACGGGTCTCGCTCATGACGACGACCGCTGCCGCCCCGTCGTTCAGCGGGCACGAGTTCCCTGCCGTGACCTTGCCGCCGGGCTTGAAGGCGGGCTCGAGCTCGGCGAGCTTCTCGAGGGTCGAGCCGCGCCGCGGGCCGTCGTCCACGGCCACGCCGTCCCACGGCGTGATCTCGCGCGCGAAGAACCCGCTGTCCTGGGCGGCGACCGCCCGCTCCTGCGAGCGCTGGGCGTAGAGATCCATCTCCTCGCGCGAGACGTCCCACTGCTCGGCGACGTTCTCGGCGGTCAGCCCCATCGGGATGTAGACGTTCGCGATCGGGGCGTCGTCGCCGAACAGTTTCGGGTGGAGCTCCTCGGCGTCCTTCGGATAGCCGTCGACCTGCGTGATCGACTCGACGCCGGCGGCGACGAACACGTCGCCCTCCCCCGCTCTGATCGCGTGGTGTGCCATCCGGATCGTCTGGAGCGAGGAGGCGCAGAACCGGTTGACGGTCGTGCCGGGAACGCTCGCCGGCAGCCCGGCAAGCAGTGCGGCACGGCGCGCGAGGTTCATCCCCTGCCGCTCTTGGGGGAACCCGCACCCGACCATCACGTCGACGATCTCCGTGCGATCAAGCTCGGGGACCTCTTTCAGGGCGGCGTCGATCGCGAAGGCGACGAGGTCGTCCGGGCGCGCATCGACGAGCGATCCCTTGTTGGCTCGCCCGATCGGCGTCCGCACGGCGGAGACGATGACTGCGTCAGACAAAGGCGTTTTCTCCCGTGAGCGCTCTTCCGATGATCAGCTTCTGGATCTGACTCGTGCCTTCGTACAAGGTAGTGACGCGGGCGTCTCTCAGGTATTTGCCGACGGGGTACTCGTCGATGTAGCCGTAACCGCCGTGCACCTGAACCGCGGCATTCGCCGCCCGCACCGACGCTTCGCTGGCGTAGTACTTCGCGATCGACGACTCGAGCGTATGGCGAGCACCGGCATCGGCTGCAAGCGCCGCCCGCCAGGTCAGCAGTCGCGCTGCGTCCGTCTCGACCGCGATCTCCGCCAGCAGCTCCTGGACGAGCTGGAACGACGCGATCGCCCGGCCGAACTGCCGCCGCTCTTTCGCGTACGCCAAGCAGGCCTCCAGGCACCCTTGTCCGATGCCGACACAGCCTGCCGCGAGCGAGATCCGGCCGTTGTCCAGCGCCGACAGCGCCACCTTCAGACCGCCGCCTTCCTCGCCGAGGACGTTTTCAGCCGGAACCCGCACGCCGTCGAGCGTGAGCTCGCCGGTGTCCTGCGCGCGCAGGCCGAGCTTGCCCTTGATCGCGTGCGCCGAGAAGCCCGGCGAATCGGTCGGGACAAGGAAGCACGTAATCGCGTCTCCGGTCTTGGCGAAGACGAGCGCCAGCCCCGCCCAGGTTCCGAGCGTGATGAAGACCTTCGAGCCCGTGATCGTCCAATCGTCGCCGTCGCGCTCGGCCCGCGTAGCGATGCTGCCCGGGTCGGAGCCCGCGCCGGGCTCGGTCAGCGCATAGCAGCCGAGCGTCTCGCCGGAGGCGAGCCGCGGGATCCACCCCCGCTGTTGCTCCTCGGTCCCCCACTTGAGGATCGTCTTTCCGACGAGCCCGACATTTACGGAGACGATCCCGCGCACGGACGAGTCGGCCCGCCCGAGCTCCTCCATGACCAGGCAGTAGGAGACGGTGTCGAGCTCCCAGCCGG
>OBLS010001234.1_pt1 | contig 10280 bp, 8 predicted proteins | sample 1519901 | NCBI WGS metagenome assembly OBLS01 (sample SAMEA3113585, study PRJEB22503) | soil metagenome
GGCTCTTCTCGTTCTGGCAGGAGACGACGATCCCGGTCGGCAGGTGGGTGATCCGGACCGCCGAGTCGGTGGTGTTGACGCTCTGCCCACCAGGACCCGACGAACGGTAGACATCGATCCGGAGGTCGTTGGGGTTGATCTCGATATCGGTCTCGTCCTCCGCCTCGGGGAAGACCAGGACTCCGGCGGCCGACGTGTGGATGCGTCCCTGACTCTCGGTGACCGGCACCCGCTGGACCCGGTGGACGCCGCCCTCGTACCTGAGCCGTGCGTAGGGGGCAGTCCCCGGCCGCGGGGCGCCGCGGGCCTTGACCGCCACCGAGACGTCCTTGTATCCCCCGAGGTCGGACTCCTCGGAGTCGAGGATCTCCGTGCGCCAGCCCGCGCGCTCGGCGAACCGCAGATACATCCGCAGCAGGTCAGCGGCGAAAAGCGCCGACTCCTGGCCGCCCTCACCGGCCTTGACCTCAAGAATCGCGTCGCGGTCGTCGTTCGGGTCACGAGGCAGGAGCAGGGCCTGGAGCTGCGCTTCGAGCTCGGCTCGGCGGGCCGCCAGCTGCCCGGCTTCGACATCGAAAGCGGGATCGTCGCCGGCGAGCTCCTGCGCTGCACCGAGGTCGTCCCCGGTACGACGCCATTCCTCGTACACCCGGACAACCGCGCCCAGCTCGGCGTACCGCCGGCCGAGGCGTCGGGCCAGCGCGGTGTCGGCGTGCACGGCTGGGTCGGCGAGGCGTCGCTCGAGCTCGGCATGCTCGGCGACCATCTCAACGACCCGGTCGAACACCCGACTCCCGTCCCTCGCTCCGGCGAATGATCACGTCACCTGTGTACACAGAAACGGCGGATGCCGGCGGGGACATCCCCGAACCGGGCGCCCGCCGGGAAAGCTACTTGGCGGCTGCCTTCTTCTTGCCGTACCTCGACTCGAAGCGGGCGACCCGCCCACCGGTGTCGAGAATCTTCTGCTTGCCGGTGTAGAACGGATGGCAGTTCGAGCACACGTCGGCATGGATGATGCCGTTCTTCGCGGTGCTGCGGGTGGTGAAGGTGTTGCCACAGGTACAGGTGACCGTGGTCTCCACGTACTCAGGGTGAATGCCGGGCTTCAACTGATCTCCTCGGGTCGCGTGGCGCCGGGTCGTCCGTAGGGCACAGACGTGAACCGGACCGACGTACGAGTGTGCCATCACTACGGCACGCAGCCCAAACACGCACGGGCCGGCCGCTATTCCGTGCCGGGCTACTCGTCGGACTCGCGGGTGCCGCCCAGCGCCGGGGTCGTCTTCTGCACCTGCATCAGGAACTCGATGTTGCTCTTGGTGCTCTTGAGCTTGTCGAGGAGCAGCTCGATCGCCTGCTGGGGATCCAGTGCCGACAGCACCCGGCGAAGCTGCCACATGACGGCAAGCTCATCGCGGGAGACCAGGATCTCCTCACGACGCGTGCCCGACGCGTCGACGTCGACGGCGGGGAAGATCCGCTTGTCGGCGAGGTCACGGCGCAGCCGCAGCTCCATGTTTCCGGTGCCCTTGAACTCCTCGAAGATGACCTCGTCCATGCGCGAGCCGGTTTCGACGAGCGCCGTGGCGATGATCGTCAGCGAGCCGCCGTGCTCGACGTTGCGAGCTGCACCGAAGAAGCGCTTCGGTGGGTACAGGGCGCTGGAGTCGACGCCACCGGACAGGATCCGGCCGCTGGCCGGCGCGGCCAGGTTGTAGGCGCGACCCAGCCGGGTGATCGAGTCGAGCAGCACGACGACGTCGCCACCGAGCTCCACCAACCGCTTGGCCCGCTCGATGGCCAGCTCGGCGACCGTCGTGTGGTCGTCGGCCGGACGGTCGAAGGTCGAGGCGATGACCTCTCCCTTCACCGCACGCTGCATGTCGGTGACCTCCTCGGGTCGCTCGTCGACGAGGACGACCATGAGGTGGGTCTCGGGGTTGTTGACCGTGATGGCGTTCGCCAGCGCCTGAAGGATGAGCGTCTTGCCCGCCTTCGACGGCGAGACGATCAGGCCTCGCTGGCCCTTGCCGATCGGCGCCACCAGGTCGATGACCCGAGTCGACACGATGCCCGGCTCGGTCTCGAGACGCAGGCGGTCCTGCGGATACAGCGGTGTCAGCTTCGAAAACTCCGCCCGGTGCTGCCCGGTCTCCGGGTCAGCCCCGTTGACCGTGTCGACGCGCACCAGCGCGTTGAACTTCTGTTGCTTCTCGCCGTCGCGCGGCTGGCGCACGACGCCGGTCACGGCGTCACCCTTGCGCAGCCCACTGCGGCGGACCATCGCCAGCGAGACGTAGATGTCGTTGGGGCCGGGCAGGTAGCCCGAGGTCCGTACGAACGCGTAGTTGTCGAGGATGTCGAGGATTCCAGCCACCGGGATGAGCACGTCGTCCTCGGACACCTGGACCTCGTCGATCCGGTCGCGTCCGCTTGCGCCACCGCCGCCACGGCGGTCACGGTCGCGGTTGCTCCCCCGACGGTCGCGACGCCGGCGGCGGTTGCGGTTGCGGTCGCCGTCCTCGTCGTCGTCGCGGGGTCCACCCTGCTGAGAACGTTCGTTCTGCCCGGGAGCACGGCGTTCGGTGCTGCGCTCGTCCTGGTCGTCGCGGCGGTCCCGCTGCTCGCCGCGGGCGGCACGGGCCTGCCCATCGCGTTGCTCGCGACCACCACGGCCGGCGTCACGCGCCGTCTCGCGGCCGGTGTCTTCGCCGTTGACGGCGTCACCCTGCTCAGCAGTGTCGGGGAGAACGGTGTCGCGTTCGGGCCGTTCGGCGCGAGCCTCGTCGGCCGAGTCGTGGCGGCCGGTGCCTACCGGCGCGGCGTCGGCCTGCGTCACGGCGACGGCAGTATCGCCGTCGGCAGCCACCGGCGTGCGGGGAAGGGCAGCCGCGGTGTCGGCGCTCGCCGGCGCTACGGCCGGAACGCTCGGGACGGCACCGCCCTGGGCGGTGCGGATGGCGTCGACGAGCTGGCTCTTGCGCATGCGGCCGGTGCCGGTGATGCCCAGGCTGCCGGCCAGCTGCTGGAGCTCTGCCAGGACCATGCCGTCCAGCCCGGACGAACGGCGGCGCCTCGGCTTGTCGGCGTCGCCGGACGCAGGCTCCGGCATCGGCTCGGTAACTCCGTAGAGATCAATGTCAGTCACTCAGGGTCCTTCCCTGGACCGGCGCCGGCGAGAATGCCGGCGCGTGGAACTCTCCGGGGCCGGGCCCCGGAGGTGTGAGGTGCACTCGGCGCTTGTCCAAGTGGTCGTCCCCCTTTGCACGGACGGACCGTGCACGGTGAGGCGGAATCCACGGTGTACTACGGCGGGATCTACCCGCGTCCAAGGGATTGGCGACCAGCCCAGGGGGCGTCGGTGCGATACCGAGAGTAACACGTGCGCAGTCGCGCCGTCCCTCCCGGTTGCGTCCGGTCACGACCGTGTCGTGACCGTCGCGTCGTATCTGAGATATGTCGACTCCTCGAGTCGTAGGTGGCACGCCGCTTCCTCAGCGTGCTGGTGAGATGTCTTTGCGGCCGGGGGTCAGACCGTCTCGACGACGGTTCCCTTGCCGTCGACCGCCAGCTGTCGGGTGGCCCACCCGTCCGGAGCCGCGATCTCGGCGAGCCGCTCCGACGTGGTCAACACGAGCACCGATGGCCCCGCGCCTGACACCACTGCGGGCAGGGCGCGGGATCGGAGCTCGCCGATCAGCGCCATCGTGTCCGGCATCGCCACCGCCCGGTACGGCTGGTGCAGCCGGTCCTGGGTCGCCTCCAGCAGGAGGCTCGGACGATGGGTGAGCGCCTCGACCAACAGGGCCGCCCGCGCAGCGTTGCCGGATGCGTCGGCGTGTGGCACGGCGTCGGGCAACAGCCCTCGAGCCGCCTGCGTGCTCATCGCGACCGGCGGGATGAGTACCACGGGACGCACGTCCGGATGGGGTTCGAGCCGCACGGCCCGAACGTCCCGACCCTGGGACCACGCGATGGTGAACCCACCCAGCAGGCAGGGCGCCACGTTGTCCGGATGCCCTTCCAGCTGCGCGGCAAGGTTCAGGGCTGCGTCGTCGTCCATCCGTTCCGGGCCACCGTCGGTCAGCGCCCGCGCCGCCAGGACGCCGGTCACGATCGCGGCGGCGGAGGATCCGAGCCCGCGTCCGTGCGGGACCTGGTTCTGGCAGCGCAGATCCACGCCGGGGGGCTGGCCCCCGAGCAGGTCGAAGGCCGCGCACATCGCGCGCGCCACCAGATGCGACTCGTCATGAGGTAAGTCGTCGGCACCCGGACCCTCGATGGAGACTCTCATCGACGGACCCGATCTGGGAGGCGACAGCGTCGCCTCCACGACGTCGTACAGGCCGAGCGCGAGGCCCAGCGCGTCGAAGCCGGGTCCGAGGTTGGCGCTGGTCGCCGGTGCCGTGACCCGGACCGTCCTGGTCACGCGAACCCGAGCACCGATGCGGCCGCCCGTACGTCGGCCGGCACCACCTCGGGCCGCAGCGCGCCGTGGACGGCGCTGGCGGTTTCCACGTCCTTGAGGCCGTGCCCGGTCACCGTCACGACGATGACCTGACCGGGATCAACCAGCCCCGATGCCGACGACGCAACCAGTCCGGCCACACCCGCCGCTGACGCCGGCTCGACGAAGAGCCCCTCCCGGCGGGCCAACTCCTGCTGCGCGACCAGAATCTGCTCGTCGGTCACCATGTCGATCAGGCCGTCGGAATCGTCCCGGGCGGCCACCGCCAGCTGCCACGACGCGGGATTTCCGATCCGGATCGCGCTCGCGACCGTCTCCGGTCTGGCGATCGGCTCTCCGCGGACGATGGGCGCGGCACCTTCTGCCTGGAAGCCCCACATGCGTGGACACCGGCTCGCCGGACCGTCTGACGCGTACTCCTGATAACCCATCCAGTAGGCCGAGATATTCCCCGCATTCCCGACCGGGAGGACATGGACGTCAGGCGCCTCACCCAGCACGTCGACGATCTCGAACGCGGCCGTCTTCTGGCCGGCCAGCCGGTACGGGTTCAGGGAGTTGACCAGAGCCACGGGGTAGTCGTCGGCGAGTCCGCGCGCCAGCCGGAGGCAGTCGTCGAACGTGCCGTCGACGGCGACGATCCGTCCGCCGTGGACGACCGCCTGCGCCAACTTGGGTGCGGCCACCTTGCCCTCCGGCACGAGCACCACCGGCGTCATGCCGGCCCGCACGGCGTAGGCCGCGGCCGACGCGCTGGTGTTGCCGGTCGAGGCGCAGACGACGCCCTTCGCGCCCTCTTCGAGGGCCTTCGAGATCGCGACCGTCATGCCCCGGTCCTTGAACGACCCGGTGGGGTTCGTCCCCTCGACCTTGAGCAGCACAGAGCAGGACGTCAGATCGGAGAGCCACCAACTGGGCAGCAGCGGGGTGCCGCCCTCCAGCAGGGTCACGACCGGCGTCGACGGGGTCACCGGCAACCGGTCGCGATACTCCTCGATGACCCCCCGCCACAGGTCCGCCACGCCTACTCCCCCTCGACTCGCATGACCGACAGCACGTCGCGCACGCTCGGCAGGTCGCGCAGTCGGGCGACCGTTCCGGCCAGGGAGTCGTCGGTGGCAGAGTGCGTGACGACCACGAGCTCGGCGTCCTCGGGGCCGTGCATCTGCTGGCGGACGGTCTCGATCGACACCTGGTGCTCCGCGAACACTGCGGCCACGGCCGCCAGGACCCCGGGCCGGTCGTCCACGTCGAGGCTCACGTGGTAGCGGGTCCTGGTCTCGCCCATCGGGTGCACGCGGCGATCGGCGTACGCCGACGCACCCGGGCCGACCGAGCCGGAGATCCGGTTGCGCGCAACGGTCACCAGGTCGCCCAGGACGGCACTGGCCGAGGGCACGCCGCCGGCACCGGGGCCGTAGAACATCAGCTGACCGGCTGCGTCGCTCTCGACGAAGACGGCGTTGTAGGCGCCGCGAACACTCGCGAGGGGATGACTGCGCGGCAACATCGCCGGATGGACGCGTACCCCCACCGACCTCTCGTCCTCCGACAGTTCGCAGATGGCGAGCAGCTTGACCACGGCGTCCATCTGGCGGGCACTGGCGACGTCGGCTGCGGTGACGTCGGCGATCCCCTCGCGGTGCACGTCTGCGGCGACGACGGGCGAGTGGAACGCGATGGAGGCCAGGATGGCCGCCTTCGCAGCGGCATCGAATCCCTCGACATCAGCGGTCGGGTCCGGCTCCGCGTAGCCGAGCGCCTGAGCCTCCTCCAGAGCCTCCGTGAAGCCGGCACCGGTGCTGTCCATCCGGTCCAGGATGTAGTTCGTGGTGCCGTTGACGATGCCCAACACGCGGCGGATCCGGTCGCCTGCCAGCGACTCCCGAAGCGGGCGCAGCAAAGGGATCGCGCCGGCGACCGCGGCCTCGTAGTAGAGGTCGACCCCGTGCTTCTCGGCCGCCGCGTGGAGCGCAGCGCCGTCCTCCGCGAGCAGCGCCTTGTTGGCGCTGACGACGGAGGCACCGTGCTCCATGGCGGTCAGGATCAACGTGCGGGCCGGCTCGAGGCCGCCGACCGTTTCGATCACGATGTCGACGTCGTCTCGGGACACGAGCGCGAGCGCGTCAGTGGTGAAAAGCGATGGGTCGACGCCGCTTGCGGTTCGGTCGCGGTCCTTGCGCCGGACGGCGACACCGACCAGCTGCAGAGATGCCCCGACCCGCGCAGCCAGGTCATCGGCGTGCTCGGTGAACAGGCGCGCCACCTGCGAGCCGACGACGCCGCAGCCGAGAAGAGCGACTCGCAGCGCGCTCATCGGCCCTCCCACGACGGTCCCCCAGATCGCCGCCAGTCTGCGCGACCGCGTGATTGTCTCACGCGTCACGTCCATCATCCGAGACCGAGGCGGACCGACCGGTCCACCGGCGAGCCCGGCGCAGCTACGGGACGTCGAGACGCAGAAGGTCCTCTTCGGTTTCGCGGCGCACGATCACGCGTGCCTCGCCGTCCCGGACCGCCACGACGGGCGCCCGCGGAACGTGGTTGTAGGTGTTGGCCAGGCTGCGGGCGTACGCTCCCGTGCCCGGCACGGCGATGAGGTCACCCGGTTCCACGTCGCCGGGCAGGAACTCGTCCTTGACCACGATGTCGCCGCTCTCGCAGTGCTTGCCGACGACACGGGCCAGAACCGGTTCGGCGTCCGAACGCCGATTGGCCAGCGTGCAGGAGTAGTCGGCGTCGTAGAGCGCGGCCCGGATGTTGTCGCTCATGCCACCGTCGACGGCGACGTAGGTGCGGCTGGCGCCAGCGTCGAGCTCGACGACCTTGACCGTGCCCACCTCGTACAGCGTGAACGTGCTGGGCCCGGCGATCGCCCGGCCCGGCTCGACGCTGATCCGTGGCACCGTCACGCCCTGGGCGTGGCATTCCTGCCCGACGATCTCCGCCAGAGAGGTCGCGAGCTGGTCGGGCGTCTGCGGGTCGTCCTGGCTGGTGTAGGCGATTCCGAACCCGCCGCCGAGGTCGAGCTCGGGAAGCTCGACGCCGTACTCGTCTCGCACCTGGGTGTGCAGCTCGATCGTACGGCGGGCCGCCACCTCGAAGGCTGCCGTGTCAAAGATCTGCGAGCCGATGTGGGAGTGCAGTCCGATCAGACGAAGGCTCGGCTCGGCGAGAACGATGCCCACGGCGTCCACGGCGGCCCGGCCGGCCAGGGAAAAGCCGAACTTCTGGTCCTCGTGGGCGGTGGCGATGTACTCGTGGGTGTGGGCCTCGACGCCCACGGTCACGCGGACCATGACCGGTGCTCGTACACCCTGGGCTGCCGCCAGCCGGGCAAGCCTGGCGATCTCCTGGGCGGAGTCGACGACGATCCTGCCGACGCCGGCGTCGATCGCGCGGGCCAGCTCGGCCTCGGACTTGTTGTTGCCGTGCATGCCCATCCGCTCCGGCGGGAAGCCGGCCCGCAGTGCGACAGCCAGCTCGCCGCCGGTGCAGACGTCCAGCGACACGCCCTCTTCGATCAACCAACGGGTGGACGCAACCGTGTGGAAGGCCTTTCCGGCGTAGTAGACGTCCGCCCCACCGCACAGGTCGGCGAACGCACCGTCGAAGGCCGCTCTGAACTCGCGAGCCCGGGAGCGGAAGTCGTCCTCGTCGATGACGTAGGCGGGGGTGCCGAACTCACGGGCCAGAGCCACAACCGAGACTCCGGCGACGGACACGACGCCATCCGGGCCACGCTCGACATTGCGTGCCCACAGACGTGGTATCAGCGCATTGACGTCGTCAGGCTGTCGCAGCCAGACCGGACCTCGGGAGCCGGCAACCGAATGCAGGGCCCCGGCCTCGTGCGAGCGCACCGGTTACATCCGGTCGGGTGCAGTGACGCCGAGCAGGCCGAGCCCGTTGGCGATGACCACCCGGGTCGCTTCGACCAGCCACAGCCTCGCCCGATGCAGGTCTGTCGGCTCCTCGTCGCCCACCGGAAGCACCCGGCACGTGTCGTAGAACTTGTGGAACGTCCCGGCCAGGTCCTCGAGATAGCGGGCAACCCGATGCGGCTCGCGCAGCTCCGCCGCCGCCGCGACGACACGGGGGAACTCACCCAGCGCCCCGAGCAGGACGGACTCGCGCTCGTGGTCGAGCAGCTCCGGCGTCAGGGCTCCGGGCTCGATGCCCAGTTCGTCGGCGTTGCGCCGAATCGACGCAAGCCGCGCGTGGGCGTACTGCACGTAGAACACCGGGTTGTCGTTGGACTGCTTCGTGATCTGATCGACGTCGACGGTGAGCGGGGAGTCCACCGGATACCTCGACAACGTGTAGCGAAGCGCGTCGACGCCCGCTGCCTCCACGACCTCACCGAGGGTCACGATCGTCCCGGCCCGCTTGGACAGGCGCATCTCCTTGCCGCCACGCATGATCCGCACCATCTGACCGATGGGGACCTCGATGGTGCGGTCGGGATCGTCGCCGGCGCAGGCCGCGATCGCCTTCAGCCGGCCGACGTAGCCGTGGTGATCGGCACCGAGCAGGTAGATGACGACGTCGAAACCACGTTCGCGCTTGTCGACGTAATAGGCGGTGTCCGAAGCCAGATAGGTATGCGAGCCGTCCCGCCGGATCAGGACGCGGTCCTTGTCGTCGCCGAAATCCGTGGTGCGCAACCACAGTGCGCCGTCGGACTCGAAGACGTGCCCCTTCGTCCGCAGCACCTCGATCCCGTGCGCGACCTTGCCCTGCTCGTGCAGGGTGCGCTCCGAGGTCCACACGTCGAAATGGGTCCGGAACTCGGAAAGCTCGGCACGTTGCTCGGCGAGCTGCAGGCGGTATCCCTCCTCGCGGAAGGCCGTGCGCTGGTCGTCCTCGGGGAGCTTCAGCAGGTCAGGCCGCTCGGTGACGATCGCCTTGGCCAACTCGGCGACGTAGGCGCCGTGGTAGCCGTCGGGCGGCACCTCGAGACCGTGAACGTGGGCAAAAATGGAGGCCCCGAACAGGTCCATCTGCGCACCACGGTCGTTGATGTAGAACTCGCGGGTCAAGTCCGCACCGGCGGCGTCGAGCACCCGGCCGATGGCGTCGCCGACAGCCGCCCAGCGGACATGGCCGAGGTGTAGCGGGCCGGTGGGGTTGGCCGAGATGAACTCGATGTTGATGCGTGATCCCGCCAGAACGTCGCTGCGACCGTAGCTCTCGCCGGCCTCGACGATGGTCCGGGCAAGCTCGCCCTGTGCTGCGGCGGAAACCGTTATGTTCAGGAAGCCCGGACCGGCGACGTCGACCTGGGCAACGCCCTCGACGTCGCGCAGCCGGGTTGCGAGCAGCTCAGCCAGGACGCGCGGGCTCTTGCCCGTCTTCTTGGCCAACTGGAGCGCGACGTTTGTGGCGTAGTCGCCGTGGTTGCGGTTACGCGGCCGTTCGACGGTGACCTCTCGTGGCACGCCGTCGACGATCGACATCTCACCGGCGTCGACGGCGGCGGTCAGGACCTCACGAACCGCGGCGGAGAGCTGCTCGGGTGTCACCGGCCAAGCGTAGCCGCGCCCGCATGACCCAGGAACGGCGCCGCGATGATCACCGCCTGGTCCACACGGGGAGCCTATTGGCCCTCAGCGGCCGAGCTCCTTGCGCCCGGCTCGCTTGAGTCGACGGCGTTGCGAGGGGTCGAGCATGAGGTAGCCGGCCACCGGCAGGCCGACGATCAGCAGCAGTGCGATCCAGTTCGGCAGCACGATCCATAGGAAGATCGCCGCCGCCGCGCCCCCGACGAGGTACTTCGTTCCGTTCGACATTCGTCACCAACTCTCGG